>Ga0302166_10000472_pt1 | contig 9184 bp, 10 predicted proteins | sample I_Fen_E3_3_FD_193491 | JGI IMG/M metagenome (GOLD analysis project Ga0302166, IMG submission 193491) | Peat permafrost microbial communities from Stordalen Mire near Abisko, Sweden - I_Fen_E3_3 | ecosystem: Environmental > Terrestrial > Soil > Wetlands > Permafrost | place: Sweden: Abisko... | reverse complement strand
TTGTTACCTGGGGGAATGGTTCCCGGTTTGCGCGTCAGTCGAGACGCGTTTTCAGGATGGCCAGGACTTTCTGTTTGCAGCCGGCGATGCGAGGAGAATCGGACTCGAGAGCGAGGCGAACCGTGAGCGCCTGGAGCAGGTAGTTGTGGTTCTGAAAGCGGGCGAGCGATTCGGGCGTGGTTGCGGTCCAGACTTCGCGGTCCTCGTCATGAATTCCGTTGAGCCAGGGCTCGAAAGCGGCAAGATCGAAGTCGGAGCGGCGGATGACGGCGACGACCGCCGCGGCTAGGCGGTCCTGCTCGCCCTGGGTATAGACCTCATGAGCGGAGGCAAGACGCGCAGCGATCGCGCCGAGGATGGCGCTCTTTTCTTTCTTCGTGAGCAAAGGGCTATCGGCGAGAGCTGCCAGCAGGTCGGCAGTGTGCGCGGTGGAATGAATCCAGTGAAGCTTCGTGTCGTATCCGCGGAGGTCGCGTTCGGCCTGTAGATAGGCGGCGCTTTCCGCGACGAGTTGATGGTAACGCTCGGCGCCCATGAACGGTGCCTTCGCTTCGCGGTTCGCCATCAAGGAAAGGCACAGCGCGGAGAACGAGCGCTTCAGCACAGAATTCGTGCCGACCTCGCCGAGGCCACTCTTCAGGTTAGCGCGCCACTCGTCCGTGAGGGCAATCAATTGCTGTGTCGAGAGGATGTTTAGGCGGTAGATCCAGCGCACGAGGATCGAGTAGGAAAGTTCGTCGCGCAGTTCAGGATCGGGCGACGCCAGCATCGCACTAAGTTCCTGCGAGAGCGCGTCGGCAGACTCGTGTTCCGGGACGGCGTATTTGTTCTTCGCGATGGCCTGCCAGAAAGCGCGGTCGTGCTGGGGTTGCGCGGCAAGTAGCGCCGGGCAGAATAGCAGCAGTAGCACCACGCGGGCCCAGCGACCGGTTCTATTGGAGGGCATAGAGGTTACCGTCCATGCTGCCGAAGTAGACTACGCCCTTGTCGACGACGGGTGACGACATGATCGCGCCGACGGACATGAATTTGTAGGCGTCAATGTACATGTCCTGAAAGTCACCGAAGATGGGGGCGAAGGTCTCCGGGTTCAGGCTGCCGTCCGGGTGCAAGATTTTCATGGGATCTTTTTTCGATGCTTCGGTCTGGAATTCCCAGGCCTGCTTGCCGGTCTTGGCATCGATGGCGTAGAGCTTGCCGTTGTGACTGCCGACGTAGGCCAGATCGCCGGCGAGCGCGGCCGACGAGAATATGTAAGCGCCCGCCTTGAAGTCAAAGCGCAGGCGGCCCGTCCTGGCGTCGAGCCCCATGAAGCGGGAGCTGTCGGAGGTGCCCACATACACCAGGCCGTCGCGGACCGCGGGAGTGCCGATCACCCACGACTTGCTGGTTGGATAGTCCCATTTCTTGCGGCCGGTGGCGGCGTCCACCGCGTATACGTGGGCGTCTCGGCATCCTATGTAGACAGTGCCATCGACCACCGCCGGAGATCCCTGGAAGCCGACTTGATTGTGGATGGCGTCGTCCTCTCCGGTCTTGAAGGACCACTTTGCCTGTCCCGTGTCGGCGTCGATGGCGTAGAGGTAGCTGTCCCAACTGCCAATGTAGACGGTGTTGTTCACGAACGCGGGCGAGGAATGGACTACGTCTTTGGTTGCGAACTTCCATTGCAGCGTGCCGGACTGAGCGTCAACCGCGTACACGTTGCCGTCGCCGCTGCCGAAAAACACCTTGCCGCCGCCGACTGCCGGGGACGAGGTGAAGATGTCCCAGCCGTCGGGAATGGTCTGGGCGGCGGAGGGCAGTCCGTGCAGATTTTTCGCCTCGAACTTGCGTTCATATTCAAAGGGGAATACCCACCTGGGCTGGCCGGTCTTGATGTCCATGGCGACCAGTGACCCCGCGGATGACACGAAATAAAGAGTGCCGCCGACGATCGCGGGCGAGGATGCAATCGGCATGCGGGATTTGAAATTCCATTTCTCCTTGCCGGTTTCCTGGTCGATGGCGTAGAGGTGGCCGTCCATGGCACCGATGTATACCACGCCATCTGCGACAGCCGGCGAGGTCACAATCGGACCGCCTGCCTTGAATGCCCACTTCACGCCGCCCAGTTGTTTCGGGCCGGATCCGTCGTAGACCCCGGTGCGTGCGTTGTTTCCGTGGAAGGTGTTTTTGGCCAGGGCGCTGGTGAGGGCCAGGAACAGGGCGAGAGTTGCGAACCGCTTCATTCAGTGTCTCCTGATGTCAACAGGGTTCAGTCATAGGTGCGGCTGGGTATGAGACGCGGGAGGGCAGGAGTGGTTATCAAGGGGCAGGTCTCGGGTGTCGGGTCTCAGGTCTCAGGGTGTCGGGGATCGGTTGCACAAGATGTCGGGTGTTGAATCGCCCGCTTGCCTGATGGACTCGGGGGTCGGTCTTGCTGCCCGGTCCCCTCCCACAATTGTGCAAAAAGTTGCCGGTGCCATCCATTGGGTCCAAGAAGCCAACATCTTACGAGCCCGGAGATTGGTATGGGGCTTGCTCATAAGTCCTCAGTAGGACTGCATCCGCAACCTGGTTGAGCGGAGCACACGGAGATACCTGCCATGAAAACGACCCTATTTGTGCTTTTCCTTGTTATGACAACTGCGGCGTTTGGACAGAATGTGGGCACCGCATGGGACAATCAACCCGTGGTGGTGCAGGTCCCCAGCCATCCGCAAACGGCTGCTCCGCAACCGATGGCGGTCGAACTGAACCTCCTGGGAAACACCAACTACGCGTCTGCCCACGGGGAGAGGCCGCTCTGGGAAGTGGGAGCGAAGCCGGTTGAAGTTTCTCTCGGGGAAATCGCACGCAATCTGAGAAAACAGCACGATGTCGCGAAGAAGGCCGACAAGTGTTTTGAGAACTAATTGGTGGTTGCTGGTTCCTCCCCTGCCGTCCGCTACGTCGTCATTCATCGATTGAAGATGTGACTCTCCGCTCGCGTTCCGGTTTGCCTCGCCCGGTAAACAATCCTCGACAACTGTATGAAGCAGAGTATGATGCCCCGGCCAGACGATTCCAAAATCTGGCCAAGGAGATTTCTATGAGGAAACGATTGGGGCTCGTTGTGGGGTTGCTTTTTGTTTTTGTGTACGGGGCATGGGCACAGGAGCATTACACCGAAGGGCCGGTCTGGCGGGTGCAGTTGATCCGCGTGAAGCCGGGAAAGATGGATGCCTATCTCACCAGCCTGCGTAAGTCCACCAAGCCGCTGCTGGATGAACAGAAGAAAGAAGGCGTGATCCTGGACTACAAGATCTTCCTGAAGGAAACCAAGTCGAATCCGGAAGATTGGGACATCGCGGTTGCCCTCCAGTACAAGAATCATGCTGCCTTGGACGGTCTGGCCGCCAAGGGCGAGACCTTGCGCGACAAGATTCTGGGCGGGAAACAGCAAGCCCAGGAGATGGGCGACAAGCGGAATGAAATTCGCGACCTGCTGACCTCGGATCTGATGCAGGAAATCACGTTGAAATAGTTTACGGTGATCGGGTGGCGGGCCCATGGCCCGCCACTCGAACAATTGATTGCGGATCCCTGAGTGCGAATAATATGAAACCACTATCGCACGCAAAACGGACCTCGTGAGAGAATCCCCGTCACCTCATGTCCACTGAGACCGATCCCATTGTGTTGCCGGCCGCGACGCGCGTGAAAAAGCGCCGCTGGAAGCCGATTCTTCTGCGCGTTTTTCTCGCCCTGTTTGTGCTCTGGCTGGGGTTCGTGGGTTTTGTCTGGTGGTCGATGAATCAGCCACCGGAGAAGTTTGCGACCGTCATGTCGTACATGCCGGGACCGGTGGTATTTCTGACGGCGCCCTTCGAAACGATGTGGCTCCGGGCACGGGCCGGGCGTTTGCATCCTGGAGACGCCGCTCCGGACTTCAACCTGGTCACGCTCGACAAAAAATCGCGGGTCGCGCTTTCATCCTTGATCGCGCGCGGGCCCGTTGTGCTGGTCTTCGGGAGCTATACCTGACCGCCTTTCCGGCGGGAGGTTCCCGCCCTTAACAAACTCTACGAGCAGTACGGCAGCCAGGTGAGTTTCCTTGTCGTTTACATCCTGGAAGCGCATCCGAGCGATGTCTGGCAGATGCAGAGCAACCTAAAAGACAAGGTCGTGTTTGCCTCGCCGAAGAGTGAAGAAGAGCGGGCGCTGGTGGCGGGAGCGTGTATCAGCAAGATGGGAATCAAGATTCCGGCGGTCCTCGACGAGTTTGAGAATGCCACAGAGAGCGCCTATACCGGATGGCCCGACCGGTTGTATCTGATCGACCGCGACGGGAAGGTGGCGTTTAAGAGCCCTCCGGGACCGTTCGGGTTCAAGCCGGATGATTTGAAGGCGGCGTTGGTGAAGGTGGTTGGGAAGTAGTTCTCAGTTCCCGGTTCTCAGTTCTCAGAGCGGATCACAGGCAGCAGCCCAACAGCAGATCCTTCGCCCCCATTAGGGCAACGAGTCCAAAATCGGCAATCAGCAGGTAGCGGGCTGTCACTTGCCTGCGCTAAAGTGTTGTCCATGAAAACTCTGAGATCAATCCCAATCATCGTAGTCTTAACGGCTCTTTCGCTGATGGCATTCGCTCAGGCAGGGCCAGGATACAAGGTCATAAAGACGTGGAAGCTGGGCGGCGATGGTGGATGGGACTATCTGACCGTGGACGGCGACGGGCGGCGGCTGTTCATTGCGCGGTCGACGCGCGTCATGGTCGTCGACGCGGACTCCGGCAAATCGCTGGGCGAAATCCCAGACACTCCGGGGGTACACGGGGTCGCGCTGGCGCCGGAATTCGGGCGCGGGTTCATCAGCGACGGGGGCGAGGACATGGTGACCATCTTCGATCTCAAGACGCTGAAGCCGCTGAATAAGGTCAAAGTGGGCACGCGGCCGGACGCGATCGTCTATGACCCGTTCACGAAGCGCGTGTTCACTTTCAATGCGCGCAGTAAAGACACGACTGCCCTGGATGCATCGAAGGGCGAGGTGGCGGGAACGCTGGCGCTGGGCGGCAAGCCGGAATATTCGGTGAGCGACGAGAAGGGCACGATGTGGGTCAACATCGAGGACACTTCGGAACTGGTGGCCTTCGATCCGCAGAAGCTGACGGTGAAAGCACGGTGGAAGCTGGCGGGATGCGAGGAGCCGACCGGGCTGGCCATCGATAGGAAGAACCGGCGCCTATTCGCGGGATGCGGTAACAAGAAGATGGCGGTGGTGGATGCGGATAGCGGGAAGATAATCTCGATGCCGGCGATCGGCGATGGATGCGACGGGACGGCGTTCGATGCGGATTCTGGATTCGCGTTTGCGTCGGCCCATGACGGGACGCTGACCGTGATTCGGGAAGACTCTCCGGACAAGTTCAGCGTGGCGCAGACGGTGACGACGCAACCGAGCGCTCGGACGCTGGCGCTGGATCCAAAGACACACCAGGTGTACACGGTGGCGGCGAAGGTGCTGCCGGAGCGGAAGGTCGAGCCGGATACGTTCGTGGTGATCGTTGTTGGGAAGTGAAGAGGTAACCAGCGCGCGGAAGAAAGTCAAAGGCGGCGGACAAGAGTGTCCGCCCCACACGGGCTAGGCCAGGATGCTGTCGTCGAGCTTCTTGCGGGACCAGTCAGCGGCGGCCTGAACAAATGCCAGGACCAGCGGGTGCGGCTTCTTTTCCCTGGAAGAGAGCTGGGGCTGGAAGAGGGTGGCGATGAAGAACCGGTGTGCGGGTGATTCGATGGCCCGGCATTCTTCATTCGCGCCGCGTGCGACTACCGGGAATCCGGCCTCCATCGCAGTCCATTCGAAGTCAGGGTTCAGCTCGTAATTGCAGAAAAATTCCTCTTCAACAACTTCTTCACTGTAATATCCGGCGAGATACGAGCCGGGACGCAGCCGGATCTTGGGGATGACCCCGGAGAGCTTGGGCGCGTCTTTGGCCCGATTGGGGACGGCGCAGGATACGGGATAAATAATGATGTTGGGCGCGTTGGGATCTTCTTCCGAGGTGGTGGCGTCCTTGATGCCGAGCACATTGCGGGCGCACTCGATGAGGGTGTACTGAAAGCCGCCGCAGGTGGCGAGGAAGGGCCAGTCGTGGACGCGCGCGAATTCAATCCCCTTGAGCATGCCGTCGAAACTCTTGTACGGACTGCCGGCGGAGGCCCAAAGGCCGTCGAAGGCTTCGAGGATCTTGGGCGCGTCGGGGGCCTGTAGCGAAGGCGTGGGCAGCCAGACTGGTTCGACATCGATGCCGAGTTTCCTGGCGGAGTGCTGGAGGGAATCGTTGGTGGCGTGATGCGAGCGGAATTCGGGATTGAAGTCGCCGAGGATTCCGATGCGGACAGGGTCTGCCACGAAGGACATTCTAAATTAGCGGTCGGCATTTGGCAGTTAGCTAGTAGCTTCTAGCCTCCGCCGTAACCGCAGCTACAGTTGGGCCACCAGGACGTAAGTTCCCAGGACCGCCAGCGCACCGCCACCCCACACCATGGCTGCCGACTTCCAGGCTAGCGAACGTACGAACTCCTGCTGGCTGCGCCATGAGATCAGAAATGCCGGGTTGTTCGCGCCTTTCATCAGGAGGACGGGAGGAGTGAGATCGAAGTCGGGGTGGGCTTGGGTCGCGCCGGGATTGTTTCCGTTCACTGAAATCTGTGTGATCTGGGGCGTTTGCTGAACGGCCACGGCCCGGTAGGGAACTCCGGCGGCGGTCCAGGCCTCGGGCTTCTGGATGCCGGCTTTGTTGAGCGCGGCAGCGATTTTTGCCTGTTGCGTCATCTCGGCGGTAGTGGCGGGAGCAGCGCCGTCGGAGAGCCGGACGATCTCGGGCGCGGGCTCGGCGGGCCGGGTGCGGTTTGTGTCGTGGGCGGAAACCGGGAACGACCTCCTAGTGAAGCCGGGGTTCTCGGCCAGGGTTCCAACAATAAAGAGGGCGTTTTTCGGCTTGATGGCGCATTCCTCGATGCGAATGTGGCGGCTGGGCGTGACGCCATGGCGCTCCAGGAAGTTGCTGACTTCGAGCGGCACCAGGTCACGGGTTGAGAACATCGATGCTCCATATTCCTCGCGAAAGTCGCGGTGCAGGTCGAACTCGGCCCCGTGAGGCTCCACCAGCAGTTTGCCGGTGCCGTCGTCGAGGAAGAAAGGGACGTGCAGAGTTTCCTCGGCAACCTTCACCCAATCGTGGTTCTTTCCCGACTCACGCTGCTGCCATGCGGTGGTCCGATAGAGGTAGCAGGCTTTGCCGGTAATGGGAGCGGGCAGCGTGTAGGGCCCGGTGGCGAGGCCGCTGACCTCGACCAGCCCCATGGCGGCGCTGCGAATTTTCGAAGTGGGCGTGTTGAGCAGCAGACGCTTGCGGGCGAGCAGGCGGAATCCGCGGAAGAACAGATACAGGCCGCCGGCGATGCCGATCAGGGAGATGATGGCCAGTTCGCTGATCGGGAAAAAGATGGCAAGGGGGATGATCACAGCTCTTCCTGAGCGTTGCGGGCGCTGCTACGAGGATAAGAAACGGGGTTTCAAAGGACACGGGGAAAGGGGAGGATGGGCTTACGGAGGTAACTGAAGGGCAGACGTCAGAAGGCAGAAGGCAGAATGCAGAATGCAGAAGTAACAACCGAAGCGTTTTCGGGACCGGGGCCCTCTTTCCTCGGAAATACTAGACCGCAACCCGCCGCCCTTTGAGAATCTCTTCGACGGCGGCGATAGCGGCATCGATCTCCTCGTCGGTATTGTAGAAATGCGGCGAGAAGCGGACACCGGCCTTGGGACGCCAGTCCACCAGGATGTCGCGGGCGAGGAGGTCGCGGCAGACTTGCTGGGCGTCGGGCATGTCAATGGAGACGGTGCCGCCGCGCTTTTCCGCATCGCGCGGAGTGTTGACGCGCCATTCGTGCTGGTCGGCCAGCGCGATCAGGCGGGCAGTTTGGCGCATTGATTTCTCGCGGATTTTCTCTACTCCTGCTTCACGAATAATCTTTAAGCCCGGCCTGGCCGCTTCGAGCGATGGGATGTGCGACGTACCGTTCATGAATCGGAGTGGTGGTTCGGCATACTGCACTGGTCCCACTTCAAAGCCAAAGGGGTTGCGGTGGGCGAACCATCCGGTGAGTTTCGGTTCGAGTTTGCGGCCGAGGTCGGGATGAACGTAGAGATAGGCAACTCCGGGCCCGCCACAGAGCCATTTGAGGACGCCTCCGCAGGCGAAGTCTACGTCGAGGGCCGCGACATCCACCGGAACGGTGCCGAGCGACTGGAATGTATCGAGTACGACGTGAGCGCCGACTTTGTGGGCCTTTTCGACGATCGCTTTCGCATCATTGATATAGGCGCTGCGGAAAATGACGTGCGAGATCGGGACGAGCAGCGTCTGTTCGTCGATGGCGTCGAGCAGGCGGTCGATGGGGACAGTGATGCCATCGTCGGTCTTGACCATGTGGACCTGCGCGCCGTACTGGCGCTGCGCTTCCCAGAAATACATGACCGACGGGAAATTCATGTCGCTGTAGACGACCTTGTTCCGCTTGCCGGTGAAATCAAAACATGAGGCGACGACGGCCTGGCAGGTGGTGACGTTCTGGTGGACCGAGACAGAATCCTTGGGCGCGTTCATGAGCGCGCCGAGCTCGTTGCCGACTTCCGCAGCGAGGGTCCACCAGCTTTCTTCCCAGGCGCGAACGCCGCGCGTGGCCCAGGTGTCGGCGTAGGCATGGAGAGCGTCGTACACGCCCCGAGGCATGGCGCCGAGCGAGTTGGAAATCATGTAGTTGGTGCGCTCGAGGATGGGGAACTCGACGCGGTAGCGCAGGAGCGAGTCGGACATAGGACATATTGTAATGCGGGGTGTTTCGAGCGGGCGCGAGCGGTGGCGCTACGGTCGGGACGGAGGCGGGCTGTCCTGACGCGCTTTGGGATTGAGGATGAAATACAGCGCGGTCAACGCGACCAATAAGGTTGCACCGCTGATCAGGTTGATGCGGGAATCCCACCAGGTTTTGCCGAGCGCGCCGAGCACAACGGTTAGGCCGATCACTGACCCCCATCCGCCCAGGGGCGATCGCAAGGGAAGCACGGCCGCCTGCTCGGGTGTAAGACGGCGGCGGAAGGAAATGTGGGCGGCGAGAGAGACGATCCACGACAGCAACATGCCGGAAAAGGCACC
>Ga0302166_10000466_pt1 | contig 9238 bp, 10 predicted proteins | sample I_Fen_E3_3_FD_193491 | JGI IMG/M metagenome (GOLD analysis project Ga0302166, IMG submission 193491) | Peat permafrost microbial communities from Stordalen Mire near Abisko, Sweden - I_Fen_E3_3 | ecosystem: Environmental > Terrestrial > Soil > Wetlands > Permafrost | place: Sweden: Abisko... | reverse complement strand
GGAAGGGTGCGCTTACTGGCAGGCTGACGGCCTTCTTGGCGCCTCGTTCGCTGGCGAGTTTCATCGCACGCTCGACGGCACCGGCATGGCCTGAGATGACAATCTGCTCGGGCGAATTGATGTTGGGGGGCTGGCAGACTTCTCCTTGTGCGGCATCGCGGCAGATCTCGCCGACCTTATCGAGGGTCAGCCCGAGGATGGCAGCCATCGCGCCCACGCCTACCGGCACTGCTTCCTGCATGTACTTGCCGCGGTTGCGCACGGTGCGCACTGCGTCGGCAAATTTCAACGTGCCCGCGGCCACGTGCGCGGAGTACTCGCCCAGACTGTGTCCGGCAACGTAGTTGGGTTGCACGCCCTTCTCCTGCAGGACTCGCCAGGCTGCCACCGACGCAGTCAGAATCGCGGGCTGCGTAATCTCGGTGAGTTTCAGTTTCTCTTCCGGGCCCTCGAAGCACAGTTGCGACAACTTGTAGCCGAGGGCTTCGTCGGCCTCGTCGAATGCCTGCCGCGCTACGGCGTGGTTGTCGGCCAGTTCTTTGCCCATGCCCACGGCCTGGGAACCCTGGCCGGGAAAGAGAAATGCAATCGGAGAGGAGTTGCTCATAGTCGAAATAAAGCCTCTTCAGGAAGTCGAAAGGGCGGCGTGGGACCGCAGTCCTGCCAGCTCGCGCTCGATGGTCTCATTCACTTTGCCTTCGGCGAATTCCGCGGCCACGCGAATCGCGTTCTTGATGGCATTCGTGTTCGACGATCCGTGCGTGATGATGCTGACGCCTTTCACTCCCAGCAGGGGCGCGCCGCCGTACTCGGTGTGATCCAGGCGCTTCTTGAAATCGGAAAACGCATTGCGGGAAAGCAGCGCGCCGAACTGCCGCGTGATCGTCGCCTTGAGCGTTTCCTTCAGCACGGCGCGCACCAGCCGGGCCACGCCTTCCGAAGTCTTGAGCGCCACGTTGCCGACAAATCCGTCGGCCACGATCACGTCCACATGGCCGTTGTAAAGGTCGCGGCCTTCCACGTTGCCAATGAAGTTGATGGGAAGCCGCTTGAGCAACTGAAAGGCTTCGCGGGTCAGTTCATTGCCCTTGGTTTCTTCCTCGCCGATGGAGAGCAGCCCGATGCGCGGACGCTTCATCCCGAAGATCGCGCGACAGTAGATGTCTCCCATCACCGCGAACTGTTCCAGATTGATGGCCGTGCAGTCCACGTTCGCGCCCACGTCGAGCAGGATCGCGGCAGTATTCAACACGGTAGGAAACGCAGCCGCCAGCGCCGGACGATCCACGCCGGGCAACGAGCCCAGCACCATCCTCGTGGTCGCCATGGCAGCGCCGGTGTTGCCCGCAGTGACGAATCCGGCAGCTCGGCCGTCGCGCACCAGGCGCAGCCCCACGCGGATGGAAGAGTCGCGTTTGGCCCGGATGGCTTCCACCTTGTCATCCATGGTGATGACTTCGCTGGCGTGAACGACTTCAATGGGCAGGCGGGATGCCCCGGGATAGCGGGCCAGTTCAGCCCTCAGTTGCGGCTCGGGACCAACCAGCAGCACGCTCGCGCCATGATGACGCGCCGCCTGCAGGGCGCCCTCAATCTCGGGCTTGGGCGCCTTGTCGGACCCCATCGCATCCAGGGCGATTACGCTTGGCATGGAGGGAGGAAAACTAGGACTTCTCTTTAACCTCGAGGACTTCGCGCCCCTTGTAGAATCCGCACTTCAGGCAGGCCTGGTGCGGCATCTTCTTCTCGTGGCAGTTGGGGCACTCGGAAAGCGAATGCTTCGAGAGCGAGTCGTGCGCGCGCCGAGTGGACGTGCGTTTGTGGGAGTGTCTCCGTTTTGGATTGGGCATGATGTCCTTTTTTCAGTTCTCAGTTCCCGGTTCTCAGTTCTCAGTCAACCCACTTACTGAGAACTGAGAACCGGGAACTGAGAACTCATGTCTATTGTTCCAGCTTGTCGCGAATCTCTTTCAGTGCTGACCAGCGCGGATCCTGAACCAGGTCCACACACGAGCACTGTCCTTCTTTGTTCAGGTTCTTGCCGCAATGTGCGCACAAGCCCTTGCAATCCTCACGGCAAACCAGCTTCAAGGGTATCGCCAGGAGCACCTGCTCGCGCAGCGCGTCTTCCAACAGCAGCCCCTGGTCCTTGTAGTAGCCGATCTCGGCCTCGGCGTCCGTAACCGAAAGCTCCTCGTGCCCAGAATCGACGCCCGCCGGGCGGTAGAGCAGGTCAAAGCTTGGACTCACCGCAAGCTGCACTGGCTCCAGGCACCGCGCACAGGCGGCCTCCAGGCTCGTCTCCAGCTTGCCCTTCAACCGGATGTCCTGCACCACCTTGTGCTTCTCGTGCTGCTCCTCGACCAGATCGGCGCGGCCTTCCGCGCGTAAGGGAGAGCACTGCCGAACGTCCGGTCCAAGGTCGATCATACCCGGGCTGAATTCCTCCCGGAAATCGATCGGGTGGAGCTCCAATTCCTGAATTTCGATGAGCATCGGACCCTCCGCCGCCCCCACCCAATACCGCGAAGGCCGCGGAAGTGCGCACAGAGACGAAAGTCTCTCAGGGAGCAATACTTAAGAATAAAGGTGGAAAAACGGGGTGTCAAGGAAGTGCGCCCGAAGGGGGACCCGTGATGTTTTTCCGGACTTGTCATCCAGCCACCGGAATTCCCTCAACTCTTGCCGCCCGGCTCGGGTATCACTCTCATCGGTGCGGATGCTCACAGACATTCTGCCGCCGATGTGTTTAGCGTGAAACCAGCGCATTGTTGGCGTTCTTGCGTCCACCCGCTCTCCCTTCCTCGTGGACAAGAAGAGGAGGTTCCTGCCATGCGACTCTCATCTTCCACAAAATTGAAACTTTCGTTCGATGCCGTCTTCTACTACGTCACGGATATCCAGACCTCCATCGCGTTCTATCGCGACACACTGGGACTGCCGATGGTCTCGCGCGACTACGTGGCCCGCTTCGATCTCGAGGGCGTGCTGGTTGAACTGGTGCCGGTTCCGCCTGGATCGGTGGTCCCCGGCAATGGGAATGCACGCCTGTGCTTCTCGGTCTCGAACGTCGAGGAAACCCTGGGGGAACTGCACGCGCGGGGCATTGAGACCAGCCTCATCAAGAAAAAGCACGGAGGCAAACTGGCCTTCTTCCATGATCCGGACGGCAATGAGCTCTGCCTGTGGGAATATGCGAAAGTCGAAGACCCGCGAGAGATCGTGAAATCGGCAGTGCTGAACAACTAGGCCAGACTCGCCCGGCTGGCCCTTCCTCTTCCCAGGAAGCTTGCCCCGCTCTATTCTCGCTCGATGGTACCCCAAGGGTGTCGCCACTCCATCCGCCTTCGGATACACTGGAAAACTGGCGATGGAGTTCGCCATTAACCGCCCACGGGGCTGATAACTCCTACAGAAGTGTCTGACCGAACTCTGCAGGAGGACTCTATCGTGAACTATCTCTGGATCGCTCTGGGCGCGGTTGTGGGAGCCAGCGCTCGATATTTTCTCAGCGGCCTGATCGCCCGGCACTTTTCCACCACATTCCCCTACGGCACGCTTCTCATCAACATTACAGGCAGCCTGGTGCTGGGATTTTTTCTGATCTTTGCCAGCGAACGTGTACTGGTCGACCCGCACTGGCGCCTGCTGGTAGCGGTCGGATTCTGTGGTTCCTACACGACTTTTTCCAGCTACGCCTTCGAGAGCTTCGCGCTCATGGAACAGGGGCAGTGGCTGATGATGGGCGCCAATATCCTCGCCAGCAACGTGCTTTGCCTGGTGGCGGTGCTCGCCGGTGCAGCACTGGCCCGGGGGTTGTAGAATGGCAACCGTTATGGCCGTGCAGGTCACCATGTACTTGACCGAAGGCGACTCCTGGCACCATCGGCCGCTGCACCTGGAAATCTTGAAGTATCTGCGCGGAGAGGGCATGGCCGCAGCAGTGGCCTTTCACGCGGTCGCTGGCTTCCTCGGGCGCAGCGCCGTCCACACCGCCCACTTGGTCGAAGCTGGAGGCGAACTTCCCGTCGTCGTCATCTTCGTGGACTCGGGCGAGCGCGTGGAACGCGTGCTACCCCGCCTGCGCGAGATGGCGGCCCACCGCCTGATCGTGCGCGAGAACGTGGTGATTGAACAGGGCAGTCTGGACTGAATCTCATTCCCCTGCAAGCTGCCACCCAGTCGTACCAGCAAAATCGGGCAGAAGTACACCGCGGTCCTGACGGACGGGCAGTGTCGTGCCTGCCCACTGGAACGTTTCTCAACGGTACTCCCGAGACAGGTTCCATCCATCCACCTCGCGTTACCTTAATGGAGAGGCTCGAAGAGGAGTCCGCTGTACCAGCCTCGCCGTCCAACGAGGGTCACTATGCCCGCTTCCAACGGTCACGCATTACGGCGCAGCTCGAGAGTGCCGGCCAATGTTCCGATTCGCGTCACCAGCCTGGAGCCCAGCGCTCAATTCTCTGAAGTCTGCGAGACGCTGGTAGTGAGTGCGCATGGTTGTGCGCTCCGCTTTCCCACCAAGTTGAAGGCGGGAAGTGCGCTGCGTCTCCACCGGAGGGATGGCCGCCAGGCAGTCGCCTACGTGGTCGTCTGCGAGCCGATGGAGTCCGCCGAACAGGGCTGGAGACTGGGTGCGCAGCTCGATCGGCCAGAAAATTTCTGGGGACTGGAAGCTTGTCCGGAAGATTGGCGGGTACTGGAGATGCCGGCGGCGAGAATTGCTCCGCGAAAACTGCCGGCCGGATCCGTGGCCATACACCAGCCACAAGCTCGCTCCGCGTCCTCGAAAATAATTCTGGACAAGATTGAGGAACAACTTTCCGACGACCGTTTGAAAGGCATCCTTGCCAGGCTCGTTCAGCCCCTGCAGGTGGACATCTCTGATCTCCGGGAAAAGCTGTCCCGCGATGCGCGGCGCAACCGTTTTGAGGTATCGCTCGGGCAAATTCCTCCTGAACTGGAAGACAAGCTGTGGACACGTCTGCGGCAAGAGTTGGGGGCGCGAGTCCTCCAGCAGGCGCGGGAGCAGGCCGCGGAAGTGCTCGGATCGGCGACAACATCCATCGAGCAAAAGATTGGTGAGGCGCAGGCCGAGTTTCGCCATCGGCTTGCCGGAGAACTGCACGCGGTCGAACAACGGGCTCAAGCGTTGTCGCACGAACTTGCAAACGCATCACGACAGCAGGCCCGTACCGGGCTGGAAAAATTGCAGCGGCAGGAGTCGGAAGCCGGGGTGCGTCTCAACGAACAAAGCGAAGAGCTCTCGAAGGTTCTGGAGCAACGCCTCACCGAGGCGCACGATGTTCATCGCCGTGAGATCGAACAACTCCAGTCGGATGTGTCCGCAAAGTCGCTGCTGCTTCAAGCGGAAGTCACCGAACTTGGCAGCCGGATGGCAACGCTGAACGATTCCGTCCGCCGTCTTGAATCGGACCTGGACGCGCACCTGGAACGTATCTCCGGCGAAATCGTCTGCGCTGCTCGTGCGCAACTCGAGAGCGCCGTGGGCGTGGCAGTCAGGGACTTGCAGATACGCGGGGGAAACGAAGTTGGAAGCCGGCTCGACGAAGCATGCGGCCAGCTGAGAACGATCCAGAACCGGATTGAGAACTCATTTGCCGGATCGTTACGGGCGCAGGGCGCGGACGCTGCGCAATCGTTCGGGCAGGAAATCGAGGAACTCGCGCAGCAATCCGTGGAAAAGTGGAGGGTGGCGCTGGCGAAGGACCTGGCTTCGGTGGCCAAGACTCTGGGAGAGCAATTTCGACAGGAAGCGGAAAGCGACCAGGATCACACTCCAGCGGCCGGATAGGGGCTGAGTCGGGCGCGCGGGATCCAAAGCCCGGTGTTGGTCTCGTTTCCTAGAGTCACTTCAGCCCCAGCGCCTTCAGTACGTTCTCATCCGGCACAGCCTTGCCATCCTTCTTCATGACCACGCCAAACGATCCCGAATAATCCCACATCGCCCAGCCGATGCCGTTGTGCTCAAGCGCAGTACGGACGTCGCGCAGCCAGGCGGCGCGATCTTGCGGATCAGAATAGTTCCGGTACACGCCGAATTCGTTACACACCAGCGGCACGCCACGACGGTTTGCCCACTCAGCAGCCTGCTTCATTTCGGCTTCCATCCGTGCCGCGTCCCAGTGCTCATATCCATAGCGGATAACCTGCAGGCGATCGGCGTCACCGGGCACCAGCGCCGCCACATGCTCGGCCGACTCGGGCGTCGACGGGTAGGGCAATCCACGCAGCCAGTGCCAGTAATACTCGCTCCAGGTCGCGCCCTGATGGGTAAAGATGTGCGGCTCGTAGAAGTGGAAATTGTAGATGATGTTGGGGTCGCGTAGCGGTTCCTGGAAGACGAGGTCGTCATCGTCGGACCAACGCGCTCCGGCAGCAATGATGGTGTGGCGCGGCGCGCCGGCTCGAATGGCAGCTGCGATCTGCGCTTGCGCACCCCACCACCGATAGCGGTCCCTCATCTCGGGCTCATTCAGGGTTTCCAAGAGGACGTGGTCCGGATCCCAGGTTGAGTAGTGCTGCGCCACGGCGCGCCAGAAATCGGCGAACTGCTGGACGAAGGCATCGTCGCTACCCAGACGCTGCTTGAAGTCGCTGTTGGGATGCATGTCGATCACGACGACCAGGCCGTGGTCGAGGATCATCTTCACCGCCGCATCCAGATACCCCAGGTACTCTGCCGGGAGCTGGTTGGGCTGGTTGCTGGTAAACATGGGCTGCGGATTCACGCTCAGGCGCACGTGGTCGAAGCCCATCGACTTGATGAGCGCGATGTCTTCGGCGGTCGTCCAGGTGTCGAGGTGCTCTTTTGTATAGCCGCGTTTGTCCCACACTTGCGCGAACCATTCGCTGAGGTTGATGCCGTGACGCAGGTGTTGGGAGCGGGCAAATGCGGCCGCGGATACCGTGGTCCCCACCGACCCACCTTTGATCTGCGCGACTGCACCGGGCCCCACCGCAAGCAACCCGATCGACAAGACAAGTGCGCCGATATTTCTCAAACAAGCCATGGCCAGTGTCCCTTTCCAGATTGATACACTGATGACTCCACAGACTAGCCCATGATTCCCAGCCAGCGCCATCTCTTCGATATCCCCGCCGATGTGACCTACCTGAACTGCGCCTACATGTCGCCACTGATGAAGCCGGTGGTCGAGGCGGGAAGAGTCGGACTTGCGCGCAAGGCGCACCCCTGGGAGATCACGCCGGACAAGTTCTTCAGTGGATCGGAAGAGTTCCGGACCATGGCGGCGCGGTTCCTCGACTGCACCGCTGACGCGGTGGCGATTGTTCCCGCGGCTAGCTATGGGATCGCGACCGCCGCCCGCAATCTGCCCGTGCGCAAGGGACAGAGCATTCTTATGCTCGCGGAACAGTTCCCTTCCAACTACTATCCCTGGGAGCGGCTGGCGGAAGAGAGTGGCGCTTCGATCAAGACCGTTCCCTGGCCCGAGGACGGCGACTGGACGACTGGCGTGCTGGAATCCCTGACCGATGGCGTTGCCATCGCGGCGCTGCCCCACGTTCAATGGACCAGCGGCGGGCGGCTTGATCTGGTTCGCATCGGCAAGGCGTGTCGCAGGATCGGCGCGGCCTTAGTTCTTGACCTGACCCAATCGCTCGGCGTGCTGCCCTTCAGTGTGCGCGAGGTACAGCCGGATTTCGCCGTCGCGGCCTGCTACAAGTGGTTGATGGGGCCCTACTCCACCGGTTTCCTTTACGTGGCACCCAAATGGCACGAAGGACGTCCGCTGGAGGAAGGGTGGATTCAGCGCGCCAATGCCCAGGACTTCACAAGCCTCATCCTGTACACCGGTAAGTACGATGAAGGCGCACGCCGCTTCGATATGGGCGAGCGTTCGAACTTCGCGCTGCTGCCGGCCGCCCAGCGCGGAATGCAACAGTTGCTGGACTGGGGCGTAGCGGAAATCTCGGGCACGATCGGAACGCTCAACCGGAAACTGGCGCAGTCCGCCGCGGAACTGGGATTCTCGGCACCGCCCGAGGAACTTCGCGCGCCTCACTATTTGACCCTGCGCAGGAAGGCGGGCATCCCGCCAGGATTGCCCGAGGCTCTGGCTCGCCAGAAGGTTTTTGTCAGCGTGCGCGGCAGTTCGGTGCGGGTGGCGCCCCATGTGTACAACTCGGCTGAGGACGCGGAGCGGCTGATCACGTGCCTGCGCGACGTGGACAAACTCTAGATCTCAGTGACCGGGGTTTCGTGGGTGAAGACGCGGCGAGACACGCCACTACTTGAACTGGCTGACTCGCTGCTGCGCGATTGACGCCGCTTCGCTGGACGGATTCTCTTTCTGGATCTGGTCGTAAATCCGCTTGGCCTCATCCGGCTTCTGGCGGTTCTGATAAAACTGCGCGAGTTCCAGCTGGGCAGTGACTTTGCTCACCGTCATGGTCGGCTTGTCGATCAACTGCTTGTAGAGATCGATGGCCTGCGCATCTTTGTTCTCGGCGCGGTATACGGAAGCCAGGGCGAACCTGCCGAGGCCTGCCAGATCCTGGTTGGAAGCGTTCGCCGCGTCCTGCAGGTCGCGCTCGGCGGATGGATAGTCTTCCATCTGGGATGAGGTCAATCCCACGAAGTAGCGGGCCATGTCGGCAGTGCGGGTATGCGGATACTTGTCCAGGATCGCCTGAAACTGTTTGCGCGCCGCGGTGGCCCGCTCTTTGGCGGAAGCAAAACTATCGAAGCCGGGCTGGGGAGGCATCCCAGTTGGACGCACCGGGGTTTCCAGGGTGCGCGTCGCAACGCTGAATTCGGCGCTCGCCTTCTGGTCGAGCGAGTTCATGTAGTACCAGCCACCGACGCCGATGGCCGCCACCACGAGGACCACAACGGCCGCGAGGATGAGCTTCGACTGGTGCTCGACGGTCCAGTGGACGGTCTTCTCCGCAGCTCCGATGGCGGCCTTGCTGAAGCGGTCCTCTTTCAGTTGATGCCGGGTTTCTGCGCGCACAGGCTTCCTTCTTCGCTTAGATGTAGGCTGACAAACTTTTAGTTTAGCAGGGCGGTTTCGGGAGCGTCAAAGGAGGGAGAGCGTCGGTAGTGGACCCGCTGCCTGGGCGCCGCCCCGTCGCAACTCTATTGTGGGTCGTTACTGTCAGCGTTCCCCATGCCGGCAGCACCCCTGCGGCGGCGCTGATGCCGGTCGCGGGCTTCGTGTTTCATGCTCTTGAGCTTGTCGCGCTGCTC
>Ga0302166_10000444_pt1 | contig 9393 bp, 6 predicted proteins | sample I_Fen_E3_3_FD_193491 | JGI IMG/M metagenome (GOLD analysis project Ga0302166, IMG submission 193491) | Peat permafrost microbial communities from Stordalen Mire near Abisko, Sweden - I_Fen_E3_3 | ecosystem: Environmental > Terrestrial > Soil > Wetlands > Permafrost | place: Sweden: Abisko... | reverse complement strand
AGAAGTCCGAGCTCATCATTCTTGCGGCCCGGCCCTCCATGGGCAAAACGGCCTTCGCCATGAACATCGCCGAGAACGCCGCCATTGACGACGGCAAGGTGATCGGCATCTTCTCGCTGGAAATGTCGAGCGAGGCGCTCATCCAGAGACTCTTGTGTTCCCGGTCGCTGGTGGACTCGCACAAGTTCCGCACCGGCTCGTTGTGGCAGGAAGACATCAAGAAAGTTGCGCGAGCCATGGAAGAATTGGTCAACGCCCCGCTCTTTATTGACGACACTCCCGGAATCTCGATCAGCGAGATGCGAGCCAAGGCGCGCCGGCTGAAACAGGCGCAAGGGCGATTGGACCTGATTGTCGTGGACTATCTCCAGCTGATGTCGGGCGGCGGCAAGCGATTTGAAAACCGGACCCAGGAAGTGTCAGCGATCTCGCGCGGGTTGAAAGGCATCGCCAAGGAACTCCAGGTTCCCGTCCTCGCGCTCTCGCAGCTGAGCCGTGCGCCCGAGAGCCGTGGTGGCGACCACCGGCCGCAACTCTCCGACCTGCGCGAGTCGGGCTCGATCGAGCAGGACGCCGACGTCGTGATGTTCATCTTCCGCGAAGAGGTTTACAAGCAGGACGACCCCGCCATCAAGGGCCGGGCCGAGATCATCATCTCCAAGCAGCGCAACGGTCCTATCGGGAAGTTTGAGCTGGCATTCCTGCACAATTCCACCCGCTTCGACAATCTTGCCGAAGGCTACAGCCAGTCGGGTGAATAGGCTGGAAATACGCATCCGGCGGGCCATTTCCCAGGCGGCCTGGCCTGTGGAAAAGGTTGTGGATGCCAGGGACGGGTTCTAGAACCCCCCGAAACCGACCGAGTGGTTGGGGCGAAGCCAGGCCGGTATAAACTCTCTAACAGCATGTTTCTCAGTTAGTTAACTGCCATCTCCCGCGCTATTAGCGAAGTCGGTTCTGACTCAGTACTTTCGTTCCCAAATGTGAGATTTGCACATACAGGGAAGCCTGTATCGAGCGGAAACCAGAGGATTAACACGCGCCCCCGGGGAGTTCTAACTGCTGCCTTCGCCCACCTTGAGCACGGCCAGAAACGCCTCCTGGGGGATGTCGACGCGGCCGATGCGCTTCATGCGCTTCTTGCCTTCTTTCTGCTTTTCCAGGAGCTTGCGTTTGCGGCTGATGTCGCCGCCGTAGCACTTGGCGATCACGTTCTTGCGGATCGCGGGGACGGTTTCGCGGGCAATGATCTTGGCCCCGATCGCCGCCTGGATCGCCACCTCGAACATCTGGCGCGGAATCAGTTCCTTCATCTTGGCGGCGAGGGCGCGACCGCGGTCGTAGGCAAAGTCACGGTGGATGATGGTGGAAAGCGCGTCCACCGGCTCGCCCGCCACCATGATGTCGAGCTTTGACATGGGCGATTCCCAGGTTCCGGAGAGGTGATAGTCGAGCGAAGCGTATCCGCGGGAGACCGACTTCAGCCGGTCGTAGAAATCGAGGACGATTTCGTTCAGCGGCAGTTCGTATTGCAGCATCACGCGTGACGAGCTGACGTATTCGAAACTCTTCTGTTTACCGCGCTTTTCCTCCACCAGCTTCAGGATGCCACCCACGTACTCTTCGTTGGTCATGATGACGGCCAGGATCACCGGCTCATTCACCTTGGCGATCTCGCTGGTATCGGGCCAGCGCGACGGGTTGTCGACCTCGATAACCTTGCCGTCGGTTTTGGTGATGAGGTAGCGCACACCGGGAGCGGTCGTGATCAGCTCCAGGTTGTACTCGCGCTCCAGCCGCTCCTGGATGATCTCCATGTGCAGCAGGCCCAGAAAGCCGCAGCGGAAGCCGAAACCCAGCGCCACCGAACTTTCCGGCTCGAAGAAGAACGAAGAATCGTTGAGACGGAGTTTTTCCAGCGCTTCGCGAAGCTGCGTGTGCTCGTGGGCATCCACCGTGTAGAGGCCGGCGAAGACCATCGGCTTGATGTCTTCGAAACCGGGCAGCGGTTCGAACGCGGGATGATCGTCGTCGGTGATGGTGTCGCCGATCTTGGTGTCGGCCACGTTCTTGATGTTGGCGATGACAAAGCCAACTTCTCCCGCCACCAGTTCGTCCACTTCCACCGGCTTGGGTGTGAGGACGCCGAGGGTTTCCACCTGAAAAACCCGGCCGTTGGTCCAGAGCCGGATCTTCTGTCCCTTGCGCAGCGTGCCTTGAAAGACGCGCGTGAGCACCACCACGCCGCGATAGATATCGAACCAGGAATCAAACAACAGGGCCTGCAGACGCCGGTCCGGGACACCCTTGGGCGGCGGGATCCGCTTCACGATGGCTTCCAGCACATCGGGCACGCCCTGACCGGTCTTGGCGCTGATCAGCAGGGCGTCGGTGGCATCGAGCCCGACCGCGCTCTCGATCATCTCCTTGGTGCGCGGGATGTCGGCGCTCTGCAGGTCGATCTTGTTAATTACGGGAATGATCTCCAGTCCGTGATTGATGGCGAGGTACGAGTTAGCGAGCGTCTGGGCTTCGACTCCCTGCGAGGCGTCCACGATGAGCAGCGCGCCTTCGCAAGCGGCAAGGGAACGCGAAACCTCATAGGAAAAATCAACGTGGCCGGGCGTGTCAATCAGGTTGAGCTGGTAAATCTGGCCGTCCTGCGCCGGGTAGAGCATGCGGACGGCATGGGCCTTGATGGTGATGCCACGTTCCCGCTCCAGGTCCATCGAGTCCAGGACCTGCGCCTGCATTTCGCGCATGGCCAGCGACCCGGTCAGTTCCAGCAGCCGGTCGGCCAACGTGGATTTTCCGTGGTCAATGTGCGCAATAATCGCGAAATTGCGGATGCGGGACGCTTCCATGGGGACAGCTCGATTCTAACAGGGGAAAAGCAGGCCCTCGGCTTTGGGCTCTCGGCTCTGGGCGTGTGGCGCGGACATTCCTGTCCGCGCGGGACGTCGCCTGTCGCAGCAGATTCTCGCGAAGGCAATCCTTCCAAGTCCGACACGCTTCAACCGCGAAGCGGTGAAACAAGAAAGCCCGGCGCGTAAGCGCCGGGTAGGATGGGTGTGAGCGAGTCCCGAAGGGGACGGCACTGGCTGCGTTATCTTAGAAACGCGGCTTGCAGCGGCATATTTCCCCGAATGCTCCTTTACTACATCACCGATCGCCAGCGGTTTCCCGGAAACGAGCCAGCCCGCCGTCGCGCTCTGCTGAGCAAGATTGCCGAAGCGGCCCGCTGCGGTGTTGACTACATCCAGCTCCGCGAAAAGGATCTGAGTGCGCGCGATCTGGAGCAACTCGCCGGCGAGGCCGTCGGAATTATCCGTGAGAATTCCGCACTGAGAACTGAGAACCGGGAACTGAGAACTAGACTCTTGATCAACTCGCGGACGGACGTCGCCCTCGCTGCCGGCGCCGATGGCGTGCACCTGCGATCGGATGACATTTCGGCGGAAGAGGCCCGGTCCATCTGGGCGCAGGCGCTTGCTCGCAGCCCGCTCATCGCCGTCTCCTGCCACTCGACAGCCGACGTCCTCCGCGCCGAATCGGAAGGAGCCGACTTCGCCGTCTTCGCCCCGGTGTTCGAAAAGAAAGACAATCCCGGCGCCAAGCCCTCTGGTCTGGAAGCCCTGCGCGACGCCTGTCAGGGGAGGGTCCCCGTTGCTGCCCTCGGTGGCGTGACGCTGGAAAACGCGGCGGCCTGCCTCGACGCGGGCGCCGCTGGCATCGCTGCCATCCGCTTGTTTCAGGAGAATAAAATCGAAGACGTGGTCCGCGCGCTGCGGAAACTGTGATCCCATGGAACCGGCGGAAGTGCTCCCAAAATCCGGCCGTAAGGACGACGACCCAATCCCGGCGCTCATCCACATTCCAGCAAGCTGGTTTCTGATGGGCTGCGCCTCCGGCCAGGACAACGAGCAGCCCGAGCATCGCGTCTGGGTGGACGAATTCTTGTTAGCCGCGTGCCAGGTCACCAACACCGAGTACGCGCGGTTTGTGCGCGATACGGGATCCGCGCCGCCGCCCTTCTGGACCGACCCCAACTTCAATCATCCCGAGCAGCCCGTGGTCGCCGTGTCGTGGCACGAAGCTGTCCGCTACTGCGAGTGGCTGAGTTCCCGCACCGGCCGTCAATTCCGCCTGCCGACCGAGGCCGAATGGGAGTGCGCGGCGCGCGGGGGCCGCGAGGGTGCCCTGTTTCTGTGGGGAAACGAGGCGCCGGAGTCGCTGCCCGGTTACAGCGGCCGCTGGAATAAAGGTCCCGAGCCAGTCGGCGGTGGCGATGCCAACGGTTTCGGACTCTACAACATGTGCGACAACGTGCACGAGTGGTGCTGCGACTGGTTCGCACCCGACTATTACGTCGTGTCGCCCGATCACAATCCGCGCGGGCCCCAGAGCGGCAAGCGCCGTGCCTCCCGCGGAGGCTCCTGGCGACATCACATCAAGATGTCGCGCTGCGCCGCACGGTCGAGCATTCCACCGGAATTTCAATACGCCGATTACGGATTTAGGGTCGCATGCAATGCTGCCTGCGTGTAGATTGGTGGCGTCGTCGCCAAAGGAGAAACATGTACTCCCTGCGCTCCCTGGATGTGATGTCTTGCGCCAAGATGATGGGTGCCCTGTACGCCTGTATTGGGTTGATCATCCTGCCGTTCCTGTTACTGGCTGGCTTCGCGGGCCTGATGTTCGGCCAGCGCGAAGCGGCTTTGTCGGGCGTCGGCATGCTCATTCTCGCGATCCTCGCTCCGATTTTCTATGGAGTGATGGGTTTTCTAATCGGGGCCTTGACCGCGTGGATTTACAACTTGGTTGCCCGGCGCGTGGGAGGGATCAGGATGGAGTTAATAGCGGACGCGGTTAGCGCGCCACAGGCCCTTTCCTGAAACCGCATCGTGGATCGGCACATCCGATGCCTGAGACGGCGAGAATCCGACCCGAATTCCTTTAATCCTCGATGAGTGAAGACGTCACGTCAGAGCTGGGGTCCGTAATATCGATAGTGCCCCGTGATCTTCCAGTCGAATAGAACGTCTTCCATCTTCGGGCCCTGTCCAATATTGTGCACAACCATATAGCGCCCAACCCAACCCTTGCGATCGACGACGATCGCGATATGCGGCACGTTTCCGCCCAGATCATATGTGACCAGATCGCCGGGGCTGTAGTCCTGTGGGCGAGCCGTGATGGGCAGCGATTCTCCCTTGCGCCCGAAGAAGACCATCAAATTTGGCACGCGGCGATGGTCAATGTTGCTGTCGGGGTGTCCCAGACTCCACTTCCATTTGCGCGGATAGGCAGAGAAATTCGCCGCCATGTCTTCGTGCACTTCCTTCTGCAAATCGACGGCGACAGCGCGGTACGCGCGAATCACCTCGTCAGTGCAGACTCCAGTCTCGGCCGGGACATCTCCTCCGGGATAAGGAATGCGTACGTAGGCCGGGTCATAACGGACAGAGTGATGCGTGCGCTCAATCGCAGCACTCACCAGCCGCTGGAGGAACTGTTGTCGCGACGTGGAAACCGCGGAGTCCTGACCGGCGAGGATTGCGGAGCAAACCCCGAAAGCAAGCAAGACCAGGAAAGCTCTCGACTTGGGTAAGAACCGCGCCATTCGGTCCATTTTAACGGCATCTTCGAGCCCTGCTCTATAATGACTCTGTTGGCAGCCGGATCGGACGGTCGCTGTCGCAAGGCAGAGGAAAGTCCGAACTCCGCAGAGCAGTGTGCCGGATAACGTCCGGGAGGGTGGCCCATTCTTGCGCGTTCTTTGCGCAAGAGTGGGAAGCTCGACGGAAAGTGCCACAGAAAACATACCGCCCGGGCCGCAAGGCTCAGGTAAGGGTGAAAAGGTGCGGTAAGAGCGCACCGCCGCGGCAGTAATGCAGCGGGCAGGGCAAACCCCACACGGAGCAAGACCAAATAGGGAGGGAGCTCCAGTCCACCGGAGCGCGTGCCGGCTCGGCGCGCCACAACCTCCGGGTAGGTCGCTTGAGCCGCGCAGTAATGCGCAGCCCAGAGGAATGACCGTCCCGCCGCAAGGCGGACAGAATTCGGCTTACAGATCCGGCTGCCAAGATTTTCCTTGCCAGGGACCCCAGCGTCGCTTCAGACAATGCGCGCGGTTGGTCGCTAAGTCGCTGGCGGTCCGCTTTCCCATTGTTGTTCTCTGCGTCCATATCTATGCAGGCTCTTGATCTAAAATGGCGTCCGGCGTGACAAACCGCAATCCAGCCTTCTGGAGACAAAGTCCCTTTATGCGCACTCTACAGACCTTGCTTTTTATCTTCCTGCTGTCCCCCGCCGTCCTCTCCCAGAACAAGCCGCTGCATGGCATCGACACCAGCGACCTTGACCGCAAGGTCGATCCCTGCACCGATTTCTCCGAGTTTGCCAACGGCACCTGGCGCGCCAAGAATCCCATCCCAGCCTCCATGGACCGCTGGAGCAAGCGCTGGCAGGCAGGCGAGACCTCCAAAGGGCAGTTGAAGGACATTCTGGAAGCTCTCCCCGCGAAGCGCGCGAAGGGCAGCACTGAGCAGATCGTGGGCGACTTCTACGGCGCTTGCATGGACGAATCGCGCATCAACGCGCGCGGCATTGAACCGCTGAAGCCCTGGTTTGCCAAAATTGACGCTGCCAAAGATGTGGCCGCGCTCCAGCCGCTGATGGCAGAAATGCACGATATTCAGGTCGTCGTTCCGTTCGTCCTGAGCAGTCAGCAGGACTTCCATAAGCCCACGCAGGTGCTCGCCGACATTGGCGCAAACGGCTTCAACATGCCTGACCGGGACTACTACCTGAAGCCCGACGATCGCTTCCGGGAAGCGCGCGAGAAGTATCTCGACCACATCGCCAAAATGTTCAAGCTCGTGGGCTGGGACGACAAGTCCTCCGCCGCGGCCGCCCAGACCGTCATGACGATGGAAACGAAGTTCGCGGAAGTGTCGCTCGACCGGGTTGTGCTGCGCGATCCGAGCGCGACCGATCACAACTCCACATTTGCGCAACTCCACGCGTTGGCTCCCCACTTCGACTGGGCAGAGTATTTCCGCCACAAGCAGCTTCCGCAGGACGTCGACATGAACGTGGACCAGCCCAAGTTCATGGAGGAGTTTGATCGCCAGCTGCAGCAGACCTCGCTCGCCGACTGGAAGGTTTATCTCAAGTGGAACCTGCTGAACTCGGCGGCGGAAGCCCTTCCGGCTCCGATCGAGCGCGAGGATTTCGAATTCAACGGAAAGTACCTGAGCGGCACCAGCGAGATGAAGCCGCGCTGGAAACGCTGCACCGAACAGACCGACCGCTATCTGGGCGAAGCGTTAGGCAAGAAATACGTCGAGAAGTATTTTCCGCCCGAAGCCAAGGCGCGCATGCAGGAGATGGTGCGCAACCTGCTCATGGCCATGCGCGACGACATCCTGACCCGCCCGTGGATGAGCGACGAAACCAAAGAGCGCGCGATGGCCAAGATCGCGACGTTCAATCCGAAGATCGGCTATCCCGACAAGTGGAAGGACTACAGCAAAGTTGAAATCCGCCGCGACGTCTTCTTCGAAACCAATCTAGCCAGTCGTCAGTTCGTCGTTGAAGACGACCGCGAAACCATCGGCAAGCCCGTGGACCGCGGCCGCTGGGGCATGACGCCGCCCACCTCCAACGCCTACTACAACCCCCTGCTGAATGAGGTTGTGTTTCCCGCCGGCATCCTGCAGCCGCCGGCTTTTTATGTTTCGGCGACGGATGCGGTGAACTACGGCGCGATCGGCGTGGTCATCGGCCACGAGATCTCGCACGGATTCGACGACCAGGGCGCCCAGTTCGACTATCTCGGAAGACTGCGCAACTGGTGGAGCGACAACGACCTCAAGCAGTTCCACGAGCGCGGCGCATGCGTCGCCAGCCAGTTCGACAATTACTTCATCGAGCCCGGCATCCACCACAACGGCAAGCTGGTGCTCGGCGAGAGCATTGGAGATCTAGGCGGCGCCAAGGTTGCCTTCCTGGCCTACCAGAAGTCGCTCGAGGGTAAGCCGCGCCCCGCCAACATCGACGGGTTCACTCCCGAACAGCAGTTCTTCATCGCCTGGGGCCAGTTCCGCGGAGACGCGATCCGCCCCGAGCAGCAGCGCCTGATGGTGCAGACCGATCCGCATCCCATCGCCAAGTACCGGGTGATAGGGCCGCTCTCAAACCTGCCTGAGTTCCAGAAAGCATTCCAGTGCAAGCCAGACTCACCCATGGTGCGCCCGCCCGACAAGATCTGCGAGGTCTGGTAAGGACTCGGGAAGACTCGGAGCACCTTCCAACGCTGTCATCCTGAGCGCAGTCGAAGGACCCCTACCCCCTCCACCGTCTCCTTTGTGAGAGTGGGGATCCCTTCGACAAGCTCAGGGCAGGCTCTTCGACTCCACAAGTCCGCCCGTTTCACGTGCGGACACGTTTCGCTCGGGCGGGCACTCGCGCAGGATGCCCCATGAGGACTCAGACCCGAGAACTAGGTTCTGCGGAAGGGCACGGCTTCGCAGGCTGCGGAAACTCACGAATGCATGCATCACCGTGGAAGGCCGGCCCTTCAGGGCCGCGTAAGCCATTTGCAATGAATAAGGGCTTCAGCCCTGGTGATTGCCTTCCCTCGGTGAATTGAGTTTTTCCGCAGCCTCTTCAGCCGTGCCGCTCAGGCACGTAGGAGATCGGCTTCAGCCGCTGAGGGCCACGGGGGCGGCGTTGAGGGATGCTTGTTTCAAAATCCCAGGAGATTGGTCCGCGGAATCCCAGGTTTCGAAAACCGCAAAAACTGAGGCACCTGGCGTAATTAGATCTTGAGGTACACTCTCTCAGATTGCTCAGCACGCCCTGCTCCTGCGTAAGGGCGCAGCCCAGTTCGAACGCCGGGCGCTACCGCCCGCTAACCGCTTGACAGCAGAGTGCCAGTAGCATCAGTTCACCCGCAACGGATCTGGCGTCCATCTCTGTCCCGCCGGATCAGGGAGGATCACACGATGCAACATGATCGACAAAGTGGGGCACGCGCGTTTGCCGTGCTTGTTGTATTGATTCTGGCACTAGGTCCGTTGCCCGCGAACGTCTTTGCCAAGAAAGAGGCCAAGACCTACCCGGAAGAAGGCAAAATCGTGGCAACTGGCCTTACCGAATGGGTCGTAAACAGCAAGCACCAATATGCCCACACCTACACAGTTGTGACCAACGCGAAATCCTACCTGTTGGAGTGTGGCCATAAGCCGGTGTTCGGTTCGATGGGCGAGGAATGCGGCGGGGGCAAGAAGCTGCAAATCGGAGACGTAATTCACTTCCGCATAGAGAACGATCGGGCCTACATCCCAATAACCAAAATCGACAATTCTGTCGCGGAAGAAAAACTCC
>Ga0302166_10000424_pt1 | contig 9751 bp, 4 predicted proteins | sample I_Fen_E3_3_FD_193491 | JGI IMG/M metagenome (GOLD analysis project Ga0302166, IMG submission 193491) | Peat permafrost microbial communities from Stordalen Mire near Abisko, Sweden - I_Fen_E3_3 | ecosystem: Environmental > Terrestrial > Soil > Wetlands > Permafrost | place: Sweden: Abisko... | reverse complement strand
CGTTTCGGTCGAGTAGTAACGACCAAATCATTGGATGAAGATGATTTGATAAATATCGCCGTTTTAAGGCGAACGGATCTGAGTGCTCCGACTATGCGGGCAACTATGGACATTCTGAAAGAGATAGCAAGAGAACAAGTAGCCAATGGAGCATCCGTATCGTTCGGATTAGGTTATTTTGGTCTGGTGGTAAATGGTGTTTTTATTGGCGATAATGCTAAATGGGATTCTTCTGTTCACAGTTTATCTATTCGTGTAACCCCAACAGCCGATTTACGCAACGCAGCAAAAGCATCTGTTGTGGATGTACGTGGTATGGCCGAGATTGGGACAGTGATCAATTCGGTAACCGATGTCAGCTCAGGAGAAGTAAACAGCCGACTGACAGCCGGTGGTGGAGTAAATCTTGCCGGAAGCAAAATTAAAATTGACGGTGATAATGCTGCAGTGGGTATCAGTTTGACAAATGTGGCAACTCAAGCAGTTACATCGATTCCGAAAACATCCATACTGGTCAATGATCCTTCAAAAATTTCCTTTGTTGTTCCAGCTGCACTTGCAACGGGTGATTATAAGTTGAGCATTACAACTCAATACACATCAACCAAAACATTGCTCAAAGAACCTCGCGTATTTGTGTTCGATTACGTGCTGAACGTATAGGTAGTTTCTACATTTAGTATTCGAACCGTTCGACAGCCTAATGTCGAACGGTTCGATATTAGGCTATCGATTCAATCGACATTAGGCTATCGAGAGTCTCGACATTAGGCTATCGATTGAACCGATATTATGAATTGGATTCTTTAATTCTTAATTGCACTATCCGGTTGAGTGTTTTTCATCTTTTTTATTCCCTCTCTGCTCAAAAAGCCTCATTTTTCGACTATTATTTTAAGGATAAAAATAGCTTGTCCTAAAAATAGTTTGATGTCCACTTCTATTTGGCATAAAAACAATAAGTTACAAAATGGCTTGTCCTAAATTATTTTGTAACGATATTTGGAGTTTATTTCACTTTCTACTAATTTAGTGCCAAAAAAGTGTAAAATTTATGTTCCTCGAAATCATAACAGTGATCAGTGATTAGTTAGCAGTGATTAACGCCACAAACGGAATAACATAATAACAATAAATAACGCCGGCTTGTCCCGCTTTAGCGTGAAGGCAACTATCGCGAAACAACTATCGCCGTAGGCTAATATCACAAAGTAATATCGCCGAAGGCTAATATCACGAAGTTAATATCGCCGTACTTGTCCCGCTTTAGCGGGAAGGCATAATATCACGCAGTTAATAACACAAAGTAAAATGGCTTATGAGAAAAATTACTCTTTCCTTTATTACATTCTTGGTAACAGTGGGTGTGCAAGCTCAGAACTCCCACAGCCTTACCACCAGTCGCAATGCTTACCGTGCCACCGATGCGCTGGTAAAACAACAAGTAGAATTTAAAGATCCCGGTAGTTCGGGACGAAACCTGCACTGGGATTTCAGCACTGTGCAACCGCTGAATGAATCTTACAAGCTAAGCTATTCGCTGCGCAATGCAGTTGATACCAGTAGCGTATCCGGACTGGAGCACAATACCCGCTACTACTACCGTCAGCAGCGGGACAGTCTGCAAGCCGTGGGTTACGAAAACTCCACCACCTATATGGAGTATATGCAGCCCGAACTACGTATGCATTTTCCTTTTGCTTATGGCGATACGCTGTTTAGCTACTTTACGGGTAAAGGAGAATACTGCCACCGCATACCCCTGGCAGTGAAAGGTTATACCCGCATTATGGCCGATGCTGAAGGAGAACTAAAACTCCCTCAGTTTACCACCGTGAAAAAGGCACTGCGCGTACGCACCCTGCGCCACTATACTGAAACGGGCAAGGATAGCGTGGAAATGACCCTCGATACCTATTCGTGGTATGCTGCCGGCATCCGTTACCCCGTGTTTGAAAGTATCAAAACCATGCTCTCCAGAACCCCCTCAGAAACAACAGCCTCCACTTATCCCTCTCCTCAAGGAGAGGGTGCCCAAAGGGCGGGTGAGGTTGGAGAGGGGGCAGGGGGTGAGGTCATAGTATTTAGCACCTCGTTTTATTATTCACCCGAACTCCAAACCTCACAGGTGCAAACCGACGCCATAGCCGAAGACCAACCCCAAGCAGCCGTTGGTGCTGCTGCCGTGTTTACCGAAGCGCATTATATGCCCAACCCGGTGGAGGATAATCTGTATATCACCTTTAAACTGGTACGTGCAGCCAAAGTGTGGTTTACCGTACACAACAATACCGGTATAGCACTCTGCCAGACCGCTGCTCAGAACCTGGGCGAAGGTTACAATAGCACCACCGTACGCATGAGCGGTTTGGTACCGGGCGTATACTCACTTTATGTACATGTGGACGATATGGCGATGAGGTTGAATGTGGTGAAGAAATAAGCAGGATGATACGTGAAACTAATAAAAGAACATTCATGCACTGTTGCCAAGAATCAGGTGTTTCTATGTGTATCTCAAATGAAGATAAAACAAACAAACAAATGAGAAATTATTATAGTAAAATGAAGATTTATAAAATTATTATCTTATTGATTATTTGTCATCATTCTGTCTGTGCGCAGGTTGTGAATCAACCAATGCCACCCGAAATCAGCTCGTTGGCAAAATACTCAGAAATACCTGTTGGGAACTATACAGGTGTACCCAACGTCAGTGTTCCAGTATATGAAATTAAGGTCAGGGACCTTTCCATACCTATATCCCTCAGTTATCATGCATCGGGCATAAAAGTGGAAGAAGAAGCAGGATGGACAGGACTCGGATGGTCACTAAATGCTGAAGGTTCAATATCAAGACAGATAAGGGGTAAGGATGATTTTAGAAGCGACGGTTGGAATAATTTGCGGACTCAAATGGCAGATATAGTTCCTAATAACAATTTCCCCTATATACACGAAAATCTTGGTCCATGTCTGAGCCCATCCGATTTTGTTTTTCCCTGGAATGGTACTAATCGGGATTATGGTCCTTTTGGTAACACCTATTTTAGTAGTGAGAATGATTTTCAGCCAGACATTTATTTTTTTTATATTGGGGGAAAATCAGGAAAATTCTTCTATGACAAAGATGGTAATATACAATTTATTGAACAACAAAAAATGAAGGTAGAATATACTTTAAATACTTCTGGATTTCTTTCGGAATGGATTGTCACAACAGACGATGGGTACAAGTATTATTTTGGTTCGGTACAAAATAGCTTTGTGACACCCACAAGCTGGTATGTGACCAAAGTAGTTACCCCAAAAGGTGAAACTGCCAGTTTTGAGTATGATATGGATGGACAGATTTACGGTGTGCCTCAATATTCCTGTTGGCGGCACGAGGCCGGATTGCAACTGAGTAGTGCTGAATATTTCGATATACAACCGGGAATTTTCAGTACCCATTATTTAAAGAGGATAAAGTTTTCGACAGGAAGTGTTCAGTTTATCTCCTCATCAAAGCGCAGGGATCTGGAGAACGGCAAAAAGCTGGATAAAATAATTGTTTGGCAAAATACATCGCCAACAGATTCGGTTAGCGTAAAAGAACTCGGATTTCAATACAGCTATTTTTGTTCTAATAACGCTGCCAATAGCTCTTATTGGCAAGGGCAAGACTATTTCAAACAATTATATCCTACAGCTTATACTGACACATTTAAAATCAGAAATACATACCGTCTCAAATTATTAAGCTTTGGTGAAAAATTGGCGAACCCTTATGTTTTCGAGTACGACAACCGACTACTACCCGAAAAAACATCTTACTCACGCGACCACTGGGGGTATTATAATGGACAATGGAACACTACCCTGCTGCCCAATCTCAATTATAAATTTTCCGCTTGCAATTCACTTATTCATATTTATACTTTCGATAATAGCGGTAACCGTGAGGCCGATTCTATTACCAATCTGGCTGCATCGTCTATACTGACTAAAATTACTTATCCTACCGGGGGATATACAGCCTTCCAGTATGAACCTAACCAATATAACAACTGGGTGCGGTTAGAAAAGAATAATTTCAGCTTTCCCTCGAATAATACACAATTGTTCTTTGGAGATGTAGATATTAACGGTAATAATATAACACCCTCGGCTAATGCACTCTTTTCATTTTCAAGCGAAGAAAAAATGACAAAAGTTACCATAGGCATAACGTTCCGATGGGCTAAAGGAGGAGAGCAGGTTTGTTTAATGAAAGATGGGCAGGTTATTTATACCTTTGAAAACTTGCCAAAATCGGATCAAGTTAACGCTTTGTCAAAAACCTTAGATCTTTCGTCTGGTATATATACTCTTGTGCCGTATTATATTAGCAGCCATACATTTCTTGTCCCCTACGCATCAGCCACCACCTTTAAAACAAGTACAGGGAATGGATTTGGAGGAGGCGTGCGTATTAAAAAAAACATAGATTTTGATCCTCTATTAAATGTAGCCAAAACACGCAATTTTAAATATGGAAATGGATTGCTTATGAGCCGACCAAAATATTTTACCAGCAGATGCCGAGAATTAAGGTATTCGAAGAATGTGGATCCGGCTAGTACCTTTGGTTGTGAATCGTGGACTCTATCCGATCCAGAACTTAGAAGGGCAAGTTATAGCAATCTCCCACTTAGTAACAGTGCCCAGGGTGGGTATGTTGGATACGATACCGTAAGCATTGCATACTCATCAGGTAGTTTGATAAACGGTGCATCAACATTTATATACCACAACATGGAAGATATTCAATTTAGCCCTGAATATACCAATATCAACATTCCAACCTATTCCGACTGTTTGAACGGGTGTTTGTTAGAGCAAACAGATTACGATAAGGATACAAAGCCTGTAAAACATACAGAAAATGTTTTTACCAAGCGGAACCTGAAAATACAATTGGGTCTGCTTTCAGAAAAATCAATAGAAAGTTTATTGTTTACGGACGGATGTAATGGATGGTCTCCGTGTAGTCGTGCAGTTGGTGATCCATCTTCTGGTAACGAATATACCTTCCATTTATATTTCTACCCAAATGCCTCGCAATGGATTACCCTTGATTCAAAGGAAGAAACAATCTACCAGCCCGGTACACCTGTTACGACAACAACAAACTATTATTATGATAATCCGCTCCATTACCAACTGACACGAACAAAAACAGTGACAAGTAAAAACGAGACGGTGGTAAGCCAGACGAAGTATCCCGAAGATTATTCTACGTCAACAGGGTACATACAAGATTTAAAAAACTCGTTTATGCACAGTTTGCCTTTGGAGAAAATAAACTATAAGTTTAGTGGAACAGACAGTTTGGTAACAGGCGCACAAAAGTTTACCTACAAGACTGGCGGGCAGGGTTTAGTAGATGATATTTACAGATTTGCACCGCAAAACGGGCAGCCGGTGTCGTATCAAAATTATCAGAATTATTATATACCGGATACCAAAGTAGACAACTACGCAAACAACAATCCTGTCCAATTCCACAAATCCGACAATATGAATACTTCTTATATTTGGGGTTATGCCAATACGTTGCCAATTGTGAAGGGAGATAATATCGATTACAGTACCCTCCAAACGGCTTATACGAGTGCTCTTAGTTCGGCAGGAATTAGCGATTTCAGTGAAATCATGTACCCGTATGCAAATAACAGTCAAAGCACGAAATTGAAGAATTTCTGTACGGCTCTTTATGGCAATGCTACTTTGGCAAGCGCGCAATTGACAGTTTTCACTTATGCCCCTCTTAGCGGCATGACTTCCATGACCGATCAGCGCGGCATAACTGCGTACTATGTATATGATACTTTTGGACGATTGCAGTTAGTAAAAGATGCTACAGGGAATATACGGCAGGCTTATGAGTATTATTACAAAAAACAGAAATAATCCATTAACAATAAATCATGGGCAAGTTTCAATTCACAGTGATATAAAATGCTTAATATCATTTATTTTATTTCCAAGTTATAAATTGTTTTACTACTTAAAAAGAAATATTTATTATGAAATATACACGATATATTTTGGTCCTATTATTGGTTGTATGCTTATATATAGAAAAAAGCTATTCTCAGTGTACTCCTCCTCAGAGTTCTAGCATATCAGTTTGTAGTGGATCACAAGTTACTTTAACTGCAGTATCGAATGTTTCTGTAAGCGGACATAGGTGGTACACAAGCCCGACGGGTGGTTCCTATCTTACAAGCGGTGTCAAAGTGGTAAACTCATCTGTGCCTTATGTTAGCATTTATACAACGACATGCAATGCCACCACCACATATTATGTTGCCAGTGTTTGCAATGGTGTCGAAAGTGCTCGTACTGCCGTTACAGCGACCGTTAATCCGGCACCGACCGTTAATTACGAGTGTTCGGAAGATTTTTAAGTCTACAAATTTAGAAAATCTAAACCTAATTCAAGGCGAAAACCAGTGTTTTCTTAGCTTGAATTTCAAAAATGAAAAAACGACCTTGTTTATCAACAGCAGAACAGTCAAGTTGTTGACAAATAACATATCTAATGTGTCTTAAATATAAGAATCATTTAATATTTTTGCATCATAATTTCAATAGATGCAAACAACCAAATCGCAAAAGAAGAATATAACGGTAAAAGAACTGTTGAGTGTTATCCCTGATGACAAAATAAGTACTCTTGCCGCAAATAGCCACGTGGATTATTGCACGAAAGTTTTGTATGGACGTTCAGTGTTTTATATGATACTTTATTCATTATTAGAATCCGATCGAACAAGTTTGCGTACGATGGAGGATGTCTTTAATAGCGTAAAGTTTAAATTTTTATTCAATTTAGATCAGAGTAAGACAGTTCGTTACAGTTCTATCTCAGAGCGTTTATCTGTAATGGATGTCAACTTTTTTGAAAAGCTGTTCGAACATTTTTATAATCATCTTAGTCAATTATATTCCAGACAGGAACTTGATAAATATAATCTTGTTCGGGTTGATTCAACAATGGTTGCCGAAACGTCGGCTAAACTAGCACAGGGCATGAATTTCAAACACAAAAACAATAGTAAGAAACATGCTAAGTTTACGGTTGCTTTTGATGGGATACTTCCATGTAATGTGGAAACATTTTTAGATCAAAGCCAACTCAATGAATGTCTTACTATTCCACAGGTCATAAAAGATCACGCAAACAAATATAAACAACAGGTTTATGTCTTTGACCGTGGAGTCAATAAACGTACTGTTTTCGATAAGCTCCAAAGTGATTCTATCGATTTTGTTACCCGTTTAAATCCCGGTGCTTCATATCAAAGCGTTGAAGCTCTTGAACAAGGTGACAGACTAATCGGTGATCTGAAGTTACTTAAAGATGAAATTGTACACCTATATAATTGGGTTAATAATAGAAAGACTAAAGAGCTAACTAAAGAAACCTTCAGATTAATAACCACTGAAAATAAAGATGGCGAAATCCTCTTGTTTTTGACAAATCTGAAAGAGGAAAAAGCAGAGAATATAACTGCTTTGTATCGAAAACGTTGGGATATTGAAGTTTTCTTTCGCTTTGTAAAACAAGAATTGAACTTCAGCCATTTTATGTCAACCAATGAAAACGGAATAAAGATTATTCTCTATATGACCTTACTCTTATCCATGTTACTATTGATTTACAAACGATTGAATAATATCGGTTATAAAACAGCTAAAAGACGCTTTGGCATTGAGTTAGATGAATTGATTATTGCTATGATTGTACGCTTTTGTGGAGGTGATCCATCGCTTGTATTCCGTTAATAAAATGAATTTAAATAAGTATAAAACAAAAAAAACTATATCAAAGAACGCTTATGACAGCAATGTATCAATCTTCCGAACACTCGTAACCGTTAATCCGGCACCGACCGTAGGTATAGGCTCCAGTGACAACCCCACAAATGTATGTTCGCTCAATACAGGAAGCGGTAAATTTACATTGACAGCCACTGCCGGCTCCAGTTATCAATGGAAACTAGGAGGAAGTCCTATTTCGGGAGCTACCGCTCAGACCTATAACCCTACTCAAACGGGAAGCTATAGCGTGGCTGTGGGAACTAGCAGCGGCATTATTGAATCGTCGGCACTACCTGTTACCATAGTTCCTGTCACCAACCTGACAGTAAGCATCAGCGGTTCGAATAATTTTTGTTCGGGAACAACAGCCACCTATACGGCTTCTGTGCCCGGTGCACTCACTTCGAGCGTCAATTATCAGTGGTATCTCAATGACAATGCAGTGGGAACCAATAGCTCCACCTATAGCTCATCGAGTATCGCTCAGGGTGACAGGATAAAGTGTACTGTAAACCGTATAAGTCGTGTTTGCGCGACGCCATCATCGGTAACATCCAATGAGATGACCATCACGGTAAATAGTATTCCGGCTGCTCCTAATGTCAGCGGGGAAACTTCCAACTGCGGAACACTGTCACTAACCTTAACTGCGACGACTCCATACGTAGCGGGCGTAACCCTGCACTGGTATACATCCCCAACCGGCTCTATTGAAGAAAACAGCTACACGGTAGCGACAACCTCGCCGATTTATATAACGACAATGACCAAATCGTTTTCGGCAACCACCACCTACTATGTGGCGGCATCCAATGCTTGCGGTACCAGTGCGCGTACTGCCGTTACAGCGACGGTTAATCCCGCACCGACCGTAGGTATAGGCTCCAGTGACAACCCCACAAATGTCTGTTCGCTCAATACGGGAAGCGGTAAATTTACATTGACAGCCACTCCTGGATCTAGCTATCGTTGGAAGTTTGGGACAAATTTTATTTCGAATGCTACCGCTCGAACCTATAATCCTACCGAGTCGGGAACCTATACCGTACTCGTTGGGACAAGTTGCGGAGAAATCAAATCATCGGCACTACCTGTTACCATAGTTCCTGCCGGCATGCTTACGGCTAGTATTAGCGGTCCGGATTCCATTATTTGGGGTACTTCGACGACTTATACCGCCAGCGTTCCCTCTGCCTTAATATCACAGGTGAATTATCGGTGGTATATTAATAATAGTGAGGTAGGAACCTCTAGTTCCACTTATAGTTCATCCGGGTTTAACCGCGGAGATAAAATAAAATGTATTGTAAGTTCTCTAAGCTCTGGATTATGTATGTCTCCAAGCAGCATTGTCTCCAACGAAAAAACTTTAATCGTAGATAAACTCCCGGTGGTTCATGCCGGTACGGATCAGACTATTTATTTACCGACTCAGGAGGCTGACTTGTCCGGAGCTGCCTCCGATCCGGATGGAAACATTCAATCTTACACATGGAGCCAGGTGTCCGGTCCCACCGCGACCTTAATAAATACTACCTCACCCGTTATGACAGTTAAAGACCTTATCGAAGGAACCTATGTATTTAAACTTACGGTGGTTGATAACGAAAACATGTCGGCTTCCAATAATGTTACCCTGACGGTAGCTGCTCCCACTTCAACATTCAATTATAACTTTATAAGAACCACTACACTTTTGATTCCCGGGCAAGAAAAACTTTCGGAATTAACAACTCTATCGGAGCAAAGTAAGAATGTTACCATTCAATATTTCGATGGGCTGGGGCGCCTTTTACAAACCGTGCAACGCGCCATTACTCCCTTGGGAGCCGATTTGGTAACGGGAATTATGTACGACTCTTTCGGGCGCGATTCGCTTCAATGGTTGCCGGCAGTAGCT
>Ga0302166_10000417_pt1 | contig 9903 bp, 8 predicted proteins | sample I_Fen_E3_3_FD_193491 | JGI IMG/M metagenome (GOLD analysis project Ga0302166, IMG submission 193491) | Peat permafrost microbial communities from Stordalen Mire near Abisko, Sweden - I_Fen_E3_3 | ecosystem: Environmental > Terrestrial > Soil > Wetlands > Permafrost | place: Sweden: Abisko... | reverse complement strand
GCTCGGATGGTAATCTGCTCCTATAATGAGCATCGTTCGGCTCCTTTCTCCCGAGCCTTTGGTTGGTTTGCACCCCCAAAGTCTACTCGGAGCTTGGAGCCGACATTGTTATGGAATCAATTACACGTGCGCCGTGAAAAGGCGCTGGTTGACTGCGGGTGAAAGTCCCGCCCGGGAACTGGGTTCGCTCCACCCGGAAGCAATCGGAGCGGCGGTGGAGGAAACGAAGCCGTCGGAGCCTCCGGTGTAGAAGGTCGCTTAGGCGACTTGGCGAGCATGCAGGCCGTAACGTGAAGTGAACGCTGAGCAGGCCTCGAAACGATTAACGCAGGAGCCCTCCCCCCGTGTTATGTGGGCGGGCCGCCGTTGATGGGACAGTACGAGCGAACGAGTTCCATCAGACCTGCCGGGGTAATGGCGACGGCAAGCAGGCAAAGTGGACCAGCAGCAACACGGGAAGCCCCAGCGGTGATCGCAGTCCGGATCAACTGACAACTCGCGAGAGACAGGTTGGTGTGATGCGGCTGGCGGTCGAATCTTCATCTTGAGCACTTGCCACTCGTTGACTTTCACCGGCCCCGCCTCGCCAAAGGCAGAAGCGCGGAAACTGCTCCAGCGCCAGAGTTCCGGGGACTCCACCAGGCCACGCTTCACCGGGTTGCGGTGCATGTAGCGCAGTTTCTCGACACGCTTGTGACCACTCCAGACATTGAAGTCGTAGAAGCGTTTCTGGCGGGTGGCCCCCATCTCCGGCGAGTAAGTGTAGAGCGTTCCGTTATTCGATCTGACTCAGAGAAAATGTGGGTGCCCCGCTTCTCGCGGTTTTCGAGAAGCGGGTTGTCGGACGGCTGGCATCGGAGTGGGGTTGGTCTCTTGCAGTTGGCGCTCGACCGACTACCGCCCCCTGAATACCCGCTATAATCTCCCACCAGTGTGAGGCGGGTGGCCCGGATCTCCGCGACCCAGTTTTGGGGGCAATTGGTTTTTGCGGGCAGCAAAGGAACTGGGGGTGCCCCGTGTCTCGCTTGGAACTCCGTGTCTTTCACCCCTGCAATCTGACCCCTGACCTCTGCAATGCATTTAGAATCTCTTCGCGTGGATACCGTCCGCATTGCCGCCCTGCTGCAGCCTTTCCTCACCCGTACGCTGCCGGAGCTGGCCTTGGATCAAATATCGACGTACATCGATCTATTGCTGCGATGGAATGCCCGCATCAATCTGACCGCCGTCCGCGACCCCGACGATATTGTGACCCGCCATTTCGGCGAGTCCCTGTTCCTGGCCCGCCAGCTTTTTCCAGACGCCCCCGTGCCGGGTGTGGGGCGGACACTCTTGTCCGCCAAACCGTCGCTTCACCCCGGAAGTATTTTGAAAATGAGCGAGGTCCGCGCCCTCGACATCGGCTCCGGAGCCGGCTTCCCAGGTATCCCCCTCAAGATCTGGGCTCCCGCGATCCATCTCACCCTCATCGAATCGAACCACAAGAAGGCCGCCTTCCTTCGCGAAGTGGCCCGTGAACTTAGATTGACGGACATCGATGTAATGACCGAGCGCGCCGAAACTCTGGCCGCCCGCCCCGATTTTCCCCCCGCCAACCTGGTCACATTCCGCGCCGTCGAGCACTTCGAAACCATCCTGCCCCTGGCTATCCGCTTCCTCGCCCCCTCCGGCCGTCTCGTCCTTCTTGTCGGCACGAGCCAGCTTCCCACCCTCGCATCCCTCTCCCCCGAAATCCGCTGGGCCCCTCCCATCGACCTCCCCAATTCAGGTGCTCGAGTCCTCTCCATCGGATCAAACTAGTAACAAGTGGGAAACAGTTGCGCTATTGGCACGTATTAGCAATATAAGCGCACAATAATGCAGCTATCTTATGGGTGTAAGTGGAAAATACTTGTCAAACAGCCAAGCGATTGACTTTATCTGCAGGAGTGTTCCATGTGGAACATTCGACACGAACTGGGGTGGTCTTGCAGAGTGTTCCACGTGGAACATCCGGGGTCTTAGCGTCATTTCAGGGGCATGTTCCACGTGGAACACTTGCACCAAAATGCGGCATTGCATTCACAGATCAACTCGCATTATTCTGGCCCACACTCTTGCATCCGAGAAAAACTGAATCATGGGACGCGTAATCGCGGTTGCCAACCAGAAGGGTGGCGTCGGCAAGACTACGACCGCCATCAACTTAGCCGCTTCACTCGCGGCCGCCGAGGTCAACACGCTGTTGGTCGATTGCGATCCGCAGTCGAATGCCAGCAGTGGCATGGGCCTGCGCAAAGATCCGGAGCGCATCAGCACGTATCACTTGCTGATGGGCGCGGCTTCGGCCGAGGAGGCGCTGCAACTCTCAGAGCTCGAGCAGTTGTGGCTGATTCCTTCGCATAAGAATTTGATCGGCGCAAACCTTGAACTGGTGGAGGCGGAGCGGCGCGAGTTCCGGCTGCGGGATGCGCTTGCGCCTCTACGCGATCGTTTTGAGTTCATCGTGCTGGACTGTCCGCCGGCGCTCGATCTGCTTACGTTGAATGCGCTGGTGGCCGCGGACAGCGTGCTCATTCCGATGCAGGCGGAATACTTTGCGCTCGAGGGTGTTTCAGAGCTGATGGACACCGTGGAGCGGATTCGGGTGGCGCTGAATCCTGGGTTGGAGATTGAGGGGGTGGTGCTCACCATGTTCGATGAGCGCACCAACCTGGCGCAGCAGGTAGCGGAGGAACTCAAGAGACACTTTGGAGAGAGGCTCTACACGACGACAATTCCGCGGAACATCCGGCTGGCGGAGGCGCCGAGCCATGGGAAGCCGGCGCTGCTCTATGACGTGCGGTCGCGCGGGGCGGAGAGCTACATCCGGCTGGCGAAGGAGCTGCTGGACCGGTATGTGCGGACGCGGGGCGCGGCGGAGGCGGGGCCGGTGGAAGCGGCTTAGATCGATTGATATAAATATTTATGTTTATCAATGTTAAAATAAAATTGCAGAAGTCAGAAGTCAAATTGAAGAAGTGAACCCCATCGGTATTGGGTGTTGCAGAAGGAAACGGGGAGAGCGATGACGATTCCGGCGGAAACAATTGCGGGTGGGAAGGCGGCGGACAAGCCCGCCGAAAAGCCAATCGAGAAGCGGCGCGCCTTGGGGCGGGGATTGGAGTCGCTGTTGCCGGGAGGGCCGCGGGCGGTGGCCGGCGACACCGCGCACGCGCCGAGAGCGCGCACGGACGGGGCGCTCGCGCTGGATGAGGCGCACGCACCGCTTGAAGCGCGAGGGCAGGACGCCTCCGTGACCGCCGGCGCGATGCCGGTCGCGGGCGTGGTGGACGAGATGCAGGCGGTGGCGGCGCGTCCGACGGTAGACGGGCAGGCGGTTCTGGAACTGCCCATTGAGCGGATCGATCACAACCCGCACCAGACGCGCAGGGATTTTGCCGAGGAGTTTCTGGAAGAACTGGCGAACTCGATCCGGGTCCAGGGAGTGATCCAGCCGATCCTGGTGCGTCCCGGAGAGAATGGGCGGTACATCCTGATCCTGGGGGAGCGGCGGCTGCGGGCGTCGAAGATGGCGCGGAAGACGACGATCCCGGCGGTCATCAAGCGAGTCTCCGAGCAGCAGGCGGCGGAGATGACGATTGTCGAGAACCTGCAGCGCGAGGACCTGCATTGCCTGGAGCAGGCGGCGGCGTTCGCGCACATGAGCAAAGAATTCAGCCTGACGCAGGAGGAGATCGGGAAACGGGTGGGTTCGTCGCGCGAGACGGTATCGAATTACCTGCGGCTGCTACGGCTTCCATTCCCGGTGCAAGAATATCTGCAGCACGGAGATCTCACCTACAGCCACGCGCGGGAACTGCTCGCACTGCACGACGAGACGCAAGTGTTGCGAGTGGCGGAGAAGGTCGTCAAAGAGAAGATGTCGGTGGTGCTGCTGGAGGAACTGGTGCTCGACATCAACCTGCCTCTGGAAAAGCAGGGACAGGAGCGGACGGGCGGAGCGCGCTGGGTGGATCCGAATGTGCGGGCGGCGCAGCGGCAGTTGGAAACCGTGTTGGGGATGCGGGTGCGGATTCGGGACCGGAGGGGCAAGGGGAAGATCACGATTGAGTACGGGTCGCTGGAGGATTTTGACCGCGTGGTGGGGATGTTGAAGGGGAAGGCTGGCTCTTAGCTATTGGCTCTTGGCTTTTGGCTTGTGCCCACTTGGCGTCGAAATTGGTGGCTTGCGTTCCATTTTGTGAACACTACTAGCCTTTGGCGGGCAGGAGTGCCCGCCCCACACCGAGTGTTTCCCACTTGTTACATTCCTGGTTCCGGTTTGCTCTGAATGCGCTCGCTTGCTCAACCGATGACGGAAAGTGCCGGGTCCGGTCGGGCATCAGAAGGGTAACAGGTGGGACGGGGGTTGGCCTATTGGCCGCCGAAGTGGGATTCGTGGCGGAATTTGGCAAGAGTTTAGATTGAGATCAGGTCGAAAGCGAGTGAAAAGCAGGCAGGGGAATTGCGGAGGGCTGAGGCCAGACTGCGGAGGTCAAAAGCTTAACCACGGGGGGCACAGGGGCCACGGGGGCGGGCGATCAGCATTCGCGTGGACTGCTCCTTCTCGGCTACTCGGACCTCTGCGGCAACGATGGTAGACTTCCTTTTCCTTCCCCAGAACTGGTAGCGATGACGCAGCTCAGCCTCAAGCCCACCCACGCCGCGGTGAAGAACTACTACGCCGCTCTAACCCAGTTCGGGCAGCTTCATTTCGACAATGAGGCTCAGGTCATCGACGCTTTCGCCAAGCTCCTCACCTATTGCGGGAAAAAGCTCCATCTGACGTTCATTCCCCAATTCACCATTGAGCGCGCCAAAAACCGCGTCATCGATTCCGCGCCCGCTATGGCGACTCCTCCATCACCAAGTGGGACATCTTCCACTACATCTACGCCGTCCTGCACCACCCCGAGTACCGCGAGCGCTACGCCGCCAACCTCCGCCGCGAACTGCCGCGCATTCCGTTCGCCTCTGCAACGCCCCTTCCCGATTGTCATTCCGAACCGGCTTCAGCCGGTGAGGAACCCCTACCTGAACAAGACGGTCGGGAGCGGGTAGGGGTCCCTCGCTCCGCTCGGGATGACAAGCAAAAGAATTCCCCTGTGTCCTCTGTGTCCCCTGTGGTGAAAGATCTTGACGTTTTCCGCGCCCTGGCAAAAGCTGGCCAGCGCCTAGCCGAAATTCACGTCCACTATGAAGAGCAGCCTGAATATCCGCTCCTCAAAACCGAGAAGGCCGGAGAGAAGCTCGACTACAGCGTCACCAGAATGCGGCTGAGCAAGGACAAGACCACCATCATCTACAACGACTTCCTCACTCTCTCGGGCGTCCCAAAAGAAACCTACGACTACCGCCTCGGCAACCGCTCCGCCCTCGAATGGGTGATCGACCAGTACCAGGTCTCGATCGACAAGCGCTCCGGCATCACTAACGACCCCAACCGCGCAGACGCTCCGACCTACATCCTGCGGCTTGTGGGACAGGTGATCACGGTCAGCGTGGAGACGGTGAATATTGTCCGATCGTTGCCGTCGCTCGGGATCGAAGCCACGGGTACAAAGAACGCATGAAGGCCGGGCCATCATGACTTCTGGCGGACAGGAGTGTCCGCCCTACACGACCACGTTCAACACTCCCGCAGCGGGGATCAGAAGAGTAATAAGTGGGACGGGAGCGCTATCAGGATGGGGGAGTGTGGAATCTCCCAGCGAGTTTCTTGCTGTCTTTCCAATCAGGCGGGGTGGTTCGGCGGCGAGTGATGGCATTCTGGATTCTCCTCCAGGCGAGGGGCGCGATGGTCACCTGGAGAGTAAAAAGTGGGGGTAGATGGCAATCGGGGCCTGGGAATTCTCAGTAGTCTCCGATTACGCGTTGCGGGAAGGCCAGGCAGTGCGGTTCGCGCTGATCCGGCGTACAAAACTCTTGACGGTATAGGAAAGCTGGCGGGGAATGTTCAAATAGCTGGACTGTCTGGGATGCGGCGGGCGCGACGATGGGATCGTGCGGGCCCTAAAGGGGCTGCAATAGATAAATGTCTTGCGGCATCGCTAAAGCGATGCCCTGATACGAACATGAGCTTGCCTTGATACGAACATGAGCTTGCGGCCTTGCTGAAGCGATGCCCGGATACGAATCTTGAGTTTTTTTCGTGGGCTGTGGAGCCGCGCCCTTCCCAATACCGGTTTCTTGAAATGGTTCTTAATCGTCCCGCGTTTTCGTTTTCGGCCCTCCGATAGCAACGAAAACGACGCACGGCTGCATCGGACTTAACATTAACAACTGCAACATCGGCAATGGTGCTCGATATGCAGTTCTTCTTCCTAGATTGGGAGCTGACAAAACCTAATGGGAACGACCGCTGCTCCGTCCGGTGCGCTGGCCTACTCTGCCCACGTGAATCCTGAGTGGGCGCGACTGCTCGACCTGCTGCAAATGAATGTGCGCTATGAGCGCTGCGTGGGCAGTGAACTGTTCGACTCCGAGGGACGACGGTTTCTGGATTTCCTGTCGGGGTATAGCGTTCACAACGTGGGGCACAACCATCCTCACGTAATCGAAGCCATCCGGGAAGAACTGGAGCGCCGCGGGCCGGCGATGGTGCAATCGCACGTTTCAGAACTGGCTGGCGAGCTGGCCGAGCGGCTGTGCGGGCTGGCTGGGGGAAAGCTATCCAAAGTTTTCTTCGGGAGTTCGGGCAGCGAGGGAGTGGAAGCGGCTATCAAGTTTTCTCGGGCGCACACGGGGCGGCCGGGGCTGCTCTATGCCCAGGGCGCGTTTCACGGGCTGACCTGCGGAGCGCTCTCGCTGATGGGGGATCCGTTCTGGCGGGAAGGGTTCGGGCCCCTGCTTCCGGACACGGTTGAGATTCCGTTTGACGACCTCGCCGCGCTGGAGGAGCAGCTTTCTACGCGGCGGTTTGCGGCGTTCATTTGTGAGCCGATCCAGGCGGAGGCGGGGATTCGGGTGCCCGATACCGACTACTGGCGAAAGGCTGACGCTTTGTGCCGGCGTTATGGGACGCTGCTGGTTCTGGATGAAGTCCAGAGCGGGATGTACCGCACGGGGCCGTTTCTTGCGGGGGATCGGTATGGCGTGAAGCCCGACATGGTGGTGCTGGCGAAGGCGCTGAGTGGCGGGCTCGTGCCGGTGAGCGCGGTGCTGATGACGGATGACATCTACTCGTCGGTGTATGGGTCGTTCAAACGTTCGATTATTCACACTTCGACGTTCAGTGAAAACAGTCTGGCGATGCGGGCTGGGTTGGCGACTTTGGATGTGCTGCAAGCGGAGAAGCTGGGAGCGCGGGCCACGGATATGGGCGAACGGCTGCGGCGGCTGCTGAAAGAAACGTTGGGCGATTTCGAAATGGTGAAGGAAGTTCGCGGGGAAGGGCTGCTGCTGGGGATCGAATTCCAGGCGCCGCAACAATTGCGGCTGCGCGTTCCCTTTGAGGCATTCCAGCGGATTCATCCGGCGATGTTCGGGCAGATTCTTGTTATGCGGATGTTCCGGGACAAGGGGATCCTCACGCAGATCTGCGGGAACAACTCGATGGTGCTGAAAGTGGCTCCGCCGCTGGTGGTGGGCGAGGAGCAGATGCTGGAATTCGTTGCGGCGGCGCGCGATGTGGTCGAACTGGCGCATTCTCCGGGGTCGTTCTGGTCCGAAGCGCTGGGGCTGGCACGGAGAGCTATCAACCTCTGAATGGAAACTCAGGAACCTTCATGCAAATTGTGAGCGCGGCTAGCGCTTTTCCCGAACACTACTATCCGCAGGAGATGCTGCTGGCGGCGCTGGAGCACTATTGGGGCGGGCAGATTGAAAATCCTAATCTGCTGCGCCGCTTGCATCGGCATACGGGCGTGGACGGGCGTTACCTGTCGCTTCCGATGGAGGATTATCCGGGGATCAAGACCTGGGGTGAGGCGAACGGGCACTGGATACGCACGGCGCAGGAACTGGGGGAGAAGGCGATCTCGGGGGCGCTGGCGGATGCGGGGTTGAACCCGAAAAGCTTGGGCGCGATCTTCTTTACGTCGATTACTGGGATTTGCAGCCCTTCGATTGATGCGCTGCTGATTAACCGCATGGGATTGTGCAGGCATATCCGACGGGTTCCGATATTTGGACTGGGGTGCGTGGCGGGAGCGGCGGCGATCTCGCGGGCGGCGGATTATGTGCGCGCGTATCCGGGACAGGTCGCAGTGGTGTTGGCGGTGGAGCTTTGTTCCTTGACGCTGCAGCGCGGGGACCTCTCGATGGCAAATCTTATTTCTTCCGGGCTGTTTGGGGATGGGTCGGCGGCGGCCATTGTCGCCGGAGCGGATTGCGGTTTGCCGGGGCCGAAGATTGTGGCGACGCGTTCCGTTTTCTATCCGGACACGGAAGAGATGATGGGGTGGGAGGTGTCGGAGAAGGGCTTCCGCATTGTGCTGTCGCGCGAAGTGCCGAATCTGATCCGCAAAAATCTGGCGCACGACGTGGATGAATTTCTGGGTGAGCGTGGACATACGCGGGCGGATATCGGGAGCTGGGTGTTGCATACCGGCGGTCCGAAGATCCTGGAAGCTACGGCGGAAGCGCTTGGGTTGAAAAACGGAGAGCTGGATGTTTCGTGGGACTGCTTGCGCAAGACGGGGAACCTGTCGTCGGCCTCGGTTCTGGTGGTGCTGGAAGAAGTGATGAAGAACCGGCGGCCTGAGCCGGGGACACTCGGCATCCTGGCTGCCATGGGTCCGGGATTCTGCTCAGAACTGGTGCTGCTGGAATGGTAGATTCGATTCCCAAGTCGACGGACGTTTTTGTGGTTGGCGGGGGGCCGGCTGGCCTGGCCACGGCGATCGCTGCGCGACGGCGCGGGTTGAGCGTGGTGGTTGCCGACGGCGCCGTGCCTCCGATCGACAAGCCCTGCGGCGAAGGACTGATGCCCGACGGACTGGAAGCCCTGCACGGGCTGGGCGTCACGATCCCGGAAAACGAGGCCTATCCCTTCCGCGGAATTCGTTTCGTGAGCGACGGCCGGAGCGCTGCGGCCACGTTTCCCCGAGGCGTTGCGTATGGGATCCGCCGAACCAACCTGCATCGGGTGATGATGGCGGCTGCTGCCGCCTGCGGCGTTGGCATGCTCTGGCAAACGGTGGTGACCGGCCTTCATCCCGACGGCGTTCTGGTTGGTGGAGAAGCAGTGCGGGCGCGCTGGGTGGTGGGCGCGGATGGCACCAGTTCGCGCGTCCGGCATTGGGCGCGACTGGATGAGCACCAGAAAAAGAAACTTCGATTTGCATTCCGGCGCCATTACCACGTCGCGCCTTACACGGATTTCATGGAGCTGCACTGGGGCCGCTCCTGCCAGATCTATGTGACGCCCGTGGCCGCGGACCAGATTTGCGTGGCTTTGATATCGGAGAGCCCCAAGTTACGGCTGGAGGACGCGCTGGGCGAGTTTCCTGAACTGGCCGGACGCCTGCATGGCGTGGAACACGCATCCACGGAGCGGGGAGCGATCACGGTCAACCGGAAATTGCGGCGAGTGCATGGGGGCCGCACCGTGCTGGTCGGCGACGCGTCGGGCGGAGTGGACGCGATCACGGGGGAAGGCCTGTGCCTGGCCTTTCGACAAGCGGCGCTGCTGGCCGATTGTCTGGCGACCGGGGACGTGGCGCGATATCAGCGAGAGCACCGCAAACTGGCCCGGCGGCCCGCCCTGATGGCTCGCCTGATGCTGGCCATGGCCAAGCGGAGATTCCTGCGGGAGCGAATCATGCGGGCATTCGAGTCCAGCCCGGGGCGATTTGCGGGGATGTTGGCCATGCATGTTGGCGCAGGCTCGACGCGGGACTATGTTTCGAACGGAATCTCGCTGGGATGGGGACTGCTGCA
>Ga0302166_10000412_pt1 | contig 10016 bp, 4 predicted proteins | sample I_Fen_E3_3_FD_193491 | JGI IMG/M metagenome (GOLD analysis project Ga0302166, IMG submission 193491) | Peat permafrost microbial communities from Stordalen Mire near Abisko, Sweden - I_Fen_E3_3 | ecosystem: Environmental > Terrestrial > Soil > Wetlands > Permafrost | place: Sweden: Abisko... | reverse complement strand
GATACGCAAACCGCTGAACGAACAGATAAAGTGCCTTTTTTAAAGTAAATTTCTGATTGTCATAATGGTATGCTAGTGAGGCAATGAGACAATCAATAAAGTAATAAAGCAGGTAAAAGAATATGTATTGTTCAGCATCGTGTGTAAACAGACCGGCTATAAACAAGATGTCAATCAGTGGCGAAAATACAGGCATTATAAAGTTGAAAATAAGCAAATTAGGCAATGCTATTAATCCAATGTTGGGCTTTTTAAAGCTGAATAATAAATCCCTGTGTTTCCAGAAACTTTGCATCATCCCAAATGTCCAACGTGACCGTTGTTTCATGAACATGTTCAATGTCTCAGGGGCTTCGGTAAGCGCCAGTGCGTCGTTGCAGGTCTTTATTACATAACCGGCACGTAACATACGCAAGGTGAGGTCACAATCTTCAGCTAGGGTGTCGGTAGTGAAACCTTCAATTTCCTTCATGGCTGTTTTTCTGAAAGCACCAATGGCTCCCGGCACAACTAAGACCGAATTTACAGCATCATAGGCACGACGGTCAAAGTTCTGACTGGTGGTATATTCTATCGATTGCCAGTTTGTAAGCATATTTAGTGTATTGCCTACCCGTACATTTCCGGCTACAGCACCAACTTTATCGCTTTCGAAGAATGGAATCATTCTCGGAATAGCATTTGCCGGCAGAATTGTATCAGCATCTATGCAAACTAAAATATCTCCAGAGGCATATTCAATCCCGAAATTAAGTGCAGCGGCTTTTCCTCCGTTAGGCTTAGTCAGAACTTTTACTTTGCTGTTGTTTTCAAATGCTGTTTTTACAATGTTGAAAGTGTTATCTTTAGAACCATCGTCTACAAATATAACTTCAAAATCGGGATATTCCGACTTAAGCAGATGGTCTACTGTTCGTGTTGCATTTATTTCTTCGTTGTATGCCGGAACTATTATGCTTACTTTCGGTTTATAATCTGGATTCTTGAATTGATATCGTTTTTCTTTTTGCCTCTGGATAATAGCCAATAAACCAATAGCCAGAAGTCTGAATATAATGAGTATAATGGCAACGACGAAGAATCCATCGAGAAAATGTTCCCAGATAAATGTCAGTATAAAGAATACCAGATCAAGGGTGTTTGTAAATTGAAACTTGCTTTGAACTGCGGGCATAACCTGATCGCGCGTTTTGTCCATCAATGCAGATGTTGTCACAAATTCATAACCATGTTTTCTGTAATAGTCAATTATATATGGTAAAGCTGCCACCGTTTCGGATCGGATACCTCCTGCGTCGTGCATCAGCATTATATTTCCGTCATTTATACGCTTTATGGCTCTTGAAATAATGGAGTCTTTAGTTACATCTTCTTCCCAGTCATTGGTATCGATAAATGAAGTCACGCTGATAAAACCTTCGTCATGAGCTATGGATAAGCCTCTGATCTGGTTTAAATTTGTGGGTTCCGCATCGTTTAGAGAAGGTGCACGGAACAATAGGGTAGAATGTCCCAGAATACTTTCAATTAACAGCCTGGTTGATCGAAGTTCTATTCTCTCACGATTGTCAGAAGTCATATCTAAGTCAGGGTGAGTATAGGTATGATTCCCAATTTCATGTCCTTCCTGATACTCTCTTCTTAAGAGTGGAATATTGTTTTGAATATTTGCTCCGATTACAAAGAAGGTTGCAGGACACTTCTTTTCTTTTAGTATATCTAAGATCTTAGGTGTATACTCGGGATTAGGACCATCGTCAAACGTCAGAGCAATCTTTTTAGGGTTTTTTGCTCCGAATCTTTTCAACAAAAATGAACTAGGGAGTGACAGGTATTTCTCATCTGTAATTAACTGATCATAATTGTTGAACTCGAATTTTGTAAGTCCATGGTTTGGTTCATTTATCATCTCCAGTATTTCGCCTTTACCTTCGTAGTTTACGGCTAATATTGAATTGATATGTTCAAATTTCTTATAATTAAATGGTTTTAATCGCAGAAAGTTGATATCCAGATTTTGTGAATAGTAATCCCAGATGCGTTCATCTTCGGACCCTAAATACCAAAGAGATACTCCAGCGGCATTATAATCCTGAGCTGTACGAATAATGTTGAATGTACCGGCAGCATCGTTGCAATGGGCTTCGTGTTCGGCTCCATTGTCATCGGTATAATACAGGGTTAGGTCTGACTGGCCAAAGTTGAAGTAAACAGGTTCATTCCGTTCTTTCGCCATAGAAATTAGTCCCTGATAAGTGATCTTGGTTCCGGATTTTCCTTTTTCCCAGTCACGACCATAGGATGCAACGCAGACCACAATTTTTTCGGATGCTACCTCTCTCATGGCTGCATCGATTGATCTTTCTACAAAGTTTAATGACGAAATACTGCCGGGGGGATCATCCGGAGCGTGTTCGTCGTACGCCATTAAGAAGATAAAGTCGTAGTATTGCGCTATGTCTTTATAACTAACACCTTCATCAGTCGGGTTGATGTCAATTGTTGTGATATAGCCGTCGGCGTGTAGCGTAGAGGACAGTTCTTTCGAGAACTGTAACATATAGGGATGGGCTCCTTTAGGCAGGTTTTCAAAGTCAATATTAATTCCCTGAAAATCGTTTTTCTCCAATAGGTTTTTGATACGCGATATCAGGGTTCTCCGTGTTTTGGAGTTTTTGAGCATTAAGTATGTGCTATCTCCGTTCCAACGTTTGTTGAAGAAATTACTCAACATTGGTACTACTGCGACCTTATGATTCTGAATGTAATCCAGCGTTTCATTCTGTATTCTTACATCAAGATTTCCTTTGGCATCTTTTTGGAAGATCCATTCGGGCAATACCATATTCAGATGGTTGATATTCTTATGCAAAGAGATAGACGAATTTAAATCCCAGTTCACATAAAAACCTGCTCTGACCGGTAAAAACTTAGCCGCTGCTGGCGTGTGTTTAATATGCAGCTTATTTTTACTGGTTCTTTTATATTTTTTCCTGTAGCGTTCCAGATGCTTGGCAAAAGCAATTTGCTCCGTTCTTGACACATAAGTTTTCGATTTATCAGCATTTATATCTGGTAGTTTCTTGGCGTTATAAGTGAGTACCTTCAGGTCATAACTCCGCTTATTGAACAATGATATGGCTACAGAGGCCATGATAACCAATAAAAAAACGATCAGAATTCGTACAAACCAAACAAAACTCTTCCAGCGAGTTGACGAATTTGTTTGAAAAATCTGTTTTTGCATATTGATAAATTTAGTTCCTATTTAAATAAAAAAAACTTTGAAATATATGTATAATTGATATGGTTGCTTGAATTGATAGTATCAAAGGTAGAGAATTATTTTTGTTCGAGCAATACCACATTTTCGACATGATGCGTATGTGGAAACATATCAACCGGTTGTATGGCTACTACCTTGTATTTGTTGTCGAGCAAATACAAATCGCGCGCCTGAGTTGCAGGATTGCAACTTACGTATACGATGCGCTTCGGTTCGGCAAAAAGTATAGCGTTGATCACGTCCTCATGCATCCCCGCGCGTGGGGGATCGGTGATGATAACGTCGGGTTTGCCGTGTTTTTCAATAAAGGCCGCATTCAAAATATCTTTCATATCTCCGGCATAAAACAGTGTATTGTCAATGTTATTCAGCCTGGAGTTTACAAAAGCATCTTCGATGGCTTCGGGAACATATTCGATGCCAATAACCTGTTTTGCCTGATGTGCCACAAAGTTAGCTATGGTACCCGTTCCGGTGTAAAGATCGTATACCAATTCATTGCCGGTGAGTTGAGCAAAATTACGCGCAATCTTGTAAAGCTCGTAGGCCTGTTCGGAGTTGGTCTGATAAAATGATTTTGGCCCTATTTTGAACTTCAAACCTTCCATTTCTTCGTAAATGCATTCGTTGCCTTTGAAAACCAGTATTTCCTGATCGGTAATGGTGTCATTGGCTTTGGAATTAATGACGTACAGGAGCGACGTTATTTGAGGAAATTTATCGGCAATATGTTGCAGAAGTGCTTCCTGTGCTTCTTTATCTTCGTAGAAAAACACCATAATAATCATCAGTTCGCCGGTGGAAGTGGTACGAACCATCATGGTGCGCAAGAATCCTTCCTGACTGCGTAGGTCGAAGAATGTCAATTCATGTTCCAGGGCATAACGTCGAACTTCATTTCTTATTTCGTTTGAGTCTTCAGTTTGCAACCAGCATTTATTTATATCGAGTACTTTGTCAAACTGACCGGGAATGTGAAAGCCTACGGCATTCATGGTTTCAAAAACCTTTCCTTCGGCTATTTCTCCGTTTGTACGCCAGCGTTTGTTCGAGAACGTGAACTCCAGCTTATTGCGATAGAATTCGGTTTTAGCCGAACCTAATATCGGGGTGACTTCGGGTAAGTCTATTTTTCCAATACGGGTCAGGTTATCAACAACCTGTTTTTGTTTGTAACGGATTTGTTCGGAGTAGGGGAGTATCTGCCACTTGCAGCCACCACAAATTCCATAATGTTCGCAAATCGCTTCGGTTCTGTTTTCGGAGTAGCTATGAAAAAAAACAGGACGTGCCTCCATGAAGTGGCTCTTTTTACGGGTTACCTGCAGGTCTACCACATCGCCCGGTACCACGAACGGAACAAACACAACGATGTCGTTTACCTTTGCAATGGCTTTGCCTTCAGCAGCAATATCGGTGATGGTTACATTGGTAAGGATTGGATGCGGTTTCTTAGTTTTAGCCATTTTGAATCAGTTGTCAATAGTTGCGATAATGTAGTGAAGTCTATAGTTTTTCGGAGTGCAAAAATACAACATTTATTCGTATTTAAATGAAAACGCAACCGTTGTTGACAGTTGCGTTATGCTTTATATACAATTTGATCTGTTATAGTTCTAATAATTGCAGGTTTAATCGGTGGTTATAAAAATAATAAGAACCCGTCAATGAAATAAAACAGTCCGACAACTCCAATTCCCATAGCCATGTACCATAGATATTTGCGCTTGATTAATGCACCGATGGATGAAAGCAGGATGGAAATCTGAAGGAAGATGACTGCCATACCAAATGCCTGAGAGTGCTTTTGAGCATCGTCGCGTATTGATTCAAAATGTTCGGCTTCTTTTTTTATCTCAGCTTTTTCTTTTTCATACCTTTTGGATGATTCTTCGTAGATGCTGATTTTCTTTTGGTAAGCATCTAGTGCCGAGGCTTCGGATTTCGAAAACCGTTTGGTGTCCAGCTCTAATACATCCTTTTGTGTTTCATAAAGATATAGCTTGATACTCTTACTCTCAAAATGCGACCATTTGTTTGAAGCCTGTTCCTGACTAAGCATAGATCGGGTGGAGTATCCTCCGCCTTTGAATGTTGACAAGGTAGCTGCTACTGCAAATATGATAGTGGTTAAGGCCAGATAATTCAGCCATGGATCTTTTTTTTCTTCTGCCATATACATTGTTTTTTGGGTGTGCAAAAGTAATACATTTAATGGTTATCAGAGTTTCGTTTTATGCTTAAAAAAGCTTATAGATCAGGTGCCGAAGTTTATTTTGTGTAAAATATAACTGTTTGCTCCTGCACATCAATTGTATAAACGTTTGGTATTTAATTGTTTTTACATTCTTCTATTTTAGGATAAGTAACAGCAGAAAATGCTGTTTTGTTCGGATAGATTCACCTAATATGTTGACAGTGTACTGTTACTGTCATAATTCAATAATTAATGCCCGAAAATGAGTAGTAAAAAAACAGTTGAATTTTATTTCCGGATTAAGCGATGTAATCAGAATTAACTATCTTTGTATCTACATGTCAGGCCTTGAATTTCACCCGCCTTTCATGCCAGATAATAATGGTGCGAAAAAGCACAATTAAGGTCTTGATTAAACATTAACCACAACATCGGAATAGTATATGACTGATAATCCATCATCTGAATTAAAAGAAAAGGTAGCTGAATGGCTGAGGAAGGAAGCTGAAAGGGCCGATAAGGGCTCTTCGGAAGCCGAAAGCTTGTGCCTGATCAGGGAGCTTTTAGATAATCAGCTTTCACTGGAAAAGCAAAACGAAGAGCTTTGTGCTGCGAATGCCGCTGTAACACAAGAATATGAAATCTATCAGGATATTGTAAATAATCAGCCGGTGGGTGTTTACCGCATCCGGGTGTTTCCAAGGTCGAAATGGTCTGAAAATATATGGGATGTTGATAATCCTCCATATAAAATGGAGTTGGGTAGTGATCGATTTTACGAAATAATGAGGGTGAGTCGTAGCCGGTTTGAGCAGAACCCATTTTTCATCTTAGAGATGATACATCCTGACGATACCAGGACATTTATGTATAAGAATGAAAGGGCCAACCTTTCGCTTACTCCTTTTGACTGGGAAGGGCGTCTGGTAGTTGATGGGAAGCTTTCGTGGATACGGCTGGAGTCGCGCCCTAAGATGTTGCCGTCTGGCGATGTGATTTGGACCGGGTTGCTATATGACATCACTGAGGTGAATATGACCAAGGAGGCTTTGATCGAAACCCGCTTAAAACTCGATGGCATCATAGAGGCAGTGCATGTAGGCATTGTGGATCTAAATGTGTTGACAGGTGAGGTTGCTTTTAATCAGGGTTACCCCAAAATGTTAGGATATACCTTTGATGAAATGAATGAAATCTTAAATGAATCTACTCCGGGAGGTTGGCGGGCAATTGTTCACCCCGATGATATAAGGACAACATTGGAAGCACATGCACGTTATCTGGAAAGCAATATGCCTTACTATGAGCATGAATGTCGGTTGAAACATAAGGATGGTTATTGGGTGTGGATGTATCAACGGGCTTCTATAATAGACAGAACTCCTGACGGTGATCCTCTCATTATATCGGGTATTCATACTGATATTTCGCAGCGGAAACAGTTGGAAACAGAATTGACAGAATTGAATAATGATCTGGAAAAGCGTATTGCAGACCGAACTACAGAATTGAATGATATGAATTCGGCGCTACTGCTTACCGAAGAAAAATTCCGTACTGTAGCCGATTTTACTTACAACTGGGAATATTGGAAAAATCCCGAAGGAAAACTTGTTTATATGTCGCCCTCTGTGGAGCGGATTACGGGCTACACGGTAGAAGAGTTTATTCAGAATCCCGAATTGTTCGATGAGATTATTTATAGCAGTGATGTTGAGAGCTGGGAACACCATAAAAAGCAACGATGGATCAATGCGCCTAACGATGTGAGTACCGAAATAAATGTAAGGATAATAAAAAAAAATGGGCAAGTGCGATGGATGGGGCATGTGTGCCGCAGCATCAATGTCGATGATAAGTATCTGGGAGTGCGTGTATCCAACCGGGATGTAACGGATAAAATAGAGGCTGAGAATAACTTGCTGCGGGTTACTGCCGAAGTAGAAAACAGTGAGCGGAACAAACTGTCGGCCGAGTTGCACGACGGCATGGGACCATTACTCTCGCTGGTAAAAATGTATTTTCAGTGGCTTTCTGAAACTAGTGACCGCGATAAAATGGCTATAATTAGCCAGAAAGGAAATGAAAGTATCGAAACTGCCATTCAACTCACCCGCGAGATGGCCCGGGGGCTCAGTACCCAACTACTTCTGAAATCCGGTTATGTTGTTGCAATCACAGATTTTACAAAACAAATTAATGCAGCTAAGAAAATAAATATTAATTTTGTATTCAATAAAGAGGATAGGTTTAGTTATTTTCAGGAAATAAATCTTTACCGGATAACCACCGAACTGATAAAAAATACGCTGACTTATGCGCAGGCCACTCGTGTCCGTATTATTTTTAATATCGATATAATTAAGAATAGTATTACACTCTCTTATACTGACAACGGTGTTGGGTTCGATTGGTTGCAAATAGAAAAATCGGCTTCGGGTTTGGGTTTGATGAGTATCGAAAACCGGGTGCGGGTGATGCGCGGAACGCTCAAACTCGAATCGAAAAAAGGAGCCGGTATGAAAGCATATATCGATTTTCCGATAGAGGAGTCGGTTGTGGGTATCGAGTAGTCTAGGCATTCATCAATTAAGGAACATGTTGCTTTGTACAAAAATAGTTAGCTGACAATAATATAAACAACAATAACCGGAGGAAACTCCTCTAATGATAGTTGATATATGCATGAAATTATACTCGTTGATGATCATTCTTTGTTTCGCGAGGGGATTAAACTTCTGATAGAAACCGAAGGCCTGGGGAAGGTGGTGGCCGAAGCCGAAAATGGACAGAAATTTCTTGATTTATTACCCGCATATCACCCCGATTTGGTAATTATGGATATTGCAATGCCGGTGATGGGAGGGATGGAGGCTACCCAAAGGGCCAGATACCTGTATCCCGATTTGAAAGTGCTGGCACTTACCATGTTCGACGAAGAAGCCAACTATCTGGATATGGTGTATGCCGGGGCAATGGGCTTCATTCTCAAAACAGCAGGTAAACGCGAACTGGAAAGAGCAATAAAAGCGATAACCGAAGGCGAGAGCTTTTATTCTACTGATTTGTTGCGCCGGATCATACTAAATCAGCATGCCAGTCAGAGTGTTGCTGCTGCACTTCCCAGCACTTCAAACGCCAAAATCACTGAAAATGAACTTGAAGTATTACGCTATTTTTGTCAGGGTCTTACAGTGTCTGAAATTGCTGTGCGCATCTTTCGTTCCGTTAAAACTGTAGAAGGCCGACGCTCTTCATTACTCCACAAAACAAACTCTAAAAATACAATCAACCTGATATTGTATGCAATCAAAAATAAACTGATAGAATTAGAGGACATTAAGTAATCGGAATCTGGTACATATGCCATTTTGTAACTTTCGTCTAAGGATTTTCAGAAGAAAAATAGGATATTAATCTACGCTCGCTTACTTACCAGTGCTGCGTATATGCCTTTTTTTTATTCAAATACCTCAATACATTTCATTCTCCAGCTCTCAATATTTCTTGCTTTTATAACAAAAACTAGGGTTTACACTAATGAATTTTCAGGGTTTTCCGCCTTGTTCCATTAGGCAATGATGAATTACCTTTGACTCCAGATTTAATTAGTGAATCGGAACAGAGATCTTTCACTCGAAGGATTTTTTATTTAGGGCGATAAATAAGCGTAGAAATCCTTCTGTAAGTTTACAGTATACAGAGTGTATTGTTTTGGTTACAACAGGAACTGCCTTATTTATTCGACTCTATAATGTAGATGCAGTGCTGAGGCCCTTCGGTGTATAGGCATTCAATAAAGAAAACCAGCCGTAAGCCTACGGCGGGGTGACATAAAGTAAAGAAAACTTGCCGTAGGCCTACGGCGGGCAAACTTAGTGTAAGGAAAGGTTACCGTAAGCTTATGGCACGATGACTTAGAATAAAGAAAGTCTCCCGTAGGTGTACGGCTCAAAAACTTGAAACAAGGATGATTGAATGAAGGTTTGAAAACTGCCGGTTAAGTAATATGTTCGCCGTACTGTCAGTTCTGCCGCTGATGATTGATGGGATTGTCATACTTGTTTTATATATAATATCCGGGAAAATAGCTGCATGTTATGAATTAGTTTGTATTAAAAACTCATTTCAGAATAAATGCCCGGGTAGAAATTTAGCTTAATGATGAATATTTTTTTCTGTCAATATAAATCATAAAGGTAAGAAACAATGAAAACAATTAAAATTAATCTGCCGTATCTTCACAACGAAGAGCACTTTCAGTTTCACACCGAGTTCAAAGATCTGGTAAACCTGTACAAGGCCGGTACTATTGATATCGAAGACCTGTTTAAGGCTTTCCTGATTCTTTATGCACAGGAGTACGAAGCGCTTAATGTCATCCGCAAGACAATTAGCACCGAAGAATTGGGAAAAATTGATAAACAACGTAACCAGATTTTCAGAGGATATGCCGACGGTGTGAAATCGGATCTCAATAATCCGGATGAAAAGATCAATATGGCAGCCAGGCGTCTGCAAGTGGTATTGGAT
>Ga0302166_10000404_pt1 | contig 10138 bp, 9 predicted proteins | sample I_Fen_E3_3_FD_193491 | JGI IMG/M metagenome (GOLD analysis project Ga0302166, IMG submission 193491) | Peat permafrost microbial communities from Stordalen Mire near Abisko, Sweden - I_Fen_E3_3 | ecosystem: Environmental > Terrestrial > Soil > Wetlands > Permafrost | place: Sweden: Abisko... | reverse complement strand
CGGCCAGAAAGCAAAAAGCCCGGCACCTTGCGGTACCGGGCTTTCACTGATCAATGGTCGGGGTGGCGGGATTCGAACTCGCGACCCCTTGCACCCCATGCAAGTGCGCTACCAGGCTGCGCTACACCCCGACGTAAGCCGCGCAGTATAGCCTGAAAGATGCGGCCTTCCGCCTCAGACCACGAGCAAGCCACGGATGGAGATCAGCTCCTGTCGCATCTGAATCATCGACACCTCGGAAGTGATCACCTCGGGCAAGGGAACGTCTTCGGTTTGTGCCGAGACCTCATCGGCGGCAAGCTCGTCAATGAACTCGGCCGTGTCAGGCTCCTTGTCGTTCATGCCCGGCGCATCGGCCCGCGCATGGACCAGTTCGGTCAGGCGATTGCGCGCCCCGCTGATGGTGAAGCCCTGCTCGTACAGCAGCTCGCGAATGCGACGGATCAACAGCACTTCATGGTGCTGGTAGTAGCGGCGGTTACCACGCCGTTTCATGGGCTTGAGCTGCGTGAACTCCTGTTCCCAATAGCGCAGCACGTACGGCTTCACGCCGCACAAATCGCTCACTTCTCCGATGGTGAAGTAGCGTTTGGCAGGGATGGCGGGAAGCGCTTTCTCCATTTAAATCAATAAGATCGGGAGAGAAAGCTAGACTTTACTCGAAGTCGTCTCCCGCAGGGATGTCGCCTTGCACAACCCCCTTAAGTTTGTGGCTCGCGTGAAAAGTGACAACGTTTCGGGCTTTGATCGGGATGGCTTCGCCGGTCCGGGGGTTGCGACCCGGCCTGGGGGCCTTGCGGCGGATGTTGAAGTTGCCAAAACCCGACATCTTGACGTCATCTCCGGTGACCAAGGTGCTGTGGATGATGTCGAAGAAGGCTTCGACCATGTCCTTGGACTCGCGCTTGTTGAGGCCGAGACGCTCAAAAAGCAGCTCCGCCAGCTCGGCTTTGGTCAGCGTGGGCGTCTCCAGCGTGGGAAGCAGCATCACGCGGTCGGGGGCCTTGTCGGGTGGGGTGGTGGTCATGCAGGTACTCGGTTTCAACCACGCAGGCGCACGCCGAGTCGAGACTGGAGCGCGTTCAACGCATCTGCCTTGACGGACTCGATGCGCTCATCGGTGAGGGTGGCCGTTTCATCAAGCACCTCGAGCCGGATCGCGAGGCTGCGTTCGCCGGGCGCCATGTCGGTGGTGCCAGCCCCCGGCTTGTAGACATCGAACAACCTGACAGACCGAATCAGGCCCGCATGAGCCGATTTCACGGCGTCGATCAGCGCGTCGTGAGTGACATGCTCGCTAACAATGACGGCAATGTCGCGCCAGGCAGATTGCTGACGTGGAATGGGCTGGAATACAGGTATTTCGCGTTTTTGCAGGGCATCGGCTTCCAGCTCGAAAACGATGGGCGCCTCAGGCAGCTCGTAGCTTTGCCGCCAACGCGGATGCAACTCGCCGACAACGCCAACGACAAGCCCGTCGACCTCCACGCGAGCGGAGCGCCCGGGGTGCAATGCCGGGTGTTGATCCGGAACAAAACGAACCTCGCGCGGCGCGAACAAGGCCTCGATGTCGCCTTTCACGTCGAAGAAGTCGATCGAACGCTCCTTGACGGACCATTGAATGTCTTCGGCACTTCCGTAGGCCAGGCCCGCGACATGCATCGGCTGGGCAATGCCGGCCACGGTGAAAGCGGCATCGCGTACGTCGGCATCGCGCTTGAAGACGCGGCCCACTTCGAACACCCGCACACGAGTCGCCTTGCGCGCAAGGTTGAAACGCAGCACTGAAATCAGGCTGCCCAGCAGGCTGGAGCGCATCACGGACAGCGGACTCGCGATCGGGTTGAGCACCCGGATGGGTTGTTCGTTGCCGGCCAATTCACGCTCCCAGCGTTCTTCGACGAAGCTGAAGTTGATCGTCTCCTGGTAGTCCAGGCCCGCCAGTTCATGCCGCAACGAATGCAAGCTGCGTCGGGCTTCGCTGCGCACCTGCGCCCGCACGAGCGCCAACGGCGCCGTGCCGGGCAGGCTCTGGTAGCCCAGCACGCGGATCACTTCTTCGATCAGGTCTTCTTCGATCTGCAGGTCAAAGCGCCAGCTTGGCGGCACCACCGTGAGCACGCCCGGCGTTTCCGCCACCGGCAGACCTAGCCGGTGCAGCACACCGACACACTGCGCCTGCGTCACGGGCATGCCAATCACCTGGGCCGCGCGTGCCACGCGCAGGCTGACTGGCTTGCGCTCGGGTACGTTGATCAGCTGGTCGTCCATGACAGCCGGCTCGCCGCCACAGATGTCGATGATCAGTTGCGTGATGCGCTCGATGTGTTCAACCGTCAGCGCAGGGTCCACGCCGCGCTCGAACCGATGGCTCGCGTCGGTGCTGAAGTTGTAGCGGCGCGCGCGCCCCGCCACCGCCTCGGGCCACCAGAAAGCCGCCTCCACGTAGACATGCCGCGTGTCGTCGGACACAGCCGTGGCGTCGCCGCCCATGATGCCGGCGAGCGACTCCACGGCCTTGTCGTCGGCAATCACACCGACCGACGCGTCGAGCTCGATCGTGTTGCCGTTCAGCAGTTTCAGTGTTTCTCCGGTGCGGCCCCAGCGCACCGTCAGCCCGCCATGGATCTTGTCCAGATCAAAAATATGCGACGGGCGACCGTACTCGAACATCACGTAGTTCGAGATGTCCACCAGCGCAGTGACTGACCGCTGCCCGCAACGCGCCAACCTGTCTACCATCCACGATGGCGTGGTCGCTTTCGTGTTCACGTTGCGGATGATGCGGCCCGAGAAGCGACCACACAGCTCAGGGGCCAGCACCTTCACCACCACCTTGTCGGCATGCACCGCGCGTGCCGCAGGAAACTCGGGCTTCAGCAGCGGGGCACCCGTCAGGGCCGAAACTTCGCGGGCGACGCCGTACACGCTCAGGCAATGCGCCAGATTCGGTGTCAGCTTCAACGTGAACAAGGTGTCGTCGAGCAGCAGGTGGTCGCGCAGCGGAGTACCGACCGGCGCATCGTCGGCCAGGATCAACAAACCGCCATGGTCCTCCGACAGCTTCAGCTCCCGCGCCGAGCAGAGCATGCCCTGGCTCTCGACACCACGCAGTTGACCGAGCTTGATCTCGAAAGCCGGGCCACCTTCCTCGGATGGCGGTAATTGCGCACCCACCAAGGCGCAGGGCACCTTGATGCCGGCTCGCACGTTGGGCGCACCACACACGATGTTGAGCACCAGGCCCGAGCCGATGCTGACCTGGCACACGTTGAGGCGGTCGGCATTTGGGTGGCGGACAACACTCAGCACCTTGGCCACAACGACCTTGCTGAAAGGCGGTGCGACCGGCCGCTGCTCTTCGACCTCCATGCCCGACATCGTCAACAGGTCGGCCAGTTGGGCGGTGGTGAGGGGCGGGTTGCAGAACTCGCGCAACCAGGACTCTGGGAATTGCATCTCGTCGTGTTTCTCTTACTTGAACTGGGAAAGAAAACGCAGGTCGCCATCGAAGAACAGGCGCAAGTCGCTCACGCCGTAGCGCAGCATGGCCAGACGGTCGATGCCGGAACCGAACGCGAAGCCGATGTGGCGCTCCGGATCCAGGCCCATGTTGCGAATGACTTGTGGGTGGACCTGGCCCGAGCCCGACACCTCGAGCCAGCGCCCCGTCAGCGGGCCACTTTCGAACATGATGTCGATCTCGGCACTGGGCTCGGTGAACGGGAAGTAGCTGGGGCGAAAACGAAGCTTCAGGTCGGTGGTTTCGAAGAAGGCCTGGATGAAGTCGAGGTACATTGACTTCAGGTCCTTGAAGCTGACGTTCTCGCCGACCCACAGGCCTTCGACCTGATGGAACATCGGCGAATGCGTCGCGTCGCTGTCCACCCGGTAGGTGCGGCCCGGCACGATCACGCGGATGTCGGGCATGTGCGCCTGACCCGCGTACTTCTGCGCGTGTGCACGTGCATAGCGGATCTGCATCGGCGACGTGTGCGGGCGCAGGTTGAGCCAGCCGCCCTGGGCATCCTTCATGTCGACGTAGAACGTGTCTTGCATCGAGCGCGCGGGATGGTTCTCCGGGTTGTTCAGTGCAGTGAAGCTGTACCAGTCGGTCTCGATCTCCGGGCCGTCGGCCACGTCGAAACCCATGGAGCCGAAGATCGCTTCGATGCGCTCCATCGTGCGCGTGATCGGGTGCATGCCGCCGTTGCTACGTCTGCGGCCAGGCAACGTCACATCGAGTGCTTCGGCCTTGAGCTGCGCCTGCAACTCGGCATCGGCCAGCGCTTGGCGTCGCGCGTTAAGGGCCGCCTCGACACGTTGCTTGGCCGCGTTGATCTCGGCGCCGCGGGTCTTCTTGTCTTCAGGCGACAAGGCCGACAGTCCTTTGAGCAGCTCGGTCACGCGGCCGGCCTTGCCCAGGTAGCGCGCCTTGGCGTTCTCCAGATCGGCAGGTGCATCAGCCTGTGCAAAATCAGCCTGCGCAGCCTGCACCAGTTGATCGAGGTCGTTCATCGGTTCAGTGATCCGTCTCGAGACAATAAAAAAGGCCGCACACGAGGTCGGCCTTTGAGAGCTTGCCTCGGTCGATCGAAATCAACCAAGGGCTTGCTGTGACGCCGGGCCGAATACCGCCCGACGCGATCACGGCATTCAAGCGAGCTGGGCCTTCACCTTCTCGACGATGCTGCCAAAAGCGGCAGGATCATTCACGGCCATGTCGGCAAGAACCTTGCGGTCGATATCGATGTTGGCCTTCTTCAAGCCAGCCATGAACTTGCTGTAGGTGACGCCCAGACCCCGGCTCGCCGCATTGATACGAGCGATCCAGAGTTGACGGAACACACGCTTCTTCGTGCGGCGATCACGATAGGCATATTGCCCAGCGCGCATGACCGCTTGTTTGGCGATGCGGAAGACGTTCTTGCGGCGGCCACGGTAACCCTTGGCGAGTGCGAGAACTTTTTTGTGACGAGCACGTGCGGTAACACCACGTTTTACGCGAGGCATGTCTTTTCCCTTCTAAGAAGTAACTGGGAGACCGCGGGTCAGAGACCAGCGAAAGGCAACATCTTCGCGATGCTGCCCATGTTCGTCTCGTGAACGGCAACAGCACCACGGAGCTGGCGCTTGTTCTTCGTCGACTTCTTGGTCAGGATGTGGCGCTTGAACGCTTGACCGCGCTTGACGGTGCCACCCGGACGGACGCGAAAGCGCTTTTTGGCGCTGCTCTTGGTCTTCATTTTGGGCATGGACTGCTCCTTTTAAATTGCTCCTGCAGGCGCCCGCAAAACGACTTGCGGTCTTGTAAGCCTGCAGAGGCTTCTGGCAACACCCAGGCGACCAAACCTGGGCGTCGAACTCTTCACATCACGATCGCTTCTTCGGCCCCAGCACCATGATCATCTGGCGCCCTTCCAGCTTCGGCATGTTCTCGACCACCGAGCAATCTGCCAAGTCGTCGCGAATCCGTTCCAGCAGACGCATGCCGATGTCCTGGTGGGTGATCTCGCGGCCGCGATAACGCAGCGTGACCTTGCCCTTGTCGCCGTCTTCTTCAATGAACCGCCGCAAGTTGCGCATCTTGATCTGGTAGTCGCCTTCGTCCGTGCCCGGGCGAAACTTGACTTCCTTGATCTCGATGACCTTCTGCTTCGACTTGGCTTCCGCCGCCCGCTTCTGCTCCTGGTATTTGAACTTGCCGTAGTCCATCAGGCGACACACCGGGGGGTCGGCCTGGGCTGCGATCTCGACAAGGTCAACGTCCAGTTCACCCGCCATTCGCAAGGCTTCTTGCGTGGAGACAATGCCCAAGGGCTCGTTGTCTACCCCGTTCAGCCGAACTTCCGGCGCCATGATTTCGCGGTTGAGGCGGTGCTTGCGCTCCACATTGGGAGTACGGCGGTCAGCAAAAGTAGCGATAGTTCAAATCCTTCAGCGGACTCCAAGGCAAGAGAATCCAAAAACAATCAAACGCGTGCTCGGCTGGTAAACCGTTGTGGTCAAACCCGAAGGGCAACATCGCTCGCGATCTTCTGGCTGAAGTCTGCGAGAGACATTACCCCGAGGTCTTGGTTGCCACGAGCGCGCACGGCAACAGACCCGTTTGCCTTCTCCTTGTCGCCAACGACCAGGAGGAACGGGACCTTTTGCATCGAATGCTCTCGGATTTTACGAGTAATTTTCTCGTTGCGCAAATCGCATTCGACTCTAAGCCCTTGTTTTTGAAGCGTTTTCGCTACCTCACGGGCGTAGTCGGCCTGGTCGTCGGTGATATTCATGACCACGGCCTGCGTTGGCGCCAGCCAGGCCGGTAGCGCGCCGGCATGCTGCTCGATCAGGATGCCGATGAAACGCTCGAGACTACCGACGATGGCGCGGTGCAGCATCACCGGGTAAGCCTTGGCACTCGTCTCCGTCACGTACTCACCGCCCAAGCGCTCAGCCGTGTTGAAGTCGACCTGCATCGTGCCGCATTGCCACTGCCGGCCAAGGGCGTCTTTCAGCGTGTACTCGATCTTCGGGCCGTAGAAGGCGCCATCGCCCGGCGACACGATGAACTCGCAGCCCGAAATGCGCAGCGCTTCCATCACCGCGTGCTCGGCCTTGTCCCACAAGGCATCGGAACCGACGCGCTTCTCGGGACGCGTGGCAACCTTGTAGATGATGTCGGTGAAGCCGAAGTCCTTGTAGACCTTCTGCAGCAGCGTTGTGTAGGCCACGCATTCGTCGAGGATGTGATCCTCGGTGCAGAAGATGTGGCCGTCGTCCTGCGTGAAACCGCGCACGCGCATGATCCCGTGCAACGCTCCGCTCGGCTCGTTGCGGTGGCATTGGCCGAACTCGCCATAGCGCAGCGGCAGTTCACGGTAGCTGCGCAGGGCCGACTTGAAGATCAGCACATGGCCCGGGCAGTTCATCGGCTTGAGCGCGTACTCGCGCTTTTCCGACTCGGTCGTGAACATGTTGTCGCGGTAGTTGTCCCAGTGGCCCGTCTTTTCCCACAGGTGCTTGTCGAGGATCTGCGGGCCCTTGACCTCCTGGTAGCCGTTGTCGCGGTACACCGCCCGCATGTACTGCTCGACCTGCTGCCACACCGCCCAGCCCTTGGGGTGCCAGAACACCAGGCCGGGCGCCGTCTCTTCCATGTGGAAGAGATCAAGCTCGCGACCGAGCTTGCGGTGATCACGCTTCTCGGCTTCTTCGAGCATGTGCAGGTGCTGCGCCAGATCCTCCTTCGTGGCCCAGGCCGTGCCATAGATGCGCTGCAGCATCTCGTTGCGGTGGTCACCGCGCCAGTAGGCACCGGCCACCTTCATCAGCTTGAAGTGCCTGAGCCTGCCCGTGCTCGGCACATGCGGGCCGCGGCACAGGTCTTCGAATTGACCTTCGCGGTACAGCGACACGTCTTCGTTCGCCGGGATGCTGGCAATGATCTCGGCCTTGTAGTGCTCGCCCAGGCTCTTGAAGTACGCGACGGCCTCGTCGCGCGGCAACACGCGGCGTTCGACGCGCTCGTCTTTCTTCGCAAGCTCGGTCATCTTCGCTTCGATGGCCGTCAGGTCTTCCGGCGTGAAGGGGCGCTTGTACGAGAAGTCGTAGAAGAAGCCGTTCTCGATCACCGGGCCGATGGTCACCTGAGCCTCGGGGAACAGTTCCTTCACCGCATACGCCAGCAAATGCGCCGTCGAGTGGCGAATGACTTCCAGCCCATCGGCGTCTTTTTCAGTGACGATGGCCAGCGGCATGTCGTGGTCGATGCGATAGCTCGTGTCGACCACACGCGCATCGGCGCCCTGCCCCACACGGCCAGCCAACGCAGCTTTCGCCAGGCCCGCGCCGATCGATGCGGCCACTTCGGCCACTGTGACCGGGCCCTCGAACTGACGCTTGGAACCATCGGGCAACTGAACAGAAATCATGATGAGGAAACTCCAGAAACAAAAAAGCGCGGGGGTGAGCCGCGCTTTCAGAGATGACGAGAAAAGATCGTGACTAGCCGCGGCCGACTAAACCTGTGTCTGCCTTGTCGTAGTTCGCGGTGTCATAACCATGCTGCCCTTCTCGCTCTTGTTCGTTAAGAGGAGCAGCGATTGTAAAACAGCGCCGCCCCCCGTTCACGCCTTTTCTTCGCCCAGCCAGCGGTAGAGCACGCCGCCGATCACGGCGCCGATGATGGGTGCCACCCAGAACAGCCACAGCTGCGACAGTGCCCAGTCACCCACGATCAGCGCCGGCCCCGTGCTGCGCGCCGGGTTCACCGAGGTGTTGGTGACCGGAATGCTGATCAGGTGAATGAGCGTCAGCGCGAGACCGATGGCGATCGGCGCAAAGCCCGCCGGTGCGCGCTTGTCGGTAGCCCCCATGATGATCAGCAGAAAGAACGCCGTCAGCACCACCTCGGTCACGAAGGCCGCTGCCAGAGAATAGCCGCCAGGCGAATGCGCGTCGTAGCCGTTGGACGCCAGGCCGCCGGCCAAGCTGAAGCCGGCCTTGCCACTGGCGATGAAGTACAGGACCGCAGCGGCGGCGATGGCACCGATCACCTGGGCAATGATGTACGCCGGCAGCTCACTGGCTTTGAAACGCCCGCCCGCCACCAGCCCGATGGACACCGCCGGGTTGAGGTGACAGCCCGAGATGTGGCCGATGGTGAAGGCCATGGTCAGCACCGTGAGCCCGAAAGCGAACGACACGCCCAGCAGGCCGATGCCCACATTGGGAAACGCGGCGGCCAGCACGGCACTGCCGCAGCCACCGAGGACCAGCCAGAAGGTGCCGAGCAACTCGGCTGCGGCGCGCTTGGTCAGATTCATATCCTCTCCTCTTTGTGGTTGGGGTGGCTATTGGTCCACGCCAACCGGGGAGGCGTCAAGCCTTCAGAGCGGTTGCGCCTCGATCGGCTGCCCACTGCCGACGAGCGCAGCGAACTCGTCGCTCAGGCGCTGGCCCTCGGCCACGGCGCGCGACCAGGCGACCACCCGCGCGGCAATGTCGTCACCGTAGTGCTTGAAGTCGGCACGGTCGGGCAGCTTCGCATTCGGCAGGGTCTGGATCCATTCGGCCCTGGGCGACACCACCACCACGTTGTCGAGGTGCACGCTGGCACGGTGGCGATGCTTCAGCACCTTGTCCAGCCAACCGGGAATGACCGCCTTCTGGAAGTGCGGATAGAGCACCAGGCCCTCGCGCATCGACGCGTAGTTCAGGTGCAGGTGGTAGTCGGTGATGCCGCCATCCCAGTAGGCGCCCTTCGGAGCGCCAGGAATGTCGTGCACGGCGTCCAGCCAGAACGGGATCGAGCAGCTCGCCAGGATGCTGGGCTGCAGGTTGGTTGCATCGAGCCTGGCCGTGTGGGTGCGGTAGTCGTGCAGATGCAGCGGCAAGGGGTCGCGCGGGTCGGAAAAGATCACCCGCTCCAGCCACGCGCCCATGGCCTTGCGGCTGACGACGTTGGTGGCGAACGCGCCCAGGTAGCCCAGCGGCGTGGTCAGCCTGGACAGCCGCTTGCCATCGCGTCGCAGCACGTGCCGCCCACGGCTGGTGAATACATGCAGGCGAAAGCGTGGATGGTTCAACAGCTCGGCCTCGCGCCCCGCGAAATGCTCGGTCAGCTTGGCGCCAAAGACCTGGCTCACCAAGGCGGGCGCAGGCAGCTTGCCTTTCTCGTGCTGGTACTCCTGGCGGATGTAGTCGTCGGCCATGCGCGCGAATGCCTGCTTGGTGTCGCTCAGGCAGGCGGTGGCAATGCGCCAGGCACCGATCGACGCACCCAGCAAATGCACAGGCTGCGGCGCATCGGCCAACCAATCGGCAAAGACGAACTGATCAAGCGCGCTGAGCACCAAGCCCTTGGGCCCGCCGGCCGCACCGGGAATGGCCCGCACATCGTGAGGGCGCAAGCCCTGCTCGCGCAGCGCCTTCAGCGCCCGCGGGCCGGCATGAACCTGCAGGGCTTTCATGGTCAGTCCGGCGCCGGGCCGCCCCAAGCCGGATTGCGCCCCCTGGGGGCAGGAGCGTAGCGACTGGGGGGCGCCATATTCATTCAGCGCTTGGTTTGCAGCTTGGCAAACGCCGCGGCCATCGCCGACGCCCCTTGCGGCTGAGCCGCCGGTGCACGTGGTGCAGCACCGGG
>Ga0302166_10000399_pt1 | contig 10212 bp, 10 predicted proteins | sample I_Fen_E3_3_FD_193491 | JGI IMG/M metagenome (GOLD analysis project Ga0302166, IMG submission 193491) | Peat permafrost microbial communities from Stordalen Mire near Abisko, Sweden - I_Fen_E3_3 | ecosystem: Environmental > Terrestrial > Soil > Wetlands > Permafrost | place: Sweden: Abisko... | reverse complement strand
GCTGGTGCGCGACTCGCTCACGCTGGTGGCCTTGCTCGGTTACCTGATCTATCTGAACTGGCAGCTCACCTTGTTTGTCGGCGTGCTGTTTCCGGCGATTGCCTTCGTCATGCGCAAGCTCAGCAAGCGCCTGCACCGTCTCACCCTCGAAAGCCAGAAGGCCACCGACCAGCTCGCCTACGTGGTCGAAGAGAACGTGCTGGCCTGGCGCATCGTGCGTCTGCATGGCGCCGGACCGACGCAGTCCGCACGCTTCTCGAAAGCCAGCCAGGCACTGCGCAGACTGGCAATGAAGGCAGCCATGGCAGCGTCATCGATCACCCCGCTCACCCAGCTGATCTCGGCTTGCGGCCTCTCGGCGGTGATCGTGGCCGCGCTTTGGCAGGCCAACGCGGGCGTGGGCACCGCCGGCGAGTTTCTGGCCTTCATCACCAGCATGCTGATGCTGCTGTCACCCATCAAGCATCTGTCGGAAGTCACCAGCCCGATCACCCGCGGCCTGGCGGCCCTGGAGCGTGGCGTGTCCCTGATCACAGACGCCGCCGTGGAGCACAGCGGTGGGTTCAAGACCGACCGCGCGCGCGGCGAGATCGAGCTGCGCCACGTGAGCCTGCGCTACAAGGAAGATCAGGCACAGGCGCTGGACGACGTCAATCTCACGCTCACAGTGGGCAAGACGGTGGCACTCGTCGGCCCCTCGGGTGCGGGCAAGTCGACGCTGGTCAACCTGTTGCCGCGCTTCCTCGAGCCCACCAGTGGCGAGCTGTTGCTGGACGGCAAACCCCTGCGTGAGTGGGACCTGACCTCGCTGCGCCGCCAGTTCGCCCTGGTGAGCCAGGACGTCGTGCTGTTCAACGACAGCGTGGCCGCCAACGTGGCCCTGGCGGCGGAGGCCGCCGACACGCTGGACCGTGAGGCCGTGCGCCGCGCTTTGAAGGCGGCCAACCTCCTCGAGTTCGTTGAAGGCTTGCCGCAAGGCATGGACACCCAGATCGGCCACAACGGCAATCAGCTTTCGGGTGGCCAGCGACAGCGGTTGGCGATCGCGCGGGCCATCTACAAAGACGCGCCGGTGCTGATCCTGGACGAAGCAACTTCCGCACTCGATTCGGAGTCCGAACGCCTGGTGCAGGAAGCGCTGGAGGCCTTGATGAAAGGCCGCACCAGCCTCGTGATCGCGCATCGCTTGTCGACGATCCAGGAGGCCGATCAGGTTCTCGTGCTCGACGACGGCCGCGTGGTCGAGCAGGGCACGCACGCCGAGCTGCTCGCGCAGGGCGGGTTGTTCGCCCACCTGCACTCCCTGCAGTTCAAGATCGCCACCGCCGCCTGATGGAACCCACTCGCATGTCGACGCCGGGCGCTCCGTCCATCAGCGGGTTCACCTTTCTGCGCAACGGCGTCATGCTGGGGTTTCCGTTCGAGGCTTCCATTCGATCGCTGCTGCCGCTGGTGGACGAGTTCGTCATCGCCGTCGGTGCGGGCGAAGACGACACCCGCCAGCGCCTGCTGGCGATTGGCGACCCCAAGATTCGCCTCATCGACACGGTGTGGAACGAGCGCATGGCCGAGCGCGGCTTCGTCTACGCCCAACAAAAGATGATTGCCCAGTACGCCTGTGTCGGCGACTGGGCCTTCTACCTCGAAGGTGACGAGGTGCTGCATGAAGACGAATTGCCGGTGATCCGCGACGCAGTGAACCGCCACCACGCCGACCCGCGCGTCGAAGCACTGACCTTCGACTACCTGCATTTCTACGGCTCGCCGCAATGGCTGGCCGTGAGCCCTGCGTGGTATCGGCGCGAATGCCGGCTCATCCGCAACACCATTCGAAGCTATGCGCCCGACGGGCAATTCTGGGTCATCATGGACCGCCACCGCCGTGGCCGCTTGCCCCGCGCTGCACTCGCGAATGCCCACATTTATCACTATGGCCATGTTCGGCGGGTGGAGTACATGCAGGCCAAGCTGGAACAGGTCAGCAAGTACTGGTCGCACGGTGCACCGCAGGTCCGCTATGGTGCGATCGACTCCCAGGCACTGCGCCCGTTCACCGGGACTCACCCGAGGGTCGTCATGCCCTGGCTCGCAGCAGAAGCAGAGATGCACTTCCAACCCGACCCGCGCCACGTGCCGACCCGTCGCGAACGCAAGCACAGGCTCGCCATGAAGGTCGAGCAGCTGCTGGGTGTGGACCTGAGCCGCAAGCACTACCGACTGATCGAAGGGAGCTGACTTGCGCTACACGGTCGTCATCCCGGTACTGAACCAACTTCACTACACGCAGCAATGCGTCGAGAGCCTGCGGGCCGCGAACGTGCCGGCCGACGCCATTCTCGTGATCGACAACGCGAGCACCGACGGCACGGCCCACTGGCTTGCCACCACGCCCCTCGCCCGATCCGTGCACAACGACGTCAACCTCGGGTGCGGCGGGGCGTGGACCCAGGGCTGCTACATCGGCACCGGTGAATGGATCGTGCTGTTGAACAACGACGTTCTGTCAGGCCCGAATGCCATCGACGCCATGCTGGATGCTGCCGAGCGCCGCGGGCTCAAGGTCGTCAGCCCTGCGTTGCTCGAAGGCCCGGACAACTACGACTTCGCGGGCTTCGCGCCTGCGTATGGCGACAAGACGGCCGACGAGGTACGCCGCGGCTGGTTCCATGGCGTGTGCTTCGCAATTCATCGGGATGTGTTTCACCTCGTCGGCTACCCCGACACCGATCGCTTGATGTGGGGCCACGAAGACAAGGAGTACCTGGTCCGCTGCCTGCGCGCCGGCGTGCCTGTCGGCACGGTGGGCGGTGCCGTCTTCCACCACTTCGGCTCCATCACGCAGCAGGCGATGAAGCGCGAGCAAAACATCAAGAAGCTCGGCAACCACAGGCACGCCTACGCTCGCATGGGCATGGGTTGGCTGGCACGGCGGCTGTTCAAGCGCCAGCAGCGACGGCAAACGGCAGGCTGGTCCCGCGACGAACACGCGCGCCTCGGCGTCACCTTGCACATGCTGCGCGACACCGACTGGACCTTTCTTTGACATCGGCATGACGCCCAAGCAGCCACACTCGGAATCAGCACGATGATCCAGCCGACACCGCCCTCACGATTTGGCGGCTTCCGACAATGGTTCCGCCAGTGGCGACGCGGCGTGAAGAGTCGCATGCCCTACGTCCGACGCCGCGAATACCGCTTGCTGCACGAGAAGCACTACCGGCTGCTGGACGCCATCGGTACCGACCACCCCCTGTGCAACGAATGCGCCATCGTTGCCCTCAAGGCGCCCGCCAGCTCGCTCGGCAGCGAGGTGTGCCTGTTCGTGACCTATGCGCCGCTGCCGTCGATCAAGCGGCACGTACTCCGGCACGTCGATGCATTGATGGCCTGCGGGCTGGACGTCGTGTTGATCGTGAACACACCCCATTCCGCGGACAGTTTTCAGGTGGATGGCGCTTTGCTCGATCGCCTGGCGGGCTTGTATGTGCGGGCCAATCAGGGCTTCGACTTCGCGGCCTGGTGTCACGTCCATTCATTGATCGAGCAGCAACTGCAAAGCTGCGAACGTCTGCTGATCACGAACGACAGCATCGTCGGCCCGCTGGGTGAAGGCCAGCTTGAGCGGGCATGGGCAAGGGTGCGGGCAAGCGATGCCGATGTCGTTGGCTTGACCGAGAGCACCTCACCACGCCGCCATCTCCAGAGTTTTTTTCTCGTGTTCCAACGACAAGCCCTCCACTCTCGTGCGCTTGCCAATTTCTGGCGCGACGTTCGCAGCCTGCCCACCAAACAACTGGTGATCGATTTCTACGAGACCTTCCTGACCCACCGCCTTCGGGCGGCAGGCCTCGTATGCCAGCCTTTGTTTGCGCTTTCATCACCTGAAGCGTCATTGGTGAACGACGTCTACTACCGTTGGTCGGAACTCCTCGGGCACGACTTCCCGTACGTCAAAGCCAGCGTTCTCGAAGAATTCTGGGGCAGCAGTGATGTCGCACAGCTTGTTCCCTCGGCGATCCGCGAGGAGTACGAGTTCGCGAATGCCAACACCCCAAAATCAGTCTGCACCTGATCGCAGCGAAGCCAGCACGGTCATGGCCTCCGCAAACACCCGTTCAGGGGCCATGGTTTCCAGGCACTCGCTGCGGCTGTTGACGTGGTTGTCGCACCCGGCCTTGTTGCAGGGAACGCAGGGCTGAGGGCCTTGCAAGACGATGACCTTGCGGGCCTGTTGGCGCGTGTCGCGGCTCTGGTAGGGAACGACCGGCCCTTGACCGGGCGGCCAGGGCCCCCACTGCCGCGGGTCGATCGGCCCGTAGAGCGAAATCACAGGGATGTCCAGCGATGCGGCAAGGTGGGTGATGGAGCTGTCGGGGCCTACATACAGCAGGGCGCCCTTCAGCAGCGTCGTGAGTTGCCCAAACCCCAGCTTGCCAGCCATGTCAAGCACCCGAGGCGGCGGCGACACCTGCGCCACTTGGGCCACCTGGGAACGATCGGAAGCCGATGGGCCACCACTCAGCACCACTTGCAGTCCCTGCCCGATCAGCAGTTGCGTCAGACGCTCGAAATGCCGCACCGGCCATTGCTTGTAGCGCACCAGAGAAGGCACGTGCAACACCACGTAGCGGGCTGCCAAAGACGACGCGAGTTCCTCCTGCAAGGGCTCGGCCGGTGGTGGGATCACATCCGTCTTGCTGATCTGAACCCAGGGCTCCAGCAGCCTCATCTTCTCGATCACGGCGTGGCTGTGCCCGCCCGTCATCAGGACGGCATGCCGCAGCAGCCTGCGCTTCCACCAGCCGCGCGGCTCGTCGATCACCTGCCCGCTGCGAACCTTCGCCGCCACCCAACCGATCAGGTGGGCGCGGTCGGTGTGTTGTGCCACGAGGACCAGGTCGTACCGGCGCCAGAGTCGGCGGATCAGCCATCGCGACTGCACCCAGCCGCTGCCTTCGGGCATCTCGATGAATTCCCGGATGTCCGAGTTGCCGCGCAACAAGCCCAAGGTGCCGCTGAAGCCGAGCATGTCGACGCTGGCGTCGGGCCACCGCTCCTTGGTCGCGCGTATCAACGGCGTCGTCATGAGAACGTCACCCAGTTGTCGTGTGCAGACGACCAGGATCCGCTTGAACTGCTCTTCGGTCTTCAATTTCCCTTGCCCAGTTGGGTGAAACTGCCGATCGCGATCAGACAGGAAAGTATTCGGCACATTTGACCGCGAATCGCCTGACACTTTCCTTCGTCTCTTCCTCTTGCGCCTGGAGTTGCGCTTGCAGCAGGTGCCGGGTTTGCACTGCGTGCTCGATGTCATCAAAACCGTAAGCCAAACCGCAGCGATCCCTCGGGTCGGGAAACCACTGCGCCTTGGTGACACCCTCGTCTGGAATCACGATCGATACACAACCGCACAGCGCTGCAAAAACAGAGTACAGCGTGTAGGTGTCGTAAGAAATGAAGGTCTGCACGCGATTGAACACCTGAGCCGTTTCAGCGTGCGACATGCCGTCGACCAGCACAGAATCTTTCAGATCGTGGACGATCTTGCGGCCCTTGCCCTTGCGCATCAGATAGCAGGTGCCGTGACGCTCGCCAAAGTTGGTTTGCCGGTAGAAATCGGCACTGAAGGCAGGCACCCTGAGCAGGTTCTCGCCGTCCGGGTTCAAGCTCGGGTCATCGAACGCCTTCAGGTAGAAGAAGAAGCGTTCCTCAGGCCCGAAGTTGATGCGCTTGGTGTGGAACCCTGGCTTGTGCAGCAACCAACGAACCACATGCTTGGCCCTCAAGGGGTTCCCGTCGATCACCTCCGGATAAACCACGATCGCCTCGCGCAAGTCGCTTTGGTGCGCGATCGGTGTCTGAAGTCCGGGCCAGGTCTTGTAAAGCGCGGCCTGTTTCCGCCGGTGGTAACGCCACAAGCGTCGCCCGGTCTTGAAGGGAGACGTGAGCTCAAACTTGGGCAAGGTCTCCGGCCACAGGTAGGCGTCGTGACCTTCCCGCCTCAGCATGTCGCACAGCTTGTGCAGCGCGACGACACCGCCGATGTCTTGGTTGAAGCTCCCGGCGAAGATCACGAATTTTCGGCCCTGTGTCGTTGAACGGCGGACTTCTTCCACTTCGCTTGCCTTCATGCAGTTGAGTCGAGCTGGCCGGCCATGGCCCCGTTGTCGGCCTGCTCATGGCGAACAGGTCGCCAGGTCGCAGGCAGGGAATGGCACCCAATCATCGGCTCAGATCAACACGATGTCGTACTGCTCCGGCGACCCCGCCGCCTCGGCCTGCAGCGAGATCGGCTTGCCGATGAAATCGCTCAGGCCGGCCAGGTGCTGGCTTTCTTCGTCGAGCAGCATCTCCACCACGGCGGCCGACGCAATGATGCGGAACTCTTTCGGGTTGAACTGCCGCGCCTCGCGGAGGATCTCGCGCAGGATGTCGTAGCACACGCTGCGCGGCGTCTTGACCTGGCCCTTGCCTTCGCACACGGGGCAGGGTTCGCACAGCATGTGGGCCAGCGATTCGCGGGTGCGCTTGCGCGTCATCTCCACCAGGCCCAGCTGCGTGAAGCCACTGACCGTGATCTTGGTGCGGTCGCGTGCCAGCTGCTTGCGCAATTCGGCGAGCACCGTGGCCTGGTGCTCTTCGCGCGTCATGTCGATGAAGTCGATGATGATGATGCCGCCCAGGTTGCGCAGGCGCAGCTGCCGCGCAATCGACTGGGTGGCTTCGAGATTGGTCTTGAAGATGGTGTCGTCGAAGTTGCGCGCACCGACATAGCCGCCGGTGTTGACGTCGATGGTCGTGAGCGCCTCGGTCTGGTCGATGATCAGGTAGCCGCCCGATTTCAGGTCGACGCGGCGCGCCAGCGCCTTGGCGATCTCTTCGTCGATGTTGTACAGGTCGAAAATCGGCCGCTCGCCCTTGTAGTGAACGAGCTTGGCCACCGAACCGGGCGTGAACTCGGCGCCGAAGGCCACCAGCTGGTCGTATTGCATGCGCGAGTCGATGCGGATCGACTGCGTCGACTCGTTGGCCAGGTCGCGCAGCACGCGCTCGACAAGGCTCAGGTCCTGGTGCAAGAGCGAACCCGCCGGCGACTTGAAGCTGCGCTCGCGGATGGCGCCCCAGGTCTTGCGCAGGTAGCCGATGTCGTCGGCCAGCTCCTCATTGGTCGCGTCTTCGGCGTTGGTGCGCAGGATGAAGCCACCGCCGGTGTAGGGCACCGTGCTGCCCTCTTCGGGCTTGCCGGCCAGGGTGTTCATGCGGGTGCGCAATTGCTCGCGCAACTCGTGCGAGCCGATCTTCTGCGAGATGCCGATGTGGTCGTCTTGCGGCAGGAACACCAGCATGCGGCCGGCAATGCTGATCTGCGTGGACAGGCGCGCGCCCTTGGTGCCGATCGGGTCCTTGATCACCTGCACGGTGAGCGTCTGGCCTTCGAACACCAGGCGCTCGATCGGCAGCGGCGGCGGCATGCCCGGCCCGTGGTCGGCGCGGGCGCCCGTGCTGCCCGCCACGTGCACATCGGCCACATGCAGGAAGGCGGCGCGCTCGAGGCCGATGTCGATGAAGGCCGACTGCATGCCGGGCAGCACGCGCGCCACGCGGCCGGCGTAGATGTTGCCGACCAGACCGCGCTCAAGCGTGCGTTCGACGTAGAGGTCTTGCACGGCGCCGTTCTCGACCACCGCAACGCGCGTTTCCTGGGGTGCCCAGTTGATCAGGATGTCTTGCATGGAGAGCGGTGTCTCTTGTTGCAGCGCTAGAACTTCACGCGTGCTTGTCTCAGCAGCTGGGCCGTCTCGTACAGAGGCAAACCCATGATACCGGAGTAGCTGCCGTCGATATGCGCGATCCAGGTGGCGGCGCTGCTCTGGATGGCATAGGCCCCGGCCTTGCCGAAGGGCTCGCCGCTCGCGATGTAGGCATCGATCTGCTTTGCGGTGATAGCCATGAAGCGGACGTGCGAGACATTGATCGCCAACGTCTCGGCTTGCCCGGACGCAACGGCCACAGCGGTGACCACGCGGTGCGTCTGGCCCGACAGCAGCCTCAGCGTGTTACGGGCATCGGCCGCATCCGCCGGCTTGCCGAGAATTCGGCGACCCAGAGCCACCGTCGTGTCGGAACACAGGATGGGCGCGGGTGGCAGGCCACGCGCTTTCCATCGCGCCTTGGCCGCATGCAACTTGGCGCGCGTGACGCGCTCAACATAGTCAGCGGGCAACTCACCTGTCCGCTCGGCTTCGAGCGCTTCCGCATCTTCCTCAGGGCCGGCCAGCAAGAGTTCGTAGCACACGCCGATCTGTTCCAGGAGCTGCCGCCGCCGCGGACTCTGCGAAGCCAAGTAGACGAACTCACTCATGCCACCGTTCCCGCAGCGCGAAGCCGCTGCACATCCAGCAACGCCGAAGCCCGGGTCCCCCGGGCCAAGGCGGCGCCCCTTGGGGGCAGGAGCGAAGCGACTGGGGGGCCGTCATTACTCACGGTGATACGGGTGGTTGACCATCACGGTCCAAGCCCGGTACAGCGCCTCGGCCAGCAGCACGCGCACAAAAGCGTGAGGCAAGGTCAGGTCGGACAGGCGCAAGGTCTCGTCGGCGCTCTGCTTCAACGTGGCATCCAACCCATCGGGGCCGCCGACCACCAGCGCCACATCGCGGCCATCGCGCATCCAGGCCTTCATGCGTGCCGACAGCTGCATCGTGGTGAGCCGGTCGCCGCGCTCGTCGAGCACCACCCGCCGCACGCCTTTCGGCAATGCGGCCTCGATGCGCCCCGCCTCGGCCGCCATCAACTGCTCGGCTGTCTTGGAGCCGCGTGTCTCGGCCTTCACGGCCTTGAGTTCCAACCGCATCTCCGGCGGAAAACGCTTGGCAAAGTCGTTATAGGCCGTTTCAGCCCAGGCGGGCTGACGCTGGCCCACGGCGACCAGCAAAAGCTTCACGCGCGGGTGGACGTCTTCTTCGGCGCAGCCTTCTTGGCGGCAGGCTTCTTGGCCGCTGCAGACGGGCTCTTCTTCACGCCGACGGTGCGCGTGACGATCGACTTGGCCGGCGCGGCGCGCTTGGCGGGCGCCTTGTTCGCGGCAATCTTCTTTGCCGGCACCGCCTTCTTGGCCGGCGCTGCCTTCTTGGCCGGTACTGCCTTGGCAGCGGCCTTTTTGGCCGGGGCCACCTTCTTCGCCGCCACCTTCTTGGCCACCTGCTTCTTCGGCGCAGGCTTGTCCGGCTCGGCCGCCTTCACCAGCCGGGTCGGCGCGATGTCGATCTTGAGCTTGACCGGCTTGTCACCCCAGATCTCTTCGAGATGGTAGTAGTCGCGGATGGCCGGCTGCATCACATGCACAACGGCCGCGCCGCAGTCCACGATGATCCACTCGCCGTTGTCTTCACCCTCGGTGCGCAGCACCGGGAAGCCTTTGGATTTGACGGCATCGCGCACGCTGGCGGCAAGCGCCTTGGTTTGTCGGTTCGATGTGCCCGAAGCGATGATCACGCGCTCGAAGAGCGGCGACAGGTGCTCGGTGTCGTAGACGTGTATGCCTTGGGCCTTCACGTCTTCCAGACCATCGACGATGGCGCGTTGCAGTTTTCGGATGTCCATTCAGCTCCCAGGAGAACCTCGGTAGAGGTGGTGTTGGTCAATATAGCCTGCCACGGCGGCAGGCACCAGATTGTCTACCCCTTGGCCCGCAGCGACGCGCTCGCGTATTTCGGTGGAAGAAATGTCCATCATCGGCAGCGCAACCACGGTGTGCGGCGCGAGCTGTACGTCGGCATGGGCCAGCGGTATCGCGCCGGGCCGGTTGGCCACGGCGAGGGTCACGCGGGTGAGCAGCTCGCGCCAGTCGCGCCAGGTGTGCAGGCTGGCGTACTGGTCTTGCCCGACGATCAGGAACCAGTCGTTGCCCGGCTCTTTGTCCTGCAGCTCACGCACCGTGTCGAGCGTGAAGCTCGGGCCGCGGCGCTGCAGCTCGCAACGCTCGAGCACGAAGTGCGGCTCACCTTGAATGGCCAGGCGCACCATGGCCTCGCGATGTTCGGGCGCCGCGAGCTGGCGGCTTTTTTGCCACTGCCGGCCGACGGGCACCCAGCGCACTTCGTCGAGTTGCATCTCCGACAAGGCCAGCCGCGCCAGGGCCACATGCGCGTTGTGCACCGGGTCGAAGCTTCCCCCGAAGAGGCCGATTCGTTTCATGAAGCCCCCTCGGCC
>Ga0302166_10000396_pt1 | contig 10327 bp, 6 predicted proteins | sample I_Fen_E3_3_FD_193491 | JGI IMG/M metagenome (GOLD analysis project Ga0302166, IMG submission 193491) | Peat permafrost microbial communities from Stordalen Mire near Abisko, Sweden - I_Fen_E3_3 | ecosystem: Environmental > Terrestrial > Soil > Wetlands > Permafrost | place: Sweden: Abisko... | reverse complement strand
ACCCGCCCCCAGTTCCGCTTCCTGCATTGAGTGTCACTCAAAACAGACTCCCAACATCGTCTCGGACTGGAAACTGAGCAAGCACAGCCAGCTGGAAATCGGCTGCGCCGTCTGTCACGGCGACCAGCATCAGTCGGCAGGTGATGTCGCCAAGGTGAAGATTCCTACTCCGGAAACCTGCGCCCAGTGCCATAAGACGCAGGTGGACCAGTACATGCACGGCAAGCATTCGAAAGCCTGGGCTGCGATGCTGGCCATGCCGACCATCCACTGGCAGCCGATGGCCATGATTGAAGGGGAAAAGGGCTGCGGCGGTTGCCACAAGATTGGCGTGAAATCCCCCGAGGAAATCGTCAAGCTGCGGCAGCATGGCAGCGAGTTCGGCGCTGCCTCGTGTGATTCCTGCCACACACGCCACACTTTTTCGGTCGAGGAAGCGAAGGCCCCGCAGGCCTGCGAAACCTGCCACATGGGGTTTGACCATCCGCAGTGGGAAATGTACTCGGCGTCCAAGCACGGCGTGCGCGCGGATCTGAAGCAGCGTGGAATTCTGCCCGCGGGCGCGGCCGCTCCGACCTGCCAGACCTGCCACATGCAGAACGGCGATCATGGCGTGCGCACGGCCTGGGGATTCCTTGCCGTCCGGCTGCCGCTTCCGGAAGACAAGCAGTGGGCCGCCGATCGGGCTGCCATTCTGCAGGCTCTTGGGGTGCTCGATCCTGACGGCAAGCCGACCGCGCTGGTCGCGACCGTCCAGGCGGCCGATCTTGCACGTCTCACCCAGGAAGACTGGCAGGGCGAGCGCGACAAGATGCTCAAGACCTGCAACCAGTGCCACTCCGGCAACTTCGCGAAACAACAGCTTGAGGCGGGCGATGACATGATCAAGAACGCCGACCACCTGATGGCGGAAGCGATCCACATCGTGGCCGGGCTCTACAAAGATGGCGTGCTACCGCAACCGAAGAACTACGCCTACCCGTTCCCCAACCTGCTGACCTTCCACGATGCGCCCACGGTTGTCGAACAGAAACTCTTTGTCATGTACCTTGAGCATCGCATGCGGACGTTCCAAGGAACGTTCCACGCCAGTCCCGACTACGCGCTCTGGTATGGATGGAGCGAAATGCAGCGCGACTTGACGGAGATCAGGGAACTGGCGGCCCAGATGCGTCGAGAAAAAAAGGCGGCGCCGGGTCTGAAGCCAGCTGCCGCTCTGAAACCGGCGGCAGTCAAGCACTGAGCGCATCTATATGGAGGGACTGGCTGCCTCGCCCGTCCACTCTTATCCATTTACAATTACCCGCGCCATGCACACCGCGGACGTCGTCATCATTGGCGGAGGAATTGTCGGGTCGAGCGTTGCTTATCATCTCGTCGCCGCAGGCTGTAAGAGTGTTCTCGTGATCGAGCGGGAAACCGCGCAGGGCAAGGGGTCCACCGGTAAGAGCATGGGCGGCGTGCGGGCCCAGTTTTCCACGCCCGTCAATATCCAGATGTCGCTGTATTCGATCCCGTTCTACGCCAGCTTCGAAGAGCGGCTCGGCCACCCTTGCGACTACCGCCCCCAGGGCTATCTTTTCTGCGCGACCAACGAAGAGCACATGGCCTACCTGCGCGCGAACTATGAAAAGCAGGTCGCCATGGGGTTGAAGAACGTCCGCATTGTTGCAGGCGACGAGATCCGCAGCATGTTTCCGCAACTCCGCGGTGACGACATCGTTGGTGGCAGTTTTTGTTCGACTGACGGATTCGTCGATCCTTACAGCGTGATGATCGGATTCATGACCTGGGCCGCGGACCACGGCGCGACTCTCTGGAAGAACGCGACGGTTTCGGGGATATCACGAAGCAAAGGAAGCTTCCAAGTGCTGACGTCGCGCGACACCGTTTCTACGCGCACGGTTGTGAACTGCTGCGGAGCATGGGCGGCGGGGATCGCGAGGATGGTTGGCATCGAACTACCGGTTGAGCCTTTACGGCGGATGCTGGTTCCCACCGAGCCCTTCGACGAATTCCCGCACACCGCTCCGATGATCATCGACATGTCGACCGGCTTCCACTTTCGTCCGGAGAGCCGGGGGTTCTTGCTGGCATGGAATGATCCCGAAGAGATGCCCGGCTACAAGATGGACTTTGAACCGTCATTTATTGAGAAGATTTTGACTCGCGCTGCGGACCGCGTACCGGCGTTTGAAAATGTTGCGGTGAATCCCAAGCGCGCATGGGCCGGGCTGTATGAAATGACGCCTGACCATCACCCGATTCTCGGGGAATCTCCGGATGTGCCGGGCTACTTCTTCGCCAACGGCTTCAGCGGGCACGGCGTGATGCACTCGCCCGCCACCGGCAAGATTCTGAGTGATCTGATTTTGACCGGCAAGACCGAATTGATCGACGCGTCTCTTCTGAATTTCGCGCGCTTTGCGGAAGGGCGGACGATTCACGAGACCGCGGTGCTGTAAGGAGCGCAAAGGCTTACCACAACCCATGCCTCAGGAACTCAACTACTGGCTCACCACCGTCCAGATGCCCACTTCTCCAGCGCAACAACTGCTGGAAACCGCCGACGTTGCGATTATTGGCGCGGGCTTCACTGGACTGTCTACTGCGCTCGCACTCGCTAAACGCGGCGCAAAAGTTGCCGTGCTTGAATCGGAGACCATCGGGTGGGGCGCAAGTTCGCGCAACGGGGGGATGGTACTCACAGGGCTGAAGCTCGGCGTCAATCAGCTGATCGCAAAGTACGGGCGCGAACTTACCCGCCGCATGTATGCCGCATCGATTGAGACGATCGGCTGCGTGGAACAACTGGTCAACGAAGAGAACATTGCCTGCGATTTTAGGCGCACCGGACATCTTGAAGTGGCCTGCAAGCAGATGCACTTCGATGACTACGCCCGGCAGGTCGAGGTGATCGCGCGCGAGTTCAATCACCAGCTACGCGTCGTGCCTCGCGGCGAGCTTCGCTCCGAGATTGGCTCCGACATTTATTACGGCGGGATGGTGGACGAGATCAGCGCCGGGCTCAACCCTGCGAGTTACGTTGCGGGACTGGGCGCGGCTGCGATGCGAGCCGGCGCGTCAATCCACGAGCGCACGAAGCTTCAGGGGATGCAGCGCGAGTCACGCAACGGCGCACCCGGCTTCAAGCTTGCGACGTCGCGAGGCAGCTTCTGGGCGCGCAATGTGCTGGTCGGCACCAGCGGTTACACCGGAGCGGCTACTCCCGGACTGCGGAAGAAGATCATCCCCATCGGGTCGTACATCATTACGACCGAGGTTCTGCCCGATGCGCTGGCCCGCGAACTCAGCCCTCGCAACCGCCAGATCTACGACTCCAAGAATTATCTTTATTACTACCGGCTCACCCCTGACAACCGCATGCTGTTTGGAGGACGGGCCGCGTTCTTTCCGGAAACGGGCGAGACCGTACGCGAGAGCGCCGAAATCCTTCGTCGCGGCATGGTCGATGTCTACCCGCAACTCCGCGACAGCAAAATCGAGTACGTTTGGGGCGGTACGCTCGACTTCTGCTTCGACATCATGCCGCACGCGGGGCAGATGGATGGCATCTACTTCGCGGTCGGATACGCCGGACACGGCGTCGCCATGGCGACCTGGCAGGGTCAGAAGATGGCCGAGTGGATCGCCACCGGCAAGACCGATAATCCATTCACCGAGATTCCGTTTCCGGGCGCGCCGCTCGGGCTCTACAACGGTAGGCCCTGGTTCCTGCCGTTCGCCGGGGCGTACTACAAAGTTCTAGACTGGGTATCGTAGAAATCAGCTCGCAGGGGGCAGGTCGCAGGAAAAATCGGACGCTCTTTCTTGCTCGATAGTAGAAGTTTGTCTTACCAGCCGTCGAGGTTCCTGCCCTCTGCAATCTGCCGCCTGCAATCTAACACGGAGATTCTCATGTCACTGTTTGGCCTTATCGAATACGCCGATGCCAGCCCTGAAGTTCGCGCCATCTACGACGACATCATGGCTACCCGCAAGACGGACTGGATTAACAATTTCTGGAAGGCGATCGCACACGATCCGGTCATGCTCAAGCGCACCTGGGAAGACATCAAGCAGATCATGGCCCCCGGCGCCCTCGACCCGCTCACCAAAGAAATGATCTACGTGGCCATCTCCGTCAGCAACCAGTGCGAGTACTGCATTGCCTCGCACACCGCATCAGCCCGCAACAAAGGGATGACCGACGCCCAGTTCAAAGAACTGATGGCGGTGGTTGGGATGGCGAATGAAACCAATCGCCTGGTGGCCGGATATCAGGTCGAGTTGGACGATCGCTTCAAGCCGCAACCCGGCAAATGACGGAAGCCGAGCTGCGCTCGACCGGACAGACGCGGGCGGCTGGTCCCACGGGGCCACTCAAGGAAGCTCTATAATCTCGCAAGACCCCGGGGGAGGTTGGCCATGGCGCAGATGACGGTCACTCCAGTCGCAACCCACGGATTTTTTCTGGATGGGAAGTGGCTGGAAGAGGGCGACATCGTCGAAGTTCGAGCGCCCTATGACGGCGCACTCGTCGGCCGCATCCACCAGGGACGCCGCGAGCACGCCGAGGCAGCCATCGCTGCCGCCGTCAAGGCATTCGGCACCACCAAACGCCTTCCCGCCTTCGAGCGGCAGCGTGTCCTCCGTCAGATTGCAAACGGCATTCAGGAGCGCAGAGAAGAATTTGCGCGCGCACTAGCGCAGGAAGCTGGCAAGCCGATTAAGACGGCCCGCATCGAAATCGAGCGCAGCGTTTTCACCTTCAACATCGCCGCCGAAGAGAGTGTCCGCGGTTACGGCGAATACCTGCCACTCGACTGGCTGCAATCCACTGCGGGACGCTGGGGAATTGTGCGGCGCTTCCCACTCGGGCCGGTGGCGGGCATCACACCGTTTAATTTTCCACTGAACCTGGTCGCGCATAAAGTTGCCCCTGCGATCGCGGCCGGATGCTCGATGGTGCTGAAGCCCGCCCCGCAAACGCCGCTCACTTCCCTGCTGCTGGCCGAAGTTGTTCAGCATGCCGGGTGGCCGGACGGCGGACTGAGCGTTGTTCCACTATCCAACGAAGATGCAGGCCTGCTCGTGACCGACGAGCGCATCAAGCTCATTAGCTTCACGGGCAGCGCCAGCGTCGGCTGGGCGATCAAGAACAAAGCGGGCAAGAAAAAGGTCGTGCTGGAACTCGGCGGCAATGCGGGCGTCATCGTGCACAACGACAGCGATGCCGCGGAACGTTGCGTGACCGGCGGTTTTGGCTATGCCGGGCAGGCCTGCATTTCCGTGCAGCGCATCCTGGTGGAGCATTCTGTCTATGGAAAGTTCACTGACCTGTTGCTGGCCGGTGTCAGCAAGCTGAAAATGGGCGATCCTCTGGATGAATCGAGCGACCTCGGCCCGTTGATCCGCGAAAGCGATGCGATCCGCGCTGCGGATTGGGTGCAGGAAGCGATTCGCGGAGGCGCGCGCCTGCTGTGCGGCGGCAGGCGCACGGGCTCCATGCTCGAGCCGACTGTTCTCACTGGTACAAAGCCGGACATGAAAGTGAATTGTCAGGAAATTTTCGCGCCAGTAGTGACCGTCGAGCCCTACCAGGACTTCGCGGGCGCCCTCAAGGAACTCAACAGTTCGCCTTATGGCTTGCAGGCAGGCCTGTTCACGCGCGACGCCAAGCTCATCTTTCAGGCCTATGAAGAACTAGAGGTGGGCGGGCTCATCGCTGGCGACGTTCCGACGTTCCGTGTGGACCACATGCCATACGGCGGCATCAAGGATTCCGGCCTCGGCCGCGAAGGTTTGCGCGATGCGATCCAGGACATGACCGAGCCCAAACTCCTGGTCATGAACCTGCGCTGAATTTTCTTGAAAGCCTCAGACGCGCGGAAGAACTTGACGGAAATTCCTTCCAGTCAAATTTTCCCAAATTGAAACAAAGAAAAGCTGCCGCAAGGTATTCCACAAAGCCATCCAACTGCTATAATCACCCGTTTTAGTATCGGGCGTCACAGGAGAATGTGACGCATGCACAGCGACCAAAGCCGGGAGTGGCGCAACCAATCCCGCATGCAGGAAACGCCATAATCCATGCAAATTTTTCCACGCAGCAGCAATGCAATCGCCCGGGCCTCGCTCTTCGTCACCGTATTCGCGGTGGCCGGGCTGTTTTGGGTGCTGGCGCAGCTGCAACGCTCGCCCTACGTCACGCAGGCCGGGGTCCGGAAGCCGCAACCCGTGCCCTTCAGTCACCAGCACCACGTCACCGGACTGGGGATCGACTGCCGCTATTGCCATACTTCGGTCGAGGAGTCGAGCTTTGCCGGCATCCCTCCGACCAAGACCTGCATGAACTGCCATGCGCAGATCTGGACGAACGCCGCGTACCTCGAGCCGGTGCGTGAAAGCTACCGCTCGGGCAAGTCGATCGAGTGGACGCGCGTCAACCAGGTGCCGAACTTCGTGTATTTCAATCACAGCATCCACGTGAATAAGGGTGTGGGCTGCAACACCTGCCACGGGCCGATCGACAAGATGCCGCTGGTGTACCAATACGCATCGCTACAGATGGAGTTCTGCCTGGATTGCCATCGCGCCCCGGAAAAATATCTGCGGCCGCGCGACCAGGTATTCAATATGAGGTACGAGCCGCCTTCGGAAGAGCCCTCGCATGAAAACGAGGTCACTTTCAATGGGACCAGTTATACGGATCAGACCGCGCTCGGCGAGGCCCTGAAGCAGCAATATAAGGTGCGCCCGGTTCAGGACATCACCAGTTGCAATACCTGTCACCGGTAGAGGCAGACTGAAAACCGCGAAGAGTATTCGCTGAAAATAAACATGGAAGAGCAAAAAACAAAACAGGGCGGCCCGGACGTTTGTCCCGGAAAGCGCGACCAGCTTGATCTTGCGGCTGTGAAAGCGGAGCTCGATCAGACCACCGGTCCCGAGTACTGGCGCAGCCTGGAAGAGCTTGCCGGCAGTGATGAATTCCAGGAAATGCTGCACCGCGAGTTCCCCAAGGGCGCGTCGGAGTGGCTTGATTCGTTTTCGCGCCGCGGATTCCTGAAGACCATGGGCGCGTCGTTGGCGCTGGCCGGCATGACCGGCTGCACCAAGATGCCGATGGCCGAAATCGTGCCGTACGTGAAGCAGCCGGAGAACGTCATCCCCGGCCGTCCGCAGTATTACGCGACTGCTTTCACGCTCAACGGGTACGCATCGCCGATCCTGGTCGAGAGCCACCTCTTCCGTCCGACAAAGATTGAAGGCAATCCGCAGCATCCCGCAAGCCTGGGCGGGACCGATGTGTATGCGCAGGCTTCGCTGCTCGATCTCTACGATCCCGACCGCGCACAGAACATCACTTACATGGGTGATGTGCGCTCGTGGAACGCGTTCATGGAAGCGGTTCGCGGGCCGATGGGCGTGCAGAAAGGGATTGCCGGAGCGGGCGTCCGCATTCTGACGCAAACGGTTTCTTCGCCCACGCTGGCGAGCCAGATCCGCAGCTATCTCGATACGAATCCACAGGCCAAGTGGCACGTCTACGAACCGATCAGCCGGGACAACGTCAATGAAGGCGCGAAGATGGCCTTCGGGGAAGTGGTTGAAACGCGCTATGACTTGTCGAAGGCGGATGTCATCGTTTCGCTCGACGCTGACTTTCTCTACGCTGGATTCCCTGGTTCGACGCGTTATATCCGCGACTTCGCCTCCCGCCGCAATCCTGACGGCAACATGAATCGGCTGTATGTGATCGAGAGCACGCCGAGTTCGACAGGGATGAAGGCGGATCATCGTTGGCCGATGCGTGCAAGCGAAATTGGGGCAGCTGCGTATGCGTTAAGTGACTTGGTTGTGTTGCAGACGGGAGCTACGGGTATCCACGAACCACCCCCCGAGGCGCTGAAATTCCTTCGTGACGTCAGCGCTGATCTGGCAAAGCACGCCGGTTCGAGCGTTGTCATCGCTGGTGATCACCAGCCGCCCGCAGTTCACGTGCTTGCGCACGCCATGAACCGGGCTTTGGGCAACGTCGGCAGGACAGTCTTCTACATCGACCCGGTCGATGCCAACCCGGCGAACCGGAATGAGTCTCTGCATCAACTTGTAGAAGACATGCGGGGCGGAAAAGTCGATCTGCTCCTGATTCTCGGCGGCAATCCCGGGTACGACGCTCCCGCGGAGTTGGAGTTCGCATCAGCGCTCAAGTCGAATGCGGTCAATCTGAAGGTTTGTCTCAGCACTCATCGGAACGAAACGGCTGAGCTCTGCCAGTGGCATGTTCCTGAAGCTCACTACCTTGAAGCTTGGGGCGACGCCCGCGCCTATGACGGCACAGCCTCGATTGTGCAGCCGCTCATTGAGCCTCTCTATGGCGGCAAGAGCGCACATGAGATCATCACGATTCTCGCCGGACAGCCGGGCTTAACCGGACACGATCTCGTTCAGCAGTACTGGCAGAAACAGCACACTGGCACCGACTTTGACACTTTCTGGCGCAAGTCTCTGCACGATGGTTGGATTGCGGGAACAACGTACGCGCCCAAGAATGTGACTACTAAAGTCGCGAGCGCTGCGCCCTCTCCGCAGGCCTCAGGCATCGAACTCAACTTCCGCCGCGATCCTTCCATCTACGACGGCCGCTTCGCGAACAACGCATGGTTGCAGGAGCTTCCGAAGCCACTGACCAAGCTGACCTGGGACAATCCGGTCATGATTGGCCCCGCGATGGCCGAGCGACTGAAGCTCACCTTCAAAGACGTTGTCGAACTCGAGTTCGAGGGCAAGAAAGTTAAAGGCCCGATCTGGATTCAGGCGGGACACCCCGACAACTCGGTCACGGTTTTCCTCGGCTACGGACGCACGCGTGCCGGGCGCGCGGGCACCGGCGCTGGCCACGATGTCTATCCGCTGCGCACCAGCAAGAATCCCTGGTTCGCGAGCGGCGTTAAGCTGACTCCTACCGGCGCAACTTACAACCTCGCCAGCACGCAGGGTTACCAGACGATGGAAACTCCGGTCGGAGAGCGTCCGCTGGTGCAGGAGCGCGATCTCGAGGAGTACAAGAAAGAACCGAACTTCGCCAAGGAAGGCGAGGTGCCGAAGGAACTCACGCTCTATCCGAACGTGGACTACTCCAAGGAAACCTATTCCTGGGGCATGGCGATCGACTTGAACTCCTGCGTGGGCTGCAACAACTGCATTATTGCCTGCCAGTCGGAGAACAACATTGCCGTGGTTGGGCAGGAGCAGACGCTCAAGGGCCGCCACATGCACTGGATTCGCGTCGACGCCTACTACAACGGTCCGCGGGACAATCCAAAGGGTTTTTTCCAGCCGGTGCCGTGCATGCAGTGTGAGAACGCGCCCTGCGAACTGGTTTGCCCGGTGGGAGCTACGACGCACAGCAGTGAAGGCCTGAACGACATGGTCTACAACCGCTGCATCGGCACCCGGTATTGCTCGAACAACTGTCCGTACAAGGTGCGGCGCTTCAACTTCCTGCTCTTCCAGGACTGGGAGACGCCGCAGTACAAGCTGATGCGCAATCCCGACGTGTCCATCCGCAGCCGCGGTGTCATGGAAAAGTGCACCTACTGCGTGCAGCGCATTAACGAATCACGCATCGACGCCGAGCGCGGTGACACGACGATCAAAGATGGCGACTTGCAGACCGCCTGCCAGCAGTCGTGTCCTGCGAACGCGATCGTGTTCGGCAATCTCAACGATCCGAACAGTCAGGTGAACAAGTGGAAGGCGCAGGCGAGGAATTATTCCCTGCTGGGTGAATTGAACACGCGGCCGCGCACGACGTATCTGGCGGAAGTCCGCAACCCGAACCCGGAATTAAAGGCATAGCGGAGCACACGTAAGGCATGGCTACCAACACGCAAATCCCCGTGGCAGACAGGCGAGCGCCGGTTATTGAGCCGGGGCACTCTTTCTCCACTATCGGCGAGAAGATCAGCAACATCGTGCTGAAGCGCCCCATCTCGCTGGGATGGGTCTTCGGTTTTTTTGTGGTGTTCTCGCTGATGAACATGCTGTTGCTCGCCCTCGGGTATCTGTTTCTCAAGGGCACCGGCATCTGGGGCATCACCATTCCGATCGGCTGGGGATTCGCCATCATCAACTTTGTGTGGTGGATCGGCATCGGCCACGCCGGAACGCTGATCTCGGCGATTCTGTGTTTGCTAAGGCAAAGCTGGCGGAATTCGATTAACCGTTTCGCGGAAGCAATGACCCTGTTTGCGGTCGCTTGCGCCGGCATCTTTCCGCTGGCTCACACCGGGCGTCCGTGGCTGGCGTACTGGATGTT
>Ga0302166_10000393_pt1 | contig 10348 bp, 7 predicted proteins | sample I_Fen_E3_3_FD_193491 | JGI IMG/M metagenome (GOLD analysis project Ga0302166, IMG submission 193491) | Peat permafrost microbial communities from Stordalen Mire near Abisko, Sweden - I_Fen_E3_3 | ecosystem: Environmental > Terrestrial > Soil > Wetlands > Permafrost | place: Sweden: Abisko... | reverse complement strand
TATTTTTCGACCGCAACGCTTACTGAGCGTCCCGGGACTCGGCCTGCCGGGCCCGCCCCGAGGGGCCTTGGAGCCTCGGCGGCGACCCACGTTTTCTTGAGAGCACCGCATGTCTGATCACGTTCTGGTTTCTCGGCCCTTTGCCTTTCGCCTGTTGGCAGCATCATTAGCGCTTGGCGGCAGCATGGGCGTATTGGCACAGGAGCGCAGCCCTTACTACATCGGCGTGACGCAGTCTTTTACCCACGACTCGAACGTGTTTCGCACGGCCAACGGCCAGATCGGGGACACCACCTCCGGCACCGGTCTGGTCGCCGGCATCGACCAGCAGATCAGCCGCCAGCGGGTCTACGCCGACGGCAGCGTGCAGGCCAACCGCCACAAGAACGTCGACCAGCTCAACAACACCAGTTATTCGCTCAATGCAGGCCTGGACTGGTCGACCGTCGAGTTCCTCTCGGGCACGCTGCGCTACACCACCGCCCGCAACCAAGCCAACTTCGGCGTTGTCGGCATCCCTGCAGCAACCGGCACCAATCTCGAGACGACGCAGCAATTTCTCGCGTCCGCACGCTACGGGCTGACCTCCGAGCTGGCCTTCGACGTGGGTGCCGAGCACCGCAGCCTCTCCTATTCCGACCCCGCATCCGCCAACCGCAACTACACACAGAACGTGGGCAGCGCAGGCCTGCGCTGGGGCAAGCCCAGCCTCTTCACCTTCGGCATCGGCGGAAGACTGACCAAGGGCAAGACACCCGATTTCCAGGCGACAGACCCCAAGGCCGACGAACTGACCCGCAAGGACATCGACCTGACCGCCGAGTGGCTGCCCACAGGCTTCAGCACGGTCAATGCACGCGTCAGCGTCACGCACGAGTCGCACACCGTCGCGACGGGCTCGAACGTGAGGGGGCAAACGGGCTCTCTCGGATGGATCTACAAACCCACCGGCAAGTTGAGCTTCTCGACCTCGCTGAGCCGTGACACCGGCACCGAAACCACCTTCTCCATCCCCACAGTCGACGGGACGGCCGCGAAACGTGTCGACGACAACCGGCTCACCACCACGGCGCAGCTCGGCGTGAAATACGAGCTGACGGCGAAGATCTCGACCGGGCTCAACGCGCGCCAAAGCCGGGGTACGAGCAGCGGCCCCACCGGTGACGATAAAGTCAACGCCTATGGGCTGACTGCAACCTACGAGGCCACCCGCAACGTGAGTCTGGGCTGCAACTATTCGCGCGAATCACGCAGCGGGGGTGGGGTCCAGTCCTACAGCGTCGACCTCATCGGTTGCACCGCCCAGCTTTCGCTGCGATGAGCCGCTGCGTCAGGCAGCGCCTTTCGCCCACCCGTTTCTGACATTTCAAACCCAAGCTCATGACCCACATTGCGGTTCAACCCGTCATCATGGCCGGCGGCAGCGGCACCCGGCTGTGGCCGCTGTCGCGCGCCCAGTACCCGAAACAGTTCCTCATCCTGCAAGGCAACCAGAGCCTGTTCCAGCAGGCTGCGGCCCGTCTGTCGGCGCTGGAGACCGAGGGCATCACCGTCGCTGCACCCAGCGTGGTGGGCAACGAAGAGCATCGCTTTCTGGTGCTCGACCAATTGCGTGAGCTGAGCAAGGCTGCGCCCACGCTGCTGCTCGAACCCGCAGGCCGAAACACGGCACCGGCTATGACGCTGGCCGCGCTGCACGCGAGCGCGCAAGGCGCCGACCCCGTGCTCGTGGTGACGCCGGCCGACCAGACCGTCACCGATGAGGCGGCGTTCACCGCCGCGCTGCAACAAGCCGTTCGGGTGGCCGCAAACGGAGCCATCGTGATCCTGGGCATCACACCCGACCGGCCCGAAACGGGCTTCGGCTACATCCATGCCGGTGCAGCGCCGACCGGCGCAGGGCAGGCCTTGAAAGTCGCCGAATTCGTCGAGAAACCCGATGCCGCCACCGCGCAGCGCTACCTGGCCGCAGGCGACTACTACTGGAACAGCGGCATCTTCGTGCTGCGTGCCTCGGTGTGGCTCAAGGCGCTGCAACGCTTTCGCCCCGACATCGCCGACGCGACCCGCGCCGCATGGGCTGCCAACACCGTCGACGCCAGCTTCATTCGGCCGGGCAAGGCCGAGTTCGCCGCCATCCCCAGCGAATCGGTCGACTACGCGGTGATGGAGAAGTGCCCGGCGTCGACCGACTTCGACATCCGCATGGTCCCGCTGGCAGCCGGTTGGTCCGACCTCGGGGCGTGGGACGCGGTCTGGCAGGTCAGCCCCAAAGACGCAGACGGCAACGCCAGCGTGGGCGACGCCCTGGTGCGCGACAGCCACGACACCCTGGTGCATGCCACCAGCCGCCTGGTCGGCGTGGTCGGCCTGAGCAACGTGGTGGTGGTCGAGACCCCCGATGCCGTGCTGGTGGCCGACCGCAGCCGCAGCCAGGACGTGAAGCACATCGTCAGCCAGCTGCAGGCCTCGGGCCGCACCGAACACACGTTGCACCGCCAGGTGCACCGCCCTTGGGGCTGGTACGACAGCATCGACGCCGGCCCGCGCTTTCAGGTCAAGCGCATCCTGGTCAAGCCGGGCGCGAGCCTGAGCCTGCAAATGCACCACCACCGCGCCGAGCACTGGATCGTGGTCAGCGGTACCGCCGAGGTGACCAACGGCGACCAGGTCATTCTGCTCAGCGAAAACCAGAGCACCTACATCCCCCTCGGGCAGGTGCATCGCCTGGCCAACCCGGGCAAGGTGCCGCTGGAAATCATCGAGGTGCAGTCGGGCAGCTACCTCGGCGAAGACGACATCGTTCGCTTCCAGGACACCTACGGCCGCGCAAAATAGCGCGTTGCGCCGTGCACCGGCGCAGCATTGCGCAACGCCAAGCAAAGACCCTTCATGAAAATCACTGTGATTGGCACAGGCTACGTCGGCCTGGTGAGCGGCGCGTGCCTGGCGGAAATGGGCAACCACGTGGTGTGCCTCGACGTGGATGCCAACAAGATTCGCATCCTCGAAGAGGGCGGCATCACCATCCACGAGCCAGGCCTGCACGAGATCATCCAGCGCAACCGCGCCGCCGGCCGCCTGCAGTTCACCACCGACATCGTCGCTGCGGTGAACCATGGCACGCTGCAGTTCATCGGCGTGGGCACGCCGCCCGATGAAGACGGCTCGGCCGACCTGCAGTACGTGCTGGAAGCCGCACGCAATGTGGGCCGCCACATGACCGACTACAAGGTGATCATCGACAAGAGCACCGTCCCGGTCGGCACCGGCGAACGTGTGCGCGCAGCGGTCGCCGAAGAACTCGCCAGGCGTGGGTTGACGCTCGATTTCTCCGTCGTGTCCAACCCCGAATTCCTGAAGGAAGGCGCGGCCGTTGAAGACTTCATGCGCCCTGCCCGCATCGTCGTGGGTGCCGAAGACGAGCGCGCCATCTCGTTGATGCGCGCGCTGTACTCGCCATTCATCCGCAACCACGACCGGCTGCTGGTGATGGACATCAAGAGCGCCGAGTTCACCAAATACGCCGCCAACTCGATGCTGGCCACGCGCATCAGCTTCATGAACGAACTGGCGCAGCTGGCCGAGAAGGTCGGCGCCGACATCGAGCTGGTGCGCCACGGCATCGGCAGCGACCCGCGCATCGGTTATCACTTTCTCTATGCCGGGGCCGGCTACGGCGGATCGTGCTTCCCGAAAGACGTGAAGGCCCTGATCACGACCGCCCGAGCGAACGGCATCGAGCTTCAGGTGCTGAACGCCGTGCAGGCAGCGAATCAGCGGCAGAAGCACGTGCTGGTCGAAAAGGTGGTCGCGCGTTTCGGCGAAGACCTCTCAGGGCGCCAGTTCGCGCTCTGGGGCCTGGCCTTCAAGCCCAACACCGATGACATGCGCGAGGCGCCCAGCCGCGTGGTGATCGCCGAACTGGTGCGCCGAGGCGCCACCGTCAAGGCCTACGACCCGGTGGCCATGCCCGAAGCACGCCGTGTGCTCGCGGGTGTGAGCGGACTCAGCTTCGTCGACAACCAGACCGACGCGCTGCGGGGCTCCGACGCCTTGCTCATCGTCACCGAATGGAAGGAATTCAAGAGCCCGGACATTGACGCGATCAAGTCGCTGCTCAAGCAGCCACTCGTGTTCGACGGCCGCAACCTCTATGAGCCTGCGTTGATGAAATCCGCGGGCATCACCTACTTGGGCATCGGGCGCGGGCTGGCGCCGCTGTAGTCGCGCCAAGCCGCACGCTTCACTTGTATTCGATGAGCTTGGCCTGGCGGCCGCGCCAGTGGTTCGCAACGAACTTGAGCTGCCCCAGCACCTGTGGGAACTTGCCCAACACCATGAAACCCGCCCGGATCAGGCTGCGTGTGAAGTCCGAACGGTCTTGCAGGGCCAGCCGAACGACCTGCAGCGGATAGAGCAGCAGGCCCAGCAGCGCCAGCGGCCCGAAGGCAGCGCAGCCCAGCAGCACCAGCAGCGGCAAGCCGAGCCCCCAGGCCCAGCCGCTGCGTGACTCGCGGACCCAATGCCGCTCCGGCGGAGCGCCATGCAGATGTGCGCCTTCCGCGTAGGCAAAACCTGTTCGCGTGGTGCGCTTCCACCATTGGCTGAATCGGGTCATGTTGGCATCGTGAGCGGTCATGTGCGTGCCCAGGCGCCAGATCTTCCAGCCTTGCGCACGCAGGCGCACGCACAGCTCGGGTTCTTCGCCGGCGATCAGGTCGTCGCGGTAGCCGCCGGAGCGCTCCAGCGCATCGACACGAATCATCACGTCGCCGCCGAACGACCTCACTTGACCGGGTGGCGAGTACCAATCGAGGTCACACAGCCAGTTGTAGACCGATCGATCGGGGAACTGCTCGCGGCGCAGGCCGGTGACGGCCACCACGTCGGGGCGCTGGTCCAGAAACGTGATCGCTTCGCGCAACCAGCCCGACATGACTTCGCAGTCACCGTCAACGAACTGCACATAGCGGGCCTCAGGCGCCGCCTGGCGCACGTAGCGAAAGCCGGCGTTTCTCGCGCGGGCCGCCGTGAAGGGCTGGCTCATGTCGAGGTTGACGACCGAGGCGCCGCGCTTCTGCGCGGCGTTCACGGAGTCGTCGGTCGAGCCTGAGTCCACATAGACCACGACGCCGGCATGCGGCACGACGGATTCCACACAGCGATGCAGCCGCTCGCCTTCGTTGCGCCCGATGGCGATGACAGCGAGCAAGCCCGGGTCATTGACGGTCGATTCCATGGTCACTTTGGGATTCTCTCGGGCACTTTGGACACGGCAACGGATAGGACTCTGCTTCGCCAGAATTCAAAAAGGCTCGCGCTTCAGCGCGTGGACCGACGCCCCATCGACGTGCGGGCAAGCAAGGTGAGCATCGCCTGCGAGTGCTTGAAGCGAAAGGCCATGCCGGCGAGGTCGAGGCGTTTGACCAGTCCCTTGAAGGCCAGGATCAGATCGGCCAGCAGCGCCAGGGCCACCGCCCCCAGAACACCGCTCACTCCCCGGTGCTTGCGGAAGTAGATCAACTCGCTTTCGATCTGCAATGAAGCAATTTGCCGGCCTGACGACGTGATCGCGCCTTCCGACTTGGCGCTCTCGCCTCCGATGTGGACGACCGAGGTGTCCGGACAGTAAAGCACCTTCCAGCCCGCCTGCTTGGTGGCGCGGCAGTGGTCGACTTCTTCGAAGTAGAGAAAGTAGCGCGGGTCGAACAGCCCGACCTGCTCGACCACCTCGCGGCGCATCAGGTAGTAGCAACCAGGCACCCAGTCGCACTCTCGCAGGCTGCGGTGGTCCCAGTCCATGTCGTCGATCATGCGCACCGCCGGGAAGAAGCGGGCCAGGCCCGTGCCGGCGAGGAAAATGTTCCACGGCGTCGGGAAGTAGCGGCACGAGGGCTGCAGCTCGCCATCCCGGCCGACCAGGCGAACGCCCAGGATGCCGCAGTCCGGGTGAGCCTCCATGCAGGCGACGGTGGCCTGCAAGGTGTCGGGTGACACGAAGGCATCGGTGTTCAGCAGCAACACATACCGCCCCCGCAACAAGGGCAGCGCCTGGTTGTTGGCGCGGCCGAAACCGACGTTGGTGGTGTTGGCGATCAGCTCCACGTCGGGGAAGCGGGAGCGGATGAAATCCGCCGAGCCGTCCTTGGATGCGTTGTCGATCACGATGGTCTGGATGGCGATGCCTTGCGCAGCGGTTCGCAGGGCAGCAAACATCTCTTCGAGCAAATGGGCTGTGTTGTAGTTGACGACGACGACGCTGACCGCCACGGCTTGTTCATTCATCGCGAGATCCGCTTCGTGTACGGGAGATTCCAAGGCCATCTTCTTGCTGCCGCTCAGACCCATGTTGCAGTGCACATTGTCGGCCAGGACGGCAACCCGCAAGCACCTCAGATGATCGAATTTGCAAGAGGGCACCCGCCCAACAAGGGGGGTTGGCCCGGTGCAACAAAGCTCGATTCAGACCCACTTCAGTCACAGCCCGCGCCACCGGTCAGTGCAACGGCGCGCGTTCAGCGCGCATTCCGCCCCGAGCGAAAGGGCATGGCATGAACCACGCTCGCGGCCGATTTCCAGACGCCGGCCTTGAGTCGGTCGCGGCCCGCATTGGAGCCGACCGCCAGCGGCGCCATGCCCAGGCGTTGCATCGGTGCACGCAGACGCTGGTTGAACATCAGCGCCTTCATCTGCATCACGGTCTCGGCCGTGTTGAAGATGATGGACATCGAGATCGACACCTCGTCGGCGCCGTTGTGCACATGGTGCCCCGCCATGAACGGGATGTGCAACGCGTCGCCGGGCCTGAACTGGAAGCGCGACGCCAGCGGCTCGGCGGATGGGCGCCACACGGGCCGACGACCGGTGTGCGACATGTAGGCCTCGCAATCGGCCGCGCTGACGACGCGCTCGTCCCACTGCGGAAAGACGCAGACCTCCTTGCTGCCGCTGAACTGCATCAGGAAGGTCGAGTACCGGTCGATGTGAAACGGGGTGACGCTGTTGGGCGAGGCGATGAAGAGGTACAGCATGCTGTCGATCGCCGTCGAGCCGACCCCGCCGCGGGCGCGCATCAAGTCTTCCACATCCGCCTTCAATTCGCGGAACAAGGGGCTGAACGACGCATCGCTCTCGGGCGACCGGACCATGATGTACGAGTCGGAGCTGCGGATCGTCTCGATGGTCTGCTTCAGCGACAGGCCGTTGCTGTGCTCGACGTGGGCCTTGTCGAAGTCGTCGCTTTCCTTGAGCAGCCCTTTCGAATAGAAGACCTGCTGTGGCGGCAATGACGGAAGCACCCGCTCCAGGTTGTCGAGCGTCAGCGCCGGGTGCCCCAGCAGCCCATGTTTGAAGGTGAACGCCTCGCGGTCCAGGCGGTCATGGGGAAGCTCTCCGTTGAAGTGTTTCATGGCCTGTCTCAGTTGCTGTTTTTCGCGCGCTCGAAGGCGCCTGTGTTCATCACGAACCGGAGCACGTCGTCGTCGGTGACGGGGGTCAGTTTCATGTCGAAGCGGTTGTTGATCAGCGTGACGAGCGCCTGCGCCCATTTGGCGTTCCATACCAGGCCGGCATGGCCGTCGGCCAAGGTGGCGTGGCTGGGCGCATCGCCGCCGTTGTTGGCGACCTCGATGTCCGGCCCCAGCCTGTACACCCGATAGTCGGGGCGGCCATCGCTGCCGCGCGAGCCCCAGAGGGCTTCGAACCACTGTCGATCGCTGAAAAACGCCAGGCGCCGGTCGGACTTCACCATCGCCAGCAGCGCGTCGTCGTAGTAGTCCAGGCCTTTCGAGATGTTGGCCAACTGGACCGGCGAATGCCACTGGCCGTGCATCGGTTCCCAGTTGACGTTGTTGAAGACGCCGCCCAGCACGATGCGCGTCTGCGGGTGCGTCTGGTGGATCCGCGCCACCGCTTTGCGGACCTCCGACAGACAGGCATCCATCTTGGCCCGAATGGCGGGCGCTTGGGGGTCATGTGCCAGCAAATCCAGGTGGGGGATGTCGTTGGCAAAGTCGTTGCCCCCGATCTTGATCACCACGATGCCGTTGCGCCATCTCGCTGCGTCGACATCCATGAGCCGGACCAGGCGCGGCACCTGGCGTGACCACCCGCCGAACAGGTCGCGGCAGCCATCTCCGGAGTAGGCAAAGTTGTAGAGGTGATCGCGCTTCTTCGGCGCACGCACCTCCCACCCCCACGATTCGGCGGTGCCGGCCAGACCGAACCACTCGATGGCGGCGGCCACCCGGCCGCGCATGCCATGCATGCCCCACTCACCCAGGTCGAGCTGGTCGCCTCGCATCTTTGCCAGCGCCTCGGTCCACTGGAACGTGGTGTCGGCGTAGCTCCCGCCGCGCGGCACAGCCGGTGCGTGAGGGTAATGAACATCGTGAAAACCCTGACTGTCCGAGTCACCGATGACGGCCAAAGGAATGCGAACCAAGTGGGGCTGCATGGGTGTCGTGTCGGTCGCTTTCGCCGGAAGACTCGGGGTCGGTGCACTCATCGCCAGAATGAACAAGGCCATCCGCAAAGGCCCGAAGGCGGTTCGACATACACGCATCAGTGAAGCTTGGCCGACAAGTTACCGGGCGTCATCACGTGAACAAGGGGGACAAAAAACAGCAGGCCACACCCATAATGGTTTTGACAAGAGCGGCTTTCACGTGGAGACGTACTACACATGAAGGAGAAGGCGGTCATCCTTCTCGACGCGGGCAGTTGCAGACTCCCCTGATCGCGAAGATGGGTCTCAAATCGGGCATAACACGAGAGGCCGTTTTGTGAGGCAGGCGGGCAGGCTCATCGAGCGTCCGTTCAAAGGGCAACACCGCAGCCGGAAACGATGACGAGCATCTGCAAGAAAACCTGAGACCTTGAGACAAATGCCACGTGCTTCCAGTCCGACACCAAGTACCTCGGCCGCGATGCCACTTTCGCACTGGCTGCGCGAGGCCGCACGGCAGTCGCCGAACGCGTGTGCACTGGAAAGCCCTGACGCACGACTGAGCTACGGCGAATTGCTGCACGCCGTCGATGCGCTGGTCGCCCAACTGAAGGCTGCGGGTTTCAAGGCCGGTGACCGCATCGGCATTGCCGCCACGCGTTCATCTCATGCCATCGTGGCCATCCTGTCCGCCGTGGATGCGGGCATGGGTTACGTGCCATTCGACCTGAGCTACCCCGCCGAACGCCTGCAGGCCATGCTGCAAGACGCGCAACCGCGCGCCGTGCTGGGCGACCACGCTGCCTTGACGTCACTGCGTGAGCTGGTCGGCACCTTTCCAACACTCGAACAACCTGCCCCACGCAGCGAGCGCCTGCATGCTTCGGCCGATGACCTGGCCTACGTGCTGTTCACCTCGGGTTCCACCGGGCGCCCCAAAGGCGTGGCCATGGGCACCGCGCCGCTGGCCCACCTGATCCAGTTCCACGCCGAACACCCCCGGCTCGGCCAGGCTGCACGCACGCTTCAATTCGCACCGCTGTCGTTCGACGTCCACTTCCAAGAGATCTTCTCGACGCTGGCCTGCGCGGGCACGCTGGTGATGCTGGCCGAGTCGGTGAGGCGCGACCCCGCGCAATTGCAGGCCGCCCTGGTTGGGCTTGGCATCGAACGCGTGTTCATGCCCTACGTGGCCTTGCAGATGATTGCCGAGGCATCACGCGAAAGCGTGCCGCACGCGCTGCTCGACGTCGTCAGCGCCGGTGAGCAGTTGCAGATCACGCCGGCCATCCGCTCGCTGTTCGCACGCTTGCCGCAGGCCGTGCTGCACAACCACTACGGGCCGACCGAGACCCACGTGGTCGTGGCCCACGAGATCCCTGGGACGGCCGACCAGTGGCCCGAGATTCCGCCCATCGGTGTGGCTTTGCCCCATGTGCGCCTCGCGCTGCGCGAACCGCAAACGCACACCATCACGTTGGAAGACACCGGCGAACTGCTGCTGGGTGGCGAAACCCTGGCACACGGCTATCTGGGCCGCCCCGAGCTGACCGCCGAGCGGTTTCTCGAACAGGTCGACGGCCTGCAGGGCCGCTGGTACGCCACCGGCGACCTGGTGCGGCGCGATGCGAACGACAACTACACCTACCTCGGCCGGGCCGATCAGCAACTGAAAGTCGACGGCTTCCGCATCGAGCCCGGCGAGATCGAGCTGGCCTTGATGGCCCACCCCGCCGTGAAGGACGCCGTGGTCACCGCGCCCGACCTGCCCGGCATCGGCAAGCAACTGGTGGCCCACATCGTCTTGCGCGACGGCGTCGATGCGAGCGGGCTGCGCGCCCACCTGCGTGGGCGTCTGCCCGAGTACATGGTGCCGGTGCGCTTTGTCGAACTGGCGCA
>Ga0302166_10000383_pt1 | contig 10462 bp, 21 predicted proteins | sample I_Fen_E3_3_FD_193491 | JGI IMG/M metagenome (GOLD analysis project Ga0302166, IMG submission 193491) | Peat permafrost microbial communities from Stordalen Mire near Abisko, Sweden - I_Fen_E3_3 | ecosystem: Environmental > Terrestrial > Soil > Wetlands > Permafrost | place: Sweden: Abisko... | reverse complement strand
TCATCAATTTTCCTCAATAGAAAAGAAGCCAAGACTAGACACACCAACACTTCGCATAATGGCCTCTGGAACAGAGCTATATGTTTTATATTCTTCACTAATAGTATCAATTCTATATCCAGCTTCTTCATGTACCATACGTGGCCAACGAATGCACGAAGTTCCTTCAAATAAAGTCATTCAATCCTCCACAACTGCAAATGTACCATGATATTGATATTCAGGATGAAAGTAAGCCTCCCAACCGGGGAGACTATCATAGTGTACCTCATCAGGATCAACTAAACCCCAGTGACTAGCCCAGTAACAGGCTCCTTCCATTCCTGCATAGATTGCACTCATAGTATAGAATAACTTCATTTTTAGTCCTCTACTTCCTGAAAGTGACCTGCAACATCATGACTATGGCTATGTTCCACTGAAATAATAAATTTACTCCATTCCAGAGAAAATAATGGAGCTTGCCAACCCAAATTAGATCCATCTTGAAACTTTCCATCAAGTTCCCTCTTCAAGTACGCCGAACTTTCTCTGGATCTTGTATAAAAGTACAATAAGTTTTTCATCCTATATCCTCAAATCTAGCTGTTTCTGGTCGAATAAGCACATCAAACCGATCATGTCGAAGTCCTTCTTCTGTATCCGGATCACCAATCAACTTGTTCTTTGAGATTGCAATGTGTCGCATGTAATCATCACCAGTTGAACCAATGCCAAGGATGAACTGTGCTGGTTTCTGCTTCTCCGTCTTGGCGTTGGTTACATGCCCCATGTTGAGCCACTTGATACCCTCTGCAGAACCATCTGCCCATGTTGTACCAATGAAAGGGCAGTATTGTTTGGATAAATCCTGTGCCCATTTGAAGATTGTACCTAGGCGCAGGTCTTCTCGATCCGCTTTAAAGCCCTCTATAGCGTCTAGGGCATCACAAATGATCAAGCCGGGCTGGTAGTACTCAATGATAGATTCAATCTCTCTACGGTCCTTTAAAGAGCCCTCATTGATGCAGAACAGTCCTTTTGTCTCTTCACGAAAGCGTTCACTATATTCCCTAAGGTTCGCAATCAACTGCTGACGTGTCACACCAAACCAAGATTGGATGAAGCGTACCTTAACTTTACGCGACTCTTCTTCGTTGTTGATGTATAGCAGTGGTTTATTTGCTTCTACCAACTGCTTAAGCATGAAGGAACCTTCTGAACACAACCACGTAGTTTTGCCAACCTCTGGACGTGCAAAGATGAAACCGAAGTCTCCCATACGTAATGACCCAAGGGATTGGTTTAGAGCCTTCAGGCGCCATCGTAAGCCTGGTGTTAGTACTTCCTGTGTTACGAGAGCTTCAAGGTCTTCCTGAACCATCCTAGTGCGTTCGACAGATGTACGGACAATCGTACAAGAATCAATAGTGCTGTGTAGTTCGTCTGATGTGATTCTTCCTTCACTGAAGTTAAGATAAGCTTCAGCAAGCTTGAAAGAATTCGATCGTTCTCGGAGGTTGTTAAGTAGCAGTTCTGCAGCGTCTGCAGCAATGTTGCTACCTCCTGCCTTGTCAATGAGTGTTTGGATGAGTTCATAGGTATCCCGATCCTTCTTGGTGATGTTGGGTAGCTGTCCGAGTACAAAGGCACTATACTCATCGAAGGTAAGGTCTCGTTCTAAACTACCAAAGAGTTGGTCTAGGTAGTCATACAACAGATCAACTGTAGGGTTCGTTCCCTTAGGTACGAAACCTCTATACTTTACATAGTTGTCTTTGCTCAGTAAGAATTTAAGAAGTTCTAACATTATTCTCCTATACTAAATATACTATATTATTTATTATCTATTAATATAGTATATTTATTAATAATATACTATATATAGTATATATATTATATATAGTATTAATATATAATATATTTAGGGTAACACAAAAGCTTCAGTCTGTCAAGAGCACTTTGCCTACTGACCGTAGGGTATATGGCAGAAGCCCATCCCGCTGTATCAGACCCACTTCATGCCCTCGATTCCCTCCTAAAACAAAATACTGTAGTCCACCTTCACCAAATATAGCACCAGAAGGTATATTTTTACCCCAAGGGGCTATGCAGATATCTAAGGTGTTCATGTCAATCCTCCTCCTCAATAAAGGTTCCTAGTTGGGTTTTGCCATACTAGACGTATTTATGTTTGCTACTTACATACTCCGGGTCATTAAGGGGATGATCGTTGTATTGCCAATTCTCAAGGTCACTTGTAGCCCCCACCACGTCGGTCGCCGGCCATGTGTGTATTGTTGCCATTAGTCTTCCTCTTTAAAGGAACCACAAGGATAAGATAACCTATAGGAATAGCTCCAGTGAAGAATCTTGTGATCATAACTACAATAATATGAGTACATATAACGAGTCTTATTTGTTTGGATAAAAACACTACGCCCATTCGTCCCCATTGCAAGTTCAATAGGTATCATTTAGTCCTCCACAAGTTCAAAAGAACCAATTGCCTGTCGCTCATGTTCGTTGCCGATTAAATAGAACCCTTCAGTGGTTGCTAGTCTGTGTGCGTAAGGCCCAGTTGCTCCATAGTAATAATTGAAGGAGTATATGTAAAAAACATCACCATCTCTTTTTAGATATGTCCTCATTACTAATCTTCTACTTTAAACTCACCAACCGATACTGTACTGTACTGTACCATTTAGGGTCCTTTCTGCTCTTTTCAATTAGGTAATACTTGGGGTGTATGCTGTACCAGCACTTTTCTATTTTAATAGTAATCCCCCACCTCGCCGAAGTTGGCCATACATATAATTCAAGATTCATTTTAGAATTCCTTTAATGTCTTTGTATTCCTTTGGGTCTTTATCTGTTACAATAAAGCTTGACTTTATGCCAACTTCACCAATCTGCCCTGCCATCTGCACGGCTTCTTTGTATTTGTCCCTATCAAGCCAAAACACAACTTCACTATATTGATTCTTTAAAATCCCAGTGAGTTGTGCATTAGTAATGTGTGATCCAAACAAAGGAGCAACACCATAGCCAGCTTCATGGACATTATAAGCAGAAATAATATCTTCTACAAGCACCAATTTATTACTATTATATTTAAGCGGCCACAGAAAGCTGTGAATATCTCCTTGAGTTTTCCACTTAGGCTTTGCTGTAAATGACCGACCTTGCCATGCAAGTAGTCTGTTGTGTGTAATGATAGGAAATACTAATCGTTTGTTATACTCAGACCAACCAATACGATACTTGAACATCCGCTGTCTATTGAATCCATACTGACTGATCCAATCCAGAGCCTCCTTGGGATGGTATTGTGGATCATAATCACTAGGAAGTCCAATAGATTTTTCTGATTCAACTGGACTATTCTTAGCAGCAATCCTGTTCTGTATAGTAGTTGGAAAGTACCTACGACAACCAAAGCAAAAAGCAGAACCAGAATCATATCGTGCTAGGTTATCTCTAGAGCCGCAGATAGGACAAGGCTCATGTCCGATGAATTCACTCAATCAGTCCTCCTCCATAATCAAACTACCAATTGCACCTGTAGAGTAACTATAACTAGTCTTAATTATAGCCTTCTCACTTACAAAGCTTATGTCAGTGGCGTAGTGGTAGTACATTTCTTTTGTAAATAAAAAGAAATAATCTCCTCCCAGACCTTCTTGTTTTCTCAGATATGTTTTCATCTCTAGTCCTCAACAGTATGCACAAGTCCAACTAGATACTTTTCCTGTGTTGTTTTACACTCTTCTACTGCGGCACTACTATATGCCATCTCTTTGCGGTAACGCATGCGCTCATTATGCGTTTCTATTGCATAGAACGTAGTGGGTGTAAATAGAAAGAGACGGGAAGGGCATACATAAATTCCAATCATTCCGTGCTCCTAGTTTGTGTTCGTGGTTTATACATTACTGTATTAATCAACTCTACATCATCTGTATTATATGGGCAGTATATTGCCCACCGAAGATAACCAGCACGACATTGATTACAAATATCCTCATACTCACCTGTGTCTGGATTCTTACGTGTAGATTCATAATCAGACAACTCTCTGTTGCAGGCACGACACCTCATACATCCTCCCCATAAGCATCATTCCACCAATCTTCAAACATCAGCCGGACTTTGTTATTCTTGTACCGCATAACACCAAGCATGCCTGCTCCATTGTGGTATGTAGTCCTATTCTTCATACTCTCAACTTCATCCATACCAGTACCACCTGTGTGCCTTGCAATAGTATCTTTGCAGTCCACAAAGAAGTTAAAGATATGTGCATATTCAGTACGACATAGTTTTATAAGGTTTTTGGCATAGTCCTGCTCATTTGAATACTTAGTCCAAGTAGAAATATCAAACACATCATTATACTGCTCAACAACACGAATAATGTGAGAGATGTAAGACATCAGAAATGTTGACATGTATTCAAGATTCTGAAGTGGAATGATCAGAACATTACCTTCAATAACTTCACTAAAATAAACATCAGGGAATAGTTCCTGAATCTTCTTTAGCTTTCGTTTAGGGAAGAAATGTGCCAACAGTATTGGAGGATTTGCATGATCAAATACAGGAACAGCAGTGATTGGAAATGAATAGATCCTTTCTGAAAACGCAGGCTGATACTGCTTGCGTACCACTTCATTCAAGAAATCACGACACTTAATGGGAGAAAACAACTGCTTTAGGCAGTTGTCTTCAACCACAGCCATAGAAAACTTGACATTAGATTGCTGTCCAATCTCATCATAACCAGAGACAGGCGCAAGCTTTAGCTCCATCTGGCTGTAGTCCATTTACGCAACCTTTCCTGCAAGGAATTCGTTAAGCTCGTTTGCAACTTCCGGGTACAGGTTGAACACCTCTGACTGGGTATGGAATACACCCAGTTCCCGTTCTGCAGTAGAACGCCATCCCTTATCATAGCAGAATGCGACGGCCCGAAGCAACAGTTCAACAGAGATGGTATCTGTAATCTGATAAGCAGGTACATTCATCTTGATACAACGTTCAAGCCAAGCACTACAAGGATTAATTTCTACAATAGCACCAGCAACCACAGACTTCTCACCAGACTCCAGATAAGAAACTACAGCATTTGCATACTGAATTGCAGTTGCTCCTTCGATTCCCGGACGACTATTAACTTCCAGTACATAGTATTTGTTATCTCGCTTATTATAAATAACATCAACTGCACCATATAGATACTTAGTTGCACGAACGGCTTGCTTTGCTACACTTTCCAACTGTGGTTGGTCAGGAATATCAAGATCATTGTGACTGAACACCCAACCATACTGATGATTACGAATCTGATAGTTAACAGTTCCTGCCTCAACTGCAGCAGCTTGTGCTTTCTTCTTTTGAATGAAGATAATATCATTCTTGAAGATATGAACACGAAACTCTGCAAACTTCCGGATATACTTAGTATAAAGTGGAGCTTCAACAACAGCATCTGGAGTTTCTGCCAGTACAATGCCCTCTCCAGAGTGTGCATTGGTAAGAGTTCGGCACACAACAGTACTACCATCAGCTGCCCAAGACAATGCCTCTGCCTTATTGATAGTGTTGGGAACAGTACTAACTCCAGCCTGCTGGAAAGCAACAAACTGGCTGATCTTTCCAATGGCTTTTTGATCCATGTCAAAGATCTTACGCTTAGTCTTTCCATTCTTAGAGGATCGGATTACATCATGGCCCAGCTCTTCAAGGGCACTCTTGAGTGCAGTTGCAAAGATAGATCCAATCTTCTGGGTACGGATAACAATATTCATGGTGGTGGTTTCCTTAGTTAATAGATGCGTCAATACAATTGCCACAAATCACGGTGTCAATGTGGCTGTTGGTACGATGGGTGACTGCATACTGCAAATCAAAATAAGACAACAAACCGTTACAATAAGAACAACGCCTGTCTTGATCAGAACGTTGCATCCATTCCTCCTTTGTAACGGAGTTGCCATCCAAGTCATTAACTTCATCTTCACAATCTCCAAGAAGTAAATAAGACTTGAAGTCTACCATAAAATGCAATTTACCCGGCTCAGAAATATAATCATCTTTGCACTGAGTATATGCAAGGTATGGCTTTGCCTCAATAAAATCCCCTTCTTTGAAATCAACCTGCTTTCTTGTGAGTGTGCAAGTAATATACTCAGTGTTATCAGGAAGAAATCCACGACCCCAAATTCTCTGTGTATTATGCTTCGTACTTGCATCTTCGATCTTCTCAATCTCAAACCAAACTTTACTTGGTGGATTGGTAAGCTCACTTTCATTACGAAATCCAGTAGGCTTCTTTCCAGTGACAGGCTTTTCTTCTTTCTTGGAGTGGGTCAGTTGTTTAATATTCCCAGTATTTCCCTGCGTAACCTTGGGATGACCCTGCATAAAAGACTTTGTTGCTTCCTTGAATGGCTTGAAATCCAAATCAGTCCACTTCCCCTTAAAATCATAAGGAATTTCTAGTACTGTATTCTTTGGGAAAGCATAGAAACAACTACCATCCTTATCCTTTATGAGGTCTTCCTTGTTACGATCAATAGCAGCAGAAAGCATACCATACTCAGATGCTCCATACAAATCACCAGACTTGCTGGTTGCTGTATAGAAAGGCCGCTCTCCATTGGATGCGATACACAGTACCTTACGAATCAAGTCATACCAGATCAACACAAAAGCACCATGAATCTCTGGCAATACCTCTTCCCAAGGCCGTTCACTAAGTGCATGACAAATCGCCTCAGAATCAACAGTAAATGTTTTAGTTGCTATTCCATGATGACTTGGTAATGTGCCATTGTGCACCAAGATAATACTACCATGATGATATGGGTGCGCTGTTTCGTCTTTGACTGTTCCACGAGTAGCTGCACGACAATGCCCAATAACTGCACGACAATCATAAAACAAATGACTTTCCAGCTTCTCGTAATCCTTAGTCTGCAAGAACAATGGACTTGGATATGCTTCCTTAACAAGCATAACTTCGTCACCTTTATTCTTGTCGTAAGTGAATACTCCTGTGCTATCCATTCCTCGCAAAGAAGTCATAAACAGTGTGTCTTCAAAGACTTTCTGGTTCTTTGTTGACATTCCACCAACAGCCGTGGAGAAGGTGAGTACAATACCACACATAAATTAGTCCTCTGGGTTTTCTACTGGTGTGTCCAGTGATGTCTTACTAAGATGTTGGAAGAGACAAGAAATATTGTGTTGCTGGAACTTTGCATGACTGGACAACCAAGAAGCCATATCATCACCACAAAACACATTACTATCTGTGTACACAATCTGCTTCACTTTTGCAATGGTATGGTTAATTTCATGTCGATCAGCATAGCTCTTAACACTACTCCAAACATCAGCAAACACATCTTCACCAAAGTTAAAGATCATACTTGAGGTTGTAAGCGCCGACACCCGAGAAAGCAGGTCTGTAAATGTAATTGGATTACGTGCATATGTCCAGATACTATCAATCACCTGAAGCCAACGCTGCAACTTCTGCATATCATTAGTAGTTTCCAGATGACGAAACTCAACAGTACCAAAAGACCGTTCAGTTAACGGAACAACATTCAATGCACTATACTTTTGTACTGCCGGTCCCTTGTTTGTGGCAAACCAGTTGAGCATGTCCCAAATACCATCAGAAGCAGTCACTGGAACACAAAAGATGTTGTTGTGTCTTGATGGGTCGGTCATCCTAAACATCATGGACTCAAAGACAACTGCAAGAAGGATAGCTTTACTGATCTGTCCAAGTCGCATATCACGACAGTTCACATGAACATGAATACCAGCACGAAGATTAAAGTCTGCCTTTGGATGCAGCACAGAAAACAAACGTTGAAATCCATACCCAACTTCATTCCCCTTCAATGGGTATGAAATAAACTCACGCCCACTATTACGGAGGCTTCCATCTTCATCTGTGCGCCACCATCCATCAACAGAAAGAGACTCAAGTGATGCACAATAGGATGCAAGCTTTTCCTCAGACATACTTGGGAAAACATTCTCAACTTCAACCTCAATCCCAAATGTGTTGGCTGGATTAAGCCCAAACAGATTTGTGTCTGGGACATCCGGATGTGTAGGAAGAGTCACATTCTGTGATGTACTCATCATCTCATGCCACTTACGATTCAAAGACACTTCGTCAGCTTCAAAGCCCATGTTCCCTCCTCAGAATTAACCAGATAATCTGACACCTCTTGATACAGATTATGACCCACAAGAATAACATTATCTGCAGGCAATACCAAAGCAACAATACCAACAGAATTACACAGACTATAAACAGTCTCACTGTTACGAATCAATGCAAAATCCTTAGTAAGAACCTCACCACCATGCTTACGATTCTTACGTAGAAGTTTGACTGCTTCTTCCAGTTTCATTGTAGTGTTGTTATGTACTGCCCGTGCTGTGGAGACTTGACTACCAAAGTTCGGCATATTATTACGAAGACGAAATCCATGCAGATATGGAATGCTGAACTCATACTGTTCCCTGTGAAAGGAGCGATGCCATTGACGGCGAGGAACACGACGCATGTACACAGGAGTCTTCAAATGCACATCATCCATAAACCACTGGCTATTAGGAAGGAAGGGTTTAATACCCAATTCAACCCCACTTGTGCTGTAGTTATAAGCTTCCTCTCCAATTACAGAAGAAGCATCATGCATCTGAATGGACATTGGCACATCGTTAAATAGGATGATTGTTCCATCATACTTATCCCGGTAGTACTTTTTGTCAAAAGCACACGGATCAAAATCCCATTGCATCATTCTCTCCAATCAGGGCATTACGATATTAAAGTCACGAATAATGTCTGAAGCAAGACGACGATTGTTTGTGTTGATTGCTTCCTGAATACGGGCAGCACACTCATCGTTAGCAGGCACAGCCTTATTATGAGCGTAGGCAACCAGTGTTTGAACCTGATTGAACACCCACTTAATCAGATTATCATCAAACACCCAGAAGTTACTAAGGGTACGATACTCAGCACCATAAGACTTATAACGAAAGGCTCCGGGCTTGCCATACAACTCACGACGACGGGTATCATCATCCAACAACACAGAGGGAACACCAAGGAAGATATCAGCAGCACGGATAACCTTTTGTGCAGCTTGCTTAGTGGGATTCTTCTTGAATCCAATATGCACATGTCCGCCAGCAGAGCGAAGATTAGGCTCATCTGCATGCGGCTTGGGATTCTGCTTGCCAGTATAGGCATTGTAATCAGGCTCACAACCAAACACCCACGCAGCAGGGTCTTCCAGTTCCTCGTCAGAGAAGATCACAGAAGCAGCATTGAATACCTCGCTGTTGTGTTCCTTGATCATCTTCTGATTAATCCAATCCATGCAGAAACGAGTATGCTTGACGAAGTCCTCTGCATTATCTGACGGAGGGATGTTGAATTCTGCAGAGCAGTTGTCTTCCAATACGCCATGTCCTTCAGACGAAATCGGCATGGTGTTCCACTTATCGCCACCAAGACGGCCAATAATAGAACGAGGTTCCTTGGTATTCAGATCACGAATGAAAACTTCGGGATCGCTACCAACCAACACAATGCTTTTTTCCATGACTAAAAGTCCTTTGAGAGTTTGAGAAATTCAATAGTATTCGGAGTTGCTTCAGTAATCAACTGAACAGACTCCAATTGAAACTGAAGCCAATCATCAGTAGTAATAATTGTACCCACTGAAGTATGATTACAAGCACGAACAACATGCTTGCAATTTCCACTACTAATAATATCACCAACACAAATGCGTTTCATTCGTCTTCTCCTTGTGGGATGCCAAACAGTTCCTCATGATCATCAATATAACCATACCTCAACCAGTCGTGACCTCTTCGCAAAGTTGAAACATAATAATGAATCAAATACCCATCATCTTCACACTCTTCATTTTCTTCACATCTGCACCCTTGAGCAGTAAATGCAAACCTAAACAATTTTGTTGATTCAATTTCTGCTTTTTGGGCGTCTTCATCACCCGTAACACTAACCATCACTGTGTTAATGCCCAACTGAGCAAAGAAATACACAGTATCTTCAAGTTTTTCTTTAGACCAGTATTCACCATGGCGGTGTATCTGCACTGCAGAGCAGGTTCCTGTTAGGATTGTGCAGTAATTTATTTTAATATCCTTATTATACCCTTCCATAGCATCAAGATACCACTCACCATCTCCCCTCCCAGTCTTATATTTTTCTACTTTGTATTCATTGTGAATCAGCTTTATCTTTTTTCCTTTGAGCCAGTTGAATGTGTACTCTGCATCATAGAAAGTCTTATGTGTGTCTGTCATCAGATACCCCACAATTCCCTGCAAAGTTTGAAATTAAGCTCCACAAAAGGATGGCTGCTACTCATCCATTCAGGATGCCCCTGCACACAATAACTGATTGTTG
>Ga0302166_10000358_pt1 | contig 10905 bp, 9 predicted proteins | sample I_Fen_E3_3_FD_193491 | JGI IMG/M metagenome (GOLD analysis project Ga0302166, IMG submission 193491) | Peat permafrost microbial communities from Stordalen Mire near Abisko, Sweden - I_Fen_E3_3 | ecosystem: Environmental > Terrestrial > Soil > Wetlands > Permafrost | place: Sweden: Abisko... | reverse complement strand
CTTCGCTGTCGAGGTGCTGCGCATTGGCGGCATGCTTGAGCTGCGAGATGAGCACCGCGCAGGCACCTTCGAGCTTGACGACCTGGTCCCAGTCACCCGAGCGGGCGGCCGACAGCATGTCGGCACTGGCCTGTTCGATGGCTTGGTAGTAGTGCAAAAGGGCGTTGTTCATCACGGCTCCCGGTAGGCTGGGCAGGTTGTAGTTTGTCTTCAAACCGATGCTCCGCCGTTGGCCGGTTGGCTGATGGAGGACCAGGCGCTGCGCAGCGGCTCGATCAGTCGAACGCATTCGTCGAGCGCGCTTTCGTCGTTGTGCAGGTTGGCATACGTCAACCGCACGGTGACGTAGGCGTACAAGTCGTTCAGATCGGCCGCGAGCGCGCCGCCTTCGGTGAGGTTCAGGCCAGCCTTGAGGCCTTCGTCGATGATGCGCACCGCGCGCTGAATGGCAGCGCCCTTGGCAGGAATGTTCTTGCTGCGCATGGCGCCGCGCGCCTGTGCAAACGCATCCATCAGGCCGTCGAACAGCATGGTGACGAGCTGGTGCGGCGATGCGCCGTCGACGCCGGTCGTGACCTGGACGTCCTGGTAGGCATGGCGCTGGCGGCTCGACGGTGTTGCGTAGGCGGCTGAGGCAAACATGTTGTTTTGCTTTCTGCGTGGACTGGATGTCTTCTATATCGGCCGGCCGCGCTGCGGTCTTTAGCTCGGCACCTTCAAGAAGAACACGGCATTTGCGGCCGGTTTCTCGGGCCATTTGCGGCCGCCTGCCACCCCTTGCGAGCCGCTGTGCCAGAACGCCGAAGCGCCGCTTTGCGAGCGGCGCTGCAATCCGGAACGCAAGCTGAACGGCTCACCCTGTCGACTTGTTCCAATTGGTGATCTGCTGCGTGAGATAGGTGTTGAGCGCGTTCGCGCTCGCCATCTGGGTGTCCAGCGCGCTGTACTGCGCGCGGATGCGCTTTTCGGTGTTGGCCAGGCGGGTGTTGATCGCGTCCTGGTCCTTGCTGTTGTTCGTGAGGCTTTTGCTCAAGCCTGCGCTGCGCGTGGTCAACGAGCCGTCGGTGCCAAGCACCTGGTCGCCGAAGGCGCGCAGGCGTTGGGCGATGCCGTCTTGCGTGGCGTCGTCGGTGGTGCTGGAGGCGGAGAACATCTTCTTCACCTCGGTCAGGTTGCTCAACGCGCTAGTGATCTTTTTGTCGTCGAGGCTCAGCTGGCCGGTCGCCTGGATCGAGATGCCCACGTCCGACAGGCTGGTGAACACCGACGAGGCGCCGGTCGAGCCCGTCAGCATGTTGCGCACCTGGCGCTGCAGCGACACGGCCGTGCTGTCGCCTTGCAGCGTGCCGGCGGTCTTGGTGCTGTCGTCGTACTTGGTCAGCGAGGTCATCTGCGTGGCCAGGCTGTTGTAGGCGTTGACGAAATCCTGGATCGACTTCTTGATCGCGGTGTTGTCCTGCGTGACGCTCAACTGCACGTCGCTGGTGGTGACCTTCGTGAGGTTCAGCGTCAGGCCCTGCACCACGTCGCTCAGGGTGTTGCTGGCAGAGGTGATGCTCAGGCCGTTGATCTTGGCTTGTGCGTCGGTGGCGGTTTGCGTGCGCGTCATCGGCGACGAGCCGTCGGTCGCGTTGTAGCTGAAGGCCGCACCGCCGCCGGTGCCGGTGACGCTGAAGCCGTTGCTGACACCGGTCGATGCAGACGACAGCACCAGCCGCGCGCCCGAAGAGTCGGTGATGATGGACGCCCGGACGTCGCCGCCGGCCGCATTGATCTTGTCGCGCACATCGGCCAGCGTGTCGGTGTTGCTGATGGGGATGCTCATCGCGCTGATCGTGGCGCGCGCCACGAAACCTGGCTGGCCCACGTCCCAGGCGCCGACGTTGATGGTCAGGTCGCCCTCGCCGACCACGTCGGTGCTGGCGGAATAGGTCTGGCTGGCCACCGACTGCGCGGAGGCCAGGGCCTGCACGCTGACCGCGTAGCTGCCGGCAAAGGCGCTGCTGCTGGTGGACACGCCGACCGAGCTGGTGTCCGACGAGGTGGCTGCCGTGGCGCCCCAGGTCGTGGCCTTGGTCAATGCCGCGGAGGCATCGCGAAAGCTCGCAACCGACGACTGCAAGGAGCCGAAGGCCGATATCTCGGTCTGGATGGTCGAAGCTTTGGTCTGCAGGTCCGTGACCGGTTGCTTCTCGATCGCCATCAATTTGGTGACGATCGATTCGACGTCGAGGCCGCTACCTATGCCTGCTGAACTGATCGAAGCCATGTGCGTGTCCTTTCGCAGGAATGACGAGCCCGCGCACCAGCGCCGTCGTCACGTGCCTTTCAAAAACAGAGAGGTCCCAGGGGAGATCCCGGGGTCACCTCTGTTTCGGATGTCCCTGCGAGAACTTGAGCGCGCTCGGGCAAAAAATACGTTTTGTTACTTCAGCAACTGCAGCACTTGCTGCGGCAGCTGGTTGGCCTGGGCCACCATCGCGTTGCCGGCCTGCTGCAGGATCTGCGAACGGCTCAGCGCGGCGGTTTCCGCGGCGAAGTCGGCGTCCATGATGCGGCTGCGCGCTGCGGTCTGGTTCTCGACGGCCTGCTGCAGGTTCGAGATGACCGAATCGAAACGCGACTGGCTGGCGCCGTAGGTGGCGCGGGTGTCGTTGATCAGGTTCAGCGCGCCGTCGATGCCGTCGATCACGGTGCCCAGAACGGTCGCATCGGTCGTGCTGTCGATCACGCTGGTCGTGACGGCTGTCACCGAAGCGTCGGTGGTCAGGTCGACGGTGTTGATGCTGATGGTGTCGTTGGCCGTGGTGTTGGCGCCGACCTGGAAGGTCTGCGTGCCCGCCGAGGCCAGGATGGTCTGCCCGTTGAACGTGGTGCCCGCGAGCACGCGGCCGATTTCGGACGACAGCTGCTGGAACTCCTTGTTCAGCGAATCCTTGTCGCTGCCGCTGTTGGTGGAATTGCGGGCTTGAACCGCCAATTCACGCATGCGTTGCAGCGCGTCGCCCACCTTGGACAGCGCGCCTTCGGCCGTCTGCGCCAGCGAGATGCCGTCGTTGGCATTGCGCACGGCGACATTCATGCCGCGCACTTGGGCGTTCATGCGTTCGGCGATGGCGAGGCCGGCTGCATCATCCTTCGCGCTGTTCACCCGCAGGCCCGAAGAAAGCCGCTGCATGGCCACGGCCAGCGAAGACTGCGACATGTTCAGGTTGCGTTGGGCGTTCAGCGAAACGAGGTTCGTATTGATCGTCTGTGGCATGGTGACACTCCTCAAGAATCAGTGACTCCCGGCAAACGCGCCGGCATTGCGAAACACCAGGTCAGCAGGCAAAGCCTGTTTGGGGGCTGATGTTTCATAACCCCGGTACGCATCACCGGCTTGCGCCAGTGCTTCCGGACCACAAATCCCATGGAGGACTTGTTGGAGTCATTGTTTTCAAAAGTGAGGGTCGGCAAAGCCTGGAAATGAAGGCAAAAACCTCCCTTGTTCAAAAAGCCAAAAAGAAAGGCCCCGCCCGGCGAACCGGGCGAGGCCTTGCGCGCAACCCCTTCGCCGCGTGAGCGGCAGAGGGGCCGGGCGGCTTACTTCAACAGCGACAGAACTTGTTGCGGCAGTTGGTTGGCTTGAGCCACCATCGCCGTACCGGCTTGTTGCAGGATCTGCGCACGGGACAGGTTGGCTGTTTCCGATGCAAAGTCTGCGTCAGTGATGCGGCTCTTGGCAGCAGACTGGTTTTCCACCGAGGTTTGCAGGTTCGAGATCACCGAGTCAAAACGGTTCTGCGTGGCACCGTACATGGCGCGCTCGCTGTTGACCTTGTTGATCGCGCCGTCGATGTTGTCGATCACGGTACCGAGCGAGGCCGTGTTGGTCGTGCTGTCGATCACGCTGCCGGTGGCGGCGGTGATGGACGCATCGGCCGTCATGTCGGTCGTGGTGACAGTGATGATGTCGTTGGTGGTCGTGTTGGCACCGATCTGGAAGTCCTTGGCGCCGGCGCTGGCGCCGATGATCGCAACACCGTTGAAGGTGGTGCCACCGAGAACACGGCTGATTTCCGAGCTCAGTTGCTGGAATTCCTTGTTCAGCGAATCCTTGTCGCTGCCGCTGTTGGTGCCGTTACGCGATTGAACCGCGAGTTCACGCATGCGCTGCAGCGAATCGCCCACCTTGCCGAGCGCGCCTTCAGCGGTCTGCGCCAGCGAGATGCCGTCGTTGGCATTGCGCACGGCGACGTTCATGCCGCGCACTTGAGCGCTCATGCGCTCCGAGATTGCGAGGCCGGCGGCGTCGTCTTTGGCGCTGTTGACACGCAGGCCGGAAGACAGGCGCTGCATTGCGGTCGCCAGTTGCGATTGGCTCGTCGACAGATTGCGTTGTGCATTGAGCGACGTGACATTGGTGTTGACTGACATACTCATTTGAAAATCTCCATACGGTTGAATGACACCCGGCACGAGCGCCGGCATTGCTTCGGCAGAAGCGTTGCTAACTGCCTTGAATAACTCTTCTGCCTAAACTACCTCCCACCGAAGTGAGCGGCTTGCTGCGCCCGGCGTGATTCACGCTTGCGGCACCTGCGATCGAGCTCGTTTTCGAACCCTCACGAAAGCACCGCTTCGCTTTCTCCGGACCCCGGTTCTGATTGCTCATCCCCGTTGTTTTTGTTATCGGATCGGGCTTTGTTGAACTTGAGGACTTGCCATCAAAAAAACCCGCGGGTCGCTTGAATAAGGTGTTAGTAGAGGTTCTTTTATCTGCCTTCCCGGCAAAAACTTGAGCACGTATTTGCGGGGGTGCCGGCCCCTCTGTTGCCGCTTGCAGGTGCCCTGCAGCAAAGCCTCGAACAGATGGCGGAGTCGGGCCCATCTTTCACCTTGGCCACACGGGTGCCGTTTCTAGAATTCGGCTCACCTCTAATAGATGCACCTTGCGTGCGTGCCTTCCCCATGCAGCTCAAGCACCGCAAAGCCACCCAGCCACCGGCACGCGCAGGCCAGCTCAGCTGGCAGCAAGGTGTGGAGCACGCCAACGCAGGCGACTGGGCCAGCGCAGAGAAGGCCTTCCTGCGCGCCACCGCCAGTGACCCGCGCGACATCGTCTACTGGCTCAACCTCGCCCGCGCGCAATGGAAGAACGGCGCACACGACGGCGCCTTGCAGTCGGCCCTGGCCGTGCTGGCACTCGAGCCCGGCAACGCGGTGGCACGCAAGCTCGCCGTCGACTGCCTGAACCTGCAGCACCGCTACGCCGAGGCCGCAAGCTGCCTGCTGCAGACACCCGATGCGCTGCCCAAGACGGCCGAGCACTACCAGAACCTGGGCGAGGCCCTCTTCAACGCCGGCAAGCACCAGGAAGCCATCGGCGCGCTGTTCGACGCGCTGAGCCGCGACATCGACCATGCGCTGTCGCACTACCGCCTGGGCCTGTCGTTCAATTCACTCGGCATGAAGCAGGAAGCCACCGAGTGCTTCCGCACCGCGCTGCTGCTGGGCCTGGGCCAGGGCGACCTGGCCGCGCAAGGTCTGCTCGCCTTCGTGGAGCGCGAGCTGTGCCGCTGGCAGAACGCCGACGCCGACGTGGCCGCGCTGCGCCGCATGGCGGCCGCGCTGCCGGCCGATGCCGCGCAATGGGCTTCGGTGTTTGCACAGGCCACGCTGACCGATGCGGCCGATGAGCAACTCAAGGTGGCCCGTGCCTGCTCTCGCTTCCAGGCGCGCCGCATCGAGGCCTTCGCGCCGATCGCAGCGCGTGCGCTGCCGCAGCGCCTGCGTGTGGGCTTCGTGTCGTCCGACTTTCATCAGCACGCCACCGCGCTGCTGATGGCCGAGGTGTTCGAGAAGCTCGACCGCGAGCGCTTCGAGATCACGCTGTATTCACACGGCCCCGAAGACGGCAGCCCGATGCGCCAGCGTCTGAAGAAGGCGGCCCACCATTTCGCCGAGGTGTCGCAGGCGAGCGACCTGGACGTGGCGCAGCAGGTGCGCCGCGACGGCATCGACGTGCTGGTCGACCTGAAAGGCCACACCCGCGACACGCGCCTCGCCCTCTTCGCCTACCGCGCCGCGCCGGTGCAGGCCACCTTTCTCGGCTTCCCCGGCACCACCGGGGCCGACTACATCGACTACTTCATCGGCGACGAGATCGTCTCGCCGCTGTCCCATGCGGCGTTCTACAGCGAGAAGCTCGCGCTGATGCCGCGCTGCTACCAGCCCAACGACCGCCAGCGCGCGCTGCCCGGCGCCACCACGCGCGAGATGGCCGGCCTGCCCGAGTCGGCCCTGGTGCTGTGCGGCTTCAACCAGCCGTTCAAGCTCTCGCCCGAGGTGTTCGACGTGTGGTGCCGATTGCTCGAACAACTGCCCGGCTCGGTGCTGTGGCTGCTGCAGTGGAACGAGCATTCGCCTGCGCAGCTGCGCCAGGAAGCGGCCGCACGCGGCATCGACCCCGCGCGCCTGGTGTTCGCTCCCAAGATCGGCGCGCGCGAGCACATGAGCCGCCTGGCGCTGGCCGACCTCTTCATCGACACCTGGCCGTGCAACGGTCACACCACCGCCAGCGACGCCCTCTGGGCCGGCGTGCCGGTGGTGACCTATGCCGGCCCGAGCTTCGCCTCGCGCGTGGCCGCAAGCCTGCTCAGCGCCGTGGGCCTGCCCGAGCTGGCCTGCGACACGCTGGCCGGCTACGAGGCACGTGTGCTGCAGCTGGCCAGCGACGCGCCAGCCCGTCACGCCCTGCACGAGCACCTGGTGCGGGCCCGCGACACCGCACCGCTGTTCGACAGCGAGGGCTACACCCGCGATTTCGGCGATCTTCTGTGGGCGATGGCCGAGCGCTGGTCAAAAGGCCTGCCGCCGGACCACCTGGGGAGTGGAATGGCGCTGTCAGGCAGCTGACAAACCGCCCTCCTCCCACCCCCAAGGGCCGCTGTTGCGGCCCTTTTTCATGCCCGCCTAGCGCATGCAAAGCCCGGGCGGATCACGCTCTGTGCGCACTAAGTCCGCTTCGTCGAACTGGCCACCCTGACGGTCGGGCAGGGTGCCAACAAAGGCGCGTTTCCCTGTAAGAACTTGCCTGACACGGGGTATGGAAGAAGCTGGACTCAAGCCACAGAACTGGCCTGATGTTGCAGAGCATTTCCGATCTTCACAATCCATTTCACGTTGAGACGCAAACCAACGCAGACGAAACCAAGCAAACAACCCAGACACCCCAAGGAACACAGCATGAACGCCGACCAAATCCTCACCGAAATCCGCGAAGCCAATCTGTCGTACCTGATGCTCGCGCAGAGCCTGATCCGCAGCGACCGCGAACAAGCCCTCTTCCGCCTCGGCATCAGCGAAGAAAGCGCCGCAATGATCGGCCTGCTGACGCCCGCACAAATGATGAAGATCGCCGCCGGCAACACCCTGCTGTGCCGCTTCCGCATGGACGACGACCTGGTCTGGGGCCTCTTGACCAACCACGGCAAGAGCGCTGCCAACGACATGACCAGCCGCCTGCACGCGTCGATCCTGATGGCCGGCCGCCATCAAGAAGCCGCTTGAGTTCAGCCAGACCCTAAAACACACAGACAGATCAGGAGAGATTCCATGCGTAGCAAGAGCATCCTTACCGAAGCCAAGCAAATCGATCGCGCCGTGACGCTGATCAACCTGGGCGCCCGCCTGCAGGTGCTGGAATCTGAAACCGATCTGAGCTACGAACGTCTTTTGCGTCTCTACAAAGAGGTGTCGGGCAAGTCGCCGAGCAAGGGCCAGCTGCCCTTCTCGACCGACTGGTTCATGACCTGGCAGCCCAACATCCATGCGTCGCTGTTCCTCAACATCCACGAGTACCTGAACAAGGTCGCCGAGATGGACGAGATCGACACCGTCATCAAGGCCTACCAGCTGTACCTCGAGCAGACCCAGGCGCAGAACCTGGAAGCCCTGCTCTCCGTCACCCGCGCCTGGCGCCTGGTGAAGTTCGTCGACAACGGCATGCTCACGATGACCAAGTGCTCCAAGTGCGGCGGCCATTTCGTCAGCCACCCGCACGAGATCTCGAAGCACTACGTCTGCGGCCTGTGCAACCCCCCGGCCCGTGCCGGCAAGGGCAAGGCCACCGGTGGCATTCAGATGCATTGAGTTCGAGTCATTCCCGCGAAGGCGGGAATGACAAAACGGCCTCAAGTTCCCCAGCGCCCTGCCGATAAACATGCATCAAGTCGATCGCCGGGCCGTCCCAAGATCGACTTGCTCCCCTCGGGGGGCGGGCAGCGTAAACGCTGTCCTTGGGGCCAACACCCCAGGACAAATTTCTGGTTAGTCTCCTCCTGGCACTTTTTGAGTGCTTTATCGCGGACCTCTTGGGGTCCGCTTTTTTTGTGCCGGGATTGCCCTGCTGTTGATTCGATCGAGAGCGCCGACAGGCGCACACACTCGCTCAAGCGCAATCGGTTCGGGCCGATATAGGTCAGAGGCTTGCGTGGCATCGGTGACATCACCCACGCAGCGAACCCCACGCAACAACACGAACCACCATGTTTGTTCTCATCGGCTACGCCGTCGCCCTCGGGTGCATCTTTGGAGCCTACGTGCTCCACGGCGGGAACATGTCCGTGATCATCCACGCGCTGCCGACGGAGCTGATGGCCATCCTGGGCGGCGCGCTCGGCGCCTTCGTGGTGAACAACCAGCCCAAGGTGCTGAAGGCCACGCTGGCCTCGCTGCCCACGCTGCTCAAGGGCTCCAAGTACACCAAGGCGCGCTACATGGAACTGCTGGCGCTGCTCTACGACATCCTGCAGAAGGCCCGCAAGGAAGGCCTGATGTCGATCGAAAAAGACGTGGACGATCCGCACAGCTCGGCGCTGTTCCAGAAATACGCTGCGGTCGGCAACGACCACCACGTGGTCGAGTTCATCACCGACTACCTGCGCATGATGGTCTCGGGCAACCTGAACGCGCATGAGATCGAAAGCCTGATGGACAGCGAGATCGACACCCACCACCACGAGGCCCACGCGCCCGCCGCGGCCATCGCCCGCCTGGCCGGCGCGCTGCCGGCCTTCGGCATCGTGGCCGCGGTGCTGGGCGTGGTGAATACCATGGGCTCGGTGGGCCAGCCGCCCGCCATCCTCGGCGGCATGATCGGCTCGGCGCTGGTCGGCACCTTCCTCGGCATCTTGCTGGCCTACGCCGTGGCCGAGCCGCTGGCCGGCCTGCTGGAACAAAAGAACGACGAGAGCGGCAAGGAACTGCAGTGCATCAAGACCACACTGCTCGCGAGCATGCAAGGCTATGCGCCGCAGGTCGCCGTGGAGTTCGGCCGCAAGGTGCTGTACTCCACCGAGCGTCCCAACTTCGCTGAACTCGAAGCTCACGTGAAGGGGAAGAAGTGATGGCGAGCGCTGGCGCACTATCACGGTCTTTTCAACGCAAAGACGCAAAGACGCAAAGGTCGCAAAGAAAAGAAGAAAGCCTTTGTATTTCCTTGGCGTCTTTGCGCCTTTGCGTCTTTGCGTTGAAAACTGCTTCGCCTGCCTCCATGGCCACCCGATAAGAGACCACCATGGCAGGCGATTCGAAGAAGCTCCAACCGATCATCATCAAGCGCGTCAAGAAGGGCGGCCATGCCGTCCATGGCGGCGCATGGAAGATCGCGTATGCCGACTTCGTGACGGCGATGATGGCGTTCTTCCTGCTGATGTGGCTGCTCGGCTCGACCACCGAAGGCGACAAGAAGGGCATTGCGGATTACTTCGCGTCGCCGCTGAAGGTGGCGCTGCTCTCCGGCGGCAGCGGCTCGGGCGATTCGTCGCACGTGGTCAAGGGTGGCGGCACCGACCTCACCCGCTCCGGCGGCCAGGTCAAGAAGGGCGACATCACCACCACGCGCAGCACCATCAACCTCGCCGCGATGCGCGCCGAGCAGCGTGCCGCCGAGGCCGGCAAGCTCGAGCAGATCAAGAAGCAGATGGAAGAGAAGCTGTCCAACAGCCCGAAGTTCGGCGCCATCAAGAACCAGATCAAGCTCGACATGACACCCGACGGCCTGCGCATCCAGATCGTCGACGAGCAGAGCCGCCCGATGTTCGACAGCGGCAGCGCGGTCGTCAAACCCTACATGCGTGAACTGCTGCGCGAAATCGGCGCCGTGCTGGCCGATGTGCCCAACCGCCTCACGCTCGAAGGCCATACCGACGCGCAGGCCTTCGCGGGCGACCGCGACGGCCTGGGCTACGGCAACTGGGAGCTGTCGGCCGATCGGGCCAATGCGTCGCGCCGCGAGCTCATCGCCGGCGGCCTGCCCGCCGACCGCATGCTGCGGGTGCAGGGCCTGGCCTCCAGCGTGTTGCTCGACAAGGACGACCCGGCCAGCCCGACCAACCGGCGCATCAGCATCATCGTGATGAACCGCGATGCCGAAGACCGGCTCTTCGGCAAGACCGAAGACGCACCGATCGCCGAGACACCGCCGACAGCAGAGGCGGCATCCGCGCCCGAAACGTCGACTGTGCCCTCAATATCCAATCCAAACGCCCGATAACAGCAGAAGTAGCAATCAAGCGAGGCCCGCCATGAGCAACCCTGACATGAAGTTTCTGATCGTCGACGATTTCTCCACCATGCGGCGCATCGTGCGCGGCCTGTTGAAGGAACTCGGCTACAACAACGCCGAAGAGGCTGAAGACGGCGTTGCCGCGCTGAACCTGCTGAAGAACACGAAGTTCGACTTCGTGGTCAGCGACATCAACATGCCGAACATGAACGGCTTCGAGCTGCTGGCGGCCATCAAGGCCGAGGCCAGCCTCAAGCACATCCCGGTGCTGATGGTCACCGCCGAAGCGCGCAAGGAAGACATCGTGCGCGCAGCGCAAGACGGTGCGGCCGGCTACATCGTCAAACCTTTCA
>Ga0302166_10000353_pt1 | contig 11043 bp, 10 predicted proteins | sample I_Fen_E3_3_FD_193491 | JGI IMG/M metagenome (GOLD analysis project Ga0302166, IMG submission 193491) | Peat permafrost microbial communities from Stordalen Mire near Abisko, Sweden - I_Fen_E3_3 | ecosystem: Environmental > Terrestrial > Soil > Wetlands > Permafrost | place: Sweden: Abisko... | reverse complement strand
ACTCCGCCAGAACGGCCAACAGGAAAAGGCACGCCAGGCGCGCGGATCGTGGCCGGCGAACGGCGCAGGAAGACCGGGAAAGAGGAATGTTAATCAATGCTGAATATCCCAGGTTGGTACCTAAAAGTACACGCAGGGCGGTGAGCTGTTCAAGTCGCGGGAATGGAAGTCGAAGACACGGAGAGAGCTTCCTAACGCATTGCACTCACTGGAATTCGTGTGTTAGCTTCGACTTGCAGAGGTTCGCTTGCGACACACGGTACCCGCTGGGATGGACCGCAAGGAAGCGGAAGTTTACCTGCGGCTCGATCCCAAGCGTCTTCCCAAGCATATCGCCATCATCATGGACGGAAACGGGCGTTGGGCCCGTCGCCGCCACATGCCGCGCGTGGCTGGACATCGCGCTGGAGTGGCCGCGGTGCGTTCCACCGTGGAGAACGCGGCGCGCATCGGGATCCAGGCGCTTACGCTTTACGCCTTCTCCGAAGAAAACTGGAAGAAACGGCCGAAGACAGAAGTCGCGTTCCTCATGCGGCTGCTGTGCCGCTACCTGAAGGCGGAGATCAAGACCCTCAACAACAACAACATTCGGCTGGAGTACATCGGGCGGAAACACGAGTTGCCGGAGTCGGTGCAGCGCGAGATGGAGTACGCGAGCGAGGCCACTCGCGGCAACTCCGGGATGGTGCTGACGCTGGCGCTCAACTACAGCGCGCGCAGCGAGATCGTGGATGCGTTCCACTCTCTGGCGGAAGCCGCTGCTCGCAACGGTGGACTCAGCCATTTCAAAGTCGACGAAGAAACGATCAGCGAGCACCTCTACACGCGCGGCCTGCCTGATCCCGACCTGGTGATTCGCACCAGCGGCGAGATGCGGCTGAGCAATTTCCTGTTGTGGCAACTGGCCTATGCCGAGATCTACGTGACTTCAACCCTGTGGCCCGATTTTCGCGGGGTTCAACTGCTGGAGGGCATCGAAGAGTACCAGCAGCGCGAGCGGCGGTACGGCGGCCTGGGACAGGACCACGCGCACAGCCACGAACCGGCGAAAGACCACGCACGCACCGAGGCGAAGCGTTGATCAAGCGCGTCTTTACGGCGGCCGTCCTGATACCTCTTGTTCTTCTGCTGGTGCTGAAGGCTCCCTTATACGGGATGGCGATTGTGGCCGGGGCAGTGGCTCTGCTGGCGATCGCCGAGTTTCTGAAGTTGACTACGCACTACGGAGTGCAGCCGCTTTGGCAGCCGACCTACGCGTACGTCGCGGTTTTTTTTGTTTTCGTAATTCTGGCTGCGGGCGGCCACACCCCCCTGGTCGAGACCACGGCCCTGATCTATGCCGTCGCGGTCTGCGCAGCCCTCGCGACGTTCTTTTTCTTGACGATCGCCATGCGCGGCACTGACCTGGCCCGCGGCTACCCCGCCGCCGCCGCTTCAACGTTTGCTGTTGCCTACATCGCGATTCCGGTGGCATTGCTGATCGGCATCCGGCAACTGTCGGCGGGCGCGATCTGGGTGATTTACACGCTGCTGGTGGTGTGGGCGGGGGACATCTTCGCTTACTTCGTGGGGAAATCGTTGGGCCGCCACCTGATGTCACCGCGGATCAGTCCCCACAAAACCTGGGAAGGCGCGGTCGCATCGATCCTCGCCAGCGTGATCATCGGGACGCTCTGGTTGCAGCACGCACCCGGCATCAGTCTTTCGCTTCTCAAGGCCGGCTTGATCGAGCGCCGCGACGGAATCTTCAGCGAGCAGCAGTTGCCGGCACTGGCGTCCCTCATTCTGCTCTCAGCGATCGTGAATATAGCCGCCCAACTCGGAGACCTGGTTGAATCCCTGATTAAGCGCGGCGCTGGAGTGAAAGATTCCGGCTCGATTCTACCCGGCCACGGAGGCATGCTCGACCGGATTGACGCCATGCTGTTCGCGGTGCCGGTGGTGTGGGCGTACCGGGCATGGCAGTTGATGCAGTAGGTTGGTTGGGAACCTCCTGCGGTGGGCATTCCCCATACCGCGAGAAACAAGCTTCACCAAAGAGGATCACGGGGGAAAGCCCTGTGTTCCTCTGTGCCCCCTGTGGTTCAAGGTCTTGCCTTCGTTTGGGGCGCGCTATCGCCGAAAGCTGATCTTCAGAATGCGGCCATCCGTGCCGACCAGCCATCCCGCTTCCGGACTCGCAAAGGCAACCGCCCAGTAGCCGGACACATCGGGCAGCGCAAACCAGGTATTTCCCTCATCGGGAGTCCAGGCAGCACCTCCATCATTCGCGGTGATGACCACGGCACGGTCGCCGTCGTCGTGTCCCCTTCGACCGCCGTCGCCAACCCCGCGGACATAGCCTAGGCCGAAAATGGCTCCGGTTACTGGAGGCGCGTTCGTAAGCGTCCAGGTTTTGCCGCCATCGTCAGAGGTGGCGGTCCCCGCGTTATTTGGGTCGCTGGGATCCAGATCGCCTCCGCCCACGATGCCATGCCATGGGTCGCGGAAAGCCACCGTGAACCCGCCCGCGCTGGGCGAACTCACCAGCGGAGTGTCATAGGCATTCCAGTTGTCGCCGCCGTCTCGGGTGGCGAGGATCCGCGCGGTCGCGGCGCCGCCGGTCGTAATCCACGCGTTCCTCGCGCCCTGCGTTGCGACGCAGGTGCCGCTCGACGCGAATGAAAACTCGCCCGGCAATGCCGGAGGCATGTTGCTGCTGATGTCCTCCCAGTGCCTTCCATCGCGGGTACGGAGATCGGGGAACACTCCGTTCACTGAATCGCTGTGGGAAATGCCGCGCTTCGGCGTCCAGAACGCGAAACAGTCGTAGAACGCGCTCGGATTCTGGTTCTGGAACTGCATCGTCCAGTTCGCGCCGCCATCGACCGTTTTGTAGATCCGGAAGTCCGTAGGGTTATCTCCAATGGACTGCAGGTATGCGACCCGATCGCTCACCCCCTGCACATCGCGGAATTGGAGCGCTTCGGCTCCCGGCACGACGCCGGCTTTCCAAGTCCTTCCACCATCGGTTGTGACAACAAAGGTGCCGCCGCGCCCGGATGCCCAGACAATGCGCTCGTTCACCGGGCTGACAGCAATCAGCCCCTGCGTCGTGCCGCTCGTTTGCGGGGTCAGATTGGGTTGGTGAACTCTGGAGCGCTCTTGCGCAGAGCTCAGGGCAGCGAAGCAGAATGCAACAATCAGGAAAACAGCCAGCGGGCGTTTCGACATGGGAGTCTCTCCGGGGAAATTCGTGGCGTGGAGCGGGAGTATAGGCTGGGCGGTAGAGGGTGTCAAATCGGGCGCGGGGTGGAAGGAGCGGAGGGCAAAACTGCCAAAATCCCAACGCGGGCGTGACGTGGCATCCGGCACGCGAGTCTGGAGGCTAGTCACCGGCTAGCGTGACATTGCGCACTGAACGAAATATTCCGAGCGATTATCTTCCACTCGTCTAGAAGATGCGAATTTCCGTTCAGTGTTGACATCCTGCGAAGCACATCCGTACGAGGAGAAATGCCATGATGAAGACAAGACACGTGGTTGTGGCTTTGATATCGCTGGCCCTTGCGCTGCCGGCGTTCGGCAAGACCTCCAAGAATACCTATCCCGTTCCTTGCAGCGAGATGTGGGGCGCGGTCAAAGACGTCCTCAGCAATGCGGAGAACTACAACGTCGAGGAGAGTAACGACACCCTGATGGCTGCTACCTACAAGGTGAAGCACGCCGCTCATGTCACGGTTAGCGGGGCGGTCCTGCAGCGAGCCAACCACGTCAGCCTGGTATCGAAGGGTACAGAGTGCGAGATGCAAGTGAAGTCGAACTACAGCGGATTTGAGCACAACGACAGTAGTGACTTCCGGAAGCGCGTGGAGGAATCGTTTGCCAAGCTGAAAGGGGCAAAGCCTGCCGAGCCCGCTCCACCGGCGGCTCCAGCCAAGTGATTTCGGCAGGACCGCACGCGTGACACAAACGGTGGCGCACCATCGTGGTGTCTCCAAGGGAATGGCTACCCGGTGCAGAATGAATCGGGTCTGTCGCCGATTCGGCGACCACCATGAAAAGGTTGTTCTCGTCGGTAGCTGACGAAATACCGCTATTTCACGAACAACCAACCACCGGTTTTTCCCAAAGGTTGTGAGTGTAATCGCTGATTTCGACAATTGACAAAAAATGAACCTTAAAGAGTGGGATTCGGATTGAGGAGGCTAGTCGTGGAGAACAACGTTCAGAAGTGAGCTGTGGACTTGCAGTCCGCCGTTGTAGTGAATAAAGCCCAATTTCCTGAACCGGTTCATGAAGAAGCTGACCCGCGAGCGGGTTGTACCTACCATTTCGGCCAGCGTCTCCTGACTGATTTTGGGAACTACCGCCTCGGGTTTGCCTTCCTTGCCAAAATGAGCGAGCAGCAAAAGGATCCGGGCCAGCCTCTTTTCGCTGGAATTAAATAGCTGATCAACCAGATCTTCTTCGTAGCGGATGTTTCGCGCCAACAAATAGGCCACGAACATGTCGGAAAGCGCATGTTCGCGGTGAAGCGCTCGCATCATGGCTTTCTTGTCGATTCGCAGAACAACGCAATCAGTCATCGCGGTTGCAGATCCCATGCGAAGAGGCTGACCTGCCAGCGCACCTTCACCAAAGAACTGGCCGTCCCCTAATATGCCAACGGTTCCTTCCTTGCCATCACTGGACACGACCGTGAGTCTCACCTTGCCGGTCTGGATATGGAACACCGCATCAGCGGTATCCCCTTGCACGAAGATTCCGTGTTTCTTGGGAAAAAGCACAACTTTCCTGCCCTCGCCGATGGTTGCGAGGAATGTTTGAGGATCGAAATCGCGCCTCTTCTTGGCCGCCGCACGTGGACCCATTTAGTTTCCGCCGTTGCACTCATATCACATGCCAATTTTGATGGTCTGTTGGGCGTCCCACATCCGCTGAAGATGTTTGTTGGCTCGAACGTCTGATTTCCGGACCTCCTTGAAGTAGGATGGGGTTTGGTTCTGATTTGTGACGCGCAAAGATCTCCAAGTCGTGCAGTCTGGTGAGCGGACGAATGCCGCAGGAAAGCCAGTCAGCAACAGGGTCCTTCTATCGATTTCCGATAGCGACTACAGCTCACTTCGCCCTCATCTCGAATACGTCAGCTTACCGAACCATCTAGTCCTTCACGAGGCGGGCGGAAAGTTGGAATTTGCGTATTTCCCGAATCGAGGTTTGATTTCTCTTGTAGTCGTAATGAAAGATGGAAGAACGGCCGAAGCTGGCATAGTTGGAAATGAGGGCTTTACGGGAACACTGGCGGCTGTTGGCCTGAGCAGGAGCACACTTCAATCGGTGGTACAAATCACGGGGGATGGGTTTCGGGTAGGGGTCGGAGCTTTGCAAAACACTTTGGGATCCGCTCCACACTTTCAATTGATGTTGAGCCGCTATGCCGCAATTCGGGGTATGCAGGTTGCACAAACAGCCGCGTGCAATCGGCTGCACGATATTGAGCAGCGCCTTGCGCGATGGTTGCTAATGACTCAGGATCGAGTGGATTCAGCGTCGCTGCCCATCACTCACGATTTTCTCGCAACGATGCTCGGGACAGATAGATCTAGCGTGAGCTTGGCAGCTGGTGTTTTGCAGAAAAAGGAGCTCATCGAGTACACCCGTGGCGCAGTGAAGATCGTAAACCGCAAGAAACTTGAAGACTCCGCCTGCGAGTGCTACGGGGTTATCCAGCAGTACGATGGCGAGCTTGGCGTGAAATACCGGAAGTGAAGACTCGCCCTGTGCTTCATTGCCGACTCGAAAACGTTGTTGTTGATAGATCGCGATTTCACAGCAATTCTCAAAACTGCCGCGCTAATCCTTGGCCATCGCGCGGCGGTCACGGTGAGGGTCGGTTCGCGGCTGGCCCGTAGCCAGGACGCATTTCTGGCCGGGTTTAGCGCCGCAGGTAGGACAACGGACAGCGAGCACTTTTTGGCGCGTGAGTTCTCTCTTCATGGCGGAGCGATAATGCCCCAACCAATATGTACAGGACTGGCCAATTTTGAACAGATTTAACTGCACGAGCGGGTAACTGTCGAAAAATCAATTACACCACCAACGCCATTTCCCCCCTGACGAGAACCCGTCAAAGACCTGCGAATTCCCTTAGAATAGGAAAGCACCTCCACGTCCCGCATGAAACGCATTGCCATCCTGGGCTCGACCGGCTCGATCGGCCGCAGCACTCTGAACGTCGTCGAAAGCTATCCTGACCGCTTCCAGGTCGCGGCTCTCGCCGCGGGCAACAACCTCGAACTGGCTCTGGAACAGACGCTGCGGTGGAAGCCGCGTGTCGTCTCGCTGGCCAGCGAGCGGGACGCCGAGAATCTACGTACAAAACTCCGGACTGCTGGACTCAGCGAGATTGAGGTCGTCCACGGAGCGGCCGGAACCGTACGCGTGGCCACGCATCCGGACGTTGATTTCGTGGTCAGCGCGATCGTGGGCGTGTCGGGCCTGGAAGCCACCTACGAGGCGGTTCGGGCCGGTAAGGCGGTAGGGCTTGCCAACAAGGAATGTCTAGTTGTAGCCGGCGAGTTGATTACGGCCGAGGCCCGCCGGCAGGGCAAGCCTCTCTTGCCGATTGATAGCGAGCACAACGCCGTCCACCAGTGCCTGCGGGGCGGGCGGATGGAGGAGGTCGAGCGGATCTGGCTCACGGCTTCCGGCGGACCGTTCCTGAAGACTCCCAAATCGGAGTTTGCCTCGATTACGGTGGAGCAGGCCCTGAACCATCCCACCTGGAAGATGGGGAAAAGGATCACCATCGACTCTGCAACATTGATGAATAAGGGGTTCGAGGTGATCGAGGCCTGCCGCCTGTTCCACGTGCCTCCCAGTCAGGTGCAAGTGATTGTGCACCCACAGTCTACGATCCATTCCATGGTCGAATTCGTGGATGGCAGCATACTTGCTCAATTTTCAGTGACGGACATGCGGCTGCCCATTTTGTACGCTTTGACCTATCCGGAACGCGTCCCTTCGGACCTGCGCTTCCCGGTCATGAACCTGCGGCATCTCGATTTCTGCCCCCCGGATATGGCTAAATTCCCTTGTCTGCGTTTAGCTTACGAGGCAGCCGAGGCGGGCGGGGCGAAGACGATCGCGCTGAATGCGGCGGATGAAGTGGCGGTTGCCGCTTTCCTGGGTGAGCGGATCGGGTTCGAGGAGATCCCGCGAATCATTGAAGACGTAATGGCTGCAACGCCGACGGGGAATTTGGAATCTATCCATCAAGTGCTTGCACTCGACGCTGGGGCGCGCCAAGTGGCCGAAGAGATGGTGAAACGCTCAAACCGGCCAGCCTCACCCGTGCGTGCCATTCCGTAACAGAGAATCGGGAGTAATCTAGAGTTTATGCCTCATCCGAGTACGATCCTGGCCGTCGCGGTGGTTCTGGGTTTCATGATCCTGATCCACGAGTTCGGTCATTACGCAGCGGCGAAGTTCTTTAAGGTTCGGGTGGAAGTGTTCTCCATCGGCTTTGGCAAACGACTCGTCGGCTTTCGCAAGGGCGAGACCGACTACCGCATCAGCGTGATTCCGCTGGGCGGCTACGTCAAGATGTCGGGCGAGAACCCGATGGATGAACGCACGGGCGATGCCGGCGAGTTCCTGTCGCATCCGAAATGGCAGCGCTTCATCGTGGCATTGGCCGGACCGGCTATGAATATCGCGCTCGCGGTGGGACTACTCACCGTGGTGTACATGGTGCACTACGAGCGCCCGATTTTTGCCGACAAGCCCGCCATCATCGGCTGGGTGCTTCCCGACACTCCGGCAGCCAAAGCCGGTTTTCAGGAAGGCGACCGGATCATCAAGCTGGATGGAATTGAGAACCCCACCTGGGAGCAGGTGGAACCCCGGGTTGCGTTGAGCGCGAACCAGGCGATTCAGGTTACGATTCTGCGTGCGGGCCAGACGCTGGAAAAGTCGGTAACTCCGGAAGCGAAAGGCATCGAGCAATATGGCACGCTGGGCCTGGTGGCAGATCAGCCCACGGTCATCACCGACCTGGAGCCGGGAATGCCGGCGGAAAAGGCAGGATTGAAGGTCGGGGACGTCATTGTTGCCGTGAATGGCCAGCCCATCAAAGAAATTGCTCAGATGATCGGCATGCTCCAGAAGACCAAGGACGCGCCGGTTGAGGTCACTGTACAGCGGGGTGCGGAGCAGGCGACTTTCACCATGAAGCCGGTGGCGACCCCGATGGCCGGGACCAAGGAGCTCCGCTACCGCGTGGGGTTCCTGAACGAGCCGACCATCAGCGGGCGACTGTCGTTTGTGCCGGCGCTCACAAGATCGCTGGCGGACAACAAGCGCAGTTCTTTCCTGATCCTTGAGCTCTTGCAGAAAATGATTCGCAACAAAGTTTCGTTGCGCACGGTGGAAGGTCCAATCGGCATCAGTAGCGCCGTCGGGCGGGCCGTGCGGGAGGAGGGATGGACTCCGCTGCTGGGCATCACCGCGGCCATCAGCCTGAACCTGGGGATCTTCAACCTGCTGCCCATTCCGATCCTGGACGGCGGTGTGATCCTGCTGCTCATCGTGGAGAGCCTGATCCAGCGCGACATCAGCCTGCGCATCAAGGAACGCATCTACCAGGCGGCATTTGTCTTCCTGGTGCTGTTTGCGGTGATGGTGATCGTGAGCGACATCACGAAACAGTGGCCGGGGCTGATTCCGTAGGGAAAGCTTATGGCTCTTAGCTTTTAGCTCTTAACTATCAAGCACTTAGCGGAGGCGAATTTCGCCTGATGCTAGGTGCTTTTTCTTTGGCGTCGGTCGATGGCGACGCGTTTGACAACATCTTCCCATGAGATACAATGTATCTCAAGACGAAGGAGTTCATTTGGCAGCCACAGAGATGGTTCACGTTCGCATTGACAAGCGGATCAAAACACAAGCCGCCAAAACGCTGAAGTCCATGGGGCTTTCTGTGTCCGACGCGGTTCGCGTTCTGCTCACTCGAGTCGCAGCAGAAAACGCCCTGCCTTTCGAAGTAAAGGTGCCGAACGCGGCGACGACCGCCGCCATACAGGATGCGCGCAAGGGACGACTGCGCGCCTTCCATGGCGTCCCCGATTTGATGGCCGACTTGAATGCGGACGATTGAGCGGACGAACGCGTTTCGGCGAGATTTCAAGCGCGAGAAACGCGGACAGCACCGGCGCGATCTAGAGTTGCTGGTGTCATCGGTCGTTTCGTTACTCGCAGACGACCAGTCACTTCCTGCGAGAAATCATGACCATCCCCTGGGCGGTGACTGGCAGGATTGCCGCGAATGCCATCTCAGGCCTGATCTGCTAATGATCTATCGCAAACCGGATGCGGAGGTTTTACAGCTCGTCCGTTTGGGGTCGCACAGTGAGCTTTTCAGGTGAAGGCCCGCACCTGCTAAAATAGAGCTTCCCATATGGCTGAAATTCAACGCAGAAAAAGTGTGACCGCCATGATTGGCGGCGTGAAGGTTGGCAGTTCTGCACCAGTGATGGTGCAGTCCATGACCAACACCGATACCGCGGACATTCTTGGAACGATTCAGCAGGTTGCTGACTTGGCACGGGCGGGCAGCGAAGTGGTTCGCGTCACGGTGAACAACGACGAAGCTGCCAAGGCCATCCCCAATATCGTCAATGGTCTCGAAAAGCTGGGCGTGCATGTCCCAATCGTGGGCGACTTCCACTACAACGGACACCTCCTGCTCACGAAGTATCCCGGCTGCGCCGAAGGGCTCGCCAAATATCGCATCAATCCCGGCAACGTGAGCGTGGGCCGGAAGAACGACGACAATTTCCGCATCATGATTGAGGTCGCGGTGAAGTATCAGCGGCCGGTGCGGATTGGCGTGAACTGGGGATCGCTCGACTCGGCGCTGCTCACCCGCATGATGGACGAGAATTCCCTGCTGCCGGAACCGAAAGACGCGCGCGAAGTCACCATGGAAGCAATGGTCGTCAGCGCGCTCAACTCGGCAAAACTGGCGGAGCAATATGGGCTGCGCCCGGACCAGATCATCCTCAGCGCGAAAGTCAGCGGCGTGCAGGACCTGATTGACGTGTACCGCTCATTGGCGGCGCGATGCAGTTATCCGTTACATCTCGGACTCACCGAGGCTGGCATGGGCGCAAAGGGCATCGTCGCTTCGAGCGCCGCGCTGGGCGTGCTGCTGCAGCAAGGCATCGGCGACACGATTCGCGTATCGCTGACGCCCGCTCCCGGCGGCGATCGCACCGAGGAAGTCCGCGTGGCGCAGCAGATCCTGCAATCCCTGGGCATTCGCAGCTTTACGCCGCAGGTTACGGCCTGCCCCGGTTGCGGACGCACCACCAGCACTTTCTTCCAGGAAATGGCGCAGCAGATCCAAAGCTACCTGCGCGACCAGATGCCGGTCTGGAAAGGCCACTACACCGGTGTCGAGGAAATGAAAGTCGCGGTGATGGGCTGCGTGGTCAACGGCCCCGGCGAATCGAAGCACGCCAGCCTGGGTATTTCGCTGCCCGGAACCGCCGAAGAACCGAAAGCGCCGGTGTATGTGGATGGACGCCTGTTCACCACGCTCAAAGGCAACAAGATCGTCGCTGAGTTCATCAAGATCCTCGACGACTATGTGGAGTCCCACTACGCCGCCAGAGAAAAAGAAGAAGTGGCTATCCGCGGCTGATTTTCTCGACGCGAGAGTCTTTTATTCCTGCCTGAGGCGGCTTGGTAGCCGTCTGTCTCACTGAATATTCCCGGGTCTTCCGCACCACGCCTCGTGATTGGCGTCACTGTGATCCATTTCTGCCGTCCTAGAATGTTATGTTCGCCAAAAGTCAACATTTTCAACCGGGAGCCGCTTATGACACGCATTTCTTCTCTGCTGCTTTTTGGTGCGGTTTTCGTGTGCGCCTTGGCCACGTTCTTCGTGGCACGACCTCAGCAGATCGCATCGGCCGACAATTCCGTCGCACGGCCGGTCGGGACACCTCTCACGATCAAGGCTCCGCTGGGACTGCCGCCAGTTCCTGTGCCCGCCGA
>Ga0302166_10000348_pt1 | contig 11106 bp, 6 predicted proteins | sample I_Fen_E3_3_FD_193491 | JGI IMG/M metagenome (GOLD analysis project Ga0302166, IMG submission 193491) | Peat permafrost microbial communities from Stordalen Mire near Abisko, Sweden - I_Fen_E3_3 | ecosystem: Environmental > Terrestrial > Soil > Wetlands > Permafrost | place: Sweden: Abisko... | reverse complement strand
CATCAAAATCATTTAAAGAAATAAATTGATATTTATTCTTGATTGTAATTGCTCCGGTAACCGGATCAGTCAATTCGGTATCAATCCATTGAAATGCTCTTTTCATTTCAGGATAATGCGGTTTAACCTGGTTTCCTGCTGTAGAACGGTCGTAAGAAACAACACCTTTATGTATAAAATAATGGTCGTTCGGAGCTTCTCCAAAACCACCTCCATAGGCTAATATCGGGTGTTTTGGATCGCGTTTATTCCACAAAGCCTGATCCTGATATTCCCATATCGCACCACCAAGAATTTCGGGATTGTCGTCAAATACTTTTGAGTATTCGTCAAGTGATCCCATCGAGTTAAACATGGCATGTACAAACTCGCAGATGTAAAATGGTTTGGTCAATTCCTTGTTTTTGGCAACATTGACATAATCTTCGGCTGTACCATACATTCTGCCATCTAAATCTGAAGGATTGCCTTTTCCAGTTCCAAAACGCTCGTAGTGGATTGGTCTCGAAGGATCCATGGCTTTAACGGCATTCATGGCCGCAACAAAATTAGGGGTAGCTCCCCAACCACATTCATTGCCCAACGACCAAATGATTACCGAAGGATGGTTCTTGAAATTTTCTATATTAGCGACATTACGGTCGATAATAGCTGATTTTATGGTCGGTTCATTATCGAAACGTCCGTCGTAGCCATGACATTCTACATTGGCTTCAGCCACCAACCAAATTCCCCACTCGTCACAAAGCTCATACCACCTGGGATCATCGGAATAATGGCAAGTACGTATGTGGTTGCAATTACCTTGTTTTATGACCTCAAGGTCTTTAATCATCTGTTCTTCTGTGATAGCATGACCCACATCCGACCAGTGTTCGTGACGGTTTACCCCTTTCAATTTTATAGGCACTCCATTTACCGTAAAAATACGACCTTTGATTTCTATTTTACGGAAACCTATTTTTGAAGATAAGATTTCACCTTCAGAATTGGTTAACACCACCGTGTATAAATTCGGCGTTTCAGCAGTCCATTTCAATGGATTAGTGATCTTCATTTTCACATTCAAAGCCTCTTCTTGATTAGCTTTGAGCGAAGTGCCCATTGCATTACCCTTGGCTATTTCATTGCCATCTTTATCGTAAACTGTTGCAGTAAGCGTTTGAGCTTTGGCAGCTTTATCGTTATAGTTCTTTATTTTAGCCGTAACATCAAGCGTTCCATCTTTGTAATCTTTATCCAAATCGGGTTTTACAAAGAAATCGCGAATATGTACCTGTGGAGCACTCCAAAGCGTTACATTACGGAAAATACCATGCAATCGAAACATATCCTGATCTTCCAACCAGGTACCGGAGCTATATTGATATACTTCAACAGCAATCATGTTTTTACCGGATTTCAGATACTTAGTAAGATCGAATTCGGCTGCGTTGCGACTGTTTACGCTAAAACCGATTTTTTCGCCGTTTACCCACAAAAAGAAAGCACAGTCAACACCGTCAAATGTAATGAAATTACGGCGACCAATCCATTCGGCCGGAACTTCAAATTCACGTCGATAGCTACCTACCGGATTTCTCTCTGTATAGGATGTATACCATTTTTCAGGTTCGCTCATCACATGCGGATAATCCTTCTTTATCGTATATCCCAAATTGCGATAAAAAGGTGTTCCATATCCTTGCACCTCCCAGTTTGAGGGTACAGGAATTTCTTTCCAGGCAGATACATCAAAATCCGGTTTGTAAAAGTCGACCGGACGTTGTTCGGGACGTGGCACCCAATTAAATTTCCATGCTCCGTTTAAGGTACGACAAAGCGAAGATGCATGTCGCTTAGCAACCAACGCTTCCTGCAAATTGCCATAAGGCATTAAGGTGGCATGATATGGTTCTTTATTTATCCCAAGTAATTCGGGATTTTCTATTTCCGATGGAATTGGAGCTCCAGCGGTTGTATCCGATTTAAGTTGAGTACAAAATCCGTTTGAAGAAAAATAGATCAGAAAAAAAAGAGCTATAAATATGATTTTTCTCATTTGTTAGTAATTTATAAATTAGATAATATCTGTATCCTGAATATACCTGCAAGGTGCTAAATCCAATCGTTACTGAATACTTCAGCTCATTCAGGATTCGCAATTTTATAACCCAATAAAGATAGCATTTGTGCAGCATATCGTTTTCCTAATTCTTGGTAACCGGCAACAGTAAAATGTAAACCATCACCTCTTTGAGGACAACCTGCCGAAGATATAACATAAGAATTTGATATTGTTTTTGGTAAAGTCGCTATAATTTTGTTCATACTTGCACAAGCGCCCTTCTGATCCTCGTTAACAAGTTCGCCGGCAATTAACGGAACGTTCTTTGAGTTAAGATTAAGGTCTTTCATCAAATTGTCATAAACAACTTTTACTTTTTGCGGCCAGATGCTGTCGTTTGTATTTGACTCTCCCTGATGCAACAAAACACCCTTGATCACACCATCTTTTTGAGCCAATTTTGCCATTTCCACCAAGCGGCCATACGGATTTCCATCATACTCTTTTATCATATTTTTCATCCAATCTGGTGCTGTAGCAACATATGATTCGTAATTATCTTTATCGAAAAGCTCTATTTTACAGCCACCAATAGCCACGTTGATAACTCCTACAGTTATATCTTTCGGAAGATTGGCAACCATTGTACGACCAAAATAATCCGCAGGACTTAAACCTGTACGACATCGGCATAAAGGTGGAACGGCTGTATACCAGTTTCCTTTAACTCTTCCATTATTAGAGCAATCTACAGATGCCATTACTTGAAAGCGGCTATCTACTGAAATGGAGTCTTGGGTTTCAATTCGGGCATTACCTTCCATATTGGATTGTCCCAGACATAAATAAATGTAAAAATCTTTATCTTGCGAAAAAACGTTCATATTCGAAATGAGTAATGCAACGAATACAAACAATCCTAGTTTTCTTTTCATCCTTTTAAATTTAACAAACTATTATACTGACATTTAATTATTACTTAGCCCAAGCTTCACCTTCCGGAGTGCGTCTCCACTCGAAATAACGATCCAACACGTTGAGTGATTCGGCACTTGGAACCGGACCTGTGTGAGGAATTTGTTCGAAATACATCAATACCGGATTAGCATCGCTGAAAGCCGGCCACAGGGGAACGCCTGCACCATTCGGATGACCATATTTGGCAAAGTTGGTCCAATAAGTGCTCATAGCGTCAGAAATTTCAATGTCACTCTTCGTCGTTTGAGGATTCGATGGGTTTAGATGTTGAAATACGTAGGCCACTTCTTGCCCGTGAGGCGAACCATAACCTGCCCGTGGTGAACCTTCCGGATTTTCGGGGTGTTGATCGAAATAATAGTAAAAGACTTTCGATTTACCGGTTTTTGCCTGAAGACGTGCCCAACTCCATGTTTGCCAACCGAAAGCTGCGTCACGAGCCAAATCTCTTGCCGTTTTTGGAACATTATCCGTTCCAACCGGATAAGCTTTTATTAAATCATCGGCAAACTTACCATAGCGCGCTTTAACGCCGTGAATATATTCTTCGGGAGTTCGTCCGGGCGAAAAGCTGGCGCCTTCGTCGGAATTATAACCTATCAGAACCGGAACATCGTTATATTTTCCGGCTTCATAGAGTTTGTGTTGATCGTCGGTGATAACGTATCCATCCACAATGGGCCATGATCCGCCAAATCCACGTGATGGAAGTTTATCTGCATCCATTTTACGCAAGTCTGCAACGGAAGAAGCTCCGGCACTTTTTAAATAAGCTTCGCCATCTTTTTCGGCATCTTTCAGGCGTTTCATATTTTCGCCCGGATAAGTTTGAGTTTGACGCGAAGGTCCAAATGAGCCACCACTTTCGGAAATTGCACCCTGAAACAAGCCTTTAGCCAAAGGTGATCCGCATAACATACTAACGGCAATACCTCCGGCTGATTCACCAAAAATTGTGACTTTATCCGGATCACCGCCAAAAGCCGCGATATTCTTTTTGATCCATTTCAGCCCGGCAATCATGTCTAATAATCCGTAATTACCCGAAGCATGTTGTGGATTTTCGGCACTTAGTTCCGGATGCGAGAAAAAACCGAGCTGACCTACCCTGTAGGCAATACTAACTAATACAACGCCCTTCTTTGCAAGTTTTTCTCCGCTGTAAGGCCATTCCGATGTAGCACCTGCACCAAATCCACCTCCGTAAATCCATACAAGAACAGGAACTTTTTCTTTTGCCGACTTTGCCGGCGTCCAAACGTTCAGGTACAGACAATCTTCACTCTTACCAGAAGGAGGATTACCTCCCTGTATAGGACCAGGAGCATATTTAGTGGTTTGTTTAACACCCGCCCATTTTGCAGCAGGCTGAGGAGCCCGCCAACGAAGGTCGCCCACCGGAGGTGCGGCAAAAGGAATCCCTTTGTAAACAGAGAGCCCTTCTTCAAACGTTCCCTGTACTCTACCTTGCTCTACCTGAACGGGAGCCGGTTGCTGTGCTAAAGCTAATCCGCTAAACGACAGGAATAATCCTGCAACAAAAAAAGTGATTTTTCTCATACATTTTTTATTAATCACGTAATACCATTTTTATATCCTGCATGAATAGTTTCACTCATGCTCACTTTGAATGATAATTACCTTATTTATAAATACATAATTTCAGATTTACTCTACTCATTATTCATTTTTAAGTACAACAAAAATAATACAAATATCAGGATATCGGTTTTAAATTTAGACTCGCAATTTATACTATTAGATAATTGTTGAAATGATGCCGTTTAAATAAAGTTAGATTCTATCAAGCATTTACACTAGAAATGCTTAATAGAATCTACAAAGATTGAACATTGAGATGTTACCCACGATATAATACTTGTTACAAAAAGCAATAAGTATCACCTGATGAAATACAGCTTTTGTACAGCTTTTGAATTGCCACCGGCGTGTATTGCAGGTTATTTTTTGAACCAATCGAGATGTCAGATATTTTCATTTCTTGTATGCCGGCAATATTTTCCCCAATTCTGTTTCGAAATTCCACATTTCAAATTCGTCCTTAAGCATATCACCTTTGGAGTCAATTGCTACATAATGTGGTATTCCGTTGAACTTAAACAGTTGGCGCAGCACGTTGAAGTCGTCAGTAGAAATGCGGTAAGTGTTTCTCATCTCTTGCTCTTTCACAAAGTCGTTGTAATCTTTTTCGGGCGAACTTTTCTGGTCGGTGATGAAGATAAAATCGAAGTCGGTATTGGCAGCGTATTTTTCACGGGTAGCTTTCATTTGCTTAATCCCAGCCACACATGGACCGCAGGTAGTAGCCCAAAAATCGATGAACAACACTTTTCCCTTGAACGGATTGATGATTTTCCGGAAAACATCTGCACCAGTATTGTTGGGTAGTGCCTGTGATGTAACTTTTGTATCAGGAAAAGCCTGATCCAACAAGCCTTGACCTGTTTTGATTAAATAAGGGGTTTTGATGCCTTCTTTAAGGGTATTCCACAGCTCATTAGCATTCTCTTTCGATGGAGCATTTTTAAATGAATAAACAAGCGAGCGCACTTTGGCTATTTCACTGGTTAGCGTGGGTTGAAGCCTCAGTTCGTTGGTCATAATACTATCTTTTAGTTTCCAAATTTCTATTTCATTGTCAGTGGTTTTGGGTTTAATGAGAGGTTTGATATATTTTTTAGAATATTCCTTTATTTGCTCGTTATGCTTTTCGCTGAAGTTTTTCGACACTTCGCGCATTTCTCCCAATTGCTTTCGATCGTCGTCGGTAAGATGTTGTTTTAGCGCTACAGTTAAAAGTTTGCGTTCTTCAGGACTAATCTGTATTTTTTCTTCGTCCATATACTCCAACAGATTCTTTTCCGGTTTCGGTCGATTTTTATTTTGGGTTACGTAAAATTGTTTCTGTGTGCTCTGGAACAATTCATTGAATTCAAATCGGTTGATAAATTCACTAAATTCGTCACCAACCAACAGGCTTGGATCGTTAAGTGGTAATTGTTTCAAGAAATCGTAATACGAAGTGGGGATCTGCATCTTCAGTATCATATTGGCAGTGTCTTGTTTGGCGTAATACTCCCTGCTCATTGCATAATTGAAAAGATTATTGGCATTTTTGAGCATGATTTTATTGCAGAGCAGGGTCTTCGCCTTTTGTGACAAAGCGTGTTGTTTCGCATACTCATTATAATGTGCCATGATGTTTTCATATTCTTTCAACTGATCGGCTTTAAAGTCGAGCGGAGCCATAGTTTTTCTCTTTTTGTCGAATGCTTCGTAACTAAACTGGCAGGCTGGGTAAGCCAACAATTCATTGTTGAGCGATGCAAGTGCTCCTCTGTATTCGACTCGGTTGAACTGGTAACGGATATTGCGTTTTCGGTCGGCAGTAAGGAATTCGTCCCAGTCGAGAATCATGCTCAGGGTTTGTCCGGGTTCGATATAGAATGGAATGTAATAGTGTTTGTTGAACATTGCCTCCGTGTATGTTGGCATGTTCATCGGAATTTCAGCTTCGAAACGTCCATCGGGTTCTATCTTGACCACAATAGGGTAATCTTCGCGGGTAAGCGTATTGTTGGCATAAATAATTCCGGTTGTAAAGCCCAATCGAGTATCGTAGCCTTTTATACAACCAATCAGCCGACTCTGCTTTTCGGTAAAAAAAGAGGACAGTTCATAGGTCTCTAATGTTTTTTTAGGAGCTTTGGCCAATTGCTCCTTTATCCACTTGTCGATAGCGGGCGACACCATGGCCGGTTTACGAGTTGCGGTTACGGTTTGGTCGAGCGAGATGCCGAAAATCTGTTTATTATAATCTATTTTTTTTACGGATGCCGGCAGTGGAGGAAACACCAGCACAACGGTACTATCGCCCGAGTCGGGCATCCAGATATATTTATTCAATTCTCCACCTATTAGTTTTTTTAGCTTGTATTCTGTGCCGGTAGCGCAGTCGCGGATTACATACGTACTGTCGTAGCTTGTCCACCAGTGAGGTACAAAAGTAATGTGCATCGTAAGCAGAGTGGCTGTATCGGTCAGCTCTATTTTAGCTACATTATCGATTCCTGTGTTTTTTACTTCGTAGCCAGGATTCACTACCATTCGCTTTTGCGCTATTCCGCCAATTGCAATAAGACTTAGTAGAAAAAGAATAAGTTTTGTTCGTTTCATTTTTAAATAGATTTATCGGGTTTGTTGATTATAATAGTATATGTGTTTTCATTTCGGAAGCTTAGCTAATGTATTCTTATTCATTTTGTCCGGTAGTATCAGTCAAATTATTAAATTTATTAACATCATTTACAATATGATCAATATAGTGCTTAGGGAGCTTCTTATAATTTCTATTACTGTTGTCTGGTTTATACACAAGCAGACCTTCTACAACATTGGTATAAGAGTAAAAAATAATATATTATCTCATATTTAGTCTGACACATTTCTCTTGACAACAGGCTATCAGGTATTATCATCATTATCCCACACATATAATTTTTAACTTTCTGCAAGTTTTGAGCTTCCAAGCCCAATGACGAAAACAGACACAATAGAATAAAGACAGTAAATATTTTCTCCATAATTTATTTTTTTAGTAAGAAGATTAAATAACACAATGTTAATTTGCAATCCCTGTTATTATATTCTTAGAGGACATAATTTAGACGCATACTCAATTGTTAAGTATTTATAGATGCAATATTAAATATCTATTTATCTTCATTTTAAGTTCGATAAACTATGTTTACTAAAAAGCCAATTGTATAAATTACTGAACCGGTTTCAGAGAAGCTGCAAAACCACCTCTGCCCAATAATCTTACTTTTACAGTACTTGATTTATCAACTACCATGTATTGTGTCACTAATTTTTTATCATGTTCACCGTCTGCTATTAATATGAGTCGATATTTTACATTCTCTGGCAGATAACTGAATGTTAGCGTTTTTTCTTCGGGATATCTTCCGGCACTAATACCGCCAATGTACCAGACATTACCCTTATTCCGGGCAATAATCAAGTCCTTTCCGGGATATCCGTCAACGAGTTTGGTATTGTCCCATGCATTCGGAACTTCCATCAGAAAATGTTTAGCTGCATCGGGCAAATCGTAATAACCTTCAGGACGATCAGCCATGTGCTGAAAACCCGACTCGAACACTACACTAAGCGCAAGTTCATGCCCGTACGATGTTGTATGCGGAAATTGAGAGTTGGTAAAAGTTACGGGTGTATAATCCATAGCACCAACTACATTCCGTGTAAACGGTAAAATGGTATTGTGTTCGGGTGCAGTTGTGGTAAATTCCGGACCATTGTTATACCATTCGGCTCCTCGCACGCCTTCGTAAGTCATCAGGTGCGGATACGTACGTGCCCATCCACGGGGAACCAGACAACCGTGAAAATAAACCATCATATCAAATTTTGCAGCATCATCCAAAATATCGAGATAATACTTAATCATGTTTTGTTTTTCGCTCTCGAAAAAGTCAATCTTCACTCCGGCAACACCCAATTTCTTTAGTTTGGCAAACTCAGCCTGCCGGTTTTCGTGCGTCAACATTCTATCTTTGGGGGTAGCCGAAACCCAGGTATGATCTCCTCCTGAGTTATACCACATCAACGGTTTTACGCCTAAAGAATGAATATATTTTAAAGCATCTTCCAATTTTCCTCCGTTGCCCATGGCATCCCATTCCCAATCGAGCAAGGTGTAAGGCCAGCCCATTGTTGCAGCCAAATCGGCGAACTCGCATACCGTTTTAAAGTCCTTGGTTCCGTGGTTGCTCGACCAGTAATTCCAGGATGCAATGCCCGGTTTTATCCAGTCTGTTTTAGTTACAACAGAAGGAGGACAAACGTCATCGACCAGCGTAGATTCTACAATATCGGCTAGGCTACCCACAATAACTACACGCCACGGCGACTTCCAGGGGAGCGTGATAGTTGGTTTTGATTCACCTATTCCTCTCCCATTCCACTGATCCGGAAAAGTAATTTTATACATCGATTTATCAGCAACATTACTCAGCTTAGAGCCGCAGTAATTACGGTTTAAATCGGCCTCATGGATCAAAAACCAACTATTTTTATCAGCAGTATTGAACAGTGAAGGATAACCCCAGTCTTGCTGAGTGTTTCCATCTTTCATGGTTGAATAAAGACCTTCATTGGCCGGATTAAATTTTTCCATCCATCGTTTTGTACTATCAGGAATGGAATAAGCTGTCAGTTCATCATTCATCACAAAAGAGCCTTGCTTTTCGGGAAACTCATAACGAAATGCCACACCATCATTGTAAGCTCTGATAATCAGGTTCAATTTAGCTTTTCCCGGATTCTCAAAAGAAACAACCGTTTCGTTCGCCGAATTGCTACATTTGGACCGTTTGCCATGCAATGCAGCGTATTGTTCGGTTATTAAGACCGGTTTAGCGGCTTTCTGGAATTTAAGTTCTTTTGAAAAATTCTGATCCGCACGAGAAAGTCCTAAAATGATTTTCGGAATAACTTCACTTGTTTGTCCATTATTTGAATACCCTACTTTCAAATACCACTCACCTACTTCAGCATTTTGCATGTTGTAAAGCCCGACACTTACTTTTTGATTGGGCGAAACAACTGTTGTTTTCTGAGAAAACACAGTCAGTGAACTTAACAGGACAAAACCCAATATTATCTTAGATTTCATTCGCTTACAATAATTTTTGTTGTTTTTAAATCTTTAGCATCGGAACTGCTTCCGTATAAAACTTCATACTCTCCTGCAGCTACATCCATTTTTCCGGTGGTCCGATTGAAAAACTCGAATGAATTGTAAGGAAGATTGATTACAGCCTGGGCGGTTTTTCCGGCAGCTACATCAACCCGCTGAAAGCCTTTTAAAGTTTTAAGCGGTCCATCGGTGTCATTCATCTTCCGAACATACACCTGTACAATTTCAGTTCCGTTGCGTTTACCCTTATTGGAAACCGGAATGGTTAGCTCCACAGATTCGTTAGTTTTAATCGCCGTGTTACTGAATTTAGCATTACCTATCGAGAAAGTGGTATAGCTTAGCCCAAAACCAAATGGAAACAACGGATCGGACATATAACGATAGGTGCGGCCTTTCATAGAATAATCTTCGAAATCGGACAATTGCTTCAAGCTCTTATAAAAAGTGATGGGCAGTTTGCCTGATGGATTATAATCGCCAAAGAGTACATCTGCCACTGCCTGACCGCCTGACTCACCACCGTACCAAGCCTGAAGGATAGCGTCGCAACTCTGTGTTTCGGGAACCAGGGCAATGGCAGAACCTGAACAGTTCACGAAAATTACCTTTTTACCGGCTTGTTTCAAAGCCTTTAAACAATTACGTTGTACAGCCGGAAGTTCTATATCGGTGCGATCGCCGCCTTTGAAACCCGGATACGAAACCGGCATTTCTTCGCCTTCCAGTTGGGTGGAAAGTCCACCAACAAATACCACAACATCAGTTCCCTGAAGCTTCTTTATAAGATCGGTATAGTCAACATCTACTTCTTTTCCTAAATTAAATTCAAGATTAGCCTCCCAATTGTTTAGTTGGGCATAACGAATTTCAATCTTATATTTCTTTCCGCTTTCCACGTTGAATGGAATTCGCGTAGGAAGCGTTCTCCAATTATTATAGTTAGCAAGAGATTTTCCATTTACCAATAATTCAAAATATCCGGTAGCACCACACGTGAATACAAGATCTTCACTCTTTGATGGTGTAAATTCAGTTTCATACTTGCCCGAAAAACCTTCGAGACGTACTCCGGTCGCAAATTCGTGTTGCCCGGCAGTAGTTAATTTTATTGGATCTACAATCTGTTGTGTGGCAACAATGTCACCTGTAAGGTTTTTATTATTCCAATAGCTAACCTTAAACCCTTTCTTGCCATCAATTGAACATTGTGAGAAATAACTTTCGGTTACTTTATCCTCTACCAAATCGCATCCTTTCTCATAGATTACCTTATCGGCAGAGAGTTTGGAAGTAATACCATCAAGAATTGTAATTGTTCTTACCGGAGTTCCATTAT
>Ga0302166_10000345_pt1 | contig 11138 bp, 10 predicted proteins | sample I_Fen_E3_3_FD_193491 | JGI IMG/M metagenome (GOLD analysis project Ga0302166, IMG submission 193491) | Peat permafrost microbial communities from Stordalen Mire near Abisko, Sweden - I_Fen_E3_3 | ecosystem: Environmental > Terrestrial > Soil > Wetlands > Permafrost | place: Sweden: Abisko... | reverse complement strand
GATACGTGAATTTCCTGAACGAGTGCTATTCAGCTCAGATGCACCGTATACTTCACCATTATCAGCAAAAATAAACATAGAAACTTTGATAAAAGATACAGGACGGCGGCAACAGGTCCTGGGGGGAAATATAGCAAGGCTTTTACAGCTGTGAAAAATGATCGTTTGGTTTTAAGGCACGTTTTTTTAAGTTAAGTGTTATTACACCAAATAAATCCACAAAGTGATTTTTGGCTTTTTGACAACAAAAGCCATTAAGTCTATGCTATATGTATCAAGCTACATTGTTTTGTTTGGAGGGACAGCAATAATTGCTGCCTTACTCGAAAGGAAAAAGCATGAATCAGAAAATCAGCAACACAAGAAAATGGATGACTCTTAGTATTACATCCATAGCGACTTTTATGGGGACACTGAATAGCACCATTGTTAACGTTGCATTACCAATCATGTCAGTGGAGCTAAAATCATCAATCAATACCATACAGTGGGTTATTTCAATCTATCTGCTAACTACTGTAATTTTGCTGTTGGTTTGGGGGAAAATCTCCGATATTTATGGTAAGAAATACATCTTCGCATTAGGTATGCTGGTATTTGCATTGGGGTCGGCACTCTGCGGTTTTTCCCATACACTTGTTATGCTTGTGGGAGCACGGATTGTTCAGGCGATTGGTACATCGGCCATGTTTTCATTGTCGATGGCGATTGTGTCAAGTGTTTTTTCATCAGCCGAAAGAGGAAAGGCTCTTGGTATAGTGGGGGCGATGGTTGCGATCGGCACTATTTCTGGATCGAGTCTTGGCGGAATTTTGGTCAGTGTCTTTGGCTGGCCTTCTATTTTTTTGATTAATGTACCGATTGGTATTGTCGGCGCAATTCTATCGTTTATCTTCCTTCCCGAAGTTGTAGAACGACAAGAAAATAAATCTTTCGATATTAAAGGAACGGTTTTTTTTAGTTTGTTTATCCTATTGCTGTTTATGGGGCTTCTATTTGCGCAGCAGGGAGTTTTACCGGTTATTTATCTTCCAATGGTAACTGGTATTGCGATTGCTTGCTTAATAATCTTTATAAAAGTCGAGGTCAGGGTGAAGAGTCCTTTACTAAACCTTGAAATTTTTCATAGAAAAGAGTTTTCGTTCGGGCTTATCTCGGCTTATTTTTCCTTTATTGTGCTCAATTCCACAATGATGTTCATTCCGTTTTATCTTCAGGATATTCTTAAGCTCGGTGCACTTAAGTCAGGAATGATTCTTTCTGTCTATCCTATTAGCATGGGGATTATCGCACCAATCAGTGGGTGGCTTTCTGATAGGATTACTCCACGGCCGCTTACCGTTGCGGGGATGGCTGTTACGACCATTGCAATGATCTTGTTAGCGACGCTGAGCCAGCGTTCTTCAACGCTTGAAGTTGTTGTGTTATTGGCAGTTCTTGGCAGTGGGCTTGCAATATTTCAGTCGCCAAACAACGTTAGAGTGATGGGCAGCGTTCCGCAAAATCAACTTGGCATCGCAAGTGGGACCAATGCCTTGTTCCGTTACATTGGAATGGTTTCCGGGGCGACATTTTCCATGATAATCTTTTCGTATTCATCGAAAATCAGTATCAATACCCTTACCGGTGGTTTTAATGAATATTCGTTTATGCACGGAGTTTCCAGTGTTTACATATTTGATGCTGCTTGTGCTATCGCCGCTATGGTGTTCAGTCTGGTTAAAATTACGAAGGAGAAAGAAACAAAAAGTATAGCCCACAACGAATGATAACAGATAAACTTTTTAGATTGACAAAATGACCAAAGCTAAAAAAGAAAGATGATTATTAAAATATCTTAAAAAGGTATAAAAAAAGCCCCTTGGTGGTTTTTTTTTAGTAATGTATGCTTTTAGAGTCTGGCAGACATCAGACTTGTCGGAGGTTTATAATTATGCAGGATAGTGGTTGATGATTACAGCTTTCAAGACACCCTGACCACTATTTTGATAGGTATGTTCCGCCGAAGCTATGAAATTGATTGTATCATCGGCAGATAAGATGAAGTGTTCTTCCTTTATGGTTAAGGTTAACGTTCCTTTTAAAATCATAATATATTCAAGTGATTTTTCAGAATGCCCGACAGAGGTATAGGACTGATTTTCATCTAATTCCATTTGAAACAGTTCAAAGTTTCGGGATGCATTATTCGCATAATAGCAATAAACGCGATAGTGATGATCACTAACGTCTTGCATTTTTGTGTCTATTTTTTTAATGATTCGATTATCAGATTGCTGTTGTTCTAAAAGAGATGTATAAGGAACTTTCAAACCTTTGGCGATTTTCCACACGGTATTGATTGTGGGATTTGTATCGCCTTTTTCAATTTGAGAAAGCATCACTTTGCTAACTTCACAGAATTTCGCAAGCTGCCCTAAACTCAGGTTTCTTTCTAAGCGAAGCCGCTTTAAGTTTTCAGCAATAACATGATTGATTTCCATATTTTATTCTCCTCGTATATTTATATTGACAAATATAATGAACGATTGTAAGATACATGGTGTAAATTATATTTTGTGTTTGTTAAGTATATTATATAAAATCGCAAGTTTAAACGCAAGCGATGATTCAATCCCTGTTAACAGGCAGGAGATTTTTCAAGGAGAAAGAGAAGAAACACATGAAGAAATCATATTTGAAATACATATTGTCTTTGCTTATTTTTGGTTCAAATGGTATTGTTGCCAGTTACATAACACTCAGTAGTTCGGAAATTGTATTGTCCAGAACTATTATAGGAAGCCTGTTTTTGGGACTTGTTTTTATAGCTGGTGGAAAACGTCTAAACTTTGGGCAAATAAAGAAACAGTGGTTTTATTTACTGGGAGCAGGTATTTCTATGGGAGCCAGCTGGCTCTTTTTATTTCAAGGTTATCAGCTCGTTAGTATTAGTACGGCAACACTAGCTTATTATTGTGGTCCTGTTCTTGTCATTGTTGTTGCACCGTTCTTATTTCAGGAAACCATGACAGCAAGCAAAATAATGGGCGTTGTTATGGTCGCTTTTGGCATGGTCTTTGTAAATGGTTCAGATTTTTTGGCAGAGGGATGGTCTTGGGGGCTTGTCTGTGGATTGCTTTCGGCTTTGTTTTATGCGGGAATGATAATTTTCATAAAAAAAGTAACAGAACTTTCAGGACTGGAAAGTACATTTATTCAACTGATTATTGCCGGTATGGTAATAGCAGCGTATATGCTTTATGTACAGCATGGTGTTATGGATATATCCGGCAAAGAAATTATCCCGATTCTGTTTTTGGGGATCGTTAATACGGGAGTTGCCTGCTACTTATATTTTTCTTCGATGCAAGCTCTTCCGGCACAGTCCGTGGCAATTTGCAGCTATGTTGATCCTTTATCAGCATTGCTTTTTTCAGCTGTAATTCTCAATGAACATCTTAGTTTGATTCAAGTTGTCGGGGCAAGTTTGGTTTTGGGCGGGGCGGCATGTAGTGAGTTATATCCGTTTAAAAAATGGAATCTAAAAATGTAAATAAGCTTACTTGTAAAAAGTTGGATGCTTTATGAAAAAATGATTAAACTAAACGCTCTGCTCAGGCAGGGCGTTTTTCTATATATGACTTGTTTGACAAATGTGCATATGCACACTATACTAGTTATAGAGCATATGCACATTACAAAATTTCTGAATTACATAATCGGGAGGCGATCCATTATAGCCCGCAAGAGCATCTGTCGGCGCGTTTGTATGCTGCCAGAAAATAAAATATTTACGCCGGATAAAGATATTGATGGGTATGTAACCTTGACCATTGATGCTATTGAAGCGTTACGTCTCTGTGATTTGGAAGAGCTGGATCAGGCACAGGCTGCCGATATGATGGGGGTTTCGCGTGGAACGCTGCAGCGTATCCTTTATCAGGCGCATCGAACAACTGCTGAAGCCTTGATTGCCGGGAAAGGAATTCACATTGCCGGTGGCAATTACAGTGTAAATAAATGTGCCTGCTCTAATATAGGCCAATGCCATCGCTGCAACTTTGCTGATCAAAAAAAGAATGAACAACTTAGCACGAAAATCAAATTAAACGTGGAGGGTACAATTATGAAAATTGCTATTACAACAGAAGGAAATCAAATCTTTCAACATTTTGGCGCTTGCCCGCTCTTTACACTCATTGAAATTGAAAACAATACCGTAATAAACCGTAAAAGTATTGATGCATCAGGTAATGGTCATTCTGCTTTAGCTGGATTTTTACAAAGTAATGAAGTCAATCTTTTAATTTGCGGCGGGATTGGCGGGGGCGCTCGCAATGCTCTAGCAGAGGCAAACATTGCACTTATCTCCGGCTGCAAAGGCGATATCGATGTAGCAATCACGGAATACCTTGCTGGAACACTCAAAGATAAACCAGAAGGTATGTGTAATCATCATCATGAAGGCGCAGACCACCAATGTGGTGCTGGCGAACAACACTGCCACTGACCTGTATTTTTTCAGACAAAAACGGAACCGCAGGGTTCCGTTTTTTAGTGCAATCTATTGCTTAAAATGGTCTAGATAATCTATACTTTTGTAAGTAGGCGCAGTGGTGTAAAGTGTACCGATACTGGGATGAGACTTTTTGTTATATTTGGATAGAGGACTTTTTATAATTGTATAGAATATCTGAAAAGTATAATGGTATCTTAAATTTGGGCGGTTTTCTGAACAGGATATAGAAAAATTGCTATGCTACAAATAGTATGCGATTGAGGATTGAACTTTATCTTGCAACATGATAGTATGACCATGCTGATTTCATTAAATAATTTTAGGTGGGGTTAATTTCTGTGGAAAGTTTATTACAAAAGATACAGCCTGTTGTGCAAAAAACAGCTGAGGCCATAGCTGATGTTATTGGCTTAGAAGTCGAGGTGGCAGACTGTCAATTTATTCGTATTGCGGGGACCGGAGAATATAATAAAGACTGTGGAAAAATAATGGAAGGCAGTTTTGTCTACAAGCATGTGGTAGAAACTGGCCAAATGATTACTATAGAGCATCCGGGCGAGCATGAGCTTTGCCAATCCTGCCGATATTATCAAAAGTGTCCGGAATGTGCTGAAATGGCCATGCCTATTGTATGGAAGAATACGGTGATCGGTGTCATAGGATTGGTGAGTTTTAATGATCAGCAGACACAGCATTTTATGGAAAGCAAGGAATGGATGATCCAGTTTATTGGAAAAATGGCAGAGCTGATAGCAGGAAATGCGGTGAAATTCATGGAAAATGAACCTGGAAAAGCAACCTCCATGCAAGAGGATTTTTTCAATCTGGCTGAACTGGAACGCAGTACAATAAAGAAAGTGTTGGAAGAATTTGGAGATGAAGTAGGACGGGCCGGGAAGGCAGCAAAAATTTTAGGCATAAGTCGAGCTACACTTTATCGTAAGATTCAAGAATATAACTTATAGATTTTCTTGACAGCTGTCTCAAAATGAGATAACATGAGTCATGTGGACAAGTTATATACATAATGAGCAATGAGGCCCAGAAGAGATCGTATTCTTTTTTGGGCTTTTGTTTTATGGCTTTTTATGAAAGGAGATTGGACAAGGTGAATATTACAACATTTTCAGAAAAGAAAAGAACTGAAAATATAATTGATTTTTTAGATTTAAAAAATACGGAAAGAGCACGCAGCTTCCATAAATCTTTTCCCATGTATAAGGAGACTCCATTGGTTTCCTTATTACAACTGGCTAAAACAATGGGGGTCAAAAATTTTTATGTAAAAGATGAATCTTATCGATTTGGTCTTAATGCATTTAAGGTTTTAGGCGGCAGCTTTGCTATCGGAAATTATATTGCAAAAAAATTAGGAATGGATATAACGGAGCTGCCTTATTCTAAAATAATTTCAGATGAAATCCGGCAGAAGACCGGTGAAATCACTTTTGTTACTGCAACGGATGGAAATCATGGAAGAGGTGTCGCTTGGACAGCAAAACAGCTAAAGCAAAAGTCAGTAGTTTATATGCCAAAGGGAAGTAGTGAAGAACGATTGGCAAATATCAGGGCAGAGGGGGCTGATGCATGTATTACCAATATGAACTATGATGATGCGGTGCGCTTCGCTAATAAAAAAGCTGGAGAACATCAATGGGTAATGGTACAGGATACTTCATGGACAGGCTATGAAGATATTCCCCGTTGGATTGTCCAGGGATATGGAACGATGGCTTTAGAAGCTTATGAAAGTCTGCCAGAAAAGCCAACACATATTTTTATTCAAGCAGGTGTTGGTGCTTTTGCTGGTGCTGTGACAGGCTTTTTTGCAAATGTATATAAAGAAGATAAACCTGTCATTATTATTGTTGAACCAGATCAGGCGGATTGTATTTTTCAGACAGCCAAGGCAGCGGATGGTAAACTGCATTTTGTTGGCGGTGAAATGAATACCATTATGGCTGGATTAGCCTGTGGAGAGCCATGTGGAATCGGATGGAATGTTTTAGAAAGCTATGCAGATTTTGCAGTTTCCTGCTCGGATGAAACTGCTGCAAAAGGTATGCGAGTTTTAGGTGCACCGCTTCCTGATGATATACAGATAATTTCAGGAGAAAGTGGTGCTGCAGGAGCTGGTGCAGCAGTCGAAATTCTTACAAAGCCGGAAAATGAAGATATTCGTACGAAACTTGGACTCAATGAAGAGTCGGTGATCTTGTGTTTTAGTACAGAAGGTGCTACAGATAAGGAACGTTATAAGGCTATTGTATGGGATGGGAAATTCCCAAGTGATCAAGAAGGGGGAGCTTGATATGCTGCAAGATGAGCGGGCTGACGAGGTTATCCAATTATGTCGCAAACTGATCCAATGCCCAAGTTATTCTGGTAAGGAAAAAACTGTGGGGCAGGTGCTGCAGGACTATATGCAAAAAAATGATTTTGATGATATTTTTGTAGATTGTTATGGAAATGTTATTGGTTGCATAAAAGGGAAAAAGAAGGGTCCACGGCTTTTATTCGATGGGCATATGGATACGGTACCGGTTACAGATGAAAAAGAATGGCTGTATCCGCCGTTTTCTGCAGAAATCCATGATGGAAAAATTTATGGTCGTGGTGCGACGGATATGAAAGGCGCTTTAGCTGCGATGACAGCTGCTGCTAAATATTTTGCTAAAGATCTCAATCGTGACTTTGCTGGTGAAATCTATGTAGCTGGTGTTGTGCATGAAGAGTGTTTTGAAGGTGTTGCAGCCAGAAAAATCAGTGAGGCAGTCCAGCCGGATTATGTGATTATCGGGGAAGCCTCAAATTTGAACCTGAAAATCGGACAGCGTGGTCGTGCTGAAATTGTATTGGAATCGTTTGGCAAGTCATGTCATTCTGCAAATCCGGAAAAGGGAATCAATGCGGTTTATAAAATTTGTCGGGCTGTTGAAGCAATTGGAAGAATAAAGCCACTGCATCATGATGTACTGGGTGATGGGATTTTAGAGCTTACCGATATCAAATCTTCACCTTATCCAGGCGCTTCTGTCGTGCCGGACTATTGCCGGGTTACATATGATCGGCGATTGTTAGTTGGTGAAAAGAAAGAATCTGTTTTGCGGCCGTTGCAGGAAGTGCTCTCGAGGCTTATGAAGGAAGACAAGACTGCAAAATATAAGGTCTCTTATGCGATGGGTGAGGAAAAATGCTATACTGGAAGCGAAATCAAAGGAGAACGGTTTTTCCCAGGGTGGCTGTATAAAGAAGAAGAAGGTTTTGTGCAGGCCGTGAAGAAAGAATTGAACGGCAGGGGCTTTGCGCCCAAAATTACGCAGTATAATTTTTGCACAAATGGCAGTCACTATGCCGGAGAAAAGCATATTCCTACGATTGGACTGGGCCCGTCACGTGAAAACATTGCTCATACACTGAATGAGTATATCGAAATAAGTCAACTTTCCGGGGCGGTGGAATGTTACGGTGTAATAATGGCGGCTTTGTTAAAATAAATATTGACATCTGTCTCAAAATGAGATAGCATGAAATAAATGTAATTCTAAAGGCAATGGTGCCAGGCAGACGATGAAGTCTGTCTGGCATTTTTTATATAAAAATGTATGAATATAAAGGAGGAATTACGATGAAGGCAAATGTAGTATGGTTTTTAAATGAAGGTGAAGTAAGAAAAGCAGGGTTATCACATTTTGTTATGATGGCTTTATTTACTGGTGTTGGCATTGTAGTCGGAACATTTGGCAGTATAGCAGTTCCGATGGGAATGGTTTCGGCATTTTGGCCAGGGCAGGCAATCCAGTCTGTTAGCTGTATTTGGTATGGTGGCTGGGGAGCTATTTCTTCAGTAGTATTTCCAATTATTTCAAATGCAATTGCAGGCTCGGCAGCGCTGCCGATTTCTATAGCATATATTCCTGGCAATTTAGCACAAGGAATATGTGCTGGTCTGGCCTTCCGTAAAATGAATTGTGATCCACGTCTTCGCAGTTTTAAGGATTGGGCAGTATTTTTATTAGTTGGGACTGTACTGGCAAATGCAATAGGTGCTGGCTGGGGAAATTTTATATTGTATCTTTTTGGTATGATTACCCCTGATGCAATACTCGTTTCATTCCTTGGCTGGTTCATTGGGAATACGATTGCTTCCGGGATTCTGGGAATCATTATGTTAAAGTACCTTTCACCATTGGTTATGAAAACCAGAACGTTTTGTAAAGGAATGTGGGCATGATAGATTATGGTGAGAAACAGCAGATTATTTGTACTGCTGTTTATGCCAGCGTAAGGAGAAGTAGTTATGAGAAATGAAAATATGAAAAAAACAGTTTTGGGATTTGTTCCGGTACAATCGCCAATTTATGCGATGCATCCGGTAACGCGTATTATCCTTTTTGTTGCACTGGGGTTCATCCCACTGTTTATTCAGATGCCGGAAGTGAATCTTCTCTTTTTACTATTGGTGTTAATCTTGTTTAAAGTTTCTAAAGTTGATCTGCATCAACTCAAGGTCTACGTACCAGTTATTGCAACTTTAACCTGTTTTTTATTAGCAAGTTATACGATTTTCCCAACGAAACTACCGGGAGAAATACCAATTGTAATCTATGGGATTTCTTTTTATAAATATTCTATTTTGTGGTCAATCTGTATTTATGTACGAATTTTGACCTTGGTGTTATCCTCCATTTTTTTCTTTTCCACGAATCGGGAACGTGATATTCTGGTTGGTCTGCGCACGCTGCGTGTACCATTTGCAGCATCGTATTTTCTTGGCTTGACGCTGCGTTCAGCTGGTATGTTTATGGAAGATTATCAAATTGTGCGCGAAGCTGAGCGAGCACGCGGATTGGATATGGCAGCAATGTCATGGTTAAAGAAACTGAAACATTTCCCTATGTATATGATACCGTTGTTTACTCTGGCGATACGTCGTTCAGAAGATATCAGTGTTGGTCTTTATGCCAAGGGAACACAAATACGTCATTCGGCCAATCGACCGGATTATCTTCGCAGCCTGTTTCATTTTGGTAAAATAGATATTGCTGCAAATTTTTTAATTGTTGCTGTATTCATTGCTGTTGTAGTTGCTGATTTTGGTTGTCAGGCCTTTGCGCTGCATCATTCAATAGTAAATGTGTTGTTAGGAAATGTTATTTAAAAGGAGAATCATTATGGATGCCGTTACAATAAAAAATTTGAGTTGGAAATATGAGCAGTCATCTGGGTTTTTATTTGAAAATCTAAATCTTTCTGTGCCTGAAAATACTTTTTTAGGAATTATAGGTTCGAATGAATCGGGAAAGACTTCTCTTGTGTCTTGTATCAAAGGCATCATTCCCAACATAGAGACAGGTATTTATAAAGGCGAGGTATCCCTTTTTGGTAAAGCGGTTAAAGACATGGATTCGGATTTGATTGCGCAAACTGCAGGTATGGTGTTCTCTGATCCGGACGCACAATTTACAACAATGAGCGTAGAAGAAGAGATTGCTTTTGGTTTGGAAAACATTGGCGTATCCGTTGAGGAAATACGTGAGCGTATTCAATGGGTATCGAAACTTACTCATTTGGAGAATCTGCTGGATAAACCTCCATATGACTTATCCGGTGGACAAAAACAACGTGTGGCTATCGCGGCAGTCCTGGCTACATCAATGCTTGATCCCAAATCCAAGGATGAGGTTTTTGATATTTTACAGCAGATTAAACGAGAATTAAAAATGACAATTATTGTCGTAGAGCATAATATCGAAAAAATTGCGGAACTATCAGATGCTGTGCTGCTTATGAATAAGGGAAAGATTATCCGCTATGAAGAGACACGAACGTTCTTCAGTGCGGTTGACTTATTAAAAGAAAATGGATTGAAAGTACCAGAAAGTATTGAGTTAATTTACTACTTGTATGATAAATATGGTGTTGATACGACAGCTCCAGTAAAATTCAATGAAATTGCGGCAGAGATACAGCGATTGCTGCGATTAAATGAGGAGGCTGTTTGAATGGAAGATGGCAATATTATTGAAGTCAGAGATTTGAAGTTTACGTATGATGATGGTACCACAGCACTTGAACATATTGATTTTAATGTTCGCTGTGGTGATTTTGTCGCTTTGATTGGTCAGAATGGGTGTGGCAAGACAACACTTTCAAAATGCCTTAACGGCATTTTGAAACGAACTTCTGGCAGCATTGAAATTAATGGGATCAATGTAAATGAAAAAGGTGTTATTAAAAAGTTGGTTCGCAATATAGGATATGTATTTCAAAATCCGGATCATCAACTATTTAATTCAAAAGTTTATGAGGAGATTGCGTACGCATTGCATAATATTGGTCTGGATGATAATGAAATTGATGAAAGAGTTAGGCATGCAGCACAGATTGCGGGTGTGAGCAAAGAAATTTTTGATGAGCAGCCATGTATGCTGGTTAAGGGACTGCGGCAGCGTGTAGCGATTGCGTCTATCTTGTCACTGCGGCCCAAAATCATTATTGTAGATGAACCAACAACAGGTCAGGACTATCGCCAGTCTGTAGAAATTATGCAGTTTTTGTGCAAACTCAATGAGGAAGGGCACACAATTATTATCATTACGCATGAGATGGATATTGTAGCTCAGTATGCTAAGCG
>Ga0302166_10000313_pt1 | contig 11748 bp, 11 predicted proteins | sample I_Fen_E3_3_FD_193491 | JGI IMG/M metagenome (GOLD analysis project Ga0302166, IMG submission 193491) | Peat permafrost microbial communities from Stordalen Mire near Abisko, Sweden - I_Fen_E3_3 | ecosystem: Environmental > Terrestrial > Soil > Wetlands > Permafrost | place: Sweden: Abisko... | reverse complement strand
TTCAGGTTTTTGTATAAAACCCATAATATGCACAAGTACATGGGAATCCATGCTATTCGACCTGTAATGTAACTGATAAAAACATCTCCCCATGCAGAATTAAATCCATTCACGCCCAAAAGTATGCTTTTTTCAATAGCATATATTGTATCCATCATATATAATTACCTTTTTATATTGTACCAAAGAATGTGCGAAATAACAGAAAAAAAATAAGAATATTGGATGAGTAAGCGTTTTTTTTTATTTAATGCATAAAAAATAAGATGTTTCAACCTTATTCATACATTTAATGCATATTGCAGTACATTATTTTAAGAAAACATGACAAAATATTTGCAGATTTCGGGGAAATGGCTACCTTTGCAATCACAAATGCGGTAGTAGCTCAGTTGGTAGAGCATCAGCTTCCCAAGCTGAGGGTCGAGGGTCCGAGTCCCTTTTGCCGCTCGCATTGATTATTAGGCAGTTACATTGATTGTAGCTGCCTTTTTTACTTCAAAAAAAGCTTGTAATCTTGTATTATTTACAGTGAGAGAAGATGGAGCAGAAATAACATTATTAAGATTAGATGAAACTCATTATGGCAACAAAAAATAAATTATCGGTTCCCTTTATGCCTATTCATCCTGGTAGTATACTAAAGGAAGAGTTAAGAGAGAGAGGAATTAAACAAAAAGATTTCGCTCAACTGATTGGTATGCGAGAGACACATCTGAGTACTTTAATAAAAGGTAGAAGAAACATTTCGGCTGAAGTGGCTGATAAGTTAGAAACGTATTTAGGTATCTCGTCTGTATCTTGGTTAAATTTGCAAACTCAATATGACTATGATTGCAGTATGATTGAGGAGAGAGTGGTAGAGACGTAGTTGTTATTGTTGCTATTTCATCTCAGCCTGATTCTCAGTGTAGAATAATTCTAAGACTTGATGCTGGCATTCAGTTAAAAATGATTTGTTGATCAATTAATTTACTGCACATTTTTAAGAGTACTCTTTTTGCATATCAATTTAGCGAGTTGATTGATTATTTTTTTTGCTCTTGCATAGGATGCATATCTTTAGTGCGTACGAAAGATGCAAATGGAAAAGAAAGATAAGAGAGATATCTGATCTAAAAAATAAGAATATAATAAATAGACAACAAGATAACTTACTTACATCATAAGCATTAATTTTTGCTCGTAGGCGCTTTCTAACCTTAGCGCTTGCGAGCTTTTTCTGTGCCTTACTCAATTGACCATTTTTTATTTCTGATCACTGATCTTTAATGAAGATGAAGAACCACTCTCCTAATGTATCTTTGTTTACAAAAAAAATAGATATTCAGATATTTCAAGTTTCAGAGCTGCAACTTGAATTTTGTATTATTCTATACAAATAATTATGCCTACTCCTTACTAGTCTTTATGTTTCTTAGGCTGTTTGTTTAATCGATAGATCACATGAAACAATAAATATCTTGGGAGTACATTGTAGTAGGTTTCCACTCGTCCTTGCGCATTGATGGTGCGTTGCACATTGGAGAGGTTACTTAAAATGTCAAATCCGTCAAGTACAAAGATCAAGTTGCCATGCATAGCTTGTTGTGAAAGACGAGCATTCCATATCAACTCATTGGTGTTCATGTTGTGATCCTCATAGCCGCGTCGTCCGTACTCCGTTAAATCCATGTTGAGTTGCATATTCCAAGGAAATTCAACCTGCCCTGAAAAACCATAATTGAAATCTGCCGCATTGATCGTATTGAAATCTTCACGTGCGCTTTCGGAATGCGTCCATTTGCAACGACTAATAACATTTAAAGATAGCTTGTCTCTATGAAATCTGCATTCCAAGGATTGAGTGAGGTAAAGCGACTGTACAGTACTACGATTGCCTGTATTGCTACCGGCTACACTCACCAAATCCACATTGTGTTCATACTGCCCATTTGTGCCGGTATTGAATGTGAAAAGCTTCTTGGCATCCAATGGACAAGTATAATTCACATCCGCCGTTCCATTCCAATTTCCGTTTATGTTATCCGGTTTAGTAGTGCGTATACCTGTGGCTTTATCGTAGACATATCCCATTGCCACGGCATTCTGCGTTATTCCATAATTCGTACTTACGTTGAAAATTCTTTGGTCATCAGATATGTTGCGATATGATAATGACATATTGTGTGAACGGGTATTTTTAAGATTCGGATTGCCCAATGTTACATATAACGGATTGGAATCATCGCGGACGTTTAGCAGATTATTCATAGATGGAGCTGATGAGTTACAACGATAATCTAATGAGATTGATTTTTTCCATCCATTTATTGTCTTAGAAATACGTAGTCCCGGACTAAACAACCCTACATTACGTGTTAATGTGGTGTCAAGTGAAGCTCGTTGATAAACAAGCTGGTTTTTATCCAAATGGAATGGTAATTGTACGTCGAAATTCATTTCATTTTTTCCTTTTTTACCTAAGCGCCAATGAATGTCTGAGCCCACATCATGTGAATAGTTATATCCTCGTGAGTAATAACTGTTTTTTGCATCGATTGCCAACTGAAGCGAATCAGCTGTCGAAGGCAAGGAACCTAGTTCATGGCTGTCAAAAGTTTTCCATCCAGCCAAACCATCAAGCCTATAAAGTGAGCTGATGCTTGATTGATAGGACTGCCCATAGCCATAGTATGGTACTATAGAGAGTCGGGAAGATACATTATACCAATATTCGGCCCTCAACTTATAGTCGTAATTTTTACCTGGCGTAGTGTTATATTGATTTCTAGCGTCCGTTGGCGATGATGAATTAGAAGGATAATCTAGACGAGAATGACTGTAATTATTATTTTTTTGATCTGTATAAGTGAAGTTCCCCGTAAGCGAGATATAGTCGTTACTATGAGGCATCTTTACCATTGACATCATATTTGTAGATAATGTCAAGGAATGGTTATTTCCTATCGCATTTGATACGTTTCTGTTGATAGCAATTTTTCGCATCAGGCTTCCTGGGTTTGACGTATAAATACTATCTATTAATCCCTTATTGAAATATTTTGAAGGTTCGTCAGAAAAGGTAGCCGAGAGTGAGTTGCTTAGCGTATTTGCTTTAGAATACATTAGATTGGTCATAAAAAAGAGTCCTCCTTTTGAGCTATTAAACCATGAGATCGTATTCGAAAGATTATACCCCGTGTTGTTGGTATGCACATCACTCAAACTTCGCCCGTAAGTATCACCGCCTGATAGGAAGTTTACGCTATTCACGTTATTCTGCTCATTGGTATTTGTACGGATGACTTGGGCAGCACCGTCAATATTTAAATTATGGGTATTTTCATAGTTATAATTTACGCCTGCTGATTTAGTAGTAATGAGAGCTCTAGACCCGGAAACAGGTGTCGATTCACTATTCTCACCGGGCTCTTGCATATCACCAAGGTTGTTGTCGTTGCCAAATACCGAAAGATGAAGCCTTGATGTAAACAGCGAACCGAAAACTTTGCCTAGATAGCGATTGTTTGAGCCTGTTCCAACTTCCATATTCGATATCCATCCGAATGAATAATCGCGTTTTAGCTGTACATCAATTACCAACTTCTTATCATTGGCATCACGTCCCATGGTTTTGCTCATATCACCCTCTTTTTCATAGACCTTCACTTTGCCTACCATGTAGGCAGGTAAATTCTTTAGCAACACTTTGTTATCACCTTTAAAAAACTCTTTGCCGTTCAATAACATGCTTTCAATATACTTCCCATTCATAAAGATGCGCCCATCGCTTTTTAATTCAGCTCCGGGTAGTTGTTTTATAAGGGCATCAAGCATAGAACCTTCAGATAATTGGAAAGCATCGGCATTATAAACCAACGTGTCACCATTGACATAGAACTTTATTCTGGTAGCTTTGACCGTCACTTCGCCTAATTGGTGTGTATGAATCTTCTTGAACATCTCCGTCTTACCGACATATCGATTCATTTCGCGACGGTAAAACTTCACATCTATATCTTTGTAGACCGTTTCATAACCAGGGTGGGTGAGACGGAGAATATGTTTACCATCATTCACTTTTAAGGCATAAAATGACCATTGCGTATAAGCGGTATCTATCACAGTGCTGTCCGTTCGCATTAATTCAACACGTACACTGTCAATTCTTTCTTTCGTAATTGCATCAACAACGCTTCCTCCTATTTCTTTTTTCTTATCATTTTCTGTAGAAAACAAAACATACGGTAGTAAAAGTAACGGAAGCAGACATATATATTTTTTCATCTCTGAATATTCATAATTTTCGTAAGGGAAGGTAATTCATTTGCATAACTCGATAAGTATACTCAATCATTCTCAATCTTTTATCAATAAAATGATAACAGGCATATCCTATTGGAAATAATGCGACTGATAGGCCGCACATATGCATTACTATAAATGATAAGTTGCCTCTAAGCATGTTCTTTAATGTCTCCCATATATTAAGCATTGTTTCTAGTTTAGCAAGTAATGGATCAAAATTATATTTCACTAATTTATCGACAAATATTATACAATTATTCCACAGCATTACAAATACATATGATTTATTACTGTTATTTTTGTATATTTTCACATAATGACTATGCGTTTAGCATTTGTTGTAGATACTATGCTTGATTATTTAGTATTTTAGCAAATCTTATGCAACCTTGCAATAGGGTAAGATCAATTTGCACAGATATCCCTTTTACCACTATTATTTTACAAAAAGAATACAACGAAAAAACTATTGGAATATTAATAACAACTATAAATTATAGTCTATGAAAAGATTCATTTTATTATTATCTATTGCATGTCTTCCTATGTTGGGAATACAAGCAAGGCATCATGTGATGAGCTCTCGTAAGGCCCATGTGGCAATGGTATATGTCTGCACAGGACCATATGCAAAAGTGTATCATTCTTCTCCGGATTGTAGGGGATTGAATAGATGCTCCGGAAATATAAAGAAGGTATCTCTGAAACATGCACAGCAGATGGGTAGGAGAGCATGTGAAATTTGCTATTGATTAAAATATTGAATGATGAGTATGCCCTATCAAAAAAGGTAAATACAAATTTATTTGTATATTTGCCGATTCATTTATCGGTCGCTTCTAATTTAGAAGCACAATAAGCAATAAGATTAAAACAATGAGTTCTGTATATCAAATATTATTTCTTTTAGAAAATGAAGAAGCTCTTATCTGTGAAGTTAAACGTACCGATTTGGTAGATGCGCCTAAAGATAAGAAGTATCATTGGGTATTTTACGATAAGACTGATAGTTCTGTTCAGAAACTCTCTTTTGTTTCGATGAATTCTTCCGATGATATTCAGGAAAGGTCGTTTAAGCAAGGTGAATTAAAATTTAATGCATCCGAAGGTATTTTTGAAGGAGGCGATAAATGTTTTATTCTCCAAAACCATTCAGGAATTTCATTGTCAAAGATTGTATTGGATAAAGTATGCTGCTATCTTGATCAGCTCTGCTAATTGAATTCAATATCGTTAAAATAAACGTCCGATATGTAGCTTTAACTATATATCGGACGTTTTTCAATTGAGAGGTGAATAATCCTCTATAATTTGTTTAAATAGAGCCGGATTCTATATCATTTTCTGATATTAGAAAAGCGTATTCAATGTTATGGACTTTACTGAATTCCTCTGCTTTACTCAAACTCTTTTTTACGAATTCGCATGCCTTATCATAGGTTGTACCCTCTGAAAATTGCGCTTTCCATGTTGTTGTTAATTTACCTACCTTTTTAAAATGACGACTTTCCAATGACTCATAAAAGTCATTTTTCCCTTTTGGCAGAGCCAAGGGCAAGTTGATAGTAAGTAAGACTTTGTACTTCTTATTTTCCATGAAATTTATTTTTTATAAAAATACTGCAAAAATGCGTCAATCTTTTAAATGCCATGTTAATTCTTGTCCTTTACTGGAAATTGGGAATTCCTTTTTTGATATGTCGCTGTGAAATGTTCTCATGGGTGAGTGTTTCATTTGTTTCCACACATTTAAGAATCTGTTGTTTAATGCCAAATGTATTCTATGTTATTTTTTAGAAGGTGGAAATATGAATATATGTTTATAAAAATAAAAATAGCTTTCGCATAAATAATGCATAAATAAAAATAAGTTCAGAAGTTCAGCACCCTCCCTCTCTCTTTTTAGTATTTTCTCATGAATTCTATTATATTTATTCATAAACTTGCATCAATATATTAATTATCAATTCGTTATGTTTGTGCTCCAAATCTACTGCGTGAAAACCTCTTAGATCATCAGAGCACATCAATACTTATGAATTTGACAAAAAAGTTGTTTTATTCCACTTTTTGGCAGTGAAGAAGTTCAAGAGGGTCAGAGAGAGTTCAGAATTGAACTTCTTGCACTATAAATCAGGTATGTGATATCATAAATATGCAAGAAGTGCATTGCGTCCTTTCAAATACTCTGATAATAAATAGATTAGAATTCGATATACGCATATTTATAAAGAAGTTCACAAGAAGTTCAAATTTGAGCTTCTTGAACTTCTTATAAATATGTTAAAACAGATGCTATATTATAGTATATATTACTAGTAATCAATATATTACATAGTATATTATACTATGTAATATATTCTATAATATAGATTATAGGATCTATTTCTATAAATCCTTATTTCACAATATACTTAGAATAAGAGAGTTATATTTCCCAAATTTAGGGTATAAAGCCCATTTGAACTTCTGAACTTCTTTGATTGTTTCTATTTGTATTATTATCTGTTGTTATGTGATAATAATACGAATGTTACCGTCCGTTCTCCTCATAGTTACGAGTTGTTCTCCTCTCTTAAGCGAGTTGTTTCCCCCGTAACTGTGAGTTTGTTCGCTCCTAACTACAAGTTGAGCAACTCTCAGTTATGGGTGGAACGAAATGCAATAACGAGTTAGACGGAACGCTATAGCGAGTGTCGGGTTTTTCAATAGCGATAAATCAAAGTTATTCATAATCCATCACATAAATGTCTGCATAGTCAGTTGCGTCAGGATAATAAAGAGTAAAGAGGATAAGTAAGTAACACAGGAGATGCAAATAGTCAAAGTTAAAATCCAATATAACCCACATATACTTTTCACAACAAATCTCACCTATTTTATGAATCCATTAAAAAATCCCCTTACATTCTTCTAAAAAAATAAGTTTATAAAGAAAAATATTGTTCATTAAAAACAGCATAACTACACCTTATAATATACAGCCCCAATAATCAGCTACTAGAATAAAAAATATATGTTAAATACAAAGAAATATTATGCGACAATCAAAAAACTCTTTATCTTTGGCTCCTGAATCAAGCGAAATGTAAATATTTTCAGAAAAGCGATTATGAACAAAAGCTCATTAAATATAAAATATATCAACAAATTTGTATGTTTGAAAGAAATTTCTAACACACACACACACACACACACACACACACACACACACACACACACACACACCATGCGAGTAAGAACTTATTAGCATTACTGATTTTACTGCTCAGTAACTTTTTTCCTAAAGTATCTTTTAACCAAAAAGTCGCCTTTTTTACACTCTTTTTGTGTGCATTTTCCTTACGCGTAGGCTCACAACACGTAGCTGTGAAAAGCAACCTGCTGTATGATGCCGCAGCTATTCCGTCCTTTGGAATAGAAACCAAAATAGCCAAATCCACCACATTAGATATATTGGGTACATATGACCCGATCACGTTCTCAAATAACCGTAAATGGAAGAACTGGATGGTGCAACCTGAGTTGCGCCGTTGGGGTTGTGTGCCCTTTTCCGGAATGTTTGTCGGAGTGAATGCCCTCGCGGGTGCATTTAACCTGGCTAACCTACCCTTTGCTAAAATCGCAAATAAACGTGTTCAGGGCACGTTTTATGGCGGAGGTATAACTTTGGGTTACCATAAGATATTATCGCCACGGTGGGGCTTGGAAAGTGCCCTGAGCGTCGGCTATGTGCATACTGACTACTCTCGTTACCGATGCGGCAGCTGTGGATACAAAGAAAAGAACTTTCATAAAGATTATGTGGGGCCTACTCGGCTCTCCATTTCACTCGTATATATGATCAAATAATAAGCATTATGAATATTTGCAATACAAGAAAAACAAAACAGTTGTTGTTGCTACTGGCACTGGCATTTTGCTGTGGAGGAGCAGTCTACGGACAAGTTGCCTACAAGGGCCAGCTTTATATCAACAATGAAAGCTTTCAACGCCAGGGCGACTTGCTGCACGTGTATATGAAAGTCAGTTATGACAATGCAGCCATCGGCTCAGGCGAGTCACTCACCTTTACTCCGGTGTTGAAGACGGACAGCAATATCGTCCACCTCTCCTCGGTAGTAATCAACGGTTATCGCAAAGAAAAGGCTGAACGTCGTGCAGCCGTGCTGCAACATCGCCGTCGCAGTAATGTGGCTGTAGTCGTGAGAGAAAGTCATACAGGCAAACGTTCATTTATTTACGATACAACCATTCCTTACAAGGATTGGATGGAAAACGGCTCTGTCTATGTAGAAAGTGAAGAATGCAATTGCAACGGGCATCGTGCTCATATTTACGAGGATAGAGTATTAGCAAGTATTCCCTTCACACACGAACCCAAAGAATCTGTGGATCCGTTGGTTAAAAATGAGACCTTACTTGCTTGGGTACAATTCCTAAGACCTGAAGCACAAGAGGGTAATAGCTTTGCAAAGAGAGGCGTGATATCCTGGTACAGAGACAAAAGCCTCGGTAACCTGAGTGAGAACAAACAAAATCGTTCGATCTTCGATATTATCTCTGCTGATATAAAGAACGCTTTACAATATTACGGAACCACACTAACTAAAGTGAACGTAACGGGTTACGGTGCTCCAATTGGTGATTACCAAAAGAATGAAACGCAAGCGATGGAACGCTCGCTTTCATTAAAACGTTGCTTGATGGGCAACCACTTGACGAACAAGAACTCTTTGGAAGTCACTTGGGTGACAGAAGATTGGGACAGTATTGCAGCCTTGGTAAGCAACAGCAACATGTCTTTGAAAGAAGCCGCTTTGGATATTATCAAAAGTGTAGATGTTGTAAACGGCCGTGAAAAGGTATTGGAAGACCTGAACCACGGTGTGCCTTACGAATATATGCGTCACAACATATTTCCACAAGTTTGTCGTGTAGCTTACACGTTAAACTTTGATCGTCAAGGTATGGATGCTCAGACCGGTCGCTTGATGGTAAAGAACAATCCGTCAACGATGTCATTGAGTGATTTCTACACCGTAGCAATGAGTTACAAAGCAGGTTCAAGAGAATTCAACGATATCATGGACTTGGCAGCCCGCCTGTTTCCTGATAACCCGGAAGCGAACATAGATGCAGCCGCAGTGGCTTTAACTCGCAAAGATACCAAACTAGCTCGCAAATACTTGCTTCGTTGGCAGACTGACCCAAGAGCTTACAACAACATGGGATTGCTTTACTTGTTGGAAGGCAACAAAGACAAAGCAGAAGTCTACTTGCAAATGGCTCAGGCAGCCGGTGTGGAACAAGCTTCAACCGTGTTGAAGTATATCAAAACGATCAAATAAGACAATAAAATAACAACAGTGCTGTATATCACTATCAATTTTTAAAGGAATCAATATTAAATCAAAAACGTATGAGTATCAACAAATTAGTATTTGCAGGGATCGTGTCAGTCGGTTTATTGGCATCCTGCGCAGGCAATGAAAATGCCGTTACACAAGAGTCAAGTGAGCCGGCCGTGATCAGGTTGACCTTGTCGACGAGTAGTGCAACCACCAAAGCGGGAGGTTCAACCGGAACGACCATTCCTTCAACAGACGGTTCAACGGCTAACTCTTCAACGGGTGAAGCCAAACTGAACCGGGTATGTGTGGGTATTTTTGATGGAAACATCGGTACCAGCAAAGTAGTAACCATTCAAGATGTTTCTTCACCTACGACGGCTACTCCCAATACCGTAAATACGACCACCGCGGCAAAATACATAGCAGTGGTAGCCAATGCCCCAAGCGGTTATTTCAAGGGCATCACCACCTTTTCAGGCTTTATGACAAAAGTGGCTGATTTGGGTTATACCACCAGTGCCGACGGAAACACGGCGTATGCAATCGCCGGTGGAGTGAACAGCCAGTTAACAACGGGTCTACCCATGTATTGTGCCGCTCAGCAACTCAATAGCGGAGTCACTCTTGCAGCCAATTCCACCACAACGGCGTCCGCTACATTGCTCCGTATGGTAGCTAGGATAGCCCTGACCAATATCACTACCAGTTTCGAGACTTCCGGTGCCTATTCCGGTGCGGTGTTTGTACCTAAAGAAATCTTTATGTATAATGCCAATACTACTTATGACTGGGATAATTCCATGCCATCTGCAGCTTCCTTGCAGACGGGCGAATCCACCGATGCCAGCAATGCGTTGCTCTCCACTTTGACAAGTTATTCCTATTTGAGTAGCGGTGTTTTGTCTTTGACGGGAGTGGCACCCACTACGGCTTATTCAGGTACCGCTACGGAATTGGTTTATTTGAAAGATCCATTGACTTCTTCCACCACGGATAATCCCTATTTTTTCTATGTTTTTCCGAACAGCAGTTCGAGTGCATCAAGCACCACGAATGCCACAAAAATAGTGATTAAAGGTAATTGGACTTTCGGAGGAACCACAACGACAATGTATTACCCGATTCTAATCAACCATGCACAGACGGGAACGACCATTACGGGAACACCGGGTACGGATACTCAAATAGCAGCCAATACGCGTTATGGAATAAAAGCCGTCATACGGTCAATCGGCGTGACTTCTCCGGCTTCCAACATTGATCCGGCTTCGGTAAGTCTGAGCGTGAGCGTAAGCTCTTGGACTGATGCCAGCCAAACAGTAGTGTTTAATTAATCAAGGTACCGGACTCCGCTTGGTAATGAGATACCCGAAGCTTTTGTTTCCGTTACTGTCGACTTTGCTGTTGATGCTGTTTGGCACATCCTGCGTCAATGAAGATAACAGCAACTGCGTGCAGTATGCCGTGACCACCCAATTGGTGGACAAGGCAGGGGCTGTATTGCCTGATTCGACAGTGGGAAATGTAAAGGCGTATCTCTTTCTGAACAACAAGTTTGATCGTATCGTTACGGCAGAAAGCAGTGGCAAATACCTGATCAGTTTTGAGGGCAACGCCAAAGCAACTTTGGTAGCATTCGGTAATATGAGCAGCGACAGTGTGAACATCCATACGCCTAATGAGGGGGACGATATCAGTACGGTTTCCGTAGGGTTGTTGGCAACCCGCAGCAGTTCCGGTTATTTCTCGTCACCGACGTATTTGTTTTACGGCCGTTTTGATTATGCATCAACTGCTTCAGGCAGTACGACCACGGCTTTGCTGCCGATGTACAACCAGCATGCACGGGTGCATGTGGTAGCCAAACATTTGCAGGCACAATTCAGCAACGGCAAGTACCAAATCGTGTTACAGGGTTTTCGTGATGCCCTCACCTTTGACGGGACAGTTACCGGTGATTCGGTCACATATAGTCCAAACGGAACATTCGATGCAGACGATGGTTATACGACAGAGGCGGTGAATACCTTGCCAACGAAAACGGATGAGTATGTGACGGTGCAGATTTATAAGGACGGCGCTTTGTTGTGGCAGACTTCAACGG
>Ga0302166_10000311_pt1 | contig 11803 bp, 11 predicted proteins | sample I_Fen_E3_3_FD_193491 | JGI IMG/M metagenome (GOLD analysis project Ga0302166, IMG submission 193491) | Peat permafrost microbial communities from Stordalen Mire near Abisko, Sweden - I_Fen_E3_3 | ecosystem: Environmental > Terrestrial > Soil > Wetlands > Permafrost | place: Sweden: Abisko... | reverse complement strand
ATCTTGTTCTGGTTGGCGCTGAGCGTGACGACCTGATCCGCCGGCAGCGAGCGCAGGATGTCGATGAGCTTGCGCGCACCGACCGTCGTGCTGAAGTTCCCGGCATCGCCATCGAGATCGGCCATGGTGCGCACCTGGATCTCGAGGTCGCTGGTGGTGAACTCGATCTGCGAGCCGGTCTTGCGGATCAGCACGTTGGCCAGGATGGGCAAGGTGTGCCGGCGCTCGACGATGCCCGAGACGGCTTGCAGAGCACTCAGAACTTTTTCTTGTGCTGCCTTCAAGACAATCATGTGAACCTCTTAATTTAGTCGTCTTAGTAGAGGACGACGTTTTCTGTGGAGAACGCCATTTTCCCCTTTTCCATCAACCGCTTATCTTGCCGCCAAGCCTGTGTGCGAACACGCCGCAAAGGCGGGAGCCGCAGACAACAACTTTGAAAAAGTGCCTTGCCCTGTGGACAGCTCGCAAGTTGTCATGAAGTTGTCCCCAGACTTGTGACTTGACATATCGCTCAGCCTTTCAGTGTTTGTTCCAGCACGTGCAGCTGCTGGTTCAGTTCGGTGTTCTTCTGGCGCTCGGCTGCGATCTTGCGCACGGCGTGCAGCACCGTGGTGTGGTCGCGACCGCCGAAGAGCTCACCGATCTCGGGCAGGCTCTTCTGCGTCATTTCCTTGGCGATGTACATCGCGATCTGGCGCGGCCGCGCAATGCTGGCCGGGCGCTTCTTGCTGTACATGTCGGCGACCTTGATCTTGTAGAAGTCGGCCACGGTCTTCTGGATGTTCTCGACACCCACCTGGCGGTTCTGGATCGACAGCAGGTCTTTCAACGCCTCGCGGGCGAGCTGGATGTTGATGTCCTTCTGCGAGAAGCGCGAGTAAGCCAGGATCTTGCGCAGGGCGCCTTCGAGCTCACGCACATTGGCGCGCACGTTCTTCGCGACGAAGAAGGCCACGTCCTCGGGCATCGGCGTGCCTTCGAGGTCGGCCTTGCGCATCAGAATGGCCACGCGCATCTCGAGCTCGGGCGGCTCGATGGCGACCGTCAGACCGGCGTCAAAGCGCGAGGTGAGGCGTTCGTCGATGTCCACCAGCCCCTTAGGGTAGGTGTCGCTGGTCATGATGATGTGGGCCTTCTTGGCCAAGAGAGCTTCGAAGGCGTTGAAGAATTCTTCCTGCGTGCGCTCCTTGCCGGCGAAGAATTGCACGTCGTCGATCAGCAGCAGGTCGAGCTGGTGGTACTTGGCCTTGAGTTCGTCGAAGGTCTTGCGCTGGTAGTTCTTCACCACGTCGGTGATGAACTGCTCGGCGTGCAGGTACAGCACGCGCGCATCACTGCGATCGGCCAGCAAGGCATTGCCCACTGCGTGCACCAGGTGTGTCTTGCCCAGGCCCACGCCGCCGTAGATGAACAATGGGTTGTACATCTGGCCCGGTGCGCCGGCCACGTGCAGGGCTGCGGTGCGCGCCATCTGGTTGGCACGGCCGGGCACCAGCGTGTCGAACGTGAGGGCCGGGTTCAGGCGATGACGCGGCAGGACACCTGAGCCCGCGTCACCGGACAGGCGGGCTGAAGTGCGTGAATTCGGCGAGTTCGGGTGCGCGCCGTTGCTGTGGCCGTTCAAGGCCTGTGTCAGCGCCTGAGGGCTGTTGACGCGCACCGACGGAGCAATGATGCGGGGAGCCGTGGCTTCGCGGGCGGCGAGCGTCAAGTCCAGGCGCACCGGCTTGCCGGCGAGTTCGCTCAGCACGGCCTCGATGCGGCTGGCGTACTGGTTGCGGATCCAGTCCAACTTGAAGCGGTTGGGCACACGCAGAGACGCCACCGCCCCGTCGCTGCCATCGTCGGTGACGTCGGCAGCAGGCAGCGGGCGGATCCAGGTGTTGAATTGTTGTTCGGGCAACTCCGCGGCGAGTCGCTCGCAGCCGCGTTGCCAGAGGTCAGCGCTCATATTGTGGAAAAGTCTTCTTGGAGCGGCGGGATTCTACGTCGCAAGAGGTCGGAAAGACGCGGTTATCCACAGTTTTGACGAGCAGGTCAATAGCCGTGCGCAGGCGCATGCTGCCGTGCAAGTCTTTGACTTGGAAGGGGGTTTTTGGTGTAATAGTGGGTTTCCCGAAGCCCTTTTCGGGATCGTTCAATCGTTCAATGACGTGACGGCGGGTGGCATCGGTCGAGTCAGCAGCCAGTCGAGAGTTAGCCCCGTTCATCAGGATCCACCATGAAACGCACCTACCAAGCCTCCAAGACCCGTCGTGCCCGTACCCACGGCTTCCTCGTCCGCATGAAGACCCGCGGCGGTCGTGCCGTGATCAACGCACGCCGCGCCAAAGGCCGCAAGCGTCTGGCTGTCTGAGGCCAGTCAGCCCCGCCGCCATTCATCCCGGTCGCGCCGTGATCGGTCGCATTGTGCGATCCGTCGATTTCGAACGCGTGCTGGGGTCTCCCATCCGAGCGCGCAGTGCGCACTTTGCTGTGCACTACCTCGAAAGCCGCCCCAGCCAGCCTGCAAAGCCCCGGCCCCGGGCGCTTTCAGCCGAGTTGTCAACAGATCAGGCACCCGAAGAGGGCATGGCTGTGGATGACTTGGTTCCCCAAGCCTGTTGGCTCGGTGCCGTGGTGCCCAAGCGGCATGCTCGCCGCGCGGTGACACGCACCTTGATCAAGCGTCAGATTCGGCACGCCGCCTCGGTGCAGTCTGGGCTGGCCCATGGTTTGTGGGTGGTCCGGCTTCGCTCGCCATTCGATCGTGTCGCATTCCCCAGCGCTGCATCAGATGCCTTGCGGGCCAGCGCCGGTGCAGAGTTGGCCGTGCTGCTGGCCGATGCCGCGCGCCGCGTGTCGGCCTGAGTTGCGACACGATGCTGCGCCGGTTTATTGCCCTGCCGCGATGGCTGCTGATCGCCTTGGTGCGCGCTTACCGTTTCTTCCTGAGCCCCTGGCTGGGCAGTGCCTGCCGCTTTGAACCCACCTGCTCGGCGTATGCGCTGCAGGCGCTGCAACAGCATGGTGCCGCAGCTGGCAGCTACCTGACCCTGCGCCGCCTGGCGCGTTGCCACCCCTGGTGCGAGGGCGGCCATGACCCGGTGCCTGCTCAGGCAGGCGGCTTGTTCTCTCACCTTTCCACCTCCCGCGAAAAGACTTCCCCATGACCGATATTCGCCGCACCCTGCTCTGGGTGGTGTTCCTGATGTCGCTCGCCTTGCTCTGGGATGCCTGGAACAAAAGCAATGGGCATCCGTCGATGTTCAATCCGGCTTCGGTCACCCGGCAGGCGGCCACAGGCGCCACCCCGGCAGTTGTCCCGCAGCAAACCGCCGGGGTCGCCGGCGTGGCTGTGGCATCGGCCGCGAGCGCGCCCGACGCCAATCTGCCGTCGGAAAAGATCACCATCTCGACCGACCTGATGCAGGCCACGCTGGACAGCAAGGGCGGCGAACTGGTGCGCCTGGAGTTGCTGCAGCAGCACGATCAGCAGCACACCGACATCGTCGACCACGTGATGAACCTCTTCAAGGGCAAGGCCGACGAGCCGTTGGACCCTAAGCAGGCGAAGAAGAACGTGGTCTTGTTCGACGAATCCCGGTTCTATACCGCCCGTACCGGGCTCTGGCCTGCCGCCGGTGCGGCCGCGCTACCTGAACACCACACGGTGATGCGGCTGCTGCCTGGCGAGCGCGTGCTGGCCGATGGCGCGAAGCAGCTGGAAGTGAAGTTCGAGTCCCCCGAAGTGAACGGCGTCAAGCTCGTCAAAACCTACACCTTCAAGCGTGGTGACTACGCAATAGGCGTCAAGCACGAAGTCGTCAACAACTCTGCCACCGCGCTGAGCCCGCGCCTGTACCTGCAGCTGGTGCGCGATGGCAGCTCGCCGCCCGGGGGCTCCAGCTTCTACAGCACCTTCACCGGCCCGGCCATCTACACCGAGGCGTCCAAGTTCAAGAAGATCGACTTCAAGGACATCGACAAGGGCAAGGCCGAATTCGACAAGGGCGCCGACAACGGGTGGGTCGCGATGGTCCAGCATTACTTTGCGACCGCCTGGTTGGTCGCAGGCAAGCAGCCGCGCGAGTTCTTTGCCGACAAGGTGCCCAACGCGACCAACGAATACACGGTCGGCATGTTCCTGCCGCTCGGCGAGATCGCGCCGGGCGCCACCAAGACACTCGACGCGCAGCTCTTCGCCGGCCCGCAAGAAGATGCCAAGCTCAAGAGCCTGGAAGAGGTGGCACCTGGTCTCGACCTGGTCCGCGACTACGGCTGGCTCACCATCCTGGCCCGCCCGCTGTTCTGGCTGCTGACGCAGCTGCATGCGCTGTTGGGCAACTGGGGCTGGTCGATCGTGGCGCTGGTGGTGTTGCTTCGCATCGCGTTCTACTGGCTCAACGTCAGCGCCTACCGCTCGATGGCCAAGATGAAAGCCATCAACCCCAAGGTAATGGAAATGCGCGAGCGGCTGAAAGACAAGCCGCAGCAGATGCAGCAAGAGATGATGCGCATCTACCGCGAGGAGAAGGTCAACCCGCTCGGTGGTTGCCTGCCCATCCTCGTGCAGATGCCGTTCTTCATCGCGCTGTATTCCACGCTGTTGTCCAGCGTCGAGATGCGCAACGCACCGTGGATCGGCTGGATCACCGACCTGTCGGCCAAGGACCCGTACTTCATCCTGCCCTTGCTGATGACGGCCTCGAGCCTGCTGCAGACCTGGCTCAACCCCACGCCGCCGGACCCCGTGCAGGCCCGCATGATGTGGATCATGCCGCTGGTGTTCTCGGTGATGTTCTTTGGTTTCCCTGCCGGCCTGGTGCTGTACTGGCTGACCAACAACATCCTTGCGATTGCCCAGCAGTGGGTCATCAACAAGCAGCTGGGCGTGCTCGGCAAATAGAGCGTCTCGCAGACAATCGCGGCCATGCTGCCGCGCCATGACCAAGCGATTGTTGCCATTGCCACCGCCGCGGGCCGCGGGGCGGTCGGCATCGTGCGGGCGTCGGGGCGCTCTTTGCAGCCGCTGATCTCTGCGATCTGCGGCCAGGCGCTGAAACCACGCCACGCGAGCTACCTGCCGTTCGTCGACGCCCAGGGCCAGGTAATCGACCAGGGCATCGCGATCCACTTTCCCGGCCCGCAGTCGTACACCGGCGAAGACGTGCTCGAGCTGCAGGCGCATGGCGGTACGGTGGTCTTGCAACTGCTGCTGGCGCGCTGCCTCGAAGCGGGCCGCGACATCGGCCTGCGCCTGGCCGAGCCGGGTGAGTTCACCGAGCGCGCCTACCTCAACGACAAGTTGGACCTGGCACAGGCCGAGGCCGTGAGCGACCTGATCGAGGCCAGCACCGAAGCGGCCGCGCGCTCGGCCAGCCGCTCGTTGACGGGAGCGTTCTCGGGCGAGATCGACGGCCTGCGCGAGCGCCTGGTCCGGCTGCGCATGCTGGTCGAGGCCACGCTCGACTTCCCCGAAGAAGACATCGACTTCCTGCAAAAGGCCGACGCGCGCGGCCAGCTCGACGCGATCTCCGCGCAAGTCGCCCGCGTGCTCGACCGCGCGCGCCAGGGCGCGCTGCTGCGCGAGGGCATCCAGGTGGTGCTGGCCGGCCAGCCCAACGTGGGCAAGAGTTCGTTGCTCAATGCGCTGGCCGGCGCCGAGCTGGCCATCGTCACGCCCATCCCCGGCACCACGCGTGACAAGGTCAGCCAGACCATCCAGATCGAAGGCGTTCCGCTGCACGTGGTCGACACCGCCGGCCTGCGTGAGTTGGGTGACACTGGCGACGAGGTCGAGCGCATCGGCATCGCGCGCAGCTGGGACGAGATCGCACGCGCCGACGCCGTGCTCTTCCTGCACGACCTCACGCGCCTGGGCGACGCGGCCTACGACGCCGGTGACGCGCAGATCGCTCAGCGCCTCGCCCCACTGGCCGAGCGGGTGGTGCATGTCTTCAACAAGAGCGACCTGGCGGCCGCGCCGGCCGATGCCGGCATGGCACTGTCGGCGCACACCGGCAGCGGCCTCGACACGCTGCGCCGCCGCCTGCTCGAACTGGCCGGCTGGCACGCCCAGCCTGAGGGCTTGTTCATTGCGCGGGCGCGCCATGTGGATGCATTGAATCGCACGCGGGCGCATCTGGAGGCTGCGCAGGCGCAGGCGGCGTCGGTCGAACCGGCGCTCGACCTGCTCGCCGAGGAGCTGCGCCTGGCGCACAACGCGCTGTCCGAGATCACCGGCGCATTCACATCCGACGATTTGCTGGGCGAAATCTTCAGCCGTTTCTGCATCGGCAAGTGACCCCTCGTGCCAGGGCGTTCCAAGGCGTCCCTTGAAGATCACATTTTCCTTTGGTCGAAGACATGCTGCTGGTCGACAGCGGCGGCAGCTATGGCCAGGGACCGGACTGGAAGCCGTACGTCGTCACCGATGGCGAACTGATCACTGGCCAGAACCCTGCCTCCTCCGAACCTGCCGCGCGAGCCGTGCTCGCGCAGTTGCAAGTGCGCTGAACGACCTCGGCGTAACGGATTCAAAGACACAAACGGGTTTCACCGCGGCATGTCATCCTAACGATGTGTAGCTCGACGCGATCTCTGGTGCACTGATCACTGATATCAGTCACTTGCGTCGGCCCGAACGGGCAAAGGCCTGCTCAAGCCCAACCTGGATTACCAATCCGCAGCTCCACGCTTCGTAACACCTGCCGCGTCAATCGAGTCTTTTAGCTTGGCACTTTGGAATTCAATCTCAACGCGGCGTCGGCGGTACTGGCTTGTCTTGAGCTGGACGATGCCCCCGGGTGAGCGCGGACGCTGAGCGAACTGGAGGCTTGTGCAGCACCTTTGACACCTCTTCGCGCAGCATGCGGGCGACGGCTTGTGCAGCCGCGCTGAGCGTCCGGCCCTGCATCGTGACGAGCCCGATCGGACGGTGCACCTCGGGCTCGACCAAGCGGCGCTGCACGACCGCCGTGCTCCTGGCGACCAGCGCGGCCAATTCAGGCAGCGCCGCCACACCGAGCCCGGCGGCCACCATCGCGTTGATCGATGCGAGGTGCTCGACCTCATAGCGCGGCTCGAAACGGCGGCCCAGCTTGAGCAGCGCTTCGTCCGCGTACTGCCGCACGCTTGTGCGGACGGGCATCGAAATGTGGGGCAGGGCAATCACCTCGGCCCAGCGCAGTGGCCTGTCGGCTGTTGCCAGCGGATGACCGGCCGGCAGCAGAAGAACAAAGGGATCGCTTGCCAATGCTGCATACGTGAGATCTGCATAGGCAGGGTTCTCGGCGGTCAGTGCGAAGTCGACTTGACCCGCACGTACCAGCTCGAACGAGGCACCCGACAGCGTGTCCAGCAGATCGAGTCGCACGCCTGGATGGTCGATGGCAAAGCGCGCGAAGACCGCGGGCACGACGGTGGCGGCAAGCGAAGGCAGTGCGGCGACACGCACTTGGCCCTCGCGCAACTCGACGAGATCGCGAACTGCCGCGTTCGCGGCCTGGGCGTGCGCATGCAGTGTTCGCGCATGAACGAGTAGCGCATGCCCTGCGCTGGTGAGGCGGACGGTGCGCGTGTTGCGGTCGAAAAGCCGTGCGCCAAGGTTTGTTTCGAGACGGGTTATCACGCCCGACACGGCTGGCTGCGACAGGTGCATCTGCTCGGCTGTGCGGCGAAAGCTGAGCGTCGCGGCAAGCGAGAGGTAGACCTCGATTTCTCGGATCGACCAATTGATCATAATGAATTATCAATTAATCCAGAAATGCAACTGGACCGATCACTGACGCATTCCTACACTGCCTGCGCATGATGCATCCCCGAGATTCACACGTCGTCGTGATAGGCGGCGGCACGATGGGCGCCGACGTGGCGGTCGTATTCGCTCGCGCAGGGGCAAGAGTCACGGTGGTCGAGCCCGACGCAGCGAAGGCGGCACGGCTGCCGACGCACGCACGTCAGGAGCTTGATCTGATGGGCCGGGTGGAGCATGCCGACCGCGTCGCCGTGGTTCCCAACCTCGCGGAAGTCGATTGGTCGAAGGTCGGCCTGGTTGTCGAGTGCGTCTTTGAGCGGCTCGATGCGAAACGTCAGCTCTTCGCTCAGTTGGTCGAGGTGTCACCTCGTGAAGCATTACTGTGCAGCAACAGTTCAGGCATCCCTATCAGCCGCATCGCCGAAGGCTTGCCGACCCGCGAGCGCATGTTCGGGCTGCACTTCTTCATGCCAGCGCACCTTGTGCCCCTGGTGGAGGTCGTGTTCGGGCCCGAAAGCGATGCCGCGCTGGCCGCTGGGCTGGCCGATGTCATGCGTCAATGCGGCAGCGTGCCCGTGCAGGTGCGCAAGGACCGGCCAGGTTTCCTCGCCAACCGGTTGCAGCATGCGCTGGCACGCGAGGCCTTCGCGCTGCTCGACGATGGCGTCGCGAGTGCCGAGGACATCGACGCGGCGGTTCGTTTTGGTTTCGGCTTTCGCTTTCTCGCGTCCGGCCCGGTGCGGCAGCGCGACCACGCAGGGCTTGACATCCACTGTGCGGCCGCAGCGACGATCTACCCGAGCCTGTGCAACGACGCGCAGCCCGCGCGCGTGCTGCAGCAGCACGTGCACGAGGGACGCACGGGCATGAAGTCCGGCGCTGGCTTTGAGGTTTGGCCCGATGCACGCCGCCTGGCCGAGCGGCAGCGCTACGACCGACTTTTGCGCCAGGGCCTCGAACTGCTGCGCGACGAATTGCCGCCGCTGGAATGACATCATGACGAATCCCCCGCTGATCATCACCGTGGCGCCAAACGGCGCCTACAAGCAGGCGGCCGACCATGCGGCGCTGCCCCTGACGGTGCAGTCGCTCGCGGCCACAGCGAAGCGCTGCCTTGACGCAGGGGCCGCGATGCTCCACCTGCATATTCGGGACGCGCATGGACGCCACAGCCTGGACGTCGATGGCTATCGCGAAGCACAGCGCGCCGTGCGCGCCGCGGTCGGCAATCACATGGTTTTGCAGATCACCAGCGAAGCGGCCAAGGTCTACCGCGCACCCGAGCAGATCGCCATGGTGCGAGCCCTGAAGCCAGAGGCCGTCTCTGTCGGCCTGCGCGAGATCGACACTGACGAGATCGGCCGTGCGGGCTTGGCGACGTTTTTCGCCGAGTTGGCGCGTGAACGTACGATGACGCAGGTGATCCTGTATGACGCTGCCGACCTGCGTCGCTGGCAGGCTTTGCGTGCAGACGGCACGGTTCCGGACGCGCCGTGGTTCTTGCTTTTTGTGCTTGGGCGTTACAGCACCACGCAGACCTCAGATCCGCGCGAACTGTTGCCGTTCGTTGAAGCGCACCAGGGCGGGGAGCCTTGGGCGGTATGCGCTTTCGGCCGCGCAGAGCAGGCCTGTATCACCGCTGCGGCGGCGTTTGGCGGCCATGCTCGCGTTGGCTTCGAGAACAACCTGCTGCTACGCGATGGTCGCATCGCGGCGGACAACGCGGCCTTGGTCGCGCAGGCCGTCGAAACAGCCGCGGCGCTGGGCCGCTCGCTGGCGACGGCCGACGATATCCGCGTGCAGTTTGGCCGCTGAAGCGGCGACACGCCTGTATTCGACAACCACACGGAAACACGAATGATCGATCGTCGCAATTGCCTCGCCTCGCTGATAGTCAGTTTTTTTGCGCTTGGTGCCGCGCATGCGCAGGCTCCCTATCCGAACGGTCCCATCCGTTTCGTTGTGCCCTACCCGCCCGGCGGCCCGACCGACCTGATGGCACGCCTGCTGCAGCCGGAGTTGCAGCGCTTGCTGGGCGTCGTGGTTGTCATCGAGAACAAGGGGGGGGCCGGCGGCAACGTTGGCAGCGCCGAGGTCGCCAAGCAGGCACCTGCCGACGGACAGACGATCCTCCTCGCGGCCAGCGGACCCATGGCTGTCAACGCCACGCTGTTCAAGTCGATGAGTTTCAACGCACTGACCGACCTCGCGCCGGTCGTTCAGTTGTCGTCATTCCCTCTGGTGCTTGAGGTGCACCCCTCGGTCGACGCCAAGAACCTGAAGGAGTTCATCGCACTGGCCAAAGCGCAGAAAGATCCCTTCAGCTATGCGTCCGCGGGGAATGGGACACCGCAACACCTCGCAGGCGAACTGTTCTCGCGCGCTTCCGGAGTGCCGTTGACGCACATACCCTACCGCGGCGCCGGCCCGGCGCTCAACGACCTGCTCGGCGGTCAAGTGAGGGTGATGTTCGACATCCTTGGCAGTTCGCTGCAACAAATACAGGCCGGCAAACTCAGGCCGATCGCAGTGACATCCGTCAAGCGCAGCCCATCACTGCCCAACGTGCCGACGATGGCCGAGGCCGGCCTCCCGAACTTCGAAACGACGGCGTGGCACGGCATTGCAGTTCGCACCGGCACCCCGGCACCGGTCGTCGCCAAGCTCAACGCGACCTTTCTCGATATCTTCAAGGACCCGGCATTCCGCAAGAAGTGGGAGGCTCTTGGCACCCCTGTGGTCGCCGGCACGCCAGAAGATTTCGGACGCTTGGTTAGGACCGAGTCGGTGCGCCTTGGGCGCTTGGTCCGAGACGCCGGAGTGACGGCCGACTGATCACTGGCGGCAGCTGAACGCCCGGTGCGTACTCAGCTGCTCCAAAGCTGTGCCCGCTGGAGCCGCTAAAACATCGCACCGCGCAGCCCAGCTTTGACGGCACTGTTTGCCGCGCCATCCTGGCAACCCTCGTCTTACAACATGTTGTAAAGCTGGGGATTGTGAGCAATATGCCGCTGCAATCCCAAACTGATGTGTTGCGCGCTAGGTGAACTTGTGGGCGACTGATAGGCTGCGACCGCTTTTGAAGTCCGGCCGGCCAAGCTGCAATCTGAAACTTCTTGATGGGGTTCGCCACTGGCAAGAAACCCGTTTTTGCAGACCATGGTCAGCTGTTCGGTGCGTTTTTGCCAGCGATGTGTCGCCAGGAATCCCATGATCAGACTGCTGCATCTCACGATTGCATTACTCAACTGCCTTGCTGTCACGAATGCCTTCGCGGATATCGTGGTCGGCCATGTGATACCTCTTACTGGTGTTCAAGCCTCCACGGGCAAGCAGCTGAGCCTGGGTGCCAAGGCGTATATCGACTCCATCAATGCCGCGGGAGGCGTGGCGGGCAATCGCATCAACTACCAGGTTCGCGACGACGGGTACAAGCCAGAAGAGACAGTCAAGCTGGTGAATGACTTGATTCTGAAAGACGGTGCGGTCGCTCTGCTGGTCGGCGTTGGCACCGCCAACGGCGAGGCGCTGGCGAAGAGCGGCGTGATGAAAGCGAATGGTGTTCCGATGATCGGTACCCGCGCAGGCGCCAGTTCCTTGTATGGGCCCGAGAACGAGATGATCTTCCATCTGTGGGGCAGCTACGCGATGGAAATGAGCAAGATCGCCAAGCACTGCGCGACGATCAAGATGAACAAGATTGCTGTCGTTTACCAGAACGATTCATACGGAAAGGACGTCCTGACGAGCCTTGAAAGCGCTGCGGTGGCCAACAAGGTCGAGATCACTGCCAAGGCTTCCTATGAGCGCGGAACGGCCAAGGTGGAAGAGGCCGTCAGTCAGTTGCTCGCCGACAAGAACAGCGACTCCATCGTGATCATCGGTGTCACCGCCTCGGCCGCCGAATTCATCAAGCAGTACCGCTCCAAGGGCGGAGCCAAACCTATTTTCGGAATGTCGGTGTTTGATCCCGTCGCCATCATCAAGGCGATCGGTCCCGACATGGCGCGCGGCGTTGCCCTGGTGCAGGTTCTTCCCAACGTGTCGGTGTCGGTGAGTCAG
>Ga0302166_10000307_pt1 | contig 11917 bp, 9 predicted proteins | sample I_Fen_E3_3_FD_193491 | JGI IMG/M metagenome (GOLD analysis project Ga0302166, IMG submission 193491) | Peat permafrost microbial communities from Stordalen Mire near Abisko, Sweden - I_Fen_E3_3 | ecosystem: Environmental > Terrestrial > Soil > Wetlands > Permafrost | place: Sweden: Abisko... | reverse complement strand
AGTGCGACATTCCCCTCATCATCTCCAACCATCCCGACAACCAGCGGATTGCCGATTTCTATCGCGTCCCATATGTCGTCGTGCCCATCTCGAAGGACAATAAGACCGAAGCTGAAGAGAAACAGATCGCGCTGATTCGGGAGCATCAATGCAACCTGGTGGTCCTGGCGCGCTACATGCAGGTGCTCTCGACCCAGTTCACGGCCACCGTGGGCTCCCAGAATCTCATCAATATCCACCATTCTTTCCTTCCCGCATTTGTCGGATCCAAGCCCTATCACCAGGCGTTCAAGCGGGGCGTGAAGCTGATCGGCGCCACGGCCCACTACGTAACCGAGGTCCTCGACGATGGCCCCATCATCGAGCAGGACGTGGTCCGCATCTCCCACCGCGATACGGTCGAAGAACTTATCGAAAAGGGACGGGACCTGGAGAAAGTGGTCCTCTCGCGAGCCGTCCGCTGGCACGTGGAAAACCGCGTTCTGCTGTATGGCAATAAGACGGTAGTTTTCCAGTAGCGGCCCTTGGGCTCGCGGCTAGTAGACCGCTGCTCCCAGCCCCCGCTGACTACCGGCTTCTGACTACTGGCTACTGTTTCCCCCATCCGTCGCGTGACTTCCGTAACCAGCTGAATAATTGCGCTCTAATCCCGTTTCGGTTCTACTAAGAATTACTCCGTCTGAAAAATAGCCGGACCATTCTGCGTCCAAGGAGTTGCGCGGTGGCTGAGGATCCGAAATGGGAGCTAGCCTTGCTGGCGTCCGTCCAGGGTTTCTACCAGCGGCTATTGGGCGACTACCTGGGCGGCGAAATCCCCACTCCATCGGAGTTTTCGCCTGAGTCAGTCCGGCAGGCCGACGATGTCCTCGGCATGTTGGAACGGATGCACATCTGGATCCAACTGCTGGACCGGGCATCCACCCCCGCCATGCTGCGTCTGGGCATGCGTTCCGATCTGGATCCCGAAGCCGCCGAAGCCTTGCTGCGCTACTATGCGCGCCACCGCGACGGCTCCGACCTGAGCCGTGACAAGACCGACCTGGTCGCCACCTTCCTGTATCGCAACCCTCGCGTTCCCGGACAGTGGGAACAGAGCGGTTATGGACTGGATGGTTCCCTGCCGCTGTCGCCTTTTGAAATCGCTCTCCTGGAAATCCTGGCCGACTCCGACGTCCCCACCTTGCCGGACGAGCACGTGCAACTGCTGCGCGAGTTTGGACCGCTGCTGGAGAAAGCGAAGCGCTTCCAGGATTTCAACGCGCTCATGGATTCCGGAATCATCCTGCGCGTCCGCGAGTTGAAGGCCCAGCTGGGAGACTCGTTTTATCACCCAGGAGTGTTGGCCACGATCGCCCCCTACAATGCCGCCTTCGGGGCACAGTTCGACAAGCTGTTTGCCGGCGCGGCGGAAGAAATTAAGGATTTTGCCCGCCGCCTGGAAGAACTTGGCGGCAGCATTCTGAGCACCGTGGACGGGGTTGAAGTAACGGTCGAGCATGTCGCAGCGCTGAACGAGGCCGATCTGCTCAATGCCGACTACAGTGCCGCATTGGAAAAGTTTCGCCGGGTCGCCAAGCTGAAGAAGGAATTAGAGCGCAGGCCGCCCATCCGTCGTGCGGCTCAGGCCTTGGCCTCGGCTACCAGCAGGAGCGGGGCAGCCGCCGCGGCCGCGCCCGCCCGAACCAAGTTTGTCCCGGCTGCCATCACGACCCAGACGCTCTCGATTGAAGAGGCCAAGCTGCGGCGAGTGGAGGAGTCCATCCGCATCTTTGTGCGCGTCGCCGACCCCAAGTTCCGCCAGATCGTTCCGATGCGCTACTTCAACCTGATGCTCAGCCCGGCCGAGGTGGAAGCCTTCACCGCCGACTATCTGGAAGAAGTGAGTCCGCGGGCGGATGTGGCCCGCATGCTTCTGAGGATCGTGTCCATGACCGCGCGCATCACCACCGAAATGGAAGAGCTGAAGCGTTCCCACAACTCCCCTTCCATCTGGAAGCTGCACGCGGATTCGCTGGTGGTGTTAATTGATTTGTCTACCAAGCTCTCGGAATCGGCCGGCTCCGCGACTTTGCTTGCTGGCGCTGGCGGCCCGCAAGGTAAAGGCGACGCGATCCGCCTCTCGCTCGACAAACTGCGCGACCGCACCGATCAGGTGGCCAAGATCCTGTCGCAGGCGTGAAGTTACGGTAACCGGAACCAGTTCCACGTCCATCCCTTCCACGGATTCCCCCTGAGACAGGCGTACGTTGCGTAATCGGGTTGCCCTGGCGGATTATGAGGGAGTACCCGCTGGCAGATTGACAGGTTAGTGATGCGAGCTTTGGTCTGGATCGAAAACCCGGATGCCGGATGGAGTTGCTCGGCTTGTTCGTGGAAATTTCCCGTCCCCACCTTCCTCAGCGATCCCGCAGCCCGACGCGCCTACGATCGCCTCGCCAGCGCGCGATTCAACGAGCACGCATGTGAAACGGTTCCGTTCCCGCCTGAGCCGATGGTGAACACTTCGAAGGAACCACCATTCGTCGAGCGAGTGCGGAAACTGCTGAAGGTTGGATACAAGCCGAAAGACGCGGTGGAGATTGCACTGCAAGACGTGGCGCTGGAGCATCGAAACGACTCCAAGATCATGGCTCAAGCGCGAGCAGCTGGCGAAGCTTTCCTGCGCAGAGTTCGAGAAGGGCTGATTTAGAAATGATCGCGGGTGCTGCTGGCGATAGAGACTCCACTCAAAACAAAGAGGGACGAGCGCCATGCCCGTCCCTTTCTGGTTCATGTTCGCCAGCAGCTAGTAGCTCATAGCTGGAAGCTAGTTAATGTCAAACTGCTCCTGGTGCAACGCGGGATCGGATTTCACGATGATCGTCTTCTTCGTGAGCTCTTCCATTTCGTTCAGCAGGTGCGCGTTGTTTGCTTTCAGAGCTTTCCCGACCTCGGGATTCACCCGCAGCATCACATCGCTGTGGTCGAGTTCCTTGACCAGCTTGCGCATCTCGACATATACCTCGTTGCAGATCGTGCTCACCGATTTCACAAAGCCCGTGGCCTGGCAATACGGACACGGTGATCCAATGGTGCGCTCGAGCGACTGCTTCACGCGCTTACGCGTGATCGCGACCAGGCCGAAATCGTTGAACTGAAGCACCTTCGACGGCGCCCGGTCGTGGCGCAGCGCCTCTTCCAGCGCCTGCATCACTTTCTGCCGGTTGCGACGCTCGTCCATGTCAATGAAATCAATCACGATGATGCCGCCCAGGTCGCGCAGCCGAATCTGCCGCACAATCTCCTTGATGGCGTCCACGTTGGTCTTGACGATGGTATCTTCCAGCCGCGCTGTCTTCCCGACGTACTTGCCGGTATTCACGTCGATTGCGACCAGCGCCTCGGTCTGATTGATCACGATGTAGCCACCGCTCTTCAGCCAGACCTTCGACTTCAGCGCCTTGTTGATCTCCTCACTGAGCCCGAACTGCTCGAACAACGGCGTCTCTTTGGTGTAGAGCTTGACCCGCTTTACCAGCGTCGGCTGGAAACGGTTGGCGAAACGCAGAATGCGCTCGTATTCCTGTTCGTTGTCCACCCAGATGACGGAGAAATCGGAAGTCACCTGGTCGCGCAGAACGCGTTCCACCACATTCAGATCGTGATAGATCAATGCCGGAGGCTTGCTCTCGTCCGACCGAGTCTTGATTTCGTTCCACAGGTTCTTCAGGAACCGGATGTCGGCCCGAAGTTCTTCGTCGGAGGCGCCCTGTGCCGCCGTGCGCACAATGAATCCACCGGCGCCGTTTTCCCGCTCGCTGATAATGATTCGCTTCAGCCGTTGCCGTTCTTCGTCGGACGAAATCTTGCGTGACACGCCCGTGTGGTTCACGGTCGGCATGAACACCAGAAAACGTCCCGGCAGGGCGATGTGGCTGGTGATGCGGGCGCCCTTCTTGCCGATGGGCTCCTTGGCGATCTGCACCAGTATTTCTTGCCCTTCTTTCAGCAGGTCGCTGATCTGGGGCACGACATGGTTCTCACGGCGGCGCAAGCGTCGCCCCCCGCGGCGTCCGCGCCGGCGGTCAAATTCCGGAGCCGGATGCGGGGCGCGCTGCAATCTTGCCTCTGAAACCGGCGCGCGCACCTCGGCGCTGGCATCCACGGTCCCGGCGCCAATGGCTTCGGCTTCCAGAAGCGCCTCCGCTTCTTCCTGCGCTTCTTCGAGTTCCAGTTCCGCCGCTTCGCGCTCTTCCTGTTCTTCCACTGCCTCGACGGGCTCTACACTGCCCTCTGGATGCGGGGTGCCCTCGGCCTCGGTTCCCTCGATTGCCGCAGTCGCGACCAGGGCCTCATGCACTTCTTCCACCGGAGAAAAATCGCCTGCCGCCTGGGTTTCTTCTTCCATTTCGTCGAAGCCGTCCTCTTCCTCCAGTTCGTCGACGTAGGAATCCAGGTCGGTTTCTTCTTCTTCGATCTCTTCTTCCGCCAGATGTCCCGCGGGGCCGTGCAGAGCAACTCTGAAATCGGCCTCATGCGCCATCTCAGGCGCGGCAGCGGTGTCTAACTGCTCCGCGGCCTGCGGGGTGGCGCCAGATTCCACCACTTCGGAAGCTGCCGCCTCATAGAACGGAACGGTCACTTCCTCCTCAACCTCCGCCGGAATCACGTGCTCATGCTGTTCATGAAGCGGTTCGGCTTGGCTCATGGCAAACATGGGCTCGTCTTCCGGGAAAGATGCGATCGGAACCGGCTGCCGCTCCGACAACGCTCTCCCCGGAGAAGCCGGTGCCTGCGCCTGCCGCTGGTACTTCGAAATCGATTCTCCGGGAAGAATCATCGGTTGATATCCCGGTGGCGGCCCGTAATCGTAATCGCGGCCCGTACGTGAAGCCGGCGGCGGCGGTTGAACTTGCGGCCGCTGGAAGCGCGTTTCGGACCCGCTGCGCTCGCGAGCGCTGCGCTCCGGGCGTTCACTGCCACGCTCGGGACGTTCCGTACGCTCCGGGCGCTCATTGCGGTCGGGGCGTTCTCCCCGTTCCGGGCGACGTCCGCGGCGGCGCCGCCGTCCCCGATTGCCGCTATCGCGCGAAGCATCGCTGGAACTCGATCCCTCGGCAGACACTGCTTCCGTGTCCGCGCCTTCTGCGGCCGCGCTCTCGATTTCCCCGGCACCGAAGGCCTGGCCTTCACTCAGGTGCGCCGCCGGCTCGCCACTGCGCGGCGGACGGCCCTCGGCTACCGGACGATTCGCTGGAATCACTTCATCCAGGTCTTCGTCCTGCTGTTCCAAATCCATGAAGTCGGATACGTAAAGAAAGGCGTCCCGCTCCAGTCCGATATCCACGAAGGCAGACTGCATGCCGGGCAGCACGCGCGTGACTCGTCCTTTGTAAATCGAACCTGCTAAGGTGTATTCGTTTTCCCGCTCGAGGTAGATTTCTGCCAGCTGATCGTCTTCATTGATCCCCACTTTGGTCTCGTGAGGAGTGGCAGAGACAAACAATTCCTTGTTCATTGAAACTCCGGTTTATCTTCACCGGAAGCTAAGCGGGGCCATTGGAAGGATTGATGCGATCAGCGCGACTCCAGGCAGGAGCCGCCGAAATCCCGGGGTTCTACCCGGGACTTACACTGCAGTCGGTATTTCGAACTCTTCTGCACTGATTGCGTCGTCATGCACTGCGCCTGGTTTGTGACCGCTCTCTCAGAACTTCCGAGGGGGCCGTTACCGGCCTGGCGCGCTTCAATCCTGTCCGGCCCATGCTTCCGCCGGTGATTTGCCCTCTTTTTTCGCGAGGGCGCTCGTAATCTTCGATTCTTGTTCGCGGCACCGTCTCAAGGGCGCCACCGATCTGCCCATCCCCCTCAATTCACGAAACGGCGCATCCTGACGTTCATTACCATCCCCAGCGCCAGAAACATGAAAAGAACGGAAGACCCACCATAACTCATGAGTGGCAGAGGTATTCCGGTGACGGGCATAAAGCCCACCACCATGCCGATGTTGACCAGAATGTGAAAGCTAAGCACAGCCACCACACCCATCACCAGAAACGTCCCGGCGCGGTCGGGCGCCGTTTGTGCATTCTGGGTCAACCGCATCAACACTATGAAGTATAACAGCAGAACCCCGAGAGCCCCTACAAAACCATGTTCCTCGGCAAAGGCAGCGAAGATAAAGTCCGTTTGCGGCACCGGCAGGAAGGCCAGATGGGTCTGCGATCCCTGGCGACTCCCCCAGATGCCTCCGGAACCGACCGCAATCTTCGACTGATTCACCTGATACCCGGAACCCTGGCTGTCCGCTTCCGGATTCACAAAACTCGTCAACCGATCCTTCTGATACGGTTTCAGCACTTTGATCCAGGCCACCGGCAACAGCAGTCCCGCGATCACCAGGACCACCATCGCCTGCTTGCCCCGCAGGCCACCCAGAAACAGGCCCATGACGGCGATGGGCATGTACGTCAATGCAGTCCCCAAGTCCGGCTGGGCCAGAACCATCAGCATGGGAAAGCCGACGATCGCCCCGGCCTTCAGGAAGTCGGACCACGCCAGCTCGCGCTGGTGCAGGTCGGCAAAATATTTCGCCACCGCGAGAATCAGGATCAACTTCACCCACTCGGATGGCTGGAAGTGCACCGATCCCGGCAGCTTGATCCAGCGCCGCGCTCCCAGATATTTCTGCCCGAACAGCAACACCGAAATCAGCGAAGCCAGCGCAACAATGTAGATCCAGTGAATTTTTTCCAGCAGGACGTGGTAGTTCACTAGGCTGACCAGGAACATCGCGCCCACACCGGCGACAATCCAGTACATCTGCCGGAGGTGGGCGCCGGCGAACTTAGTGTGCTCGGTCGCGCTGTGGATCTGCAGCACGCCCAGCGCGCAGATCACCAGCACGAAGGTCATCAGGATCCAGTCGAAATCACGGTAGGAAACGTAGCGCGACATGGATTCAGTCGCTCACCGATGGAGTCAATTGCAGGGATTCGTGGGACAAACCGGGCTCGTCGGTTCGTCGCCCTGCAAGATCACCCAGATGGTGACGGCGCCGACAATCGCCGCTCCGGTATAGATCGCGGCAGTGGAGCTCAGAATGCCACCGCCGGCCGCAGTCGCCGCACCGGCGCCACGCTTCTTGTGTTTCTTCTTCTCCGGTTGGCTGGTGTCGTCTTTTGTCGTCTGCTGTCCCTGGGATAGGGTTGTGGTGCCCTGCTGATCCTGGATCGTCAAATCGCCTTTATTGGCGGCGATTTGCACCTGGCCATTCACGTCGGTCACCTGGAATTCGGTCCAGGTATTGCCCGCCGGCTTTACCGTCACTTCGCCCGCCTGCGTGGCCAGTCCGTTGGACGTAGCCACCCGCACTGCTCCATGCTCGATTTCCACCGTCGGGCCCTGAAACTTCACCAAGGAATCCGACAACACCATCACGCTCGATCCGGCAGCGTTGATGCTCGCGCTCGAATCTGCTTTGGTCTGCACCAGGTCTCCGGCAAACACGGCCGCCGACCTCGGCACTTCCGTGCCGTTCAGCCAGGCGGGCCCGCTGGTATAAAGCATCGCCGAAGCGGAATCGGCCGCCAGCAACTGCATGGGGACAAGGATCGCCAACACACAAATCAGAGCAGACCGTAATGTCGAATGGGACATGGCTCAGCTCACTCCTGTTGGGCTGGAGTTTCGATCATCGTAGCCTGTAAATCGCTGCAGGTCAATGAGCTTGATGGACTTCTGCGTATTCTGAGAAGTTACTTCAGTCCCTTCCCGACTCTGCCCGGTCGCCGCCTTGCCGGTCAGGGCCCCGCCTTCAATACTTTCCACGTGGATCTTCATCCACTGGTTCGCCGCCAGCTTTCCGTGCACCCGAATTTTCAGGTAGTTGTCCGTCAATGCTTCGGTCGACACTCCATTCCCCGATTGCAGGGTGATGGCTTGAACCATCGTGTCGACCAGCGACCGCCGAAACGCCGTCTGCTTTTCCGCAGCGATTTCGCGCAGAACCCGGTTACGTTCACGCGCGATCGCGGCCGGAACCTGACCACCTCGTTCGGCGGCAGGCGTCCCCGGCCTCATCGAATAGGTAAACACGTGCAGGTATGTGAAGGGCAACTCTTCGATCATGCGGCGCGTCTCGTTGAACTCCGCTTCGGTCTCGCCTGGAAACCCCACCATCACATCGGCGCCGATCGCCGCCGTCGGCATGGCCTCTCGAATCTTCCGAATCTTCTCCCGGTAGTGCCAGGGCCGGTATTTGCGATGCATCCGCCGCAGCACAGCATCGCTCCCCGATTGCATCGGCACATGCGCATGCTTGGCGATGCGCGGAGATGACGCCACCAGCCGGATCAATTCGTGACTCCAATCCATGGGCTCCACGGAACTGATGCGCAGTTTCTCCAGAGCTGTGCGCTCGAGAATGGCGCGGATGAGATCCAGAAGTCGTTCGCCGTCAGACGTTGTTCGTTGGTTGTTCTCTGTTCGTCGTCCGCTGTTCGCGCGCCGGGTTAGCTGAGGGCTGACGGCTGACGGCTGATGGCTATCCAAGTCTCTTCCCCACCGCCCCAAATTGATCCCGGAGATCACCACTTCCCGATACCCCGCATCCACCAGCGACTGCACCTCGGCGATCACGCGTTCCAGCGGCAGCGACCGGCTCTGTCCCCGCACATAGGGAATCACGCAGAATGAACACCGGTTGTCACATCCATCCTGCACTTTCAGGTTGGGCCGGGTGCGCTCGTTGGCGGCTTCGAACACCGGCGCCGCGAGCAACTCGGTGTGGGCGAAGATGTCGCCAATCACCACGTTCGTTTCACCTGGCAGGGAGGTTTGTCCGGAAAGTTGTGCGAGGGGAACAAAGCTGGACTTCGCCGTCGCAATCTCAGCCGCCTGATGCTTGTGCGAGTTGCCGACCACCCAGGTGACGCCGGGCAGTGCGGCCAGTTCTTCCGGAGCCCGCTGTGCGTAACATCCGGTGACCAGGATCCGGCACCCGGGATTCTCCCGCTGCAAACGGCGGATGGAAGCGCGCGCATCCTTATCGGCTCCCTCGGTGACAGTGCAGGTATTGAGCACCACGATTTCGGCGTCCCGCGCGGCCTTTGCCCGCCCCAATCCGCGGTCTAGGAATTGGCGCTCCATCGCGGCTCCGTCCGCCTGGGTGGCACGGCAGCCAAAATTCTCTATGTAGAAGGTGGCCACACTCCTATACTAACCGAGTGTGGGCGCCCCGAACCGGGCGTTGGGTGGGACGCGATGCGCAGCGCGACGTGCGTCGAGTCGCCGTAGAGGTTGGGTATGAAGCGCCGTATTCTCCTCGTGGATGATGACTTGGCCGTTCTGCTGACCTTGAAAGCCGTCCTGGAATTAAACGGCTTCGAGATCGAAACGGCCAACAGCACGGCCCAAGCCTTTTCCCGGCTGGACTCGGGCGTCTATCAGATGGTCATCACTGATCTGAGGATAGAAACCGAGGACGCCGGCCTGGAAGTGATCCGCGCGGCACGCCGGCAAAGCTACGATCCCGCCACCGCGCTGCTGACTGCCTACCCACCGACCGGCGAGGACTGGGGAGAAGAACATTCCCAGTCGCTACTGGTCAAGCCTCTGGGCACCCGGGAGTTGGTTCGCCAGGTCGAAGCGCTGCTCGTCCGCCATGAAGACGAGAAACAGCTTCGGCGCCGCAACGGAGTCTCCAGCGCCGCGATCCCCAGGGACGCCAACCGCAAGGTGGGATAGGGTCCGCTCTCAACCGTCCTGATTTTCAACGGTCAGGCGCTGGCAACCTGCCGCCGCTGCTGGAAACATTCGCGGCAGAAAACCGGCCGTCCCTGGGTGGGGCGGAACGGCACCGTGGTCTCTTTCCCGCAATTCGAGCAACTGGTGCGCGTCTCGGTTTTCGCATAAGCCTGTCCCGGAGGCGCACCCAGCACTGACAACCGTTTGTTCTTGCAGTTCTTGCAGCGCTTGGGCTCGTTCTTGAATTGCTTGTCGTGGAAAAACAACTGCTCACCCGAGGTGAAGACGAAGTCCGCACCACAGTCCACACATTTTAGGTTCTTGTCTTGAAATTCCATCGAGAGGCGCTCCCATCCCCGTCCCTGCGCGACACGGGAGACCCCGACGGGGAAGGTCAGGCTCACAACGTGGGCAAGGTATAACTACCCCCTCTTTTTTTCATTGATCCCTGGGTTCGGCCCGCCATGCGATGTGCGGCGCATGGTTACTGCTTTACGAAGAAGCCCGATAGATCGCGATGCCTGATCAGTGAGAGAAACGGGCCGCCCCCCACTCGTGGCGGCCCGTTTTGACTAGTCCTGTTCCTTGCGTGCTTTTTTCCGGCTGCGTTTACGAGCGAGAGCTTCTTTAACTCTCTTCTTCTCGCCCGGCTTCAGGTAAAAGGAGTGACGTTTCACTTCCTTGATGATGTCCTCCTGCTGTACCTTCCGCTTAAATCGGCGAAGCGCATTCTCGAGGGATTCGCCCTCTTGAAGTCTGACCTCAGCCAACCGACTGCACCCCCCTGCTCGTCCCAGATGGGACCGATCAGTTATTTCAAGCACCGGCCATCCAAGTCAAGCGGAATGTACAGATCTTTGTATGCGATTCAAAATGCGAGCCGTAGCGCCATTTGCACCTGTCTCGGTGCATACGCGCTCGTCGCTCGCATAAAGCTCGCAGGTTGCTGATAATAAGCTGGATAGACTCCACCACCAACTTTCTTGTCGAACGGAACAAACTGCCCGGCCGCGTTCTGGAAACCGTCATCGCTCAGGTCCAGTCGCCGATTGCTCCGGTTGAAGACATTGAACGATTCCCCGGTAAGCTCCAGGCGAAAGCGCTCACCCAACCGGATTTTTCTGGTCAGCCGCAGGTCCATGGTGGTGTAGTCAGGCCCCAGAAACGCGTTGCGTCCATACCCGGGCAAGCGATCGTTGCTGCTGTTGTCATCCCGGTTCGGATCGCCCGATACGCGCGCTTCGGTGGGGCGCCCGCTCCCGAATGTCATCACGCCCGCAACCTTCCACTCGTTGAAAATCTTCCCTAGGAACTCCTGCCCCCTGCCGAACGGACGCGGTTCGGCGATCCAGGAAAGTGATAGCCGGTTCCGCTGGTCGGTCACACTTGGTCCGCGCTCGCTGCTGGTCGAGTAGGAGTTCTGCACGGTCACGGGACGCCCCGCGACCAGCGCGTCCTGGCCGTCATCAATGGCATGCGCCCAGGTGTAGGCGAGCCGGAAATACAGGCCGCGCGTCATGCGCCGCCGCACCGACGCAGTCAGCCCGTGATAGATGCTGGAAGCCGCGCTCTCAAACTGGTTGACCGCTCCCAGTTGCAGCACCGGACGGTCCACACCGTTGATGCATGGCGGGTAAGGACAGCTCAAGCTCTGCGTCATTTGCCACGTCGAGAACGATTCCACCGTGTAGTAGGAATTTTGAAAGTTATCTCCGCTCGCATCGTAGATTGGATAGCTGTACTCGGTCGGTGCCGGCAGGTTCACATCCCGCGCCCGGATCATGTTCTCGCCGTGCACGTACAGGTACGACACTCCCACGGCAAACCGGTCCGCGATCTCCCGTTCCATGCTCAAGCTTCCCTGCTGGACTTTGGGTGTAGTAAAGCCCGGCGCAAAAGACGAAACGTCGCTCGTCAAGTAGGGCTTGAGCGAATCCGGCGCCGCGCACGAATCCGGCCCGGGGGTACAACTCACCGCCGCATTCGGATAGGACGGGAAGACCTGGCGCTGGATGTAGTCGGCGTTATCGAGCAGCAGAAAGGTCTTCGCCAGTCCGTTGTTGTTGATGACAGATGACTGGTAAATCTGCGGGATGCGCGTGTAGAAGATCCCAAATCCCCCGCGCAGCACCAGCGGCCGCTGATTGCCAATCGAATACGCGATTCCTACACGCGGCGCAAAGTTGTTGGT
>Ga0302166_10000283_pt1 | contig 12590 bp, 10 predicted proteins | sample I_Fen_E3_3_FD_193491 | JGI IMG/M metagenome (GOLD analysis project Ga0302166, IMG submission 193491) | Peat permafrost microbial communities from Stordalen Mire near Abisko, Sweden - I_Fen_E3_3 | ecosystem: Environmental > Terrestrial > Soil > Wetlands > Permafrost | place: Sweden: Abisko... | reverse complement strand
TTCTTTACTTTCTGCATTAGGAATAGAATGGTTCAGCAATCGTCGTGATGTACGTGAAGACTCCGCTATTGCTGTCTTTTGGACATTAGGTATGTCGGTGGGTATTATATTTACATTCCTTTCGCCGGGATATGTGCCAGATCTGTCTTCTTATTTATTTGGAAATATATTGGCTATTACAATGGGAGATATTATTTTCATGCTCTTTGTGACAATTGTATTGATCATTTTCTTTTCAATGTATATTCATCCGATTATCTCGTTATCTTTTGATAGAGAGTTCGCACGATCACGAGGAATTCCGGTGATGTTGTTTGAATATTTGTTGATGTCACTAACTGCTTTAACCATTGTCTCGTGTTTGCGAATGGTGGGAGTGGTGATGGCTATCTCTTTGCTAACGATTCCTCAAATGACGGCCAACCTGTTTACCAAGAATTTTATTCGGATTATATGGTTGTCAGGAATCATAGGCACGATAGGATGTGTGGGAGGATTGTTCTTGTCCTATTATATGAATGTTCCTTCAGGAGCTTGCATTATCTTTTTTTCCATTCTTGTTTATGTGATTTGTAAACTTGTAAGTGTTTATTTGCTTCGTCCGCATCAAGAGGAAAAGAAAGATTTATCAGTAGAAAATAAAGTGTGATGGTCTAGGCTGTTACAAAAATTTATATATTTGCAGATGGATACAATGGGTATTCCTGCATGGCATATTCTTTCGTTGTAGATACGAAGTGTTGCCAACAATATGATAATAAAAGTAGATAAAAATGGAAATAAAAATTCAATCGTTAGACGCGATTCATGAAGTAGCCAAACAATTTATTGCTGCGATGGGTGAGAGTACTATATTTGCATTTTACGGTAAGATGGGAGCTGGGAAGACAACTTTCGTTAAGGCTGTATGTGAAGAATTAGGCGTAGAGGATGTAATTAATTCACCCACTTTTTCTATTATCAATGAATATCGTTCATCAGGTAGCGGTGAACTAATTTATCATTTTGATTTCTATAGAATTAAAAAAGAAGAAGAGGCATTTGACTTCGGTTATGAGGATTACTTTTTTAGTGGTGCTCTTTGTTTCATTGAGTGGCCTGAACTAATTGAGGATCTGTTGCCTGAAGATGCTGTGAAGGTATCCATTGAGGAACAGGAAGATGGAAGTCGCCTTTTGAAATTCTGATGTAAAACTTCTGATATAATAAGGACCTTGCCTGTTTTCATTTCTGTTGAAAATAGGCAAGGTCTTATTTCTATTCGTTTTTGAAATGGAGTCCTTCCTTAATTTGCTTTTTATCGGTGATTTCTTTACTAAGGAGATAGTGGTAGTAGCATGATCCTCCATCATTTATAGCATAGGGGTGTTCTAGTTTCCATCCAAATTGTGTCATGTAATTCAGAACGTCGATCATGGAGTTGAATTTGATTTTTTTATTGTCTTTATCCACGAGTATGCGAGAATTAGAAGTAAATATATTGTCTTGCTGACCGATATCTATATATACATTGTTTAGTGACGCTCCATCAGAGTTCTCTTGTCCAATGATTTCGCAATAGGTTTTTTGAGATGTTTGTGCAATACCACAAACGGTGCAGAGAGTAAGTATTAATGATAGAATAATTCTTTTCATATTGTGTATTGATTATTTTTGTTTCTCGAGTTTGATTGGTGTAAACTGTATATGCTTTTGTTATTCATCGGTAGGAGTTATCTGTTAGTATTTGATCATCGATAACTTTCAGTTTTACTGGTTCTGACTGATTGAACAGAAGACTGAGTAGAGAGACTAGTATAATATTCATAGTTCATTATTTAATTTATTCAGCAAGTTCCGGCCATACGATACCATTTTTAGATGCAGAGTCTTCAATAGGACCTAATCCTACTTGCTTGCGCCACATGTTTACTTTACTCGGATCTTCAAGGGTAGAGAAATGCATTTTCCCATCCTTGCCTTTATAAAATTGTGATCCATATCGTTGAGGTTTTCCCTCGCGCAAATTAATACGGTCTTCAAGCATAGCCACAAACTCCGGTTTAACGTCATTTTGTTGGGCTGCCTGTTGTAACATAGGGAGATATTTCTTTTGGACATCTATATTGGCATGTTGGATGACTAACCATAAGGCATCGGTAGCATGTCCTATTTTATCTTTACCTACCCAGCCTTGTGTATCGAGTATGTGGGTAACTTTTAGGATGTTTATGCTATCATTTGTTATTATAATCCTTACTAAACTGTCAATCTTTTGAGGTGTTGCTTTGCTGCTTATGGCTCTTATGTAATCTTGACGACTATTTTGGTCGGTTGCGAGTATTTGCATAAGTTCATCAAATAGTGCTTGATCAAGATGGGGATACATTTGCTTGCGACGTTGATTCAGACTATTTATTAATTTTGTCCAGCGTGGATCTTTGTGAAGAGATGTTAGATCATTGTCATTCTCAAGCTGCATTGGGTCCCATGTTTTGTCATTATCAAACTGTTGGAACAGCCATTCAAATGCTTTATCGGATTGATTCGCCTTGGCAGCCACACAGGATGCATTATATAAGACGGTTGGAAGCCAGTCTGCTTTTGCAGTTTGAATGGCATGCTTGTATATATCGAATCCACCTTGGTAGTTGGATGTCATGTACATTGAATCAGCGCGATGAGCTTGATTAAGAAATTGTGCTTTATCTGTTTGTTGAGAATAGCCTATGAGAGGCAGTGTGCAAAAGCATAACAATGCTAGAATAATTCTTTTCATTGTGTATTGATTTAGTTTGTATAAGCGTAAGTATGTTGATTACAAAAATACCAATTATGTAGTGCGTCTATATTAAATTATAATTTATATTATTTAATATATTGAAATAGGAGCGTCTGGTTGCGTTGTATTTGATGGATGAGAATAAGAAAGGCAAGCGTTTTCTATCAAACGCTTGCCTTTTATGATTGTGTGTCTCGATTACGAATTAGTTGTGAACCAATGTGCCTATGTTGTGACCTGTAAGTACCTTTTTGAGGTTGCCCGGAGTATCCATGTCAAATACAATGATGGGCAGATTGTTCTCTTTGCACATTGTGGTGGCGGTGAGATCCATTACCTTCAATCCTTTGTTGTAGATCTCATCGTAGGTAATGTCTGAAAATTTCTTTGCGGTAGGATCTTTTTCAGGATCGGCTGTATAGATTCCGTCAACACGGGTTCCTTTAAGCATTACATCGGCTTCAATCTCTATGCCTCGCAGTGAAGATCCCGTATCTGTCGTGAAGAATGGATTACCTGTTCCTGCTGAGAATATAGCAACTTCACCGGCTTCGAGAGTTTCGATAGCTTTCCATTTGTTGTAGAATTCACCAATCGGTTCCATACGGATAGCTGTAAGCACACGTGTCTTTACCCCCATAGCAGTTAAGGCAGAGCTTAGAGCCAAGCTATTGATTACTGTTGCCAACATACCCATTTGGTCACCTTTCACGCGATCAAACCCTTTGTTTGCACCACTGAGGCCACGGAATATGTTCCCTCCGCCAATGACGATACCTATTTGTACTCCTAGATCATGTATTTCTTTTATTTGAGCAGCATATTCACTTAGTCTTTTCTCATCAATACCATACTGCTTCTCGCCCATTAAGCTTTCTCCGCTTAATTTCAATAGAATTCTTTTATATTTTGCTTCCATTGTGATGATTTTGTTTATTCAATTAGTGTTTGCAAAGTTACGATTAAAATTGTATTCATTTTGCAAAACCGTTCATATTTTGTTGAGGAGTAAAGGGCATAAAAAAAGGTCTGTCATCTCGACAAACCAATCCTTTTAATAACCTTAAAATCTAATACTATGAAAAACACAGTACAAATATAGCGATTCATTTCAGATGTGCAATAGCTATGGGCTAAAAACGTATGTTATATAACATATTTTATTGTTATCGGGGCATTTGTAAGCAAAATTAAGTATATGAAAGGGAAATATCCGTCTTTTACACTAGAGCTTCGATAGGTGATGAAACATTCGTTCATTCAATGGAAAACTTCTACTTCTAAGTGAGTATTTTATGGATTCGTATAATGCATTCTTCCTGTTCGTCGTTTGCATTTTTATTTTCTACAGCCGTAAAAAAGCATTTCTACGGTTGTGGCACGACAGTTTTACGGCTGTAGAAAAGCATTTCTACAGCCGTAAAAATAAGTTTTGTTGCTGGGCTGTTGATAGAATGCAGGCCTGCATCCGATAGTTTGCCTATTAGTATTCAGTGATTTATCTGTTTGAAAGTAGACCTCTCATCGGTATATAAAAAGACCGGGCAAAAGTACATAGATACTTTTGCCCGGCTTTATATAGGAATGATGTCTTAATCAGACTCTTTATTTCTTCAGTGCTGCAATGCTTTCTTCCAATGTTTTGATGATAGATTCAGCATCAGTTTGTTTCTTGCGCTCAAGTGCTAACACCTTCTCGGGCGCATTTGCCACAAATCTCTCATTGCTTAGTTTCTTGAGAACACCCTGTAAGAATCCTTCTTTGTGTTTCAGCTCAACTTCCAGTTTGGCTATTTCTTCCTCTTTGTTGATGAGGTTGTTTAGAGGAACGGCATACTCTGTGGTTCCTACCATGAATGAAGCAGCTGTAGCATCGGCTTTCTCCGTGACTTCGGTGATATTGCTAACATTACCCATTTTCAATACCACTTGGCGATACGGGGCAATAGGATCTGTTCCGATAATGAAAAGCTCCAATGATTCTTTTTGTGCAATGTTGCGTTGCAAACGGATGTTACGGATACCACTTATTACTCCTTTTACAACTTCGAAATTATCAATGACTTTCTGATCAAAGGCTTCTCCGGTAGGAATGGTTGCATACATGATGCTCTCGTCTTCTTTCCGCTCTTCGATGTTTTGCCATAATTCTTCTGTGATGAAGGGCATGAATGGATGTAACAGACGTAAAAGAGAATCAAAGAAAGAGAGCGTGGCTTTGTATGTGATGCTGTCAATCGGTTTCTGATATGCGGGTTTAATCATCTCAAGATACCAAGATGAAAATTCGTCCCAGAATAGACGATAGGCAGCCATAAGAGCTTCGCTCAATCTATATTTCTTAAACAAGTCTGTCATTTCTGTTGCAGTCGCATTCAGTTTGTTCTCAAACCATTCTACAGCCAGTTTGCTGTGTTCGGGTTGTGACAACGATTCATCTACTTCCCAACCTTGTACCAAGCGGAAAGCATTCCATATCTTGTTATTGAAATTACGTCCCTGTTCACACAGTGCGTCATCAAACAAAATGTCGTTTCCTGCAGGAGCGGCAAGCATCATACCCATTCTTACACCATCTGCGCCAAACTGTTCTATTAGGGAGATAGGGTCGGGTGAGTTACCGAGAGATTTACTCATCTTACGTCCGAGCTTATCTCTGACGATACCGGTGAAGTAAACATTCTTGAAAGGTTTTTTGCCTTTATATTCGTATCCGGCCATGATCATGCGGGCAACCCAAAAGAAGATGATGTCGGGACCTGTGACCAAATCATTCGTTGGATAGTAGTAATTTATTTCTTCGTTATCAGGGTGATCAATGCCATCAAATAAAGAGATGGGCCACAACCATGAAGAGAACCAAGTGTCAAGGCAATCCTGATCTTGACGAAGGTCTTCTTTTGTCAAATTATTGTTACCCGTTTTCTTCTTGGCTATTTCCAATGCTTCATCTATATCTTTAGCGACCACAAATCCACCTTCGGGCAAGAAGTATGCAGGAATACGATGTCCCCACCACAATTGACGAGAGATACACCAGTCTTTGATGTTTTCCATCCAGTGGCGATAAGTGTTCTTGTATTTAGGAGGGTAGAATTTGATGTCGTCGTTTTCAACAGCCTCTAATGCCGGTTTGGCAAGGTGTTCCATCTTCAAGAACCATTGCATGGATAGTTTCGGCTCGATGACAACGTTTGTTCTTTCCGAAAAGCCCACTTTGTTATCATAGTCTTCTATCTTTTCCATCAGTCCGGCAGCTTGCAGGTCGATGGCAATTTGCTTACGTACGTCAAAACGATCTTGACCGATATACATGCCTCCGGCTTCACTAATGGTTCCATTTGCATTGAAGATGTCAATAACGGGTAAATTGTATTTTTCGCCGAGCATATAGTCATTCACATCATGAGCAGGAGTTACTTTCAAACAACCTGTACCGAACTCTATATCTACGTATTCGTCCATGATGATAGGTATGGATCTGTTGACCAATGGAACAATTACGCGTTTGCCTTTTAAGAATCCGTAACGAGGATCATTTGGATTTACACAAACGGCACTATCACCCAGGATAGTTTCGGGACGAGTGGTGGCAACAATGATGTATTTGCCTTCTTCGCCCTCAATCATGTATCTTAGATAATAGAGTTTGCTATGTTCCTCTTTATATATAACTTCTTCGTCGCTAAGTGCTGTCAACGCTTTAGGATCCCAATTGACCATGCGCACGCCACGATAAATAAGTCCTTTATTGTATAGATCAATGAAGACTGTGATTACACTCTTCGAACGCTCTTCGTCCATGGTGAAAGAGGTGCGGTCCCAATCACATGATGCACCCAATTTGCGCAATTGCTTAAGGATGATGCCACCATGTTCATCTGTCCAATCCCATGCATGTTTCAAGAACTCGTCACGAGTCAAGTCAGTCTTCTTAATGCCTTGCTGAGCCAATTTATTTACTACTTTAGCTTCGGTGGCAATAGATGCGTGGTCGGTACCGGGTACCCAGCAAGCATTTTTACCTTCCATTCTGGCTCTGCGCACCAATATATCTTGAATGGTATTGTTGAGCATGTGTCCCATGTGTAATACACCTGTTACATTGGGTGGGGGTATCACAACCGTATAGGCTTCTCTATTGTCGGGTTTTGAACTAAAGAAGTTATGGTCCAGCCAATACTGGTACAGTTTGCCTTCAACTTCGGTTGGGTTATACTTGCTTGCTAATTCCATTTTATGTTATAGATTTATTTATTTCTAAAAGATATTGGATGCAAAATTAATAAATTTATTACTTTTGTACACTAAAATTACGACAAAAAGCATGAAGAAGATAAAAGTAAAGAGGAGATATATTGTTTTACTGATATTCTTGATAATTGTTCTATTTATCCGGCATGTCGCATGGGCATCTTTGTGGTATTCATTGTATTTTTATCCTTTCTTTTCATGGTGCCTTTCTTATACCTCTCGTTTTTGGGCATTTTCACTTGGCGATTTATTCATTGCGATCTCTGTGACCGTACTAGTATCTGCTTGGGGTATTCGCCGTCTGTTGAATAGACGCAACCGAATATCGAAGAAGAAATTATTAGGATACGAGGTTGAATATTTGTTGTGGATCTATGTGTGGTTTTATCTCTCATGGGGAATAAACTATTCACAACCCAATTTCTATAAACGTGCGAAGGTGAATGCGGCTCCATACTCTGAAGCGGCATTCAGATCATTTGTAGATGATTATGTGCATGATTTGAATGTATCCTATTGTCCTGTGAAGGGAAAGCATACTGAGACGGTGAGACGCGAAGTGCTTGCTGCCTATCGCAAAATGGGAAAAGGATTCGGTATCAATCCACCGGGCGAGGACGCACCACCTGTCAAGAGAATGATGTTTCCACGATTGATATCAAGTGTGGGTGTTACCGGATATATGGGCCCGTTCTTTGCAGAGTATAATCTGAATTCGGATCTGCTGCCTATCAATTATCCATTTACCTATGCTCATGAGTTTAGTCATTGGTTGGGAATAACTAATGAAAGTGAAGCTAATTTATATGCTTATTTCGCTTGTACACACAGTCGGGTTCGCAGTGTGAGATATAGCGGGTATTTTAGTATTCTGGGATATGTGTTGAGTAATGCCAGACGTATTTATAAACCTGCCGAGTACAAGAATTTGAGGAGTAGTATTCTTCCGCAAATTCGTTATCAGTATGATGTGGATAATGCTTATTGGCGTGGAAAATACAGTACGATTATAGGTGGGGCGCAGGATTATATTTATGATTTCTATTTGCGTAACAACAATATGCCCTCGGGATTGCAAAGTTATAGCGAGGTGATTAACTTGATTTTGAGTTGTAGGGCAAATAAGACAAACAAATATTTAAATGAATAAAAGATAATGCATACGAGAGAAGAAAAGATGGAGGCTTTTGGCCGTTTATTGGATGTGATGGATAATTTGCGTGAGAAGTGTCCATGGGATCGTAAGCAAACATTTGAGAGTTTACGTCCGAATACAATAGAAGAAGTATATGAGTTGGCTGATGCCATCGTGAAAAGTGATCTGCATAATGTCTCTAAAGAGTTGGGAGATGTGTTGCTTCATATTGTATTCTATGCTAAGTTAGGTGAGGAGAAAAATGATTTTGATATAAAAGATGTGTGCGATAAATTGTGTGAGAAACTAATTTATCGTCATCCGCATGTATATGGCAATGCAAAGGCTGAAACGGCCGGAGATGTAGTGAAGAGTTGGGAACAGTTGAAAATGAAAGAGAAAGATGGCAACAAGAGTGTCTTGAGCGGTGTTCCTGATGCGTTGCCTTCGGTTATAAAATCTTATCGCATACAAGACAAGGCACGCAATGTAGGTTTTGATTGGGAAAAGAAAGAGCAAGTCTGGGATAAGGTTCTTGAGGAATTCAACGAGTTGCAAGCCGAGATTGATGCAATGGATAAAGAAAAAATGGAGAAAGAATTCGGTGATTTGTTCTTTAGTATAATCAATGCTGCACGTCTTTATCATATCAATCCGGATACGGCTCTTGAACTAACCAATCGCAAGTTTATCAATCGCTTTAATTATCTTGAAGAACATACGATAAAGCAAGGTAGAGATTTGAGAGATATGACTTTGGCTGAGATGGATGAACTGTGGGAGGAAGCCAAGAAACTAGAGAAGAAATGAATGTATGAAAAAATGAAGCCTTCATCCCTTCATCTTGAAAGATCGATGGATAAAGGGTTTGAAGGCTGAATGCATTTTTCTTGTTTTTGATTCTTTCTATTTATCAATGGATTCCCGTAAGCTTTGATAATGCAAATCCAATGAAGAAACTGAGTGTTGCTACACTGAAACTTAGGATAGCCATTTCAACAAAGCGATGAGAGAACTTCTCACTTCTGGCCACGGAATAATAATAGTTGAAGATAGCAATAATAATTAAAGCGATAATTAGCATTGAAACAACAGCAATGAGCGGGCTGTCGGATAACAAGAATGGCGCAATTAAGGCTATGACTGTGATGATGTATGCAACACCTGTGTAAGCAGCAGCTTTAGACGGCTTTTCTCCTCCTTTTTCTGATTTCTTTGATAGAAATTCACTGCTTGACATGGATAGGGCGGCAGCTATGCCTGTGATACTTCCTGTCAATGCAATCATTTTGTTGTTTGGTAAGGCCAGAGTATATCCTGCTAATGCACCGGTAAATTCAACTAAGGCATCATTCAGCCCTAAGACAACCGATCCCATATAGCGGAGCCTTTCTTCATCAATTAAATCTACAAGCCGCTGTTCATGTTCTTCTTCTTCTTTTGACAAGTGCATGATCTCAGGGTATTTAGTCATCTTGCTGTACGCTTTTACCGCTGAGTTTTCACCATTTTCCAAAAGCTTAACAGCAAAGGTCAGTCCAAATATCCTTGCAATCCATACATACTTGAAGACTTTGCGCATCTTAGGTTTCGGATATTCGCCTGTATATTGGGCTAATATTTTGTAATGTGCACTTTCTTCTACAGCAATACCTTCAAGAACCTTTCGGTTGTTTTCATCCTTTTCGAGTTTAGAAAGCTTTTTATAAATGATGTTTTCAGTGATTTCTCCTACTTGGAACTTTATGAGAAGTTGTTTTGTCTCTTGATCAATTTCATTCATAGTGTTATCTGTTTAAATGTTTCTGTTCCAAAAAAGGGGAAATCTTAAATATAAGATTCCCCCTTTGTGTATTTACTATTAATTATCGTTTGCTTATATCAATAAGCAAAAAGAGGATAATTTTTCATTGTTTCATTAACGCGTGCACGTACTTTTGCGATTGCTGCTTCATCTTCAGGAGTATTTAATACTTCTTCAATCATTTCAGCAATTTCAATCATCAAGTCTTCTTTAGCTCCACGGGTAGTAATAGCTGGTGTGCCTAAGCGAATACCTGAGGTTTGGAAAGCAGACCGAGTATCAAACGGAACCATATTCTTATTGGCTGTAATGTCTGCTGCAACTAACGCTTTCTCTGCGACTTTACCTGTTAAATCAGGATATTTCTGGCGAAGATCCACTAGCATTGAGTGATTGTCTGTACCACCTGATACAATGGTGAATCCACGTTTAATAAGTTCTTCAGCTAATTTAGCAGCATTCTTTTTTACTTGAAGTTGGTATTCTTTGAATTCAGGTTTCAATGCTTCGCCAAAAGCAACAGCTTTAGCAGCAATGACATGTTCCAAAGGACCACCTTGGGTTCCGGGGAATACGGCTGAATTTAGAAGTTGTGACATCATGATGACTTCACCCTTTTTATTTTTCTTTCCGAATGGATTTGGGAAGTCTTTTCCCAGCAATATAACACCACCACGAGGTCCACGTAATGTTTTATGTGTGGTTGATGTAACAATGTGAGCATATTTTAGAGGGTTGTCAAGCAATCCTGCTGCAATAAGTCCTGCAGGGTGAGCCATATCGATCATTAATAAAGCACCTACTTTATCAGCGATAGTACGCATGCGTTTATAGTCCCATTCACGTGAATAAGCAGATCCGCCACCTATGATTAATTTCGGATTTTCGCGTAAAGCAATTTCTTCCATTTCATCATAATCAACTCTTCCAGTTTCTTTGTTCAAATTGTACTCGCAAGGAGTGTAGAGAATACCGGATGTGTTGACAGCTGAACCATGAGAAAGATGACCACCCATTGACAGGTTTAAGCCCATGAATTTGTCGCCTGTTTTCAATACAGCTAGTAATACAGCTGCATTTGCTTGTGCTCCGGAGTGAGGTTGCACATTGGCATATTCCGCACCGAAGAGTTCTTTCAGACGTTCTATAGCCAAGCTTTCGCTTTGGTCTACGACTTCGCAGCCTCCGTAATAGCGGTGACCGGGGTAGCCTTCTGCGTACTTGTTTGTTAGGCAAGAACCCATAGCTTGCATAACTTCATCACTTACAAAGTTTTCAGATGCGATCAACTCAATGCCTTTGAGCTGTCTTTGATGCTCTTTTTCGATGATGTCGAAAATTAAATCGTCTCTTTTCATTGTCAAATATTGTAGTTTGAGATACTATTGAGCACGCAAAAGTAATTTTTTTTTTTGAGAAAAGAAAGAAGATATTTGATTTTTAATTAAAAGCTTTATATTTCTGTATATAACTGCAGTTCTTATTTATTTGCTAAAAGATGTCCTCTTATCCTGCTTCTTGAAAGTTATTCATCATCTGTCTTTTTTTTACGCCAAGGAAGGAGATCTAACCATGAATTGAAATCCTTTTTTAAAAGAATTCCCATGCCTTGTGTATTAAGCGATGTCTTTGTAGAGTATCGGTCATTGGCTTTGTTGTAAGCTTTTAAACGGATGTCACCGTTTTTATTCAACAGCCATTGGAAATCGAAATCACCGATGAAGTTGGTTTGTCCTGTGCTGTAGGTATTATCTCGATATCCAAAGTTTCCATTAATGAGCAACCTGTTGTTAAGCAAACGTCCCGACAGCATTCCTTCCAATTCAAGATCAGTCCATCCGCTGTCGCCGGTACTACCGTTAATACCAAAATTCCAGTTAGGAATGTTGACAGCTTGCGATAGCATATTGTTAAGTTGTCCTGATAGAGTAGAAGATAGTACGGATGTCATGGTATTGCTGGATTGCTGAGTCGTTTGTGTATATTCAGGAGTATAGAACCTACCGACACTTAACAAGTACAACATTTGCATGTTCATTTGATCATCAGTACCTATATAGGTGCGTACGATACGTTGTACTTCTTCATCTTCATTGGGCAGCTCAACACTAAATTTTACATTTGGTTTCTGTAGTGCTCCACTTATATTCATTATGCAATTTACTTTTAAGTTAGAGTGTGATGATTGTAGCGCAGTTGCCATTTCCTGACCGACGAGATCGCTCAATGAAACGCTATTGACAGTGTAGGACGCATTCATATCGATGTTGGCATTGCCGGGATCTCCATTAAACGTGATGGCACTTCCTTGTCGCACGTCGAAATTCTTACGAATAACTTGTTGCAAGCTGAACTTATATATTCCTTGATCGACAGTGTAAGTGCCAAATATTTTTATATCTCCTTTGTTGTAGTAATCTACACGTAAATTTCCATTTCCTGTGCATTGGATATAATCGCCTGACCTTGGATCTACAATGACTCTTACTGTCGCATTGGGATTCGCATCGATACTAACAGTCATATGAATATCCATGCCGTGATTTTCATTTTCTGTCTTAACCATTTTGTCCATTGGGTTTATAAACAATGAATCATAAGTAGGACGTCGTGGCGTTTTGTCGACAAAGTGTATA
>Ga0302166_10000279_pt1 | contig 12789 bp, 9 predicted proteins | sample I_Fen_E3_3_FD_193491 | JGI IMG/M metagenome (GOLD analysis project Ga0302166, IMG submission 193491) | Peat permafrost microbial communities from Stordalen Mire near Abisko, Sweden - I_Fen_E3_3 | ecosystem: Environmental > Terrestrial > Soil > Wetlands > Permafrost | place: Sweden: Abisko... | reverse complement strand
GGATGACAAGAGGTTCTTTGTACCTCTCGACAGTATAATAACTAATATTCTGTATACCTAAATCAGTAAAAGACAAGTCTTCCTGAAAACCATCATCTCTCCACATCCAAAAGATATTTCTACGGCCGTAGAAAAGCATTTCTACATCCGTAACAATACAGTTTTACAATTGTAGAAATGCTTTTTTACAGTTGTAAAAAATGAAAATGCTGCTTACTATTTTGAAGAAAGCTCCTTTGTATTCTATGGAATGCAGCTGTGTAGTGGAAAGAATACTAGCAGGAAGGTTTACAAGCGAACAAATGGTTCGTTAGAATTTTGTATTGGATTACATAATATTTCATTCATTATATCCTTGAATTATAATTGAAAAAGTCTATATTTGCATTTCATAATCAATAGAGAATGTTCAATGAAAAAAAATAGAATCAGTATTTTTGCTGTAGGTATTCTTTTCCTCACGGGGTTGATTTCATGTGCAGGAAAAAATGAAAAATCTGCGGCTTCTTTAGTGACAGACAGTTTGCATATAAGCAAATCAGTGCATCTTGATAATGACACCGCAAAACCTTATGCGGATTTTAAAGCTAATTTGGTGTATGTGAAGCAAGCTGCGAAACCTTATATCAAAGACAGTATCAATAAAGCCATTACTGCTGCAACATTTGGTGATGAATATCAAACGATACCTTTTGAACAGGCTGTGGATTCATTCAAAAACTCTTATTTCACTCAGTTTAATGATGAAGTGGGACCAACCTATAAGCAGGATTTCCAGGAAAATCCAACGCAAACCAAACTTCGGTGGTATAATTACACGAAAGTGATGAAATCTAATTTCATTTTTAATGAAAATGATGTACTTTCTTATCGGGTAAATATTACTGACAATACGGGTGGAGCTCATGGTATGCATGAATCCTATTTCCTGAATTTCAATGCTCTTACGGGCAAAGTGATTCATTTGGATGATATCTTTACAGGTGACTATGAACCGGCTTTGACTCAGCAGCTTTTAGCTGAACTGGAACATATGATGAAGGTGAAAACCGAGAAAGATCTTGAAGATCTGGGATTCTTCGCTTCCGATTCATTGGCGCCGACAGAAAATTTTTATGTAACGGAGAAAGAGATTTGTTTTTATTATAATATTTATGAGATTGCACCTTACGCAGTGGGTTCATTGAATGTGAAAATTCCGTTTGATGCAGTACGTGAAATGTTGAATACGAACCATAATCCCTTAGCTGAAATTTTAGAATAAATATATGGAACTGATAGATAAATATTTCCCTTCACTTACCGAGGAGCAACGTAACCAATATGATGCTCTTTATGATCTGTACCTTGATTGGAACAGTAAGATAAATGTGGTTTCACGTAAAGATATTGAGAATCTTTACGAACATCATGTGCTTCACTCATTAGGCATTGCCTGTGTGATTCGATTCAAACCCGGTACGGAGGTGATGGATTTAGGAACAGGTGGTGGATTCCCTGGTATTCCATTAGCTATCATGTTCCCCGAAGTGCATTTTCATTTGGTTGACAGCATAGGAAAGAAAGTGAAAGTGGCTACAGAAGTGGCTGCTGCCATTGGTCTGAAGAATGTCACCTTTCAGCATGCAAGAGCCGAAGAGGTAAAGGATAAATTTGACTTTGTGGTAAGTCGTGCTGTGATGCCTCTAGCTGATTTGGCCCGTCTGGTGAAGAAAAATATATTGAAGAAATCAATCAATGCCTTGCCCAATGGCTTGATCTGCTTGAAAGGCGGGGAGCTGGCAAGTGAATCGCATCCTTTTAAGAATATTGTAGTAATTGATGATTTGAGTCAGTGGTTCAAGGAAGAGTACTTCGGTGAAAAGAAAGTGGTGTTCCTACCCATGTCGTGAATTATAAAACGTGAATGCTATGAAGATTAAGAGATTTGAATTTAACATGTTTCCTGAAAACTGTTACGTGCTAAGTGATGATGAAGGACATGCCGTGATTATAGATCCGGGATGTTACTATCCTGAAGAGGACGAGATGTTGAAAAATTATATTATCGGCGAACATCTCACGGTGGATCATTTGTTGCTTACACATTTGCATCCCGATCATATATTCGGAACCGCTTTTCTCTACAAAGAATTTGGATTGAAGGGCGAAGCCAATCAAGGTGATGAAAGTTGGTATGAGAATGCCCCACAGCATAGTAGGCAGTTTGGCATAGAAATGAAAGAACCTCCGGCTCCGTTGCTTAAATATTTGGATGATGGCGAGGTAGTCACATTCGGCAATACGTCTTTGGAATGCATCCTTGTACCCGGACATTCTCCAGGTAGTTTGGTCTATTATCAAAAAGAATCCGATTGTATCTTTTCAGGAGATGTGCTATTCCGTGGAAGCATGGGTAGAGCGGATTTGGCAGGTGGCAATTTTGACATGCTTCATCAAGCCATACTGGATCGTTTGTTTGTGTTGCCTGATAACACAGTTGTGTATCCCGGTCACGGTGAGACCACGACCATAGGAGATGAAAAGGTGCATAACCCTTTCTTTATATAAACACAGATGGGCGAATTATTTCGCCCATGATTTCTTTTGCTTTTTCAAGTCCTCACTCATCCTTTGAAAGTATCTACGACGAAAGTTTCTCACTTTGCGTGTAGTCTGTTCAGTCACTTCCTTCATCTTTTCAGATAAAGAATCATCCACATTTTGTTCGTTTGTTGGGATCGGTGTTTTCTCCATTACCATAGTCGGCCTCCTTTCTGATAAACATAAGTATTATTACAAATATAATATTTGTTTATAATGTATCAATACTTTAAGTGTTAAATCAAAAGCCAAAAGGAATATTTAGCATATACCATGCGACAAAAAGAATAATCCATGAAACGAGCATTGCCGCTGAATATCTCCAAGTGTAGTGTATAAGTGTATCAAACGATGCTTTCTTATCAAAATGCATTAGCCATACCAATACCCACGGAATGTAGGGAAGCAATGGAGTGACAATGGTGGTGGCGTTGTTGCCGATTCGGAACGATGCTTGAGTAATTTCAGGCCCTACACCCAGTTTGCCTAATATCGGTATGGCAAAATAAGCCAGTATGCTCCATTTAAGCGTGCCTGAGGTGACGGCTAAATTAAGTACGGCTGCCAATAGTATAAATACGATAAGAGTGGGCAGTGGATGTATCCATTTGATCGAACCGAACCAATTGCCGGCGGTGACCAATAGACATTGATCTAAGTGAGAATATTCAATGCAAGCAAATAGTTGTGCAGCAAAGAAACAGATGACCAGAAAGTTACCCAATATTTTTAGTGGTTGAGTTAATCCGTTGATTACATCCGTATCTGAATTATAGTTGTTCGTGGAGAATCCGTAAGCTACGCCCATCAATCCAATCCACAAGGAAATAAGAAAGAGTGAACCGAAAATAAACGGACTTCGTGTTAAATCGCCCATGACACCCCGTAATATCCCCCAAGGCGAGAAGGTGGCAAACACCACGATGACGATGTATGCCAATCCGATAATGAGTGAATTGAAAAGTGCCTGACGCTCTTTCTTGGATAGTGGTTTATACGGTTCGTCAATTACAGCTTCCTTTTGTTGCATTTTAGGTATCAGCTGCTTGTATGTAATCACATAGATGATAGCTGTTTGGATCAACATGGAGACTGCAGAGAAACAATAATTGGAAAAGATGCCAATATGATTTTGAGCAATATTGCTGTTAGTGGCGGCCTCTTGCGTATAACGCATAAGCATGGGGTCTATGGCTGTGATGAACAGGTTGGCTCCGAAACCGCAACTTACGGAAACAAAAGCGACTATCACACCGGCTTGTTGAGGCAATTTAGCTGCTTTGAACAGATATATTGCCAATGGAATAAGGATGATATAACCTATTTCGCCCAATATGCTTGAGCCGATGCCCAAGACAATTATAATTAAAATAATGGCACGCTTGTGGTTATGCTTGGCTGTGAAATAGCGCAGGCAAGCATTAATGAATCCCGAGTGTTCGGCCGCACCTAGCCCTAAAAGTGCTAAAATGGCCATTCCGAAGGGATCGAACGAGGAGAAATTATTTTGTACGTGACGTATGATCCAGCGTATTCCCTCGGAATTAAGTAAGTTTTGTATGCGTACTTCCTCGCCTGATTGTGGGTTTATGACGCTCACTCCGTAGATATCACATATCCACGAAACAAAAACGATGAGCATTGTCAGTAACAAGTACATCGTGGCGGGATGCGGTGTACGCCATTTATTCGTCATCCGGTTCTAGATTGTCCAGGTCAATAATACGCAATTGTAAGGCTCTAACCACTAATTTTGTTGCGTTCACGCCGATACCTTCTCCTTTAGGAAACAGTCGGTTAATCAAATCTCCTTGACGCTTTTCCAATGATTTCACACCGAAAGGCATTCCTTTCAAGTTGGCAATCATATCTTTGGTATAGCCCAGAGCCAGATGTCGCAAGAATCGTTCGTCATATTCATCAATGTCATAATCGATAATGGCATCTTGGCGAGCCGTTTCCTGCGAGACGGAACTCATGAAACGTTCTACAATCTTTTCCAGTATAGGGTAATTGAATACTAGTTTTTTACCTTCCCTCACGGCTTGAACGTCTGTTTTAGTAAGTAGTTCGCCTGTTTTAAGGATGATACCTTCAGCTCCGGCTTTGAGTGCATCTACCCATAATTTCTCATTAAGCACTTCGCCTGTGAAGATAAGTACTTTCACGTCAGCATATTTCTTCTTGATATTGCGGCATATTTCTACACCGATCGTCGTAGATCCTCCTAATCCCAAGTCAAGCAATACCATATCAGGTTGCTGATTGTCGATCAGCGGCCAGAATTCTTGTTCGGTCATTGCTGTACCTATAACTTCTGCATCCGATATTTCATTACGGAAAATCTCTTCAGTACCTTTCAATTCCAGTTTGACATCTTCAACTATAATCACTTTGAATTTCTTGCTGTCTTCCATATCTTTTTAATTTTTATTTCTATGTTTTTGAATTGTAAAATAGATTGTAAATCCTCCTTCGGGACATATCTCGGCATTGATTCGTGAACCTCTATGCCCTGAGAATTCATCATGATCGCGTATGATTTGTTTGCATATCAGATATTCTGTACCGTGCAGCGCGCCATTAGTGTCCACTTCCATTCGCTGCAAATCTGGATAGAACAATTGATTGAGTTCCTTTTGTGACTTATTTCTACGTTGATCAGTAAACAGGAAACGAATGTATTCACCATCTTCCTTTGCAGAGAAATCAAGTGTTCCGTCACAAGAGTATGTCACGGCTTCATCAATGAGGTTCTCCACTAAATACTTTAATTGGATTTCATCACCAACAACTTTACCGTTAATGCTATGTGTCGTTAAGTTGAGCGAATAGGGGAGTTTGCGTGTCGATTTCTTGAAATACTTCTGTGCATGTTCTATTAAACTTCCTATTTCCACATTTTTTCTTCTGAACGTAATGTCATCCAATTGTCGGGCAGCACAACTGCTTAATATCGTGAAGATACCTTTGTAGTAATCAATCAGCTCATTCATGTCTTCAATTAAAGACTTTTCTTTTTCTTGAGGCATCGTCTCTGTTTTCAGATGATCAACAATTTGTTTGATACGGTTGGGGTAGTAAATGGTTTCATGCTTGATAGTGGAAAGGCAGTTGTCCAATACCATATTTTGCACATGTATCAACTCTTCCTCATAAGCCGCTCTTCGTGCTTCATCTTCGGCAGTCTCTATATCTCGATATTTTCCGGCAATCATGACGATGCGGTTGAAGAGTACGATACTCAGGTATCTGCTTATCAATGCGATTAGCAGATCATTTCTTTCCGCATCATTCTTATTTTTACTGATAAATGCCATGATGCCCACTCGTTTGTGAGTTTCTCCCATATCGGCGATCAATGGAATTGCTGTAATTCTTCCTTCTTCAGCCGTTTGTTTGGTTTGCGTTTCCTGGCATTTCTCCATGACGTCTCTTAATGCTTCGTTCCATACAGTGTATTGTGAATTGAACGCATATTGAGGCTTATTTGTTTCATTTTCAATGACAGCTAGTCCCAGTGCATCAATAGGGAAGAGCTCATTCATTGCATCAAAGAGCTTCTTTACGATCTCCTCATCATTTTCGGTGGAGGAAGAAAGGAGCTGTTTGTTAATTTCAATGACTTGTTCCAAATCAAGCCTGTTGAGTATTCTTTTGCGAATATACAAAAAATAATACACAGCAAAGCAGATGAAAATAATGATGATAAATAAGATACCTCCGACTATTTTATTGTTAGTTGAGTTCTTTAAGCTTCTGCAATAATCTTCCAACGAATAGTCTTCACTTACCAATTTGTAGAGCTGCGTATAAGCCGTATTATTGTAATAGTAGTTATTCCAATCTTTTAAAGCCAGGAATGCAACCGATGCTTCATTACGAATATCCAAGATTACGTAGTAGTCCGATTCAATCATCGAATTCCACCATTGTGTCTCGGCCGGAGTACCATATCCGGTTAATGTCATGAATGTTTTAGGATTGTGTGATTGCTTTTTGTAATAAGCATTAAGGTTGACTATCGCAGAATCGGCATATATTAATGACAGCTTGTATTTCTCCATGACATTGCAGTAATAGGCGGTGTCAGCCATATCCGAGGCACGCTGCAATAAATGGCTATATGGATTCTTCTTGTGAGGTTTACTGTTGTTCCGAGATTGAGGTTGTGAACACGAACAAGCTCCTATGACAAGTAGAGCCACCAGCATGAGGCGTTTCATCCCATGAGGTAATCTGAAACGGAAGCTGCTTCCCTTGCCGGGTTCACTCTCTATGTTGAATTTGCAAACATCAAAGATGGAACTGGTTTTCCTATACTTTTCAATGATACCCTTACAGTTCATTAATCCAAATCCGTAGCCTTTGTTCTTTTTTATATCTTCGGCAGCTTTATTATTTAGTCCTATGTCTGCGGAGTTATAAACCTTTTCGCCTAGAATCTTGGTTACATCTTCAGAAGACATTCCCGGGCCGTCGTCAGTAACGGATATCTCTACATATTCATCATAGTCTTCGGCTTTGACTTCCACATGACCACCTTCGGGAGTATATTTACGGGCATTCTCCATAAGTGTGTTGATCATGAATAGAGTAAGAGGTCTGTCCGCTTTTACCCAAGTGTCTGTTTGATCAACGGTCAACGTGATGTTTTTATTTTCGAAAGTTCTTTTGCCTTTAGCAACCACCTCAAACAGTTCTTTTAAGGCAAAGCTTTCGATGTTGAGGTTCAGCGACCCCTGTTTCATTTTGATCCATAAAGACAATATATCATTGTATTCATTGATTTTTGTTACTAACTCATCAATGTACTGATATTTGCCGCTTTTAATTTGCCGATTGCCGACAACTTCGTTTAATGAAAGTTTGCTTACTTCATTGATAATCCGGTCTATGTATGGAGTGATCCCATAGACAATGCTTAAGCATGATTTCTTTATGAGATTGGAACGTTTGTTGTCCTCAATATGCTGTTCAACGATGTAATATTGTTTTTCCAATTGCTTGCGTTCGTCTCCGAGGGACAGCAATGTGAGTCCGTTTTTCAGAGTCCACCCGATGTAAGGTTTGATGACATTGATCATAGCCACATCATCCTTTGTGAAACTTCTTTCACTCCCTAGTTTCCATGTTCCTATCTGTATCGTATCGTTAGTCTGATAGATGGGGTAGGTGTATTGATGTTTATTTGAGGTCTCTTCCGGGTTATCTATCAAGTCGATTGCTTCTTCGCCACGATCTTCAAGCGAAATGATTTTCATGTCAGTGACTCCAAAAAGAGAGTACATATCCTTCGCAATTGCTTTTTCTACGGATTTGCTAATGTCCTCGGTACTTTCTATATCTGATTTTAGCGAGGCTGTTACCGACTGACATAGATCTAAGGTTCCTCGTAGTCGACTGATATATAGTCTGTTTTTTCTCTTATAGCGTTTGTTCAAGATAAGGAAAAGAGTAATAAGCAGAATTAATGCGATAAGCACACTGAAAGAAATAAACGTGAGAAGATGATCCTCATGTTCAAGATACTTGCTTCTACTCTCCAATTCTTTGTCCTGGCGAGTATAATTCATCAGGTCCAGATAAATGTTACGGTTGTAATCTGATGGGATCTTTTCACTAAGTCCGGCATAGGAAACACTAAGTTGTTCTCTTATTCGTGCGATCCATTCAGGTGCTGTTTTGACATGCTCGTTCGTAATCCAATTCAGTTCGGTGTAAATGCTATCAGTGCTGTCAAAAGGATAGAGCCATTCTCCTTTTTGTTCGGGATAATAGACCTTGTGCTGCGTACTTATATAATCCAATCCTCGAGACAGTGAATCAATCGCAGTCTTATATTTACCTTGAATATTGAGGTATTCACCAATACTTACTGATGTCGCCGTCATGTGATAAAAGTCTCTGAATCTGTTGAATATATGTTGGGCTTCCTGCAAAGTGCGCAGTATAAAGTCTGCCTTTTGAGTGTTACCTAATAATTCAATTGCATTGGGTCTGTATTGTCGTACGATATTCAAGTTCTTTTGCACTTGTAGCAAGCTCCCGATTTGTTGTAAACTCATGGCAGTGAAATAGGTATATCCATTGCAGCTTTGTTTCCAACATTCATAGAATTGATCAAAGCGGTTGACCACATATTGTTCGCTGTTGTTTTGGTTGACAGCACCGATTAATCCCTTGAGATATAAATAAGATAATGTCTGTGCAGTATCTCCCTTCAGATCATATGCTTCGATATGGTTAATAGAAAAGATCGCTTCATTATTTTGCTGTAGATAAAAGTGGTAAGTGGCTGATACCAAATAGAACTCCGTTTTTGCAAAATTCAATCTTTGACGTTCATTCTTTTCAATGTATAAAGTGTGGTTCTCTTCTATACGCTTCATGTGCCTTAATGCACTATTGCGGTAGTCATAGAAATCTTTATTCATTGCTGTCCTTTGGCAAACGGCCATCATCCCGATATCAGCAATGGTTTGTTCCAGTTCGTTTTGAGTCAGATCATATACTTGCTGGTAGAACTTTTTCGCAGCTTCATAATTCATCCTTTGATACTCTACAAAGGCAATGTTGTTGCAGGCTTCAGCCCGTCCTTGTGAATAGGATTGGGCCTGATTGTATGCTTTGAAGGCAGATTTATAGGCTATATCCGGATTTTTGTATCGATAATTGTATGAACGTAGATTGAGTGAGTCAATAAGTCTTACTTCCTGCGTAGAAGTAATTCCTATGCAAGAAAATAGTGCTGAGATAGAGCAGAATGCCAATAGCACGAATGCGCTGTATCTGAATTCTTTGGTCATAATTTTGACTGAACAAATGTAGAAAAAAAGAAGATTAGAACTAAAAAAATGCGTGTAAAACTTAATAAAATGGATGAAAGTAATGTAATATACCTATTATGTGGGATATTTAGCGTATAAAATACCTTTAATGTGGGATTGTGAAGTTTGTTGCAATAGATTACTTTTGTATTATGAAAAAGTCGAAAATAGAATTGAATAAAGAAATTAAGTCATAATTATATTACGTAACCACAATTTATTAAGTATTTAAAAAGATACAAGCCCTGCTCATCGTGATTTTGAGCAGGGCTTTGAAATATATAGGATCAATATCTTTATTTCTTCTTCAATTGTATATCCATTGCTGCGGCAGCTTTTCGTCCGTCACCCATTGCCAATATGACCGTGGCGCCACCCCTGACAATATCGCCACCTGCATAGATCGTAGGTATAGATGTTTGCATATTATCGTCAACCTCGATAGTGTGGCGCTTGCTGATGTGCAAACCTTCTATCGAGTCAGGTATAATGGGATTAGGTTGAACTCCAATACTAACGATTACTTCGTCAATTTCAAGCTCCTCAATGGCTCCTGGAATCGGTATCGGACTGCGACGTCCTGAAGCATCAGGCTCTCCAAGTTTCATGCGCTGCATAATCACTTTTTGTACTCGTCCGCTTTCATCTGCGATATATTCGATCGGGTTACAGAGAGTGAAGAATTCAATACCTTCTTCTTTAGCATGTTTCACTTCCTCTAATCTGGCAGGCATCTCTGCTTCTGAACGTCGATAAATAATAATAGCACGTTCGGCTCCCAAACGCTTTGCTGTGCGAACTGAGTCCATAGCAGTGTTTCCGCCACCAACTACAGCCACTTTTCTACCTTCATATACAGGTGTATCGCTATCTTCGCTCGCTGCATCCATTAGGTTTATGCGAGTCAGGTATTCATTGCTTGACATTACATTGATAGAGTTCTCTCCGGGAATATCCATGAAACGTGGTAATCCGGCTCCACTGGCAACAAATAAGCCTTTAAATCCTTCTTCTTCAAGTTCTTTAATGCCGATTGTTTTACCGATGATGGTGTCTTTTATGAATTTAACGCCCATTTTAACAAGGTTGTTTATTTCAACATCCACAATCTCATTAGGCAAACGAAATTCGGGTATGCCGTATTTCAAAACTCCACCTATTTCGTGAAGGGCTTCAAATACGGTTACATCATATCCCTTTTTAGCCATGTCGCCAGCAAAAGATAAGCCGGCTGGTCCCGATCCGATAGCTGCTACTTTTATACCGTTAGGTTTAGCCACAGGTGGAACTTGTATATTACCACTTTCACGTTCATAATCAGCGGCAAATCTTTCCAAATGTCCGATTGCTACAGCAGGATGCCCGGTTTTCAGATGAATGCAGTGCAATTCGCATTGTTTCTCTTGTGGGCAGACTCTTCCACATACAGCAGGTAGAGCAGAGGTTTCTTTGAGAATACGTGCAGCCTCGGGAAAGTCTCCACGTTCAATATTTTTGATGAAATCCGGTATTTGTATGCTTACAGGGCAGCCTTCCATACAACCTGGATTAGCACAATCCAAGCATCGTTGAGCCTCTTTTTGTGCCATTTCAGAAGTGAGTCCTTGATTGACTTCTTCCGTTCTTACATGTGATCTATATTCAGGATCAAGTTCCGGCATTTTAACACGTGCTTGTGTCATTCTATCTTTAGGCTTGATCGCTTTGCGAAGATTCACACGCCATTCTGCATCTCTGGCACTTTCGGTCTTCTCCTCTGCCGTATGTTCTATTTTTTCAAAACGTTCAAACTCTTCTTTCTCTTGGAGCTTGAAAGCGTTCATGCGTTTAAGCATTTCATCAAAATCAACTTTGTGTGCATCAAATTCAGGACCATCGACGCAAACAAAGCGAGTCTTGCCATCAACTGTGACTCGGCAGGCTCCACACATACCGGTGCCATCTACCATAATAGTATTAAGTGATGCATCGGTAGGTATATTGTATTTTTTTGTAAGTAGGGAAACAAACTTCATCATGATGGCAGGGCCTATGGTGAAGCATTTATCTACTTTTTCTCTTTGTATGACTTCTTCAAGGCCATTAGTTATCAATCCTTTTTTTCCGTATGAACCATCATCTGTCATGACGATAACTTCATCCGAATTCTCTTGCATTTCCTTTTCTAGAATTATCAGTTCTTTTGTACGTCCGGCAATAACAGTGATCACACGATTTCCGGCATTTTTAAGTGCTTCAACGATTGGAAGCAGTGGCGCTACTCCAACTCCGCCGCCGGCGCAAATGACTGTTCCAAAGTTTTCAATATGTGTGGCTTTCCCCAAAGGACCTACAACATCGGTGATGTAGTCTCCAACATTCAGTTCGCATAAGCGTGTTGATGACAATCCCACTTCTTGAATAACCAATGTGATGGTTCCTTTTTGGATGTCAGCTTTAGCAATAGTCAAAGGCATTCTTTCTCCTTTTTCTCCTACGCGAACGATAACAAAGTGTCCTGCTCTTCTTGCGCGAGCAATGAGGGGTGCTTCAATTTCAATTTGGAATACTTTATCCGAGAAGCGTTCTTTACTGATAATCCTATTCATAAAAGTATTATTTATTAAGTATTATTTAAAGGATTAATAAAATAAAAAGCCTTGCAAGACACAAGGCTTTTGTATATTTCAATTAATCAATGATGTCAAATCCTGTGTATGGAACTAATACTTTAGGAATCTTTATTCCATCCGGTGTCTGATTATTTTCAAGTAATGCCGCTACAATTCGTGGGAGTGCCAATGCAGAGCCATTCAGCGTGTGACATAATTCGGTTTTCTTTTCAGCGGTACGGTAACGACATTTTAAACGATTAGCCTGGTATGATTCAAAATTAGAAACTGAACTAACTTCAAGCCAGCGCTCTTGAGCTGCAGAATAAACTTCAAAATCATAAGTAATGCATGAGGTAAAACTCAAATCCCCACCGCATAAACGTAAAATATGATAAGGTAATTCTAGCTTGTTAACAAGACCTTCAACATGGCTCATCATCTCTTCAAGTGATTGATATGAATGTTCAGGCTTGTCGATTCTTACAATCTCCACTTTGTCAAATTGATGCAGACGATTAAGTCCACGTACATCCTTGCCGTATGATCCGGCTTCACGACGGAAACAAGCAGAGTATGCACAATTTTTTATAGGTAGTTGATTCTCGTTCAAGATAACATCGCGATACATATTGGTTACAGGAACTTCCGCTGTAGGAATCAAATAAAAATCATCCACTGTCGCATGGTACATTTGTCCTTCTTTGTCAGGCAATTGTCCTGTACCATAGCCGGAATCTTTATTTACCATATATGGCGGTTCGATTTCCAAGTAACCGGCTTTG
>Ga0302166_10000257_pt1 | contig 13426 bp, 5 predicted proteins | sample I_Fen_E3_3_FD_193491 | JGI IMG/M metagenome (GOLD analysis project Ga0302166, IMG submission 193491) | Peat permafrost microbial communities from Stordalen Mire near Abisko, Sweden - I_Fen_E3_3 | ecosystem: Environmental > Terrestrial > Soil > Wetlands > Permafrost | place: Sweden: Abisko... | reverse complement strand
CCTGCGCCAGTTCCGGATGGGACACCCGTGCTGGCGAAAGCTGACCGACCCGATCCTGTTCTGTCAGCCCGGCGACGAGATGATCATCCTCGACCCGGATCTTTACTTTCCGAACGACTTCACCTTCGAAGCGACCCCCGCCAAGGGCGTGCTCCTGATGTGGCAGCCGCCCAGTTGCCTGCTGCCCGATGACGTCGTGATGAAGGCGTATCGCACGCCAATCCAGCTCGCGCACCATGTCGACATCGGTGTCGCTCAGCTGCGAAACAATCTCGATCTGGCCTGGTTCGACTGGCTGATCGCGAGCCTGGGCGGCAAGGACATCCCGCGTGCCATGCACGTGGAAGCGATTGTCTGGGCCGCGATCGCCATGCGTGACGGCGGGGGCTACTTTGACCCTGCCCACTGGTATTGCTGGCGCTATCGCCAGTGGAAGCGGGTTGCTTTGAAACTGGGTGTTTCCGGCCTGACCCTGCTCAGGGCCGAGGATCTGAGCCAGGTCAAGTGCTTCCATGCGAGCGGCATCGCGAAATGGTGGGTGAAAGAAGCCTGCGAACGCAACTTGTTCCCCGCACCACGCTCCGTCATGGCGAGTTCCATCGCAAAACCCTTTGAAGAATTGACCTTGCGCGAGTACGAGTCGGATCAGCGCGTCAAGCGCATTGCCCGCAAGCTTGGTTACTACTCGCTGATGAAGGCGGGTGGCTGAGCTGGGCTGACGGGCGTATCCTGCCGAGGCAAGCCCTCGGGCTTGCTCAATGCATTGACCCAGGACATGTTGACCCTACCCAATCATCAGGCCAATACACCGGCAATCTTGCGGGGCACGTTCCTGCTCATCGCACTGCTCCTGGTCTGCACGCTCGTGCGACAGGACATGCCCGGTGGTGCGTTCGCGGCCCATCTCAGCGGTGGCGAAACGACCGATCCGGAGTTGCTGCGTGCAGCCCAGCGTGGCGCTCTTTGCAGCGACATGAATCCGACCGGGGTTGGCTTGCGCGGCGAGTACTACGCCAAGGAGAAACTGCAGGGGACTCCCTTGCTCGTGCGCACCGATGCCGGCATCGACTTCGATTCCGCCCTTGACTGGAGCGTGGTGTCCGGCATTTCACCGCGGCCCAAGTCTGTGCGATGGACGGGCTGGGTCAAACCGCCGGTCACGGGGCGCTACCAATTTCATCTGCAAGCGAGTGGTGCGACCGTCACGGTCGCACGCAAGGTTCTGACCGGCTTGGCCGATCCGAACGAGGCGTATGTCGAATTGCATGCCGGGCGCTACGCCCCGGTGGTCATCGAGATGAGCCCGTTGCCCGAAGGGGCAGAGCACATCCGCTTTGAGTGGACGACGCCCTACGGTGCGCGGTTCGTCGTTCCACGGGCACTGCTGTTCACACCGAGCGAGAGCGCGGCGACCATCAAGCCTTAGGACGGTCTCTTCAGTCGGCCACCTGAAGTATGGTGTGGCTTGGCTGCAGGCAGGCTTTGGTATGCCCCTTGCGGTGACGCACAGAGCTGGGTTGCGCCCGCAACCTGCCTGTTTTCCGTCTTCACATCTTTGGCCTGGGCCACTCAGCATGACCGACAAGAAGCTTGTGATTCAAAGAGCATTTTCCTTGCTTCTTCTTCTCGGGGGGATATTCCTGTACATCGTTGTTTCCCTGAGGCCACCGATCGTTGCATATTATGCAGAGGGCACCACGGTCGATTTTTTCGGTGCAGATTGCTGGCGTGTCGTTGAGAACGTCAATGACACCAAGATAAAGCACTACAGGGACCGCGTTCACCCTTTGTTCTCGCTTTCGGCGACGGTGCCGACACTTTTGTTGAAGTCGGCATTCGGATGCAATGACAACACCTGTGGAATCAGGATATACCAGGTACTATTTGGTACCTTGGGTTTGTTCTTTTTTGCCTTGATACTCTATGAAATAAACCCCAGGCCTTGGACCGTCGTTCTGCCGACGCTGCTTCTTTTTTGCTCCTCGGCTGCATGGACGGTATGGAGCCATCTGCCTGAAACCTCTCTCTTTTCTTTCTTTTCAATCAACCTGGCGATCTATATCTTCCTGCGAACCAACTCCCAGCAGGGCCGAATAGCTTCGGGCATAGCCTCTTTTTCGGGCACTGTCACAAACGGCGGCCTGGGCCTGCTGCTTCAGTTCTTCACGCTCAAGGATGAGCGCAAGAAACTCGTCGAGTGCATTGCGGCGACATTCGGAATATTGGTGATTCTGGCTTTGCTCCAGCGAAACATTTTTCCAACATCGATCCCATTTTTCGACTTGGCAGAGGCCGGTGAAGAGGCGAAGTACATCAACAGAGAAATCTCTGAACTGCCTTGGCGAACGCTCGATTTCATTTTTTCCCCACTGTTCTTGCCTTGGTCACCGCCGTCGGGGGATTCATTCAGCTCGATCACCATGCTGAAGGCATTTTTCGGGAACTTCGGCGGGCAGTCGCGGCGGGCCTTGCTGGGATTTTTCTCTATCATTTTTTTGTTTGGCTTCTCAATCTTTCGATGCCGGCAGACCTTTGCTGACCTCTGGAAGAAGCGGGATTTTTCTTCAGCTGCCGATGGCAAACAGGTCGTGCTGATGCGGGCTCTCGTTCTGTTTACGCTGGCTCAGTACGTTTTGCACCTGATCTACGGCGACATGCCATTTCTGTACGCGATGCACTTCCTCCCAGGAATGATGATTGGCTTCGTGTATTTCGCGGCACGGCAGTTTCCGAAGCTATATCCGGTCCTGGTCGTCGTGTTGATCTTGGCGACTCAGGAGATGAACGCCGGCTTGTACAGCTTTCTTTTTCCGCGCTAGTTGCTCCGCATGCGCGCGGCTGGCTGCGATGACAGTTGGCCGCCGACACGTCAATGCGAAGTGCACTGCGGTGTGCCATCGGGGCGACCCTTCGCGGCTTGTGACGAGTCGACATGCCGCCCCTCAATCAGGTGCAGCTTGCACCATCGGCACTCATGCGGCATCACCACGGCGCATGTGCGGTAGCCCGATAGTTCGGCACGTCCGCGAACCCCGCGATCACAGGGGTGTGCATCGAGACGACTTACAGAACAATTCAATTTGAAAAGCGTTTCAAAAAATTGAGTTGCTCGGTGCTGAGCGAGGGCAGGTGCGTTGCACTGACGGCCGATGCTGGCATGCGGTGACACTGCCAAGGGTCCCGTGATGATTGGTTCGATCGGTTTGGTGTGGGCTGTCTGGCGTCGCGAGTTTGCGGTCGCAGCGGCCATTGCGGTAACGGCCCTGGTGGCATCGTGCGGTGGGGGCGACAACTCTGTCGATCCTGCGAGCGAAAGTGGCACTGGTCGCGAGCACGCGGCCGCGTTGCCCGCACCTGCGGTCTTCGTTCCGCCCATTCCCATTCCCGCAGATGCTTCTTCACGTGGCATGTGGTCGTCGGTGTACAACTGGCCGGTCGTGGCAGTACACGCCACGCTGCTGCCTGATGGCCGTGTGCTGACGTTCGGCAGCAGCGCGACCGGGCAACAGGGTGCGAATGCGATCTATGACGTGTGGGACAGCACCCTGGCGCCAGATGCCGGTCACTTGACCCTTCCCAACGGCACGGGCACAGACATTTTCTGCAGTTCCAACCTGCTGCTCGCGCCTTTGTCAGCGCAATCGACGGCGAGTGTGTTCATTGCCGGCGGCGACAACTGGAACGGTACGTCCACGACAAACACCGCCAACCCGAACAGCAATCTCTTCGACGTGACGACGCGCACGCTCACGCGCAAGACCAACATGCAGAGTCCGCGTTGGTATTCAACGTCGACCACTTTGCTCAACGGCGAGGTCTACATCCAGGGCGGCAGCGGCGGCAACCAGCGGCCCGAAGTCCGCGGTCTCGACGGCAGCTTCCGTTTGCTGTCGGGTGCGGACACCTCCGGGATGGATTCGAACTACCCGCGCAACTACGTGGCGCCGGATGGCCGAATCTTCGGCTATGACTCCAATGGCTGGATGTACTACGTGAACCCGACGGGCACCGGCACATTCACGACCGCTGGCCTGCTCAATTCGTCGTACGCATCGTGGACAGGCAGCTCGGCGATGTTCCGCCCGGGCCGGATCCTTCACCTGAGCGGCAGCTCGAGCAACGCGCTCGTCATCGACATCAACAGCGGTGCGCCGGTGTTGACACCAACGCAATCGCTTTCCTCCCAACGCGCCTGGGTCAACGCCACGATCTTGCCCAACGGGCAGGTTCTGGCCACCAGCGGGAGCCAGATTGCCAACGCTTTGGTGGGTGTCAACACCAAGGCCGAAATCTGGGATCCGGTGACAGGCCAGTGGATGCAAGGTCCCGCGGCCGTCAGGCCGCGGCTTTACCACTCCAATGCACTGTTGCTGCCAGATGCGAGCGTGCTCGTGAGCGGCGGTGGCGCGACGGTTCCGGTGGGTACCGGCCCTTCGGACAATCTGAATGCCGAGATCTATTACCCACCCTATCTCTTCACCGCAGCAGGGCAGCGCGCGCCGAGGCCTGTCGTCACGGCGGTGCCAGACTGGGCCGACATCGGCAAAGTGATTGCTGTCGACGTATCGAACGCCACCAGTGTGAGCCGAGTCACCTTGGTCAAGACGGGTGCTTCCACACACAGCTACAACATGGACCAGCGCTTCGTCGACCTGACGTTCGCCGCCAATGGCCTGCATCTGTCGGTGCAGATGCCGTCCCATGCAAGTGATGCGACGCCGGGCTACTACCAGCTTTTCGTCTTTGATCAGGCTGGCGTGCCTTCCGTCGCAAGAGTGGTCCGCATCGGTCCGGCCGCAGCGGCAAACCCGGCCATCACGCCGACCTTGACCAACCCGGGCGCGCAGACCACCGAGCGTGGCAGCGCAGTCAATCTGGCGTTGACTGCCACCGACCCGAACGGGGACGTTCTGGCATTCAGCGCCAGCGGGCTGCCTGCCGGCCTGACGATCAACAGCGCCACGGGCCAGATCACCGGGGCACCCACGGTCGCGGGTACGTATGACGTCGTGCTCACGGTGAGCGACGGCGTCAACGTGGCCAGCGCTTCCTTCTCTTGGGTCGTCACCTTCAGCAATGCAGTGGTGCTCGATCCTCTGCCTGCGATCAATCCTGTGCAGACGGGCCTGTCGAGCAGTTTCACCGCGACCACGCATGGTGGGACCAACGTGCTCTACCGTTGGAACTTCGGTGACGGCACGGGCGATACGGCTTGGTCGAGCGCCGCGACGGTGACTCACAACTTCTCGAGCCCCGGGACCTACAACGTCACCCTCAGCGTGACCGACGACAGCCAGGTGGTGCAGACCCGAAGCTTCGTGCAGACGGTGTACCTTCCTTCCACTGCCAACAAGCCCAGCGCGTCGTCCAACATCGCCATCGAAACGCCGGCCACGGGCAATGCCCGCCTTTGGGTCGTCAATCAAGACAACGACAGCGTCAGTGCCTTCGACACTGTCACGCAGGCCAAACTCGGTGAAGTCAGCGTCGGCTCGGCGCCGCGTTCGGTGGCCGTGGCCGCCAACGGGCTGGTCTGGGTCACCAACAAGCGCAGTGACTCCATCAGCGTGATCAACCCGGCGACCCGGGCGATCGTCAAGACCATTGCGCTGCCACGGGCCTCGCAACCCTTTGGCGTGGCGATGTCGCCGACCGCGGGCCAGGCCTTTGTCGTGCTCGAGGCCACCGGGCAACTGCTGAAATTCGACAGCGTGAGCTACGCCTTGCTCGGCACGTTGTCGGTGGGTGCCAACCCCCGGCATCTGTCGATCACTGCAGATGGCGCCAGCGTGTATGTCTCGCGTTTCGTGACGCCGGCGCTGCCTGGCGAAAGCACCGCCACCGTCACCACAACCCCGAGCACGGGTGCCGAAGTCGTCGTGGTGAGTGCTGCAGGCATGAGCTTCACGCGCACCATCGTGCTGCAACACAGCGACAAGTTCGACCTTGAAAACCAAGGCCGCGGCATTCCCAACTATCTCGGTGCGGCCGCGATCTCGCCCGACGGCACCCAGGCTTGGGTACCGTCCAAGCAAGACAACATCAAGCGCGGGACCTTGCGCGACGGCACGGGCCTGAACTTCCAGAACACCGTGCGTGCCGTGAGTTCGCGCATCGTGATGGCCACCAACCAGGAAGACCTGAGCAAGCGGGTGGACCACGACAATTCCAGCGTGGCCAGTGCCGCTGTGTTCGACAGCCGCGGCGTCTACCTGTTCGTCGCACTCGAATCCAGCCGTGAAGTGGCTGTGGTCGACGCGCATGGCGGCTTCCAGGTGATGCGCTTCGACGTGGGTCGTGCGCCGCAAGGCCTGGCCATCTCTTCAGATGGCAATACGCTGTACGTCAACAACTTCATGGACCGCTCGGTCGGTGTCTATGACCTGCGGCCGCTTCTCAGCAATGGGCAGCTCAGTGTTCCCACCTTGGTCACGCTGACGTCGGTGGGTACCGAAGCGCTCGCAGCCAATGTGCTTCTGGGCAAGCAGCACTTCTATGACGCGCGTGACACCCGCTTGGCGCGCGACCGCTACATGAGCTGCGCGAGTTGCCATAACGACGGTGGCGCTGACGGCCGCGTCTGGGACTTCACCGGCCAAGGCGAAGGCCTGCGCAACACCATTGCGCTGAGGGGTCGATCGGGCGCTCAAGGCCCGCTGCACTGGAGCGGTAACTTTGATGAAGTGCAGGATTTCGAGGGCCAGATCAGGACGCTGGCAGGTGGCACGGGCTTGATGAGTGATGCGGCCTTCAACACAGGCACGCGCAGTCAGCCGCTGGGCGACCCGAAGGCCGGCGCCAGCACGGACCTCGATGCGTTGGCGGCTTACGTGGTTTCGTTGGCGACGTCGGAGCCGAGCCCCTTCCGAGGCGCCGATGGTTCGCTGTCTGCCGCAGCAACGGCGGGGCAGGTTATTTTCCAGACGCAAAACTGCGCTACCTGCCATGGTGGCTCGGCATTCACCAATTCGGGCGCCATGGGTTTGCAAAACATCGGCACCCTCAAGCCGTCGAGCGGCCAACGCCTTGGCGGTCCGTTGACGGGCATCGACATTCCGACGCTTCGCGATGTGTGGCGCACAGGCCCGTATCTTCATGACGGCTCGGCGCCGACGCTCGAAGACGCGGTGCTGGCGCACAACGCAGTGACGATCACCAGCGCTGACCTCACTTCCTTGGTGGCATACCTGCGTGAGATCGGTTCGGAGGAATCGGTTGCGCCTGGAACGGTCAGCAGTCTGACCGGATCCGTCAGTGCGGCCACCACCGGCGTCGATCTCACGGCTGTCGGCACGGGCGACTGGGCACACTGGGGCGACGGGGGTGTCCCCGGCTTGGCCCGCAAGTCCACGGGCGGTGCCCAGATCAGTGACTACACCTTGGTGCAAGGCGGCACGGTTGCCAGTTACGGCAACGATCTGCGATCCCTGTCCTGGAGCGATGGGGCGCCGACAGTCAGCAGCGCTGTCAATACCAATGGGCTTTACGTCTCCGGCCAGGGCAACGGCTTCAGTTTGACGGTGCCCGCGAGCACAGCCATCAGGACGGTGACGGTGTACGTGGGTGGTTGGGCTTCATCGGGTACTTTCCGCGCGCACCTTTCGGACAGCTCGGCTGCCGACTACACGGACACGACCGTATTGGCGACGAGCCAGTACACACGGGCCTATGCGATCACCTACTCGGCTGCGTCGACTGGCCAGCAACTGGTGTTGACATGGACGCAGGCGACCGCGCCGGGCAATATCACGTTGAATGGCGTGGCCTTAACTGGTGCAGCGGGTGGCCCTAATCACGCGCCGACGCTTGTCACCCCGGCAGCGCAAACAGGCACGCAAGGTCAGGCGCTTGTATTTGCCCTCAGCGCGAGCGACGTTGATGGCGACACCTTGAGCTACAGCGCCACTGGGTTGCCTGCCGGTTTGAACGTGAATGCCAGCAGCGGCGTGATCAGTGGCACCCCCTCGGCCGCGGGCAGCAACAGTGTTTCCGTCACGGTGCAGGATGGCCGCGGCGGAAACGCCACCGCCAACTTCGTCTGGACCATCCAGGCACCAGCCAATTTGCCCCCGACGGTCGTCACACCCACGACGCAGACCAGCACGCAGGGCCAGGCTGTCACGGTGGGTATCAGCGCCAGCGATCCGAACAACGACACGCTGAGCTACAGCGCTGTCGGTTTGCCAGCCGGGCTGAGCATCAACGCCGCCACTGGCGTCATCTCGGGCACACCCACCACCGTGGGCAGCTACATCGCCGTCGTGACGGTGCAAGACGGGCGTGGCGGCAGTGCCACGGCCAGCTTCAGCTGGGTTGTGCAGGCGACACCACCGGCCAATCAACCGCCAACGATCAACACGCCGGCTGCACAAACGAGTACCCAGACCCAGGCTGTGGCACTGACTCTCACCGCCAGCGATCCGGATGGTGACACCCTGAGCTTCAGTGCCGTCGGCTTGCCGGCCGGGCTGAGCATCAACACGGTCACCGGCGCGATCAGTGGCACGCCCACGACGGTGGGCAGCAGCAACGTGGTCGTCACGGTGTCGGACGGGCGCTCCGGCAGCGCCACCGCATCGTTCACCTGGACCATTCAGGCGGCACCGCCTGGCAGCCTCGGTGGCACCGTGAGCACGGCCACAACGACCGTCAACCTGACGACTGTGGGTGCCGGTGACTGGGCGCATTGGGGTGATGGCGGTGTGCCGGGGCTGACACGCAAGGCCGCTGGCGGCAGCCAAATCAGCGCCTATACCCTGGTGCAGGGTGGCAACCCGGCCAGCTACAACAACGACCTGCGAGCGCTGTCATGGACTGATGGTGCTCCGACGGCGAGCAACGCCGCCAACACCAACGGCTTGTACATGTCCGGGCTGGGCAACGGCTTCTCCGTGACTGTGCCGGCCAGCACGACAAGCCGGACGGTCACGATCTACCTGGGCGGCTGGGCCTCGTCGGGCAGCTTCAGGGCACACCTGTCGGACGGCTCTGCGGCCGACTTCACCGACACGAGCACGACAGCCACCGGCCAATACGCCCGCAACTACACCATCACCTATGCAGCAGCGTCTGCCGGCAAGCAGCTGGTACTCAGCTGGGTACAAGCCTCTGCTGCCGGCAACATCACCTTGAATGGTGTCGCACTGGGTGCGCTGGTGACCGGCCCGAACAACCCGCCCACGGTGGTGACGCCGGCAGCGCAGACCGGAACCCAGGGTCAGGCGGTGACCTTGGCCATCAGTGCTTCTGACGTTGACGGCGACCCCTTGAGCTACATCGCGACCGGGCTGCCCGCCGGCCTGACCATCAACGCCACGACCGGCGTGATCAGCGGGACCCCAACGACCGTGGGCAACAGCAGCACTTCCGTCACGGTGCAAGACGGCCGCGGTGGCAGCGCTGTCGCCAATTTCAGCTGGGTGATTCAGGCGCCTGCCAACCTGCCACCGACGATCGTCACGCCTGCGGCGCAGACCAGTACCCAAGGCCAGGCGCTTGTCTTGGCCATCAGCGCCAGCGATCCGAACAATGACACCTTGAGCTACAGCGCCACCGGGTTGCCGGCCGGCTTGGCCATCAATGCCACCAGCGGCGTCATCAGCGGCACGCCGACCGCCGTGGCCAGCACCACGACCGTGGTGACGGTGCAGGACGGCCGAGGTGGGGTGGCCACCGCCACCTTCATCTGGGCGGTGCAGGCGCAAGCCAATCGTGCGCCGACCATCGCGACACCGGCGACGCGAACCAGCACCCAGGGGCAGGCAGCCACTTTGGCCATCAGTGCGAGCGATCCAGATGGCGACGCGCTGACCTACAGCGCCGTCGGGTTGCCGACGGGCCTGAGCATCAATGCCGCCAGCGGTTTGATCAGCGGGACGCCGACCACCCTGGGCACCAGCATCGTGGTCGTGACCGTGCAAGACGGGCGAGGCGGCAGCGCAAGCGCGACGTTCAACTGGACCGTGCAAGCCGCGACCCCCGGCAGTCTCACCGGCGTGATCAGCACGGTCACGACGGCCGCCAACCTCACCACCCAGGGGGCCGGTGACTGGGCCCATTGGGGTGACGGCGGTGTGCCGGGGCTGACACGCAAGGCCGCTGGCGGCAGCCAGATCGGTGCCTATGCCCTGGTGAAAGGCTGTAGCGTTGCAGCCTATGGGGACGATCTGCGCGCTCTGTCGTGGACCGACGGCGCACCGACTGCCACCAGCACCACCAACACCAAGGGTGTGTACATCTCGGGCCAGGGCAATGGCTTCTCGGTGACGCTGCCGGCAGGGACCACGAGCAGAACGGTGACGGTGTATGTGGGTGGCTGGGCGTCTTCCGGCACCTTCAAGGCGCACCTGTCAGATGGATCCGCCGCTGATTTCACCGATACCACCACGGCGGCCACCAGCCAGTACGTGCGCAGCTACACGCTGACATTCGCCGCCGCAGCGGCCAGCAAACAGCTCGTGCTGACCTGGACGCAAGCCTCCGCGGCTGGCAACGTCACGCTGAACGGCGTGGCGCTTTCGCCCTGAGACCCGGTCCATCCGCTCCAGCGGCCAGATGCGCGTGCATTGATTTCTCGATGCACAGACTGGCCAGCTTGTGCCTGCACTGAAGGGCGCCGGGGCGATTCGGAGCTTGGCTGCGGTGACATCGACAGGCTTTGTCGTCACGGGTCGCACCCCTCGTGAGCTATCCGGCAAACTTGGGCCGGATATTGCGTGGGCATGCGGTTAGACTTTTTTCGACTTCCTCTGAGCACTCTGTCGACATGAACATCGCTGCGAGCACTTTCATCCTCATCCTCGTCAGTGTCGGCATGTCGGCGGTGGCGCAGGTCCTGCTCAAGACGGGCATGAGCAAAGGCGAGATCGGGTTGTCCCTGGCCCAACAACACTGGACCTCCTCGGTCGCCCTGGTCGCGACCAACCCCTGGGTGATCGGCGGCCTCGTGATGTATTTCCTGAGTGCCGCGGTGTGGTTGCTGGTGCTCGCGCGGGTTCAGCTCAGTTTCGCCTATCCCTTTGTCGGCATCGGATTCATCTTGACGATGTTCCTGGGGTGGTGGTTGATGGGGGACAGCATTGGCGTGCAACGCGTCGCAGGCACGTTGCTGATCGCAGTCGGTGTGGTGCTGATCGCCAGGGGCGGGTGATGACGACGAACCGGAGCCAGCCCTTGTGCATCGACTGCGATGGGACGCTGATCCGAACGGATCTGCTGCACGAATCGGTGTTGCTGCTGGTGAAGGCGTCACCGCTGTCGCTGCTGAAACTGCCGTTCTGGTTGATGAAGGGCAAGGCCCATCTGAAGCAGCAGATCGCGCAGCGCGTTTCGCTCAATGCCCAGTCGCTGCCCTACGAGCCAGAAGTGCTCGAACTCATCAAGCAAGCCCGCACCCAAGGGCGCAACGTGGTGCTCGCCACTGCGTCACCGCGCGGGCAGGCCGAGGCCATTGCGACTCACCTCGCGTTGTTCGATCGTGTCGAAGCCACCGACGCGAACACCAATCTGGCCGGCCACAACAAGGCCGCGCATCTCGAAAAGCTTTTCGGTCGGGGCGGCTTCGACTACGCCGGAAATTCGCGGGCCGACCTTCCGGTGTGGGCCGCCAGCGCCGGCGCGATCGTGGTCAGCTCTTCGCAGTCGCTTCAGAAGGCGGCCGCTGCAAGCGTGGCCGTGCTGCAGGTCGTCAAACCTCTGCCGCAGTCCCTCAAGGTCTATGCGAAAGCCATTCGTGTCCACCAGTGGCTGAAGAACCTGCTGGTCTTCGTGCCTGTGTTGGCGGCGCATCAGATCTCGCCCGGACCCATCAAGGCGGCCTTGCTGGCATTCGTGTCTTTCAGCCTGTGCGCCTCGGCGGTCTATGTGATCAACGACCTGCTCGACCTGTCATCCGATCGCTTGCATGCACGCAAACGCAATCGTCCGTTTGCCTCCGGGGCGTTGCCCATCTCTCAGGGGCTGGTGATGGCGCCGGCCTTGCTGTTGACCTCGGCCCTGATCGCAACACAGTTGCCGCTCGCATTCGCGGCCACGCTGCTGGCCTACTTTGTCGTGACGTGCCTGTATTCGTTCTGGCTGAAGAACCAGGTCATCGTCGATGTGTTGATGCTGGCTTCTCTCTACACCTCGCGCATCATTGCCGGCTCGGCCGCCACGCTGATCGTGCCTTCGTTCTGGCTGCTGGCCTTCTCGATGTTCATGTTCCTGAGCCTTGCCATCGTCAAGCGGTACTCAGAAATGCTGGTGGCCATTCAGCAGAACAAGACCAAGGCCGCGGGGCGCGGCTACCTCGTCTCGGACATGCCCGTGCTCGTGAGCCTGGGCGCTTCTGCAGGCTACATGGCCATACTCATCCTGGCGCTGTACGTCAACAGCCCCGATTTGAATGGGCTCTACCCGCGGCGCTGGGCACTGTGGCTCGCCTTGCCGCCGCTGCTCTACTGGATCAGCCGGGTCTGGATGAAAACGCATCGGGGAGAGATGCACGACGACCCGGTGGTTTTTGCGGCGACTGACAAGCAGAGCTGGATTCTGGCCGTGCTGATAGGGTGCGCCTTGCTGGCGGCGACGATCTGATGGCGCTGCTGCCCACAGCCTTGCCCGCCGGCGCTCCAGGTGCACTTTCCACGGGGGTGTCGCCCCGTCGCCTGCTCGGTCTGCTGGCGGTTGCGATGTTGTTGCGGGTTGTCTGGGCCGCGCTGGTTCCGGTCATCCCGGTTTCCGATGGCAATGCCTACGACACATTTGCCCGAACGCTGGCCGCAAGCGGCGTGTTCGGTTGGAATGCGAACCAGCCGTTCTCGTTCTGGCCGCCCGGAACCTCGCTCCTCTACGCTGCACTGTTCCGCGGCTTTGGCACCCACTACGGCGTCATCATCTCGCTCAATCTGGTCTTGTCGGCGGGGTTGATCGTTCTGGCGATGCGTGTCGCCACCCGGTTCTATGGCGCGCGCTGTGCGGTTTACAGCGGCTGGGTGTTGGCGTTGTGGCCGACGCTGATCATGTTCACCACGGTGCTGGCCAGCGAGTTGCCGTTTCTGGTGCTGGTCACGGCGGCGCTCGATGTGTGGACCATCCCGAAACGCGCTGCGTTGGCCCACGGCGTGCTCGCGGGCGCTCTGCTCGGCTGCGCGGCCTTGGTGAGACCGGTGGCGCTGGCCTTGCCTGTCATCTTTGGCGCGGCGTTTCTGCTCGAACGTGGTTTGTCCAGGCTGGCCCTGCTCGAGCAGGTGCGCCTGGTGATCCCGGCCTTGGTTGCGATGGCGTGCGTCATCTCGCCATGGACCTTGCGCAACTATGACCTGTACCACGAGATCGTGTTGGTATCGACCAATGGCGGCGTGACCTTGTGGATGGGCAATGCACCGGGCACCACCGGTGAGCACATGAATGTCCCGGCCTGGGCCGAGAAGCTCCGCGACGACGA
>Ga0302166_10000243_pt1 | contig 14124 bp, 10 predicted proteins | sample I_Fen_E3_3_FD_193491 | JGI IMG/M metagenome (GOLD analysis project Ga0302166, IMG submission 193491) | Peat permafrost microbial communities from Stordalen Mire near Abisko, Sweden - I_Fen_E3_3 | ecosystem: Environmental > Terrestrial > Soil > Wetlands > Permafrost | place: Sweden: Abisko... | reverse complement strand
AGGTTTCCGACCTGGAATATCCCAACCTGGCCAATGATGCCCGTGAAGTATTACGCACGCTCGTGTTTATTCAAAAGCAGATTACCACTTCCGATGGACGTTGGTTTTCCACACGCATTATGCCTTATCGCACCTTCGATGACAGGATTGATGGATTGGTGATTACTTTTTTCAATATATCCGACCATAAACAACTGGAAGTGGAACTGAACGAAACGCGCCAAATGCATAGTTTACTTTTAAACCGGTCGGCTGATGTAGTGATAAAACTATCCACCAATTGGGAAATAGTGGAATATAACACCGGAGCCGAAAAGTTTTTTGGACGAAAACGAAAAGAGGTACTGGATCAAAACTATTTTCAGTTATTCGTTCCCGAATCCAATCAAAAAAAGGCGGAAAAGGAACTTTCTAAACTGATGAAAAGCAGAGAAGACACCAACTATACAATGCCGGTACTAACAGCCAACGGCGAACAGATAAAAGTAGAATGGTCGGTAAATACACTGATTAATAGTCTGGATATTCCGACAGGAATAATTATTATTGCAAAAAATACAACCAAATCATGAACCACGAAGAAGATTATACGCCGGCACAACTACTCCGCATAAAAGCGGAAGAAAAGCTGAAAAATAAAAAAAACGATACGAATAGCACCAATACAGAACATGATGCACAAAAACTACTGCACGAATTGCAGGTGCACCAGATAGAGCTGGAGATGCAAAACGAAGAACTGCATCAAGCCAATGATACAGCCGAAACGGCACTGAAAAAGTATACCATGTTGTATGATTTAGCACCCATGGGTTATTTTACACTTCAGAGCGATGGCACCATCACCGAACTGAACTTTACAGGTGCTGAAATGCTGGGTGACCGACGTTTTAGTTTGATAAACAGTAACTTTAAGTTGTTCGTTGCCGATGAATCAAAACTGGTGTTCGGTGAGTTTTTCCGTCGGGTTTTTGTAGAGAACTCTAAAGAGACCTGCGAAGTAAAGTTGGGATATGATAAAAAACCATTGGGCCATTTTTATATGGAAGCCGTATTTATAGGCGACGAAAATAAATGCCTGTTGTCGTTGGTCAATATTTCAAATCTTCGGAAATAGACTGTAATTTGCTTGGAACCAAACAAGTAATAAATAACATTTAATAATCTGTTTTTCCGAAAGCAAAGCACAGATAGACAGTCTCGTTCCCCGTAATTAGTTACTTGTAACTAATTACAGGGAATTCCTTTGTTTTAATTGTTCGGATAGCATTTTCATGTAAATAACCAATCATTCTATTTTTATTCCGGTCACTCTTTGACCCTAATGCATCTTCAACGACAATGACATGAAACTGCTCTTTTATCAACCCTTTAACGGTAGCCTTAACGCATTCTTCGGCAATCAGGCCCATGACGTAAACGGTCTCAACATTATGATCTCTCAGACATTTCAACAGCTCTTTATTTGTCAGTGAATTTGGTTTCGATTTAGAGTAAACTGTGTCATTGACCAGTACCAATCTCTTATCAAGCCCCACTCCTGCTCCACCTTTTTTACAAGTATTATGGGTTATCAAATTCAGCAAAGGGTTTGTCCATTCGTTTACTACATACAGTACGAAGTCATTATTATCATTGAATTTGACAATCAACTCATTGAGATTATCAAAGAGTAAATCAATTCCGGTTGTATCAATATGGAATTTGGAGTCAGGATTGACCAAATTCTCTTGAATATCAATTACCAGTAATGCTTTTCTACCAACTGTTTCTATGTTATGCAAATTTAATTTTGCTTCCATAATTTATATTTCAAATTTGTCAACCCTGGTTCGGCATAAGCTTGGATTCATTTTCCAATTATGTATTAGGAATGCTTCATTAATGGTTATGAATAGGGTCATTCATCTTATTTATGGCCTCATTAATCTTATTAATGACACCATTCATCTTTATAATTCTTCATTCATCATTAGGAAAATCATTTTAATCATGAGTGAAACTTCTTTAATTATGTAAAATGCTTCATTAATTATATAGAATACTCCATTAATCATATAGAATGAACCATTAATCAGGAGGCATGGCCCATAACTGCTTATGAAATGGGCTTTATAACCCAATTTCAGCTTATATGGAAAAATTGAGATTGAATACAATGCGAATGCGGTCTTTCACCGATCCGGTAATGGACTGAATGTTATGCATAACGAGCAGTGGGACATGAATCTCGAAAAAATTCCATAGACCGAATTTAATTCCTGCTTCACCAAAGAATAATGAATGATCGGTTGGGCTCACACCGTGATCATTCAACAGCATATTTACAAAAGGTTTCAGACCCAACTTTGATGCAACGCCGGGTAAACTGCTTGACAAGGATAATGAAATAAGACGTTTGCTGTATCCGAGTGATGAATTGACCGGTGAAACCAAACCACCCTCTGAAACAGTCATTTGTCGGGAGAAAAAAGTGGTTGGATAAACAACAAAGCGGTCGGGATATGTACCATCATACAAATACAACTCCCCTCCGCTCCTACCGCTTGGTGCCAAAGCATAAAAAGGATTGGAAACAGAATTCTGCAACATGGTACCGGCAAAAAGTCGCAGCTGCAATCCGGCATTTTTACCGACATAGCTCCATAGATACTTAAACTCAACTGCTGCTTTCTGAAAGTTTTTCCCTGTTTCCAGCGATAGAATCAGGTTATACGGATTTACAACACTTGTTTTCTGTAGGTTGTAGCCGAACTGCGTATAGACATTCATCCTTGCGTGTTCAGCATTCTCTATTTGATAAAGATCGGAAGCCAGTATATAGCGTCCGTATATCTTTTGGCGGATAGGATTAGTTTCTTTATTTGCCCTGAAATTAATATCAATCCCCACCAGTAGTTTCTCATAGTTTTGGTTGCCCGGAGCACCAAAGCGGGTTCCTTCCACCGTTACTTTTGCCAAACGAATCAGGTTATTATAGGGAGTAATGTTGTACGACAGTTTGCCGTAGCCCTGTAGTTTTGTGCTATTAAATGTATAAAAAGGCATAATAAGATATTCAAAGCGCTTGGGCACTACAAAGCCATTGTGTACCGCCACACCCAGCATGAAACCATCTTCCCGGTTCCAGTTGACTGCCGGAATATACATCAACGGATGTTTTTCAGGATCTTCCACACTGAATAATAGCTGAGGTTGTACAGGGTCAGCACGTGGAAAAAGACCGGATGTATGGATGTTATTATTGAGTCGGTAAATCTCAGGCATTACATGTTGCGGATCAATTTTATATTCCGAACAATTACCTGCCGGAACATCAATCCACCGTTGCCCGGCAAAACCATCCACCCATTTTTCAGCACAAACCGAATCTTTGTTGATACCGGCTATAAGTACCGGAGAAGCCAGTTCACCCACATTGCGGATAAGTAATTGCCCATCCTTATAACGCACCATTTTATAGTCGAGCCGCTTGGTACTACCCATCAGATCATCGAAAAACCAGCTTAAATCTTTCTTTGTGTCCAACTCAAACATCCTGCGAAGATCGTCCGGTTGTGGATGTTTAAACTTCCACTGTCGGTAATAATCATGCATGACCGAATCAAATAAACTATCGCCCAGATAAGCCCGCAGGTAATTAAAGCTGATGGATGTTTTGTTGTAAAGCATCAGGTTGTAGTTTGTTGTATTAAAGTCGGTCGAAGTCAGGTTTATCGGTTGCTCCAGGTTGTTGCGGGCTGCCGTCAGCCATTCCAGTTCCATAATTCGCTTTTCAGGCATTTTGTCTATATGAAAGAACTTTGCCTGTTTCAGATTATACACATAATCTTCCCAAAGCTTTTTGTCGGGATATCGTTTGGTGAGGTAACGCACTTCATACGAAGTAGTAATGCCTTCGTCCAGATATGGAAACCGCCGTTCGTTGGAACCCAGCGCTCCGTAAAACCAGTTATGACAAGCCTCGTGTGCTATTACTTCATCCAGCGAGTAAGCATCCTTAGTAAGTCCAATTACCGTAATGCCCGGATATTCCATTCCCAGTCCGGCATTGAGTGCACTCTGTACGGCCGTAAAACTACTATAAGGATAATCGCCTATCCATTCCGAAAAATCAAGGATAGCATGATTGATATAAGGGATAGCATTTTTCCAAAGAGTGGATTGTTCATCGGTAAACATCAACCAGGTAGTAACCTCTTTGCCCGAATGAGGCAGAACAACTTTACTCTTTAGGACATGGAAACGCTTGTCGGCAAACCAGGCAAAGTCATGGATATTATTTTGTGTGTATCGTAATGTCTTGGTGTGAACCGATGAGGGCGGAAAGTCAGTTCTTAGGCTGTCGGACTTACTAACCCAACTGCTGTCGGCCGCCAGTTTAGAGAGAAAAACTTCTTCCTCTTTGTTTTGCAGGTTTCCGCTGGCACCTACAATATAGTTTTCGGGCAAAGTAATGCGTACATCAAAGCTTCCGAACTCCGAATAAAACTCACCCTGATCGAGATAAGGCATTTGATGCCAACCTGTTTTATCATAAACAGCCGGTTTGGGATACCATTGCGAGATCTGGTAGGATTCGCCTATATGTCCCAGTCGGGAAGTAACTCCTTTGGGTATTTTGACATGAAAAGGGGTGGAAACTGAAAGTGACTGACCCGGATAAAGCGGTTCAGTCAGCATGATCTGACAAATATCCGGTTGGCCCGGTAAAAGATGCCACCGAACAGCCTGATTATTGACCTTGAAATTCAATGAATCTATATATCCTCTCAGTTCGGGATCTTGAAACAAACGCTGTCGACCTTTAATACTAATCAGTTGCTTAGCCAGATCGGTTTTATTATCCGAATAAGCATTGGGCCACAGATGAAAATAGAGAAACCGCAACGTATCGGGAGAATTGTTACGGTATTCTACTTTTTCAAAAGCCGATAGCTCATGACTTTTATCATGCAGGGTAACATCAATGCTGTAATTTACCTTTTGCTGAAAATAGTGTTGGGAAAAAACCTTCGGAAACAGTCCTGCTATCATTAAACTAACTAATAAGAGTAGCTTTAGTTTATTTGCGTCACGATGTTTCCAAAAGTTTTTCACAGCTTGTTGGCTTTAGTACATAGATAAATATAATGTTCCATTTTGATTCTCAAAGGCTATCTCATTTAATATTTCCTTTAGAGGCTTAGGGTTAACCGAATTTGAAAACCGCCCCTAAATCCCCTAAAAGAGAACTTATAGTTAGTTTCGTATCGTTTAAACTAGATTTACCTAATGGTATATTATATTCCTATTACTTTATTGATTAAAGTATCAACAATAAGATGATAATGATTAAAAGCGTACTTCCACCAATGTAAATAACCGTACCGTCTTTGTGCATTGTTTTCTTAATGTCTTTTAGTTCGGTTTTCAATTCTTTTTTTTCACTGGCTGTCAATTCCGATTTATCCATATCACGAATTTCTTCAACGCGGGCTCTGTAAGTACTTATCTCTTCTTCAGTCAGTTTTGTGTTGGCAGCAGGAGTAGCTTCAGTTGCAGTTACAGGAGTGGTAGTCGCAAATGCAGGTAATGCAGTTAACGAGAAAATAGCCAGCAGTGCACAAAAAATAGTTTTTTTCATTTTCGAATGTTTTAAATTTGATTATGTATTTTGATATGTGTAAAAGTAGTGGGTGTAAGGATTCAGGCTGTTACACAATTCTACAAATGACTTACATAATTCATACTTTGAAAATGAATAGTTGACAATAGATAGCTGGTAGTTGATAGTTGACAATTGATAATTAAATTCCGACACACACAAAATAAACTGGTTTTCAAGTGACCAGTAAAGAAAAAGAGGATGCCCTTTGGGGACATCCTCTTTTGTATTCAGAGTGAAAAATACGAGTATCAGGTATTGGTATTCCGACTATCTTTTACAACCACGTCGTGTGCACCACCTTCAACAATGCTGGTAGATGACACCAATGTGATCTTCGCATTTTGTTTTAAGTCGTCCAGCGAGAGAACACCGCAACTACCCATGGTCGATTTTATTTTACCAAGTGTAATATTCAGGTTGTCTTTCAGCTTACCGGCATAAGGCACAAAGCTATCCACACCTTCTTCAAACTTCAGTGCTTCGCTACCACCCATGTCGTAACGTTGCCAGTTGCGGGCACGGTTGGAACCTTCGCCCCAGTATTCTTTCATATAGTTACCATTCACCATCAGTTTGCGGGTAGGACTTTCGTCGAAGCGTGCAAAGTAGCGTCCCATCATAATAAAATCAGCTCCCATGGCCAGTGCAAGTACCATGTGATAATCCTGAACAATACCACCGTCGGAACAGATAGGAATATAAACTCCTGTTTTGTGGAAATACTCGTCGCGTGCAGCTGCCACTTCAATCAGTGCTGTTGCCTGTCCGCGTCCTATTCCTTTTTGTTCGCGGGTAATACAGATAGAACCACCACCTACACCTACTTTTATAAAGTCGGCTCCGGCTTCAGCCAAATACATAAATCCGTCACGATCCACCACATTACCGGCACCAACTTTTACGTTGCCGCCATAAGTCAGTTTGATATATTCGAGTGTTTCTTTTTGGTATTCCGAAAAACCATCTGATGAATCGATACACATCACGTCTACTCCAGCCTGTAGCAATCGGGGTACACGTTCTTTATAGTCGCGGGTATTAATACCGGCTCCTACAAGTAATTTCATATTGTCGTCTGACAGTTCATTAGGATTTGCTTTGTGGTTTTCGTAGTCCTTGCGAAATACGAGGTATTTCAAAAACTGGTCTTTATCAATAATAGGCAGACAGTTCAGCTTGTGATCCCAAATAATATCGTTGGCTTCGGTTATGGAAATTCCAAAGTCACCGGTCACCAGTTTAGAAAACGGAGTCATAAACTCTTTTACTTTCATATCCGGATCGTCGCGTGTCACACGAAAATCACGACCTGTAACAATACCAAGCAATTTGCCTTCAGAAGTACCGTCGGAGGTAACACCAATGGTACCGTGACCCGATTGTTCTTTCAACGCAATCACATCACGCAAGGTCTGTTCGGGAGTCAGGTTGGCGTTGCTCACTACAAATCCTGCTTTGTACGATTTGGCTTTGAATACCATTTCGGCTTGCGTTTCAATGCCCTGTGAACCGAAGATAAATGAAAGACCACCGTTACGAGCCAAAGCAATAGCCATCTTGTGATCCGAAACGGACTGCATAATGGCCGATACAAACGGAACATTGAGATTAATGGAAGATTTTTCCCCTTTTTTAAATTTTACCAACGGAGTTCTCAATGAGATATTCTCTTGAGTACATTCTTTTGTTGTAAGCCCGGGGATCAATAAATACTCACTAAAAGTTCGTGAAATATCGTTTAAATAATGTGCCATAACGTATATCTGTTTTTCTTTTTGAGATAAAAATTTTGCAAAGATAGCCAAAAAACGAATAATGACGAAAGTTTCAGAAAAAGATATGGTTTATCTAACAATATTAACAGAGTCCATGAAGAAACCATGAAGCAAAAATTCATTTAGTTGTAAACTATCTACGGATAAGTGGATGTATTGCCGATAATTCTATTGAAATATATTTCCTTGAGAAAATATACTTTATAAAGATTTCTTCGTAGGAATAAGATAATTCCGGAAAAAGATTAAGCAAGCGAAGCAATATAATGTCGCACCTACGGAGCTTAGTTATCCTTGAACAACAATTGAATCTACCATACTATCGCCACTCTGTGGCTAAGACAGGTACGTAGTACCGGCAGTATGGTAGAAGTATACATGCAATCGAATTCAATAAGCTCCGTAGGTGCGACATTATTGGCAAACTTCAAGAATTACAAATACAGCATTATTTAATTCCGATTACTTATAAGCCTGCAACAATACTTTAATGATATCTTTCTTTAAAAGCAATATACAGACTATCATTTATCGTTAATCACTTATAACTCTCGTTATTTTAACGAAACCGACATAGCCAGTTTCAAAGCCAGATTATCGGAAGAATTAGCCAGACCAGAACTACCGTAGCGGTAAAAACCTCCTACTCCAAGGTTGAAATAAAACAAATTCATATACTTAATCTTGACTATATTATTAATTATCAAACCCGATTCCAGGTATATTTTATCCGGTGTTTTAAAATCAATTTCGTGATCAGAAGCACTCCGGAGTCCGCCCCAGCCTGAATTCTGAACAATTACAAACTGAGGTTTGAATCTCTTGGTATTAATAAGCAGCGAACCAAAGTTATGAGAATAAAACAGACGGACGTATTTGTCGGAAAGAAACTCATAGGGTTTCAGAGCCTGAAAACTATTATTTATCAACAAAGGTATGTCGGAGTCTTTGCTCCCTTCACCCGTAAAGAGCAAGCCGTAAGGCAAACTTCTGTCGATAAAGCCCGATGCCAGTCTGAATGTAGACTGCCCAATCCGTCCATTATAGGCCGTAAAGTCAATAGTTGCTTCTATGCGGTTATACTTATAGCTGTTTTTATTAAACAGACTGATACCTCTTTTGTAAGTCAGATTAAATACCGGATTTCCTTCAAAATTCACAACACGTTGTCCTCCGAATGTTTCCAGTTCTTCGCCATAGGCATACCGGACTGAAACCTGAACTTCGTCAGCCTTATAATTAGTCAGTGGCACACCTTTGTAAGCATACGTGTAAGTCGGGTTCAGATCTTTCAAACTGAGTGATGTTGTAACTTTCAGAAAACGAAACGGTCTGAAACCCAATTCTGCTTTTTGTTCCACACACTCATCGTAGCGCGAACCCATATAGGTACGGAGATAATTGTTCAGCGAAAGTAACGACTGATTATTGCTCAGGTCAGCCCCCACTTCCTTTAAATTATGTTGATACGATAGTTTCAGTTGCCATTCCCGGTATTTATTTAAATCAACTACCAGTTGCCCACCGTATTTCATTTTTTGATCTTTAAAACCATATCCGGCAAAGCCTCCCAACGATAATGTTTTCGATACACCATCGTTGGTGTACAAGCCCATCCCCCACCGCGAACCTTCGTACTTATTATAATTATAAAGGCTATTAATATCCATATCAAGCCATCCTACAGGAATTCGCTCAACCATACAACCCAAAAAAAGCTTAGTCAAACGATCATAGTGTTTCTTATTACCAATACTGTCTAAAATATGATAGGTATTTTTTTCTCTGAGTGTAAGAGAATCGGGACGAGCATCGGCCAATATCTTAGCACTGTTTTTCAACGAAGCTTCATCCAGATATACCTTTTCCAGGTTTAGCTTTCGGTTATGCGTATCTGGATTATACCTAACGCTATCTATGTTGGAAGTAATAAGATAAACAGGATATGCATTTGCTTTTTTGCTTACCCTCATAGCCACCAACCCTATTTCTTCATCCAGCTTTGTGGGGAACCATTTGTTATCCGTAAATTTATAATCCTGCCGGAATTTAAAATTGATCAATCCTTTATCAACCGGTTCAACCACTATATGCTGAATGGCATAAGCATTGGAACTGATAAATAACTGCCCCTTTAAACCGTTGAATTTTGTCCCCTTCTTTGGATGAAAACTGATTACAAAAACAGTATCCGAAGCATCGGTATAACTACCGTCGAGCTCAAAACTGTAAGCACTCAAACAACCGTCGGAAACCGGACTTAGATATTCCGAAGCCGATTTATCATCGTTAAAAGGTATTGCAAACAAAGAAATACTATTGTTATAAAACGAGAGAGTATGGTGGAACATTGTTGCAAAACTCTGAACAAACAGGGGATCTTTGAAACCCGATGTTTTCTGAGCTATAATTTTGTTTTCAACATGCTTATTTTGTTTCGAAACCGACATTACACACTCCGAAATAAAAGGAGCTTGCTTCGTTAAGTGTCCGTTTTTATACATCTTCAAACTATCCTGTGAACTTGCGTTATCCGACAGTTTAACATCCACCATTATTTTTACATAACATCGGTAACCGTATTTTTCATAATTCTCAAAATTATTTCGGGTTTTGTTGTCCAGTACATTTCGTATAATACGAATAGCTGGATTATTAGCGGGCGTAACCACTACTCCGTTTATTTCTTGCTCAGCAGTTTCCAGCTCAACCACAACGATTGCAGATCTGTCTTTCGACGAAAGTTGAACCTTGTTTTGTTTATAACCAACGCACGAAACCGTAAGACTACTTATATCTGATTCATCTATTTCGAACCGCCCATGGATGTCGGCTATCACACCTTTCTGAAGTGAGTGTTTCTGATAAACCACAGAGGCAAAAGGAACGGCTAGTTTAGAATCCTTTTCTATAATCTTTCCGATTAACCGCGTTTGTGACGAAAGCTGAGCTACGAATACAAAGCTAAAAAACAAACAGACAAACAGTATTTTAATTGAAGTAGGTTGGGTACTGCACATATTTATAAACCGAAAATTAATATTAATGCATAGTTTAATCTTTTAAGCAGGAATAAGAACAAAACAAATAAGAAGTACAATAAAAATCAGCAAATCAGTCCATAAAGCAAAATATTCATTTTTGCTAACAGGCTTCCTTAGCAGATGTTGGAATCCGGCAATGCCATAATACAGTCCACTTGCAAATGCACTTGCTAATCTCCATTCGGGTATAAAGAGAGAACTTATTCCAAGCAGACCGAGACATATATTTGCAAAGCCTAACTCACGAAGTATAGGATAACTATCCGTGCTCTCGATATGAAAAATCTGTCTGGCAGTAAATGAAGGATTAATAGCCTGCTTTAGACCTGCCACAAACAAACGAAGTCCAGCTGCCGAAAATATAAACCACTTAGCAAATACCGCAAAACTTAATGCTGTGTGAAATTTAAAACATTCAGAAAGAGAAAGTACAACAGGAAGAACAACTATCAACACAAGTACGCTTATAAAGTACTGTTGACTGATATTGTCGTTTATGATATTGTCGTTTATATTGTTTTGATTCGTATTTGTCATTGTTGAGATGTTATAAATTAACGCAAGCCTGGTATAAAAAATTAGTCTGTTATGAATTAAGAAAAAGATAAATACTCTGTCCCATGACGGGACGCTGTTTTCACGCGTGGGGACGGTCTGTTATCTTTCCTTTGTCTTAGCACGGCTCGCAGAAACGTGCCATCAGAGACAATTCCACCACCACTTCCAATGAGGAGACTCTCCTCAGCCTAATGAGGAAGCTCTCCTCAGCCTAATGAGGAAGCTCTCCTCACCCTAATGAGGAAGCCCTCCTCACCCTAATGAGGAGACAACTCACAGCCCAATGAGGAGACTCTCCTCATTAGGATAAGGAAGCTCTCCCCAGCCTGCTTGTAGATTATCGCACTCCCATTATCCAACTTTCCCTACTAAAAAGAAAATTCCCCCGTTGCCGCACGAATTGCATCGTGTGGCAAGTACTTAAATCAACCCAATATCCAATCAACCTTTTTCTCTTGCCTAAAAAATATAGTACTCAACTATCAAGTACGACCTACCAACTAAAAACTACCTACTAAACAACCTTCCTTGCCACGTATCTCTTTCCACCAACCTTTTTTCAATTTTGGCTGTGAATTGAAAATTCTTCAGCCCCCATTCGGGTGCGATCAGTAATTTTTGGGGAGATTGCGATACAAAGCGTTCGATGGCGATGTCGGGGTTAAAGCGTTCGAGAAAGTCGACAACCAGATCGACATACTCCGATGCACTAAACAAATTAAACCATTCGGGATTCTCGACAAACTGTTTTGCCATACGGGTACCTCTTACCAACTGCAACTGATGTATTTTCAATGCATCAATAGGTAATCGTGATAAATTAGCAGCATGACCGAGAATAACTTCGCGGCTTTCGCGGGGTAGACCCAGAATAATATGAGCACCGGTTTTAATTCCACGTGAGGCAGTAGCAACAATTGCTTTTTCGGCACAGGCAAAATCATGTCCGCGATTGATAAATTCCAGTGTCTGGTCGTTGGTCGATTCAATGCCATATTCAATCATCACATAACATTTACGGGACAATTCCGCAAAATAGTCGAGCAATTCATCGTTTACGCAGTCGGGACGTGTACCTACTACCAGTCCTATTACTTTGGGATAGGCCAGAGCCTCGTCGTAGATAGCTTTTAGTTTGTCAATTGCATCGTATGTATTTGTGTACGATTGGAAATAAGCCAGATAGTGTTGTGCCTGATATTTATGATGAAAGAAGCCAATGCCTTCTTCCACCTGCTGACTTACCGTTCGGGTAGGTTTACAGTATTCCGGACTAAAAGTTTGATTATTGCAGTAAGTACAACCCCCGATTCCTTTACTTCCATCTCTATTGGGGCAGGTAAAGCCGGCATTGATGGATATTTTCTGAACACGTTCGGCAAATTCAGTTTTTAAAACCTGATTATAATTGAGGTAACGGACTTCCATATTTTATATTTTTTCCGAACAAAGATACGCATTCGAAAGCTTTTTACAAAAAAAAGTTGTTTTCGTAGGACTATGCAATAGTATTATTCGTTACTTTTGGAGTTGTGATTAAACCATTTTTTGCCTATTATTTCAATGCGTTTTCAGGCTAGTAAAAACACATAATTAAACAGGGACCGCTAGCTCTATCAATTGATGTTTATATATCTGTTTGTATTTGTTGTGTTTTTTTATTGTATTATCCGACATTTTTTTTATTTTTGTAAGAAATTTGGATAGAAATTCAAACGCTCTATTTTTTTTGTCTGTTTTAGCCTGTATTTTCTGTAATCTATAACTGTTTATTGTTTATGTATTGGTCAAATTATCATAGTCATAGCTTGTTTTGTGATGGACGTGGCTCTATGGAGGATTTTGTAAAGTTTGCTATTGCCAAAAGGGTGCGAAAGTATGGGTTTTCGTCGCATGCACCGCTTCCATTTCTTACCAAATGGACTATGCTGGAAGATGATTTTGCCGATTATGAACAAGAGTTTGAACGTTTAAAGGCTAAATACGAAAACTATATTCAGTTATATCTGGGTCTGGAAGTTGATTATATACACGAATGTTCGGATGTTCGGGCACCTTTTTTCAAGGATAAAACTTTTAATTATTTGATTGGTTCGGTGCATTATCTGGATAAAATGGCGAATGGCGAATATTGGACTATCGATGGCGATTTTGCAGGATTTGACCGGGGATTGAAGAGTTTGTACGGAGGAGATATACGGGTAGCTACAAAACGTTTTTTTGAAATCAGTACACTTATGATTCAGCTGGGAGGTTTTAATATAGTGGGACACGTAGATAAAATAGCGATGCATTCTTCAAATTATCATCACTTTAATATTTCGGATGACTGGTATGAAAAGCTGATGGGTGAAATGCTTCAGTCGATAAAAGACAAAGGCATGATATTGGAAATTAATACCAAGTCGCTTCACGAAAAAGGAATTACCTATCCTGACAGTCATTTTTTCCCTTTGATCAATGAATTAAATATTCCTATTATTGTCAGTTCCGACTGTCATTTTCCAACCAATGTGATCGACGGTTTTGCACCGACCTATAGAGCTTTAAAGCAAGCAGGTTTCCAAACAATATACCAACAGATAGCCGGTAGATGGGAAGCTGTAGAATTTAATGAAAAAGGATTGTTCTGCTAAGATAATGGGGAATTATATTGCTAATTAGTTTGTTAGTTGATTACATTTCGCATTTTATCCTAAGAAAAGCTTTGATTTTAGTCTTGTTTTAGGAAATTTGAATGAAGAAATGCTTTATTGTAATAAGGAAATGTATTATTTCCTGTAGGAAAAATGACTCTTTTTTCCTTTTAGTGATAGCTTTTATCTTCTTTTTTCCAATTTCCTTTTTCCGGCTGGTTGAGGCTGATATTATACCCGGTTAGTTGTTGCTTTTCCCAAAAAACACCCTGCCATTCATCCCTGTTTTTGTCCATTCATCCCTGCTTTTGGCGGTTTATCACATATTCTGTCATTTTATCCCTGTTTTTTTTCGGTCTTATTTCTTTGATTTAAGTTTGCTGCATGAAAATTTTAAAGCAGAAACAAATGAAAGATTTTACCTTGATTATCCTGTTCTTTTTTGCCGGACTTTGTTCCGT
>Ga0302166_10000237_pt1 | contig 14314 bp, 5 predicted proteins | sample I_Fen_E3_3_FD_193491 | JGI IMG/M metagenome (GOLD analysis project Ga0302166, IMG submission 193491) | Peat permafrost microbial communities from Stordalen Mire near Abisko, Sweden - I_Fen_E3_3 | ecosystem: Environmental > Terrestrial > Soil > Wetlands > Permafrost | place: Sweden: Abisko... | reverse complement strand
ATAGTTCCACCCTTAGTAACACCTCTTTTAAATAATAATACGCTTGATATTGAAGGGCTTGAGAGATTGATTGAACACGTCATTGCAGGTGGTGTTCACGGTATCTTTATCCTTGGCACAACCGGCGAAGCGCAAAGTCTTAGCTTTGGTCTTCGTTGCGAAATGATTCGGCAAACAGCAACGATTCTGAAAAAGCGCTTGCCTTTGCTGGTCGGAATTTCCGATACATCCCTCGTAGATAGTATCTCTTTGGCCGATTTGGCATCCGAATGTGGTGCTGATGCAGTGGTTTCTGCACCTCCGTATTATTACGCCACAGGTCAGGCGGAATTGGCCGAGTTTTACGAACAACTCATTCCCCAACTCAAACTTCCTATTTATCTGTACAATATGCCAACGCATACCAAAGTATCGTTTGCGCCTTCCACTATTCGTCGAATTGCCGAAAATCCCAACGTAATCGGGTTTAAGGACAGCTCTGCCGGTGGTGGATATTTTCAATCTATCATGCACGAAATGCGGGATCGACCGGATTTTTCTATCTTTGTCGGGCCGGAAGAGATGATGGCTGAAGTGGTGCTGATGGGGGCGCATGGTGGAGTAAACGGCGGTGCGAATATGTTTCCCCGATTATATGTCGATTTGTACAACGCAGCTGTGGCAAAAGATGTGGACAAAGTTCGCGAGTTACACGCCAAAGTGATGCAAATCAGTTCTTCGATTTATACTGTGGGAAGTTATGGTTCAAGCTATTTGAAAGGCGTGAAGGCAGGACTTTCCGTGTTGGGAATCTGCAACGACTTTTTGGCTGCTCCGTTCAATAAATTCGATGATGAGCACAAAGCTAAAATCCGTACTGCCATTGAAGCATTAGAATTGTAATTTTCTTTTTATTACCTTTCCAAAGTTGCAACCTTTGGAAAGGTTTTCTTTATACCTTATGTCTAAAATCTTGTTTCTTGACTCTTTTGTCTAAAAAAATGAAAAACACAAAACTCTACCCTTGGTTGGTGGTGGCTATGCTGTGGTTCGTTGCTCTGCTCAATTATCTCGACAGGCAAATGCTTTCCACCATGAAACCGTCCATGATGATCGACATAGCCGAGTTGGTCTCTGCTACCAATTTTGGACGATTGATGGCCATTTTTCTTTGGATTTATGCCTTGATGAGCCCGGTCTCGGGACTTATTGCCGATCGCTTGAATCGGAAATGGTTGATTGTAGGGAGTCTTTTTGTGTGGTCGGGCGTGACGCTGATGATGGGTTATGCCAAAACGTTTGATCAACTCTACTGGCTTCGTGCCATAATGGGCGTTAGCGAAGCATTTTACATACCGGCTGGATTGTCGCTTATTGCCGATTATCATCAGGGTAAAACGCGGTCGTTGGCCATTGGAATTCACACTACCGGCATTTATCTGGGTCAGGCCTTGGGAGGTTTTGGGGCGACGATTTCCAGTAATTTTTCGTGGCAATCTACTTTTCACTGGTTTGGTTTGTTGGGAGTTGGGTATAGTTTGATTTTAATTTTGTTTTTGAAAGAGAAAAAAGGCTATCTTTTCGATATAGAAGATGATAAATCGTTTTTCGAACGATTTCCCAAGTCGTTCAATGGTCTTGGAATTTTACTTGGAAATATCTCGTTTTGGGTTCTTTTATTCTACTTCTCGGCTCCGAGTTTACCCGGTTGGGCTACAAAAAACTGGTTGCCAACATTGCTTTCTGACACGCTTCATTTAGACATGGCGCAGGCCGGTCCGTTGGCAACTATCACCATGGCTATGGCTTCATTTGCGGGTGTTTTAATTGGTGGAATATTGTCCGATAAATGGGTGCAAAAGAATCTAAAGGGACGTATTTATACCGGAGTTGTGGGGCTGTCGATGACCATTCCTGCCTTGGTATTGCTGGGCTACGGACATAGTTTCGCAACTATCTTGGGTGGTGCACTTTGTTTTGGACTGGGATTCGGGATTTTTGATGTCAATAATATGCCTATTCTTTGTCAGTTTGTATCGCCCCGCTATCGTGCTACCGGTTATGGATTAATGAATTTAGTGGGAATTTCATCAGGTGCTTTCATCACTAACTTCTTAGGAAAATCGATTGATGGTGGTAACTTAGGTAAAAATTTTGCCATGTTGGGTGTGGTTGTGGTTGTTGCCATTGTGCTTCAACTTACGATGCTGAAGCCTAAAACGATCAATATGACGGAAAATTGAGAAAGTAAGTTCTCGGATTATGTTGAAGATATTCTAACTTCTCACAAAATCATTTCCTTTTTTACTGGGTACAAAAGCCCTGTTTTTACGTCTCCTTTTATTGTAAACAAGCCCAATTTTAATAAAATGAGAAATACGAAATTATTGTTCTTTAGCGTAATTGCCATTCTGTTTTTTACTTCCGCCTTTGCTCAAAAATCCATACCTTTTACCCAACGCACTTACCTCTCCGGTCATGGTGCAGACGATATGGTGCAATGGGATTTTTTCTGTACCGATGGAATGAATTCGGGTAAATGGACAAAAATAGGTGTGCCATCGTGTTGGGAATTACAGGGTTTCGGTGAATATCAGTACGGTATGCGTTGGTACGGAAAAGCCTTTCCGGATGGTGTTGCCAAAGAAAAAGGAATGTACAAATATGAATTTGACGTGCCTGAAGTCTGGAGAGGAAAGCAAATTTCGATAATTTTCGAGGCTTCAATGACCGATACCGAAGTGAAAATAAATGGTCAAAAGGCGGGTGAAATGCATCAGGGCGCTTTTTACCGTTTTTCGTATGATATTGCCCGTCGATTAAAATTTGGAAAAAAGAACCTGCTCGAAGTTACGGTAAGCAAAGAAAGTGCGAATGCAGGCGTGAATCTGGCCGAACGCCGTGCCGATTACTGGAATTTTGGCGGTATTTTCCGTCCGGTTTTTCTGGAAGTCAAACCGGCTATTCATATTGCTCAACTTTCCATCGATGCCAAAGCAGATGGAACTTTCAAAGCCAATTGCCAACTCAATAAAGCCATTGAAGAAGCCTCCCTCAAAACCGTTTTATTCGACTCTAAAGGAAATAAAGTAGCTGAAACATCAACTCCGGTGAAAGCTGCCGGCGATTGGGCTACCATCGAATTATCCGCAAAAACCCCGAAGCTTTGGACTGCCGAAACTCCCAACCGTTATACCGCGCAAGTTTCGCTGATTGCAAACGATGGCGTTGTTCTTCATCAAATTTCTGAAAAATTCGGTTTTCGTACCATTGAGGTTCGCTTAAGTGACGGACTGTATATCAACGGTGTAAAAGTGAATATCCGTGGTGTCAATCGTCATAGTTTCCGTCCCGAAACAGGTCGCACACTTTCTAAAACAAAAAATATAGAAGATGTTTTGCTGATTAAAAGCATGAATATGAATGCGGTTCGTTTGTCGCACTATCCTGCCGATCCTGAATTTTTGGATGCCTGTGACTCGCTGGGCTTGTATGTGGAGAATGAGTTTGGCGGATGGCATGGCAAATATGATACGCCAACCGGTGTTAAGCTTATTGAAGAGATGGTGGAGCGTGATGTGAATCATCCATCGGTGATTTGGTGGAGCAATGGCAATGAAGGCGGTTGGAATGATGAGCTGAACGGTGAATTCCATAAATATGATGTCCAATTACGTCCGGTTATTCATCCGCAGGGCAATTTTGGAGGTTTCGAAACGATGCATTATCGCTCGTATGGCGAAACACAAAATTACCTTCGCAAGCCTGAAATTTTTATGCCGACCGAATTTTTGCACGGATTGTACGATGGTGGTCACGGTGCAGGCTTGTACGATTATTGGGAAATGATGCGCAAACATCCTCGCTGTGCGGGCGGTTTCCTTTGGGTATTGGCCGACGAAGGTGTGAAACGTGTGGACATGAACGGATTTGTTGATAATCAGGGTAACTGGGGTGCTGATGGAATTGTAGGTCCGCACCACGAAAAAGAAGGAAGTTATTACACGATAAAACAAGTCTGGTGTCCGGTGCAGGTCGTTGAGAAGAGTATTGATGCCAATTTTAATGGTACATTTACCATCGAAAACCGGTATGATTTTCTGAACACAACTACCTGCCGCTTTGTGTGGAAGCAAGTGAAGTTTCCAACAGCTGACGACGAAAAAGGAACGGTAAAAGTATTGAAGCAAGGCGAAACAAAAGCTGTTGACATTGCTGCTCATAGCATCGGAAAATTGAATCTGAACACTACAATTGACTCGCAAGCAGAAGCACTTTATTTGACTGCTATCGACTATCGGGGCGAAGAACTTTGGACCTGGTCATTCAAAATACCAACTCAGAAAGCAGCTAAGAATCCAACAGTTTCCGGCACTGTTCCAACAAAGGAAGCAACTGCAGAATCATTGATAATTACAGCCGGGAATCATAAATATACCTTCAGTCAAAAAGATGGTGAGTTGAAAGCTGTAGCTCTTGATGGAAAAGTGATGAGCTTTGCTAACGGACCACGTTTTATTGCTGCCCGTCGTGCCGATCGCTCGTTAGATCAGTTCTATAATCATGACGATGAAAGCGCCAAATCGAAGGATCGTACTTATACCGAATTCCCCGAAGCGGCTGTTTTCAAGGGCTTCGACGTGAAAGAAGAAGGTAGGAATCTGATAGTGACGGCTAATTATAAATTGGGCAATCTTGATAAAGCGCAATGGATCATCTCTCCCGACGCAACATTAACACTGGATTACAGCTACAATTTTAGCGCAGTGGTTGATTTGTTGGGGGTGAAATTCGATTATCCGGAGGACAAGGTGCAAAGTAAGCGTTGGTTGGGCGACGGTCCGTATCGCGTTTGGCAAAACCGGTTACACGGAACAGTTTATAATGTTTGGGGTAACGATTACAACGATCCTATTCCGGGTGAGTCGTTCACTTATCCCGAATTCAAAGGCTATTTTGCAAATGTGAATTGGATGAATCTGAAAACTTCGGAAGGTGAAATCAGCATATCTAATGAAACCCCTAATTCGTATGTGGGTATTTATGAACCGCGCGACGGTCGCGATAAATTGCTTTATACTTTGCCAAAAAGTGGAATTTCCATACTCAATGTCATTCCTGCTGTACGCAACAAAGTAAATGCAACCGATTTGATTGGTCCCTCATCTCAACCGGAATGGGTGGATGGTGTGTATAATGGACGAATTGTTTTAAAATTTGGCCCCCCTGCCCCCTAAAGGGGGTTCTAAAACAGATTGTCTTTACTATTATTTCTAAAACAGATTGTTGTAATGAACGGATTAAAATTTTCGCAAATATCCAAATACCTGCTCTCTAAAACCCCCTCATGGGGGGTAGGGGGGCTTTTGTTTTTGTCTCTTTTTACATTCGCCCAATCTTCACTCTATACCCAATTCAAAACGCCACCTGCTGAAGCCAAACCCTGGACTTTCTGGTATTGGATGCACGGAGCCGTTTCGAAAGAAGGCATCCGTGCTGATCTCAAAGCCATGCAGGAAATCGGATTAGGTGGTGCATATCTGATGCCGATTCGTGGTGTGGAAGGAACTGAATATCCGCATCCGGTTTCACAACTTACACCGCAATGGTGGGAGATGGTGCGCTATAGTTTTCAGATAGCCGATAGTTTAGGTTTGAAAATGGGGATGCATATTTCCGATGGTTTTGCGCTCGCCGGAGGACCATGGATTAAACCAGCAGAATCAATGCAAAAAGTGGTTTTTACGGATACCATTGTCAAAGGTGGTAGCATCAAAAACTTCTCACTTCGTCAACCCGAAACTGTTGAGAATTATTACGAGGATATTGCAGTTTATGCACTTCCAGTCTTAAAGTCTGTTGCGATAACCGAAGATACTCCGTTTTTTAAAGTTTTTAGTGAAGATGGTAAAGAACTTCCCCCCTCTCCTCAAGGAGAGGGGTTGGGGGTGAGGTCGGAATCCCCTTGCTACATCCAATATGTTTACAACAAGCCTTTCACGCTTCGAACGATTGAGATTACTCCTGTGGGGAACAATATCCAATCGCAACGCCTGGCCGTTTCGGCAAGTGATGATGGCGTGAATTTTCGGTTGATTAAGCAGTTAGTTCCGGCTCGTCAAGGTTGGCAAAATACCGGCTTTAACAGTACATTTTCTATTCCACCAACCACAGCAAAATATTTCCGACTTTCGTGGACACCCGTTGGTAGTGAACCCGGCAGTGAAGAATTGGATGCTGCTAAGTGGAAACCAACTCTCAAAATAAAAGCGATTAAGCTAAGTTCTGAACCGCGAATTAATCAGTGGGAGGGTAAAGCCGGTTTGGTATGGCGCATTGCAGACGAAACAACAGCGCAGGAAATTCCTGTGGATGCTTGTACGCAGGTAAATCAAATTATCAATCTGACACCTTATTTCAAAAACGGACAGCTTAGCTGTAAATTACCAAAAGGCAATTGGCGTGTTCTGCGTATGGGACACACTTCTACTGGTTTGACCAATGCTACCGCCGGTGGCGGAAAAGGGTTGGAGTGCAATAAATTTTCTGAAAAAGCTGTTCAAAAACAATTCGATAACTGGTTCGGTGCTGCTTTTGCCAAGACTGATTCGGCGCTAGCACATCGCGTGTTGAAATTTATGCATATCGACAGTTGGGAATGTGGTAGTCAGAATTGGAGCGATAGTTTTGCTGCAGAATTCTGTACGCGTCGTGGCTATGACTTGATGCCCTATTTGCCATTGTTGGCAGGCTATTCTATCGAAAGTGCCGAAAAATCAGAACAGGTTTTACGGGATGTGCGTGCTACCATTGCCGAGCTTGTGAACGACGTATTTTTTAAAGTTATGGTGAAAAATGCTAAAGCCTATGGTTGTGAGACTTCGGCTGAAAGCGTGGCACCTACTATGGTGAGTGATGGCATGTTGCATTTCAAGGAAGTAGATCGCCCAATGGGTGAATTTTGGCTAAAGAGCCCAACACACGATAAACCCAACGATATGCTCGATGCCATTAGTGGTGGACATATCTATGGCAAGAATATTATCCAGTCCGAAAGTTTTACGCAGTTACGCACCAACTGGAATGAAGATCCGGCTATTTTGAAACCGGTTCTCGACCGTAATTTTGCCCTCGGCATCAACAAAGTTTTTTTTCATATCTTTGTGCATAATCCATATATGGATAAAGCTCCCGGAACAACCCTCGACGGTATCGGACTATACTTTCAGCGCGGCCAGACCTGGTGGAAACAGGGCAAAACTTTCGTCGATTATATTGCGCGCTGCCAGGCATTGTTGCAATACGGTCATCCCGTTACAGATATTGCTGTGTTTACGGGCGAAGAATTTCCCCGACGTGCATTGACGCCCGATAAATTAGTCCCGCTTTTACCCGGAATTGTAGGTGAAGAACGTGTGGAAAGCGAACAAAAACGCTTGGCTAATATCGGTCAGCCAATGCGTGAAATGCCTGCAGGGGTGAACCATTCTGCCAATATATTGAAAGCTGAAGACTGGGTGAATCCATTGAATGGGTATGCTTACGATTCGTTCAACAAAGATGCTTTGTTGCGGTTGGCAAAAGCTGAAGATGGTCGAATGAAATTGCCGGGTGGAGCCGAATATAAAGTTGCAATTTTCCCAAATGGAGATAAATACTCCAATGAAACTCTTGCCGCGATGGATCAGTTGAGACAAGCAGGTGTAGCTATCCCGGTATTGCCAGTTCAAACAAATTTAGCCATTGAACCGGACGTAATTGTACCGAAAAATATAGCTTGGACGCACCGAAGAGGAGAAAACGCTGATATTTATTTTATATCTAATCAGGAAAATGCTGATAAAAACATTGTTGCTTCATTCCGCGTAGAGGGGAAAAATCCTCAACTTTGGAATGCTGTGACCGGACAGATAAGCACTCCGACAGAATGGAAATCAGAGAAAGGAAGAACGCAGATGAAACTGAATTTATCGGCATTCGAATCGGTTTTCGTGGTGATTGAGAATGGGAATAGCACTGCAAAAACAGAGCTGACTTCTGAAGCTCCAACAGCAGCTGAATTAAAAGCCAGCTGGAATATTACTTTTGTAAGTAACCATCAATCGGTTGTTACCGACAAACTTTTCGACTGGAGCAAAAGTGAAAATCCATTGATAAAGTATTATTCGGGAACGGCCATTTACAACACAAATTTCAACAATGCCAGCAAGAGTAAATCGGTTTGTTTGAATCTTGGAAAGCTATCGAGTCTCGCCACCGTTCGCGTAAATGGCATTGATTGCGGTACCGTCTGGACTGCTCCTTATCAGGTTGATGTCACAAAAGCATTGAAAAAAGGGATGAATACGCTCGAGATAGAAGTCTGCAATACCTGGGCTAATGCCATAAACGGTTCCGATAAAGGTACGCCGCCATTCCCGGGAATATGGACAAACGGTAAATATCGCATGAGTGAGGATAAGCTTATGGAGTCTGGCTTGATAGGCCCGGTAACGATTATTCAAAAATAAAAATAATATTATATGAAACGCATTTCAAAGGTACTATTCATATTCCTATTTTCGATTTCAGCCATACATGCCGAGATCAAACTTCCGGCAATTTTCTCCGATAATATGCTGCTGCAGCAAAATACACAGGTGAATATCTGGGGAAAAGCGGAGTCCAACAAAACCGTTAGCATCAAAGTTTCGTGGAGCAAAACGGGTATCAAAACTACAGCTGATGCCAATGGAAACTGGAAAGCATCTATAAGCACGCCAAAAGCCGATGGCAAGAAATACACATTGACTTTGAATGATGGAAAATCATTGACGCTAAATAATCTTATTTTGGGTGAATTGTGGCTTTGCTCCGGTCAGAGCAATATGGAAATGCCCATGAAGGGCTTCAAAAATCAAGGTGTGGAGGGAGCCAACATGGATATTCTGAAAAGTACGAATGCTAACTTGCGATTGTTCACCGTAAAACGTAATTCTACTATTCAAGCGCAAACCGATGTGACAGGACAATGGCAGGAAGCTTCACCGGAAACGGTAAAAGAATTTAGCGCAACGGGGTATTATTTCGGACGATTGCTACATCAGACACTCAATGTTCCCGTAGGATTGGTGCTTAGTGCATGGGGTGGATCGAGTGTGGAAGCGTGGATGACCGAAGATATGTTGCGTGCTTTTCCGTCGGTGAAAATTCCTAAAATGGAGGCAGACATCAAGGAGAAAAACCGCACCCCAACTACGCTTTACCAGGCTATGGTTAACCCGCTTGCCGGACTGACTATCAAAGGCGTTATCTGGTATCAGGGCGAAACTAATTACGATCGTGCCGATTCGTATGCTGCTATGTTCAGCACTATGGTGGCCGGTTGGAGGAAAAACTGGGCGCAAACGGATACTATTTCCTTCTATTATTGCCAGATTGCCCCTTACGATTATTCAATTATTACCGAAAAAGGCAAAGAAGTCATTAATTCGGCCTATCTTCGTGAGGCACAAATGAAAGCCGAAGCAATGATACCTAAATCGGGTATGGCGGTATTGATGGATGCAGGCTATAAAGGGGGCATTCATCCTCCGAAAAAACAAATCCCGGGCGAACGACTGGCTTTGCTGGCTTTGACTAAAACCTACGGACTGAAAGGAGTTGCTTCTGAAAGTCCGGTGTATAAAAATATAGAAATTCAGGGTGATACGGTGATCGTCAATTTTGAGCGTGCGCCTATGTGGATTTCGGCTAATAATTTTGAATCGAAATTGTTTTCGGTTGCAGGTGCCGATAAGGTTTTTCATCCGGCGAAGGCGTGGATAGTTCGGAGTAAGATGTACGTGAAAAGTGAAGTTGTAAAGCAACCTGTAGCGGTGCGGTATGCATTCGATAACTATGCTGACGGTGACCTGTTCAGTACAGAAGGTTTGCCTGTTTCAAGTTTCAGAAGTGATAACTGGTGACCCCTAATTCCTAAGACCCCTAACCTCCGTCAGTTGACGGATAAACTCTAAAGGGGAATTTTAAATAGTTTGTCTATGAAAATCCGCACAAAGATATTACATTCACTGCTCCCCTCTCCTCAAGGAGAGGGGTTGGGGGTGAGGTGTTTTCTTTTTTTATTGTTATTAGTTTGTTCTTCTGCTTTTGCTGCTGAATCGGATTATGTCTGGACTTCTCCCTCGCATAATTCCTCCGAATCCATGCCTTGCGGAGGCGGTGATATTGGTATGAATGTATGGGTAGAGAATGGAGATGTACTGTTTTATGTAAGTAGGAGTGGGGCTTTCGATGAGAACAATACCATGCTTAAACAAGGTCGTTTTCGGGTACGACTTTCGCCCAGTCCGTTCCTCAATGCTACCGATTTTCGTCAGGAACTGAAAGTCAACGATGGTTACGTACAAATTTCTGCCAATGGCGCGACTATTCAACTTTGGGCGGATGTTTTTAAACCGGTTATTCATTTGGAAATTAAAAGCGGAAGAACTATTTCTTCTGAAATACGGTACGAAAACTGGCGATATACCGACCGATTGATTCGTAAAAATGAAGGTCAGCAAAACTCCTACAAATGGGCTGTGCCAAAGGGTTTAGTCACCATGAAAGATTCCATCCAGGCAGCCGGAAATGCTGTTACTTTTTTTCATCGAAATCTTCCAAAAACAATTTTTGATGTGACTGTAGCTCAACAGGGATTGGAAAGAGTAAAGGCGCAACTCTACAATCCTATTTCCAATCTCATTTCGGGTGGAAAAATGTGGGGCGATAATCTCTTATTTGCCGGAAAAGAAAAAGGGATGTATTCCGGAACAGATTATCAGGCATGGATTTTCAAAAGTAAAAAAGCATTTCAAAAACAGAGCTTACAGATTGCTTTAGAAATTTCTCAGGCTGAAAATGTTGCCACATGGAATTCAGCTTTAGACAAAACAATTGCCTCAATCAATCCGAAAGCTGATCGTAAACTAACCATCGGTTGGTGGAACGCCTTCTGGGATCGCAGCTTTATTCATGCCGAAGGTGAAGCAGCCGAACTGTCGCGCAACTACACCTTGTTTCGCTACATGTTGGGTTGTAATGCTCGCAGTCAGTGGCCGACGCGCTTCAATGGTGGACTGTTTACTTTTGATCCTGTTTTGGTGGATTCAACTTTGGCGTTTACCCCCGATTATCGCAAATGGGGTGGTGGCACTTTTACTGCACAAAACCAACGACTTGTGTATTGGCCTATGCTGAAAAGCGGTGACTTTGAACTGATGATTCCTCAGTTCGATTTTTACAACCGCTTGTTGAAAAATGCGGAACTCCGCTCTAAAACGTATTGGGGACATGGTGGTGCTTGTTTTGCCGAACAACTGGAGAATTTTGGGCTGCCCAATCCAAGCGAATATGGTTGGAAACGCCCTGATTATTCCGACAAAGGTGTGGAATACAACGTATGGCTCGAATATGAATGGGATACGGTGTTGGAATTTTGTCAGATGATATTGGAAACTAAGGAGTATGCCAATGCGGATATTTCGAAATACAAACCGTTGGTTGAAAGTTGTGTCCGTTTTTTCGATGAACATTATCGTTACTTAGCTGAACGTCGCGGACGAAAAGTGCTCGATGGAGACGGTAAACTGATTTTGTTTCCCGCTTCGGGATGCGAAACCTACAAAATGGCGAATAACCCGGCGAGTACGATAGCTGCCCTGCGAACAGTTTTAAAATCGCTTGGGAATGATTCTTTGCTACAAACTATTCCACCCATTCCATTGAGAGACGTGAATGGCAAAACAATGATTTCGCCCGCCAAAACATGGGAACGGGTGAACAATGTGGAATCGCCACAACTTTATCCGGTATTCCCGTGGCGGATTTTTGGAGTAGGAAAAGATAGTCTGGAAATTGCCAAAAACACCTACTTTTATGATCAGGATGCATTGAAATTCCGCAGTCATGTGGGTTGGAAGCAGGATAATATCTTTGCAGCTTGTCTTGGTCTGACGGACGAAGCCAAACGACTCAATACACTCAAGTTGGCGAACGGTCCGCATCGCTTCCCAGCCTTTTGGGGAGCCGGCTTCGACTGGACACCCGATCACAACTGGGGTGGAAGCGGGATGATTGGCTTACAGGAAATGCTATTGCAAACTACTGATGATGGTCGGATACTGCTTTTCCCTGCCTGGCCGCGTGAATGGAATGTCCATTTTAAACTTCATGCTCCTAAAAATACAACAGTGGAGGCGGAACTAAAAGATGGAAAAGTGAGGGTGATTGAAGTATTGCCCGAGAGTAGAAGACAAGATGTTAAGATTACACCCTAAATGCTGGTAAATTTGTACGAATAAACTTGCTATTGTTCATTTTAGTCGATTACGTTTTCACAACAAATTTGATTACAGTATTTTTGAATCAAAACTCAAAATCAATAAATAAAATTTCAAATCAATCATAATGAAATCCAAACACATCCTCACACTCTTACTTTTGTACTTTTGTGCCTTCTCAATTTCTGCATCGACTTCCGTAGCCGGCTTTTACCAATTAGAAGGCAGTGGACGACAAGTGTATAATTTCAACAACGGTTGGCGGTTTTTTCGTGGCAACGTAAAAGGCGCCGAAGCAACTATTTTTAACGATTCTCGTTGGGAAGTGGTGGCAGCTCAGCACACTGTGGAACTGATGCCTGCCGAAGCCAGCGGATGCCGCAATTACCAAGGCGTGGCGTGGTATCGTAAACGTTTCGTAGTACCTACTGATGCAAAAGGCAAAGACGTGCTGATACATTTCGAAGCCATCATGGGCAAGCAAAAGATTTATCTCAACGGCAAACTGGTGAAAGAGCACGTGGGTGGTTATTTACCGATAACGGTTGATCTGACTGCACTTGGAACGCAAGCCGGTGATACTTGCCAATTGGCAGTAATGGCCGATAATAGCGATGATAAAAATTATCCTCCGGGCAAACCTCAAATTACTATGGATTTTGCCTACCACGGTGGCATGTATCGCGATGTGTGGATGATTTGCAAAAACAAAGTGGCTATAACTGATGCTATTGAGGCAAATAAAACTGCCGGTGGTGGTGTGTTTGTGCATTACGATAATATAAGTGCCAAAAGTGCTGATGTATTTGTAAATACAGAATTGAAGAATAATGCTACGAATGCAAAAACGGTTACTTTGGAAATTTTGCTGACAGATATTTCGGGTAAAATAGTAAAAAAAATCAGCTCAAAGATTACGCTGCAAGCGGGTGAATCGAAAACAATCTACCAAAAAACAACGGTAGGTAATCCGCAACTTTGGTCGCCCGAAACGCCAAATCTTTATAGTGTAAATTTGTTGGTAAAAGAAGGTAAAACAGCCATTGATGGTGGCATGGTGCGTGTAGGTATTCGCAAAGCCGAATTTCGTGGTAAAGATGGATTTTATTTGAACGATAAGCCTTACGGGCAACTGATGGGCGGCAATCGTCACCAGGACTTTGCCTATGTGGGCAATGCAGTACCAAATTCGCAACAATGGCGCGATGTGAAACGCCTTCGTGATGCCGGTTGTGTGATTATCCGAACGGCTCACTATCCGCAAGATCCGGCTTTTATGGATGCCTGCGACGAGTTGGGCGCATTTATTATTGTGGCTACACCGGGATGGCAATTCTGGAACAAAGATCCGCAGTTTGAGAAATTGGTATATGAAAACACCCACAATCTTATTCGTCGTGATCGTAACCACCCTTCGGTGTTGCTGTGGGAACCAATTCTGAACGAAACCCGTTTTCCAAAAGATTTTTCGTTGAATTCACTAAAAATAACGAAGGACGAATTTCCATATCCTGGTGCTCCCGGTGCAGCTGCCGATTTGAATTCGGAAGGTGTAGCCGAAAATTACGATGTGGTGTATGGCTGGCCGACCGACGAAGGCAAAGTGAAACAATCGCTCTTCACCCGCGAGTTTGGCGAGAATGTTGACGATTGGTATGCACATAATGCAAACAATCGCGCCAGCCGGAGTTGGGGAGAAAAACCAATGTTAGTAGCTGCTTTATCGTTGGCCGATTCATATGATGCTATGTTCCACACTACAGGGCAATTCGTTGGTGGTGCGCAATGGCATCCTTTCGACCACCAAAGGGGTTATCACCCTGATCCGTATTGGGGTGGTATTTTCGATGCATTCCGTCAGCCAAAATATGCTTACTACTTGTTCAAAAGCCAGGTTTCACCGAATGAAAAACATGGTGGAGCAGATGCAGGCCCGATGGTTTTTGTAGCCAATGAAATGACTCCATTCTCGGATGCAAACGTAACTGTTTTCAGTAATTGTGATTCGGTACGTCTGACTGTGTACGAAG
>Ga0302166_10000234_pt1 | contig 14471 bp, 13 predicted proteins | sample I_Fen_E3_3_FD_193491 | JGI IMG/M metagenome (GOLD analysis project Ga0302166, IMG submission 193491) | Peat permafrost microbial communities from Stordalen Mire near Abisko, Sweden - I_Fen_E3_3 | ecosystem: Environmental > Terrestrial > Soil > Wetlands > Permafrost | place: Sweden: Abisko... | reverse complement strand
TCACCACCGTAATGCGCCGCGCCGAAGCGCGTTTCAACGCGTCAATCATCAACAGCAACTGCATCAGGTGGAGGTCTACCGGATCGCACGTAGGCTGCAGCAGGAAGACGTCGGCTCCCCGTACATTCTCCAGGACCTGCACGTAGGTCTCGCCGTCTGAGAAGCGCTTGATGTCGGTCTGACCCAACGGCATACCCAGCTTCTCGCAGACTTCTTTTGCCAGCGCATCGTTGGCCGTGCCCGAGAAGACCTTCCACTTGTCTTCACCGCGTGGCCGCACCTGCTTTGGCTTCGACTCGGGGAAAACGTGCTGCTTCTTGTCTTTCTCCAAGGGCTGCGCGACTGCCGTAGCGGTCTCGCTCGCGGTCGCTGTTGGTGCTGCACCGGATTTGATTCCTGTTGCTTCCATCGTCTCCACACCCCGCCAAACCTGGTTGGATTACATGCCGGGTACGAAACTGCGTGAAACCTTAACTGCAAACTGCCTGCTGATCCTGACGGCTGAAGTCTGGCTGGGCGGCTAGGATTCGAACCTAGACAAGTGCCTCCAAAGGGCACTGTCCTACCATTAGACGACCGCCCAAAAATGAAGTCAGCTATGAGCCGTCAGCCTACAAAAAGCTGATTCCAGTATTCGTTCCGAGTCACCGTGCTCGTCGCAACGGCCACGTGCCCTGCGCTTCGCATTCGTTCGGCTGCGGCTTGCGCCCCGCTGGCCGAATCAAACAAGCCATAAAGGGTTGAACCTGAGCCGGAAAGCGACGCAAAGCGCGCGCCCTCGCGCTGCAAAACACTCTTAACCTCACGTAACTCGGGATATTCAGGAAAGACGACGCGTTCGAAGTCGTTCTCAATCCCGGTTCGGACAAGGTCGAGAAGAGGTGTCTCGGCCCGGTCCCCGCCCAACGCGGGAACACCGGATGCTGGCCCATCCGCAGGCCAAGCCTGCGAACGGTAACTGTCACTCAACCAAGAGTACTCCGCTTGGTCGAGCTTTTTAATTGTACCTGTGGCGGCGGGACCGGTCAACGCTGCTTCGGAGGCGATGAGCGCGTCCCACTGGGCGAAAGCTTTGGGAGTCGAAACCCCCACGGCCGGTGTGACCACGACCAGCGGGAACTCCGGAAGGTCTTGCAGGGCATGGACTTCCTGTCCGCGATCGACGCCGAGCACCGTGCCGCCGATGAGGAACAGGTTCAAGTCGCTTCCCACCTCAGATGCAACACGGTGCTTGTCTGGCTCGGTGAGGCTGATGCCGAGTACGCGCTCCAACCCGATCATTGCGGCCACGGCATTCGACGACGCGGCGCCCATGCCTCCCTGCACCGGGAGTTGCTTCTCGATGGTGATGATGACCTTGCCGCTTTTGCCCGCGGCTTTCAGCACGCGCTCGGCAATCTTATAGCAGGTATTGGTCGCATCGCAGGGCACACGCGGATCGTCACAGCGAATCTCGATGCCGTCCCCAGTTTCGACCTTGACCCTCACCACATCATGCAGCGCGATGGTTTGGTAGATAGTGCGCAGTTCGTGGAATCCGTCGGGGCGCGGTGGGCCGATCTTCAGTCCGAGATTGATTTTCGCGAACGAGCGGATGGAGATGGACACAGGAAGTGGTCAGTGGCTGGTGGCCAGTGGCTAGTGTAAAGCAGGGCGACGTTCGCGGCGCACCGCATAGTCATTCAGGCCGCTGCGGCGGATCACGCGTGCGCGCGGTCACGCGTGTACATCAGCACCAGCGACCGCTGGGCGAATGGCATGTACACCAGCGCGGCAGTCATGCCGAGCGCAAGGCCGCCGCTGATGTGATGTACCAGCAGGAACGGCGACAACGCCCAAAGAAGGTCCATAACCAGAAGCGCCGGAAAGATCCGATTGAACTTGGCTTGCAACTGCGCGAAGTCGAACGCCACCGCTGCAGACAGGTATAGCCGCACGGGAATGAGCACTACGGCTGACGTCACCAGCAGCGTGGTGAGAATCAAGGGCGAAAGCAGGCGCGACTCAACGAAGATTTCCGTGATCTCCGCAATGTTGGCGAGCGCGCCGAGGTAAAACGCCAGGTACATCGCCTGCGTCAGTAACAACAAAGCGCGGACCAGGTTGCGGGAAGCTGTGGGCAACTCATGTGGCGCGGTCAGGAGTTGGAGTGGAGGCGTCTCCAGTGTGTTAACAGCAGCCGCGACCTCGACGGCAGCGACTTCGGGGTTCGGTGTCGCCACCGGCTCGGCAAGCGCCTTGGAAACCGGCGGTCCCACCGTCACGGGCGCGATAAAGCGATAGCCTCGGCCGGAAATAGTCTCTACGTGGCGCGGTTGGGCGGCGGCATCGCCGAGAGCTTCACGTAATTTGTTGACCGCGGTATTTAGCCCATGATCGAAGTCAACGATGGTGTCGTCGCCCCACAGTCGCTGCCGCATCTCCTCGCGCGTGACCAGCTCGCCGGGCCGGTCCAGCAGCATCACCAGTACCTGGACGGGCTGCGCATGCAACTTGACCCGGACACCAAATTTCCGCAGCTCCCCCGTAGATTCATCGAGTTCGAACGGTCCAAAGCGAAACACGCGGATCGGAGGCATAGGCGGCATGAGCAGGATTCAGTGTAAGGCACTGCTCAAATTGGCCTGCATGAACTAATGCATTTCTCCCGGCCAACCAATAAGTAGCACCTATTCAATAACTTGCACAGTGATGTTCGTTTGAGGAAAGTTTGAGGCGCTATGCATTGCCCAGCTTCGTCTCATGCTTGATGCTGAGAATTCAAGGTGCCCCTATGGTAGTAACAATTCGGACGGCAGCGGTGATCCTGGCACTCGCGGTACCCTCTTTTTCCGCCCGCTTGAGCGCACCCGCCAGTCGGGACTTCGAGACCTACGCCGCATCGGTCGAGAAACGGCTGGCACAGCAACATGCCAGTCCGGCGACCTATCTTGCCTCGTTAAACTCCGGCGCGACGTCGACCGCCGAACTCGAACGCCAACTGCGCGCCGGTGAATTGCACATGGAACCCGTCAATGGCGGCACGCGATCGGCCGATGGAGCGCTGGTACACCACTGGCGCGGCGCGGCGTTCGTGCCCGGCGGGCGCGCGGCGGAGATGCTTGCCCTACTGCGGGATTACAACCGGCTCTCCACCTACTATTCGCCTGAGGTTCAGTCGTCGCGGCTGATTGCCGAGCGCGGCGGAGCTTCGACCGTGGTCATGAGGTTCAAGAAGTTGGTAGTGGTTCCAATTGTGCTCGATACCGAGTACGAAGTGCGCAACGGCCTCAGCCGAGACGGGGCAGGCTATAGCGTCTCGCGCAGCACACACATCTGGGAAGTCGCAAACCCCGGCAGCGCGAAAGAACGCCGCATGACCGAAGGCGACGACGATGGCTTCCTGTGGCGATTGAACACTTATTGGAGCTTCATCGAAGTGCCTGGCGGCCTGCTCATCGAGTGCGAGGCAATTTCGCTGACGCGCGACGTACCTGCCGGACTCGGCTGGCTAGTGACGCCGGTTATCCAGGACATGCCACGCGACTCGCTGAAGTTCACGCTCACAGCGACTCGCAATGCGCTGGGCACCACTGGCGTGAAAGAAGCTCATAGATGAATCAGGAGTGTGAGGTCCACATGCAGGAAGCAATCATTGCCGACAGGCGGCAAATTAGTTTCGTCAATCCGTTGCGGGTCCACAGAGCGTTGACCGCCGACATCGAGAAGTGGGCATTAGTATGGATGGCGGAGCGCACGCCGGCGGCAATTAACTCCGACCATTTGACCGGACTGGGATTCGTGTCGCAACTGCTGGCGGGGGCGTGTTATGGGCTCGCGGCGCGATATCCCACGGCGCTCGTGTTGGCGAGCATTTTTCTTGCGCTCAACTGGCTGGGCGACAGCCTCGATGGCACACTCGCGCGCGTTCGCAATCAGCAGCGTCCTCGCTACGGTTTTTATGTGGACCACATGGCCGACACTTTCGGCGCGCTGGCGCTGATGGCGGGTTTAGCTTGTTCCGGCTACGTGCACTGGCAAATCGCCGCCGGCATGCTGGCGTGTTTCTACGTGCTCTCCATCGAAAGCTACCTCACGACGTACACCATGGGGCGCTTCCATCTTTCGCAAGGGCTGTTTGGCCCGACGGAGATTCGCATCCTGCTGATCGTGGGCAACGTGGCTCTGCTCCTACATCCCTACGCCGACATCGCTGGGCATCGCTTCCTGGTATTTGATATCGGGGGAGTCGTCGCGATCGCCGCGATGACATATATGGCCGTGGCGGCGACCGTGCGGCACATTGCGGTGCTGTATCGCGAAGAAAAGATCGCGGCATTCTAAGGCCGGGTGGATGGGCCGATCGAGGATGTAATCGGCAACTGTAACGTGACGATTCACTGTCATTCGCGATAACCTGTGGCGAACACAAGGGCCCGCCGCGACATGCCAAACCTTTTTACGCCCGGACGCTAAATTTTCTCCATCGCCATCACGGCGTTCGGCGTACAGCACCTGATCTTCGCTGTCGCAGGCGCCCTGCACAACGGCAATGAATGGACGAGCCTGTTCATCGCGCTCGCCATGAGTGGAGGAGCGTTCGTTATTGCCGGTGCAATAGCTGAGCGAACTTGAGGACCGACCGCGGCCGGGCGCCGCACTATTCGTAGCGCAGCGCCGTCACCGGGTCGAGGCGTGACGCCTGCACAGCCGGCCACACTCCAAAGAACACGCCGATAGCGACGGAAGCAAAGAATCCGGTCGAGACCGCCCACAGCGGCACCTCGGGGCGCAGCGCCGGCAGCGCAAGGCTGAGCAAGAAGGTAATCAGCACCGAAACCACGATGCCGATGACGCCGCCAAGGCCCGTAAGGGTTATGGCTTCCACCAGAAATTGCAGAATCACATCAAAGCGTCTTGCTCCCATGGCCTTGCGTATGCCGATTTCGCGGGTGCGCTCGGTCACCGAGACCAGCATGATGTTCATCACGCCAATGCCCCCCACCAGCAAACCAATGCTCGAAATAGCCACGGAAATCGAGATGATCATGCTGGTGACCTGGTCGAAGCTCTTGATGATGGAGTCGGCGGTGGAGAGCGCGAAATCGTCATCGTCGCCCGGCGGCACTTTGCGCAGCTTGCGCATGGTGGCGCGAATTTCTTCGACAGCGTCTTCGCGCATGCCGGGCTTCGATTTCGCAGTAAGAAAGAAATTCGTCGATTGCGGATAGCGCATGCGTGCCGTCTGCAGCGGGATCAGCACCTGCCGGTCGAACCCGTTCTCGCCGAAGAAGCCTCCCTTGGCGGGAGCATAGATGCCGATGATGGTGTAGGGCGCGCCATCAATTTGGACGGTTTCGCCCACACCGTTGCCGCTGGGAAACAGTGCATCCGCCAGGCTCGAGCCGATGACCGCCACTTTGTCGGCGCGTTTGTCTTCCTGCGCCGTGAAATAGCGGCCGGCGCGGAGCTCGCGTGGCGCAATTTCCAGAAGATTGGCCGACTCGCCTGCGATCGAGATGTTCTCCGTCTCGTAGCTGCCAATCTTTGCTGTCAGGAAGCTACCTGCCGGTGGCAAATAGAAGACTGAGACGCCAACGTCATCAATGGTACGCACCATTGCTTTCAAGTATTCCGCGTCGTCAGGGTTCAGCGGCCGGCGCTTTAATTCCTTTGGCGCGGCGCCGCGTCCACTCGGGTCACCGCTTACGCGAGCGATAAAAATGCTGTTGGGCCCGAACTCCTCGAAGAACTCGACGATGCTGCCGCGCAACCCGGTCAGCAGGGATGCCACGGTCACGACGGTCGTAATTCCGATGACGATGCCAAGGATCGTAAGACCGGAGCGGAAACGGTGGGTCCACACCGACGAAAACGCCATCGCCAACGTCTCCCGGATACTGATGCGCGTCATGTCTCGGCCCTCAGTGCGGTGATGGGGTCCATCCTCGCCGCCCGACGCGCCGGGTAGAGTCCCGATGCCACGCCAACCGCGGTCGAGATGAACACCGACAGGAGGATGTAAGTAGGCGTGATGGATAGCGTGAGCCCGAAGCCCTTGCCGATGCCCAACGCCAGCACCGCGCCCAGCGCAATTCCTATCAGTCCTCCGGCCAAAGACAGGATCACCGACTCCGCCAGGAACTGCAGCAAGATCTCGCTGCTACGCGCGCCGACGCTCTTGCGGATACCGATCTCGCGAGTGCGTTCGGTCACCGACACCAGCATGATGTTCATGATGACGATGCCGCCCACCAGCAGGGAAATGCTGGTCACCGGCACCACCACGGCCGAGATCGCACCCAGCACCTGGTCGATGAACGAACGCACCGAGTCGGGAGTAAGCGTGTCGAAGTTATCGTCTTTCCCAGGCTGGGCTTTATAACGGCTGCGCAGCGCGGTGCGCGTAATATCCAGCGCATCATTCATACCGAGCCCGCTGCCGGGCCGAGGCTTTCCGAACACCGCCATGCCAGTCTGCGTTCCGTAGATTTTGCTGTACACCGTGGCGGGAATGTACACCGGGTTGTCGAGTGTCCGCCCAAACGACGAGCCTTGGCGCTCCAGCACGCCGATTACGGTGAACTCTTCGCCGCCGGCGCGAATTGTCTTGCCCAGCGGCGCAACGTTGGGAAATAGCTTGACGCGAATGTCTTCGCCGATGACCGCCACATTAGAGCGCATCTGCTCTTCGGTGCTGGTGAAGAAGCGTCCATCGCCTACAGGCACGTCGCGAATTTCCGGAAGCGTATAGGACACGCCAATCAGGTTTCCGGCTTCGTAAACGTCACTGCCGCCCTTAATGTCTTCGACGCGCTGCTGGTAAGGGCTGTAGATTATGCGGTCGCCGGTGGCCTCGCGCAGGTAAGCCACGTCGTCCGGCAGAATGCGCTTGTTGCGCCGCTGCTTCTCCGCCAATTGCCGCGAGGTGAGGCGTCCGACCGAAGCGATCTGCGCAACGAGGTAGCTCTCTGACCCGAAGGTGCGCTCGGTGATTTGGATAGAGTAGGAGCCCAGGCCGTCGATAGCCGCTCCTACGAGAATTACACTGGCCACGCCGACAATTATGCCCAGGAGCGTGAGAAAACTACGCAGCTTGTGGGCGCGGATGGAATCCAGCGCAAGCTTACTAGCGGTGATAAGCGGGCTCATCTGCATCGTGGGATTAGTAACTGGCGGGTCCAACTCCCTGGGCTCTTGTGCTAGCTTGCCTTAATGATAATGATTTTCGCTTCGATTGTGGGACACCGGCCACCGCGGGGCAACATTGCTCCGCGTCTTATGCGGTGTGGCTCAAAGGGAAGTGCCCTTCTGATTGCGTTGTCATTGCTGCCCTTCGCTGCGACTGTGGGCAGTGCCTCAGAGCCTCCCAAGTCGGCGTCCATTCGCCGGCTCGACGGCACGACCATCACAATTGCCCAAGCCGAAGCTTTCGCCAGAAAGACCCTCGAAGAGGCGCACGTCACCGGCGCGCAGATTGCTGTAATCGACCGCGGACGTCTTGTCTGGAGCGCAGCCTTCGGCCTGCGACGAATCGATCCAAAGCTGCCGATAGATGACGAAACAAATACCTGGGCTGCGTCGATCACCAAGGGCGTGTTCTCAACCTACGTAATGCAACTCGTCGAGCAGCGGCAGTTATCGCTGGACACGCCAGTGGCGCAACAACTCCCGCGTCCCCTGAATGACTATGATGCCTACCGCGAGTCGGCAACAGAATTGGTGCTCGATGCGGCATGGCCCCTGGTGACACCGCGCATGCTGCTCGCTCACACCTCGGGTCTCGCGAACTTCGCGTTCATCGAACCGGACAAGAAAATGCACCTCCACTTCAAGCCGGGGACGCAGTACCGCTACTCGGGCGAAGGCATCAACCTTGTGCAGTTCGTCATTGAGCAGCGGCAGGGACATCGGCTTGATCAGCTCATGCAAGACGCGCTTTTCACGCCACTCGGTATGACGCGGACGGGCATGATCTACCGCACCGAGTTTGCGGCTGACGTTGCCGACCGCTATGGCGCCGACCAGCAGTTTATTTCGCAGACCAAGCGATTTCCCGCGCGGGCTGCGGGTTCGATGACCACCACCGCAGATGATCTCGCCCGCTTCGCGGCGGCTCTTTTCTCGGGGAAAATATTGAAACCCGCAACCCGCAAGGCAATGTTGTCGCCCTACATCCGAGTCCGCTCTCTTCATCAATTTGCCATCGCAGCTAACGAGCCTCAGGGAACCGAAGCCGCCGCTGTGGACTTGGCCTACGGTGTCGGGTGGGGCCTGTTACTGCACACGCGCTTCGGGCCCGCATTCTTCAAAGAGGGCCACGGTGACGGCGCTCAGAACTATATGATCTGTTTTGTGCGGCCGCAAGCCTGCATGATCGTCTTAACCAACAGCGACAACGGCGAGCTCACGTTCCAGCCGCTTTTCGAGACGATCCTGGGAGACACCGTCACTCCATGGGAGTGGGAGGGATACACTCGCTCGTATATTGAGGCGAGCCGTCAACACCCGTAGGAAGCGACACTGCCATCTGGGCAATTCCTTCTGAAAAGCATCAGATGCTAAACCCCAGCACACTCGAGGAACTCTGGTTCGAACGCGACGGAGTTCGTCTGCACGTTGTGGCTGACGGCCCTGACGACGGCCCGCTTGTGATTCTGCTGCATGGCTTCCCCGAATTATGGTACTCATGGCGCAAACAGATTGGTCCGCTCGCTAAGGCCGGGTTCCGCGTGGTCGCTCCCGACCAGCGCGGCTACAACGTAAGCAGCAAACCGGCCAAGATCGCGGACTACGCCGTGTCGCACTTAACGTCAGACGTGATCGCCCTCGCCGATCAGCTCGGACGCGACAAATTCTGTTTGGCCGGACACGATTGGGGAGCAGCCGTAGCCTGGGCAACGGCACTCCAATATCCGCAGCGGCTCCGCAAGCTGGTCATCCTCAACGTGCCGCATCCCGCGGTGTTTCTTCGCACGGTGCGGAGCAATCCTCGCCAGATGCTGCGCAGCTGGTACATCGCTTTCTTTCAGATTCCGCGATTGCCGGAGTGGCGATTCTCGTCCAACAACTTCTCGGCAGGGGTGAAGGCCCTGGTGGCCAGTAGTCGTCCCGGAACATTTACCCCTGAGGACCTCGAACAGTACCGCAAGGCTTGGTCGAATCCCGGCACGGTAACAGCGATGATCAACTGGTACCGCGCGTTCTTCCGCGCCAGAGCGCCGCTACCCACTGACATGCAGGTCCACGTGCCGACGTGCATTTTGTGGGGCCGACGCGACATGTTCCTGCTGCCGGAAATGGCGCAGGAGAGCGTGCAGTATTGCGACTCAGCCGAGCTGACGTACTTCCCCGAAGCCACGCATTGGCTGCATCACGAAGAACCTGAAGCGGTGAATGCTGCGCTGATTCAGTTCTTCCGCGAATAGAAAACCACGGAGTGCCGCGAAGAACTCGGAAACTTCATCCGTGTAATCCGTGCAAATCCGTGGTTAATTTGGAGCTTAAAGTTAGTCGCGACCGCGCAGCTTCGTCAGCAGCCGCAACATCTCCAGGTACAGCCACACCAGCGTGACCATCAGCGCAAATGCGCTGTACCACTCCATGTACTTGGGAGCGTTATAGCGCGCGCCCCGTTCGATGAGGTCGAAGTCGAGCACGAGGTTGAGAGCGGCGATGCCCACCACCAGCAGGCTAAAGCCGATGCCAATCGGACTGCTGCTGTTCACGGCATGAAAAGTGATGCCGAAGAAACCCAGAACGAACTGCGCCAGGTAAAACAACGCGATTCCGCCCGTGGCAGCGAATACACCGATGCGAAACTTCTCGTTCACCTTAATCAGGCCGCTGCGGTACACCAGCAGCATGGCCACCAGCGTGCCGAACGTCAGCATCACCGCCTGGATGGCAATGCCCTTGTACTTCATCTCGAACATGGCCGAGATGCCGCCCAGTAACGCGCCTTCGGCCAGCGCATACAGCGGCGCGGTGACGCCCGCCCACTCCTTCTTGAAGATGGTGACCATCGCCAGGATGAAGCCGCCAATGCCGCCGACCACCAGCATGGGAGCCACAGAAGACGGATCGCCGGTGGCAAAGAAGCGGTTCCACGTCCACGCCGCCGAAGCCACGCACAGCAGCATCAGAATCCCGGCCTTGTTCACCGTGCCTGAAATCGTCATCGATTCGCCGGCAATACCAGAAAGGTCGCGGAACGTGTTCTGTCCCAGCGCCGGGTTCGACGTCTTCATCAAATCCGCCATACAAACGTTCTCCTTGGGTTCCCTTATTGGATGAATAGGAATTCGGCTGCGATGCAGCATGCAATCGCGATAGGACTATGATACCCGTATCCACGACCGCGACACGTTTAGAACAGCGTTTCCTGCCCTGCCATGGCCGTTCCGCCGGGCCGCTTAATCCCGAAGTGCTGATACGCCAGATGTGTCGCAACGCGCCCGCGCGGGGTACGGTCCAGAAACCCAATCTGGATCAGGAATGGCTCGTAGATTTCCTCGATAGCGTCTGCCTCTTCCGCCAGCGACGCCGCCAAGGTATTCAAACCCACTGGACCGCCCTGGTACTTCTCAATAATCGTGAGCATCAGCTTGCGGTCGACTTCGTCGAATCCGTGGCGGTCGACCTCTAGCATCTCCAATGCCGCCTGCGCTGTGGGTTTGTCGATCTTGCCTGTGCCCTTCACCTGCGCGTAGTCGCGTACCCGCCGCAGCAATCGATTGGCTATGCGCGGTGTCCCGCGACAGCGCGAGGCAATTTCCATCGCCGCTGGTGGATCAATTGCGACGCCAAGTATCTCCGCCGAGCGCTCGAGAATGATCTTCAGGTCCTCATGGGTGTAGAACTCCAGCCGCAGTACAATGCCAAAGCGCGACCGCAGCGGCGCCGACAGAAGACCCGCCCTCGTCGTCGCTCCAATGAACGTGAACGGCTTCACCTCCATGGTGTGGGTACGCGCCGACGGCCCCTGCCCGATGATGATGTCTAGCTTGTAATCTTCCAGCGCCGAGTAGAGCAACTCTTCCAGCGCGGGCTGCATGCGGTGCACTTCATCGATGAAGAGCACCTGCTTGTCCCGCAGGTTGGTGAGGATCGCCGTCAGGTCGCCCTTGATTTGCAGCGTCGGCCCTGAAGTCTGCTGAAATGCTGCGCCCAGCTCATTGGCGATGATGTTGGCCAGCGTCGTCTTACCCAGCCCCGGAGGCCCGTACAACAAGACGTGGTCCAGCGCTTCGCCGCGCGACCTCGCCGCCTGTATTGCGATTTCCAGGTTGTTCTTGACCTTGTCCTGTCCAATGAACTCGCGCAGCCGCTGCGGACGCAGCTTCAGTTCGAACGACGCGTCGTCATCGAGCGGTGCTGCCGAGACAATTCGCTCACGATCTAGGCTGTCCTTGGGAAAATCCACGATGGGGCGATGGTAAAGCGAAAGGGGAGGCGGACGCAACGCTGCCTCCCGTTCCCGCAATGAACGACGCTCGCGATTCACGTTATTACTAGTGATAAAGTCCTTGAAAGGAACCGGGAGGCTCGGCGTGCCAAAGGCATTGGTGCGATTTCCAACTGTTTTCTGCCTGGCAGCGCCGCGCCCAACGCAGTGAGATTAGCCTGCGCCAATCACCCCATACAACACGCAACGAGGAGGACGTTCATGCCCACATTCACCGTTCACGACGGCAACGAGCTCTACTTCAAGGACTGGGGTTCCGGTCAGCCCATCGTCTTCAGCCATGGCTGGCCTCTCAGCGCCGATGCCTTCGAAGACCAGATGATGTTCCTGGCCAACCACGGATTCCGCTGCATCGCGCACGATCGGCGCGGACACGGCCGTTCGTCTCAGCCCTCGCATGGCAACAACTTGGACACGTACGCTGACGACCTGGCCGAACTCATGGAGCATCTCGGTGTAATCGAAGCCATTCACGTTGGCCACTCTACCGGGGGCGGCGAAGTCGCCCGTTACATTGGGCGCCACGGCACCAGCCGCGTCGCCAAGGCAGTCTTGATCAGCGCGATTCCTCCACTCATGCTCAAGACGCCCGCCAACCCCGTGGGCCTGCCTATCGAAGTCTTCGACCAGCTTCGCGCCAGCGTCCTCGCCGACCGCGCCCAGTTCTTCAAGGATCTCAGCGCGCCTTTCTACGGCGCCAACCGTCCCGGCTCCAACGTCTCACAGGGTCTACGCGACTCCTTCTGGCTGCAAGGCATGCAGTGCGGGTTTCCCGCCGCCTACGAGTGCATCAAGGCCTTCTCCGAGACGAACCAGTTTGAGGACCTCAAGAAGTTCGACGTGCCCACGCTGATCCTCCACGGCGACGACGACCAGATTGTGCCCATCGCCGCCGCCGCGATGCAGTCGTCGAAAATCGTGACAGGCGCAACGCTAAAGGTTTATCCCGGCGCGCCGCACGGCATGTGCTCCACGCTCAAAGACGAGATCAACGCCGACTTGCTGGCGTTTTGCAAGGCGTAGCCACAGCATGTACAGCTCCGCCTTTCTTCACACAGCGCTGCTATTCTTTTCTGTGCGGATACTTTCGCAACTGTCATCATGAAGAACCTCGGCATCCTTCTCTCCGGACGCGGCTCGAACTTTGAGGCCATTGCTGACAATGTCGCGTCGGGCAAACTTGACGCGAATATCGCTGTCGTTCTCTCCAACAGGGCGGATGCGCTTGGCGTTGAGTCCGCGAGCCGGCGCGGCCTCCAGGCCCTGGTCATCCCCTCCAAAGGCGTACCGCGTGAGGAGCACGACCGCACCATGGTCGCCGCTCTACGCGAGCATCAGGTCGATCTTGTCTGCCTCGCCGGATACATGCGCCTGCTGTCACCCTGGTTCGTCGCTCAGTTTCCCAACCGCATCCTGAATATTCATCCGTCGCTACTGCCGGCATTCCCCGGCCTGGACGCTCAGAAGCAGGCTTTCGACTACGGCGTCAAAGTGTCGGGCTGCACCGTGCACTTCGTAGATGCCGACCTTGACCACGGCGCTATCATCCTGCAAAAAACCGTTCCGGTTCTCGACTCCGACGACAATCACACGCTGGCGGCGCGCATTCTCGAACAGGAGCACATTGCCTACAGCGAGGCCGTCCGCCTTGTGCTCGAAGGGAATTCCCACATCGTAGGGCGCCGGGTTGTCGGCTTATAGTTCCACCGCAAATGCGGCCTTTTCAGCCCTGGCAATCCATTATGGTCATGTTAAAATGACCATGGTCACGACGGCATGGTCATGAGCAAATCGACATTGGCAAACAAGAAGAAACCGAAAGCGACAGAAACCCTTAGCGGCGTCAGGCGGATAGCTGCCGGCGAATTCAAGGCCAAGTGCCTTGCCATTATGGATGAGGTTAACGAAACCGGCAGGCCAATAGTGGTCACTAAGAGGGGCAAGCCGACGATTAAGGTAGTGCCCATCCGCGACGCCCGAGAGAGGGGGGCCAGCATTTTGGGGCGGCTTGAAGGCATCATGAAAATTAACGGTGATCCCGACGACCTCGTTAAGCCGATATTCCCGCTGGAAGACTGGGACATGCTGAAGTGATTTTGCTGGATACTCACGTCTTGGTTTGGAGCAATCTCGAGACGCGGAAATTGTCGCGGGCGGCGGAGTCCGCGATTCGACGGTCGGGCTCCAAAGGCGGATTGGCTATTTCAGCCGTAAGCCTGCTGGAGCTAGCGCGACTAATCGCTGCTGACCGGATCGAACGGCGAGGTACCGTCCGCGAGACCATCGACTCCCTGACAAGTGAGGTTACGGTCGTGCCGCTTACAGCAGAAATCGCAGCTTTGACTGCCTATCTGCCTTCCGATTTTCCCTCTGATCCAGCGGACCGTGCGATCGCCGCCACCGCGCAGGCAGGAGGCATTCCTCTTGTGACCGCCGACCAGCGAATACAGGCATGCCCGCTAATCAAGACTATTTGGTAGGCAGTCACTCCCGCCCCCTACATCTCGTAATGCAGCAGCGAGTACACGTCGTAGTCCTTCAGCTTGTCGCGACCCTTCAACCCGTCGAGTTCCACCACGAAGCTTAGTCCACAAATATCGCCGCCCAGTGATTTCACCATCTCGGCCGCGGCGCGGGCTGTGCCTCCCGTAGCCAGCAGGTCATCGCAAATTAGCACCCGCTGCCCGGGCGCAATCGCGTCTTTGTGGATTTCCAGCGTATCGCTCCCATATTCCAGGTCGTACGTCCACTTCAGCGTTTCGGCAGGGAGCTTCTTTGGCTTGCGAACCGGCACGAACCCGGCATTCAGGCGATACGCCAGAGCCGGCCCAAAAATAAATCCGCGCGCCTCGATACCTAGCACCAGATCGATGTCCTCACCGATGTAGTGCTCAGTAAGAGAGTCGATGAGCAGTGCGAATCCTTTACGGTCCTTCAACAGCGTCGTAATGTCGTAAAAGAGAATCCCGGCTTTGGGAAAATCGGGCACTTCGCGAATGAGCTTCTTCAGGTCATTACAGTTTTC
>Ga0302166_10000232_pt1 | contig 14511 bp, 8 predicted proteins | sample I_Fen_E3_3_FD_193491 | JGI IMG/M metagenome (GOLD analysis project Ga0302166, IMG submission 193491) | Peat permafrost microbial communities from Stordalen Mire near Abisko, Sweden - I_Fen_E3_3 | ecosystem: Environmental > Terrestrial > Soil > Wetlands > Permafrost | place: Sweden: Abisko... | reverse complement strand
AAGCGCGTTGCCGATGTACGTGAACCTCGCGCTTCACGGCGCCGAGAGAGTGGCGACGGAGGTTGTCTGCGGTCTGCAACGGCTAGTCCGCGAGCGCACGGCTGCCATGCGCGCCGTTGTGAATGAACTCCGCAGTGAGTTGCGCGGCGAAGTCACCGCCATACTCCTAAACACTGAGTTGGCGATGCGAGAGAAGTCGCTGGCCCAAGGCACGGCGGAAAAACTGGGCGTCGTGCACGAGATCGCCGAGAAAATGCGCCGCAAACTCGACGGCCAACCGCCCGCGGCGGCCGTTGCTATGAAGCCGCGGCTGGTGAGCAAGCAGGCTGCAATCCGGTGACTTACTGAGCTCCGACACTGCTGGCGACTTCGACCGTCAGCGTCGGGCAGCAATCACTCGGTGCGAAGCGCCTTCATGGGGTCGACTGACGCGGCCCTGCGGGCAGGAAGCAGCGCCGCAAACAGCACAACCAGTGTCACCATGACGACACCGAGCGCGAGCGACAAGGGATCGTAGGAGCTGATGTTGTAGAGCTGGCTGCGAATCATTCCCGAGAGAAGCAGCGAAAGTGGGATCGTGATGACGACGCTGATGACGGCCAGCCACAAAACGTCGGCCACGACCATCTTCACGACACTGCTACGCGCCGCCCCGAGGGCCATGCGGATGCCGATCTCGCGGGTACGCTGGGCCGTGGAGTATGCCAGCACTCCGTACAACCCGATTGCCGCCAGCAAGACTGCCAGTACTCCGAAGCTGACTGCTAGCAGCGCGACGATGCGCTCGCTGGACAGGTTGTCGGCGATCATCTCGTCCATGGTACGGACGTGGCTGAGTGCCAGCTTGGAATCCAGTTGCTGCATGGCGGTCCGGATGGAGTTCTCGGTGCTCTGCGGCGACTGCCAGCTGCGCAGGACATAGGTAATGAAATTCGGCTCTCGCGACTGGAACATGGCGCGGTAGACAGTGCGCATGACAGGCGCTCGCACTCCGGAATGTTTCGTGTCTCCCACCACGCCGACGATGGTCGTCGGTTCGGGCTTCTCGCTGGTGCCAAAATTCACCACATGGCCGAGCGCGGCCTGTGGGCTGCCGAAATAGTGCTGCGCGAGGCTCACGCTGACCACGGCTACATCTCGTTTGCCGAGCAAATCCTCATCGGTGAAGACGCGTCCGGCAACAAGAGGAACCTGCATGGCTGTGAAGTATTGCGGAGTCACCCAGGGCATCTCGGCCTGCATATCCTCGTCCTCGCGTGCGCTGTAGCCGGCGATCTTGATGCTGGTGGTGGTGTTGTCGCCGGAGAGATCAGGATCGTCGGTGGCGGCGACGTTGCGAACGCCGGGCAGTGCCGAGAGCCTAGTCAGGATGCGTTGGTTCAAGGCCGTCACTTGATCGGGCTGATACCCTGCCAGTCGGGGATTCACGTTGAACCCGATGAGGTGGTCGGGTGAGAAACCGAGATCAACGGTTTGCAGATTACGCAGGGTGCGCACGAATAGGCCTGCGCCAATCAAGAGCAACAGGCTGAGCGCGATCTGGGCCGATACCAGGAAGCGGCGGAAGCGCAGCTTTCCTGCGGCGGTAGTGATGGCCTGTTGCTTGAGCGAACTCACCACGTCGGGCTTCAGGAAATGCAGTGCCGGCGCCAGGCTGAACGCGACAGACACTGTGAAAGCGAGTGCGAAGGCGAACAGAAGGATTCGCATATCGGGCGCATAGGTGAAGGGCAATTCCGGATCGGTGCCTCCCAGTAATCGGCGAATCAGCACCTGGGCGACGATTGGCGCGATTGCGACGCCCAACGCGCTTCCCAGCAATCCGAGCGAGATACCTTCCATCAGCAACTGGCGCATGATCTGCCAGCGGCTCGCGCCAAGGGCGTAACGCACCGAAATTTCGCGGGCGCGTCCTGCCGCGCGCACCAACAACAGACTGGAAACGTTGACGCAGGTCATGAGGACAAGCAGGGCGACCATGCCCATCAGCACCATCAGAGGCACGCGGATCTGGTCGCGCAAAGGCGAGAACCCGCGAGCGCCGTCAACCAATTGCAGGTGCGAATCGTCGAGGAAACGTTTTTGCCAGCGGTCCTTATGCTCGAAAGTCTTAAACTCCTCGGCCCGCAGCGAGTGCCACAGGGGATCCATAGCGGCTTGGGCCTGTTGAAGACTGACACCGGGCTTGAGTCTCGCCGCCAAGGTTATCCATTGCGAGCGACGATCTTCGAGGTCCTGCCAGCGCGGCGTAATGATGCCTTTTGCCGTCAGAGGAACGAACACATCTTCGAGGGCACCGGCAACGATGCTATGAAAGGCCGGCGGCGCCACGCCGACGATGGTGAATGGCTGCGTGTTAATCAACAGCGTCTGGTTCACGACGGCGGGATCGGCGGCAAAATGGGTCTTCCAGTAGCTGTAGCTCAGTACCACGACGAGATTTCCGTTCAGGGCCTCGTCGGAAGGAACGATCAGGCGGCCCAGCGCGGGCCGGACGCCCAGCGCTTCGAAATAGTTGCCAGAAACGAGTTCGCAACCCGCCAGGTCAGGCTTATCGTTCCAACGCACGGCGACGTTTTGTTGGTTGTTGGCAATCACGCTCTGAAACACCTGATTGGTGTCGCGCAAATCGCGATACATGGGGTAGGAGAAGTAATCTTTGTCTTCACCGCCGTAGGAGTTGAAGTGCCCGGGAGAGTCACCAGTCCAGCGCAAGCGGACCAGTTGCTCGGGATGCGATACCGGCAAACTACGTAGCAATGCCTGGTCGAGCAGCGTGAAGACTGCGGTATTCGCGCCGATACCCAACGCGAGGGTCAACACTGCAACGGCCGTGAAGGCCGGGGTCTTGCGCATCTGCCGCAAGCCATATCGAAGTTCCTGAAGAATCATCTGCATGGTCTTATTCCTGGCTCACAATCAAGAAATTATTCTGTTCGCAACGCCTTCATCGGTTCGATGGAGGCGGCGCGTCGCGCGGGCAAATAGCTCGCCAGCAAAACGGTTGCGATCAGCATTGCCGCCGCACTCAGCCATGGGACGACATGCAATATGCTGACCTTGAACAGCAGGCTACTGAACAATCGGCCAAGGAAAGCCGCGGCGACAATTCCGCACACAATGCCGATGGCTGCAAGCCAAAGCCCCTGCAAAAGTACCAACTGGAGCACTTTGCCACGTTGCGCACCCAGCGCCATGCGCACGCCCAACTCGCGGGTCCGCAAGCGGACGGAGAAGCTGATAATCCCGTAAATTCCCAAGGCGGCAAGCAGGAGCGCCAAGGCGGCAAAAGCTCCCAGCAGGATGACAACAAACTTTCTGCCGACCAGCGACTCGTTCACTCGCTCTTCCATGGTCTTGACGTCATAGATGGGAATGCTCGAATCTCCGGCGCGCACGGCAGATGCGAGCTCCGCCGTCAGGTTCTCTGCGGGCCGCGAGCTGCGAACGAGCAGCGAAGCACTTCGAGTCGGCGACTGCGCGATGGGAAAGTAGTAGAAGCCCTCATTCGTATCGGCCTCGAGTGAGTTTGCGCGGGCGTGCGACACGATTCCAACAATGGTGAACCACGGTCCTTTGTCTCCGAATCCGATGTGCTGACCGACGGGATTCTGGCCGGGAAAGTACTGGCGTGCGAGAACCTCGTCTACGATGGCGACCTGCTCGGTGGTTTTACGATCGCCGTCGGTGAAGTCGCGGCCCTGCTGAAAGGGGATTCGCAGCGTTGCGAAATATCCCGGCGAAATCACGCGAATGCTGCCGTGAGGACCGGGATCGTTCGGGCCCTTAGGACGTCCCTGGATGGCAAAGCTCGCCATACCCCCGTTGTTACTGAATGGCAGGGAGTCAACCAGCGCGGCTGATTGCACGCCCGGGATAGCCCGCAGGCGATCTTCGAGAGAGGTAAGAAACGCGGCCTGCGTCTCATCTTTTTCGTAGACTGACTTCGGCAACGAGAACGAAGCCGATGCTACGCCATACGCTTGGAATCCGGTCTCGACTGTTTCTACTGCCTTTAGGCTGCTGAATAGCAGGCCGGCTCCGGCCAACAGCAAAAGCGAAAGCGCCACTTGTGCAATCACAAGGAAAGACCGTGCCCGTTGGCTTCCTCGACCACTCGTACCCGAGCGCCCGGATTCGTGCAGTGCTCCGAACCAGCCGGACTGAGTGCGATGCCAGGCCGGAACCACTCCGCACAACAAAGAGCAGACTGCGGCCACGATCACGATGAAGAACAGAACAGGTCCTGTAAACGACAGGTGCAGGTACTCGGCCAAATTGGGTGGCAGTCCGCGCAAGAGCAGCGGCGCAAGGGCGAGCGCGACGACGAACCCTAGAGCGAGGCCCGCAATCGTGAGCACGATGCTTTCGATCAGCGCCTGGCGGATCAAAGTCCAGCGAGAAGCGCCCAGAGAGATGCGAACCGCCAAGTCTCGCTGCCGCGCCGATGAGCGAGCGATCTGCAGCCCGGCGATGTTTGCGCAGGCGATCAGTAACACCATTCCCACAGCAGCCAGCAGCATGGTTAGCGGCTTACGTAAGTTGCCGCCGATGAACTCAGTCAACGGAACAGAAAACATACCCCAACCGCTGACGCGGCCGTAGCTGCCGCTTCCTTCAGACGCAATGTTTTGCTCGGCCTTCATGTTGAGATACACGTTGGCCTGCTGAATGGTGGCACCCGGCTTCAGCCGGGCCACGCCAAAGAGGTACTCGTTGTAGCGATGATCCTGATCGTGATAGCGCGCGGGTGGCAAGGTGATAGGTATCCACAACTCGGCTTGATTGGGCCATCGGAATTCGGGGCCCATCACGCCAATGACCCTGTAGGATCGCTGGTCGAGAATGATGGAGCGGCCAATGATGCCGGCGTCGCCAGCGAAACGTTTCTTCCACGCCTCGTTCGACAGCACCGCGACCAGACCGGCGCCGGGTTGGTCTTCTTCGGCAGTGAATGATCGACCAAGCGCTGGCCGCACTTCGAAGACGTCGAAATACTGCGAAGAAACCTGCGCGCCGTTCAGGAGCTCGGGGTTCAAGTTGTCGCGGCTGAAGTTAAATGTAGTTCCGTTCATCACAGCTGCGGCTGCGAAGATGTTGTTCCCATCGGCAGCGTCGCCAAAGTCGGGCGCGGAGATGGCGATGTTGCTGAGATCGGCGAGTCCGCCGTACTTTGCCCGCAGGGCTACAAGATTCCCGGAATTCGGTATCCCGCTAGGATTCAGCAATACGGCATTGGTAACCGTGAACACTGCGATGTTGGCGCCGATGCCGAGCGCGAGCGTAAGCACGGAGACGATCGCAAATCCCGGCGACTTAGCAAGCTGCCGGATGGCATAACGAAATTGCTGCGATAGCGAATTCACAAGAAATCTCCTTCGTTCACGCTTATTCCGACCGCAGTGCCTGCATCGGTTCGATGGACGCCGCGCGGCGCGCCGGGATATAGCTGGCCAATAGAACTACGGCGAATAGCAGAAACACGACGACCGAAAAGACCGTCACGTCGAGCGGCTTCACCTGGAACAGCAGGCTCGCCAACAGCCGGCCGGCTGCAACCGAGCCGATGCCACCAATCACCGCGCCAATCAGGGCGAGCTTGGCTCCGTTGGCGATTACCAACCGCAAGACGCCGCCGCGCTGCGCTCCCAAGGCAAGGCGGATTCCGAGTTCGCGCGTGCGCTGGGCCACCAGATACGCCAGCAAGCCGTAGATTCCGATGGCGGCGAGCGTCAGCGACAGCAATGCGAACGCGCCCACCATGAACGCGGGATAGCGTCGAATCAACGCTGACGGCGATTGCTGAATGATCTGCTCCATGGAAGCAAGTTGCGAAACAGGCAGCTCCGGATCAATCTCGCGGACGGTCCGGCGTACGCTGTCGGCAAGCGCGAGCGGTTCTACACCTGTCCGGATCATCACACCCAACCCTCCGCTCGGGCTTTGCGTGATCGGGTCGTAGAATACCGGCGCCGGTTCCTGACCGAGACCGGAAACCTGTTCGTCACCTACGATCCCGACCACCTCGACCAATGCGGGCTCGTTGGTATAGGTGAAATCGATCCTCTTCCCAATCATGTTGCCATCCGACGAGAGCAAGTGGGCCAGCGTCTGGTTGATGACGATTACGTGCGCCGCGTCCATGGTGTCGTGATCGTTGAATGCGCGGCCGGCACGGAGAGGGATTCCCATGGTCGCGAAATAGTTGGCGCTCACATCGCGGCCATTGGCCTCGTGCTCGTATTCGGCTTTGCGCGGATGGCCTTCCACTACGAATCGTGAGGAACTGCCATCGCCGGTAAGAGAAACTGCGCTCGATGTTGCAACGGACTGAACGCCCGGTAAGCTCTGCAGTCGCGTACGCAGGCTCTGCTCCAGAGCGATCGCCTGCTCTCTGGTCTGATATTTCTTTTGTGGCAGTACTGTCTGGAATGTCAGAAGATGAGTCGTCGTGAATCCCGGATCGACATGAAGCAGCTTATTGAGGCTCTTCAGCAACAGCCCAGCCGACACCAGCAATACGATCGTCATGGCGATCTGGCAAACAATCAGGGCGTTACGCAGCGAGTGTCGCTGCGAATTCGCTGTTGTGCGGGTGCCATCCTGAAGGGAACCAATAGAACTTCCGCGTAGTCCTTGCATGGCCGGAGCTAGTCCGAACATGATGCCCGACACACACGACATCACGGCGCAGAATCCAAGGACTCGTGCGTCGAGATGCAAGCCTTGCAAGAAAGGAAGCATCGTCGCCTGGTCCTTTGGAATACTAGCAACCAGCAGAGGCAGCAAGAACGCCGGCAATGCCAGCCCCAATGCGCCGCCGATCAGCGCTAACACGATGCTTTCAGTGAGGAACAACCGCAATATCTGTCTGCGGGAAGCGCCCAGCGCCGATCGTACCGCCATTTCTCTCTGCCGCGAAACCGACCGCGCCAACTGCATGGCAGCGAGATTCAGGCACGCAATCAGCAAGACCGTTAAGACCGACGCCATTAGCACGATCAAGCCCGGTCTTACCGGTCCCAGCATCTGTTCGCGAAGGGGCGCCACCAGCATCCCAAGACCCTTGTTGGAATCGGAGTACTGTTGCGCCAACTGGTTGGCGATGGCCGAGACCTCTGCCTGGGCGCCTTCGACAGAAACACCGGCTTTCAGCCGCGCAACCGGGTAGATCCAGTGAGCATTACGCCGCATCCGCCACTCCGAAACTTCCAGGGGGAGGTAAAAATCAGTGCCGCGGCCCGGCACAAACTGGAAGTCGGGCGGCAAGATTCCGACAACTGAATAGAGTTCGCCGTTGAGGTTAAGGCTGCGTCCCATGACCGCCGGGTCGCCGCCGAAGCGGCGCTGCCAGCCTTGGTAGGTCAGGATGACCCCTCGCTCCCCGCCGGCGACGTCAGCATTCGCTTGAAAACTTCGGCCCTGCGCGACGCGCACCCCAAGCACGTCGAAAAAGTTCGCGCTTACAACGGAGACGGGAAGCACTTCAGACCCGTCTTTGCTCGTGTAGGTTGCCGGAGTTCCCGAGTATCCTCCGATCGCCTCGAAGGAATGGGCGCGCTCGCGCAAGTCGAGGAAGTCAGGGTACGAGAACTCAAACTGCGCAATCCCTTCGCTCGTGCGAGTCTCCTGCAAATGCATTAGGCGCGATTCGTCGTGATACGGAAGCGCACGCAGCAGGCTGGCATTCACCACCGTGAAAATCGCGCTATTGGCGCCAATACCCAAGGCGAGAGTCAGCACCGACACCGTGGTGAACCCAGGCGATTTGACAAGTTTTCGCAAAGTAAATCGAAGGTCTTGCACAATTGAACGCATTAGGAATCTCCTGCGCTCGTACTCGTTTGTCCGGGCGCCCCACCGGGTGAACGCTGCACGGGAGCTACCAACATATGTCCTTGTATTGACAATCACTTAGGGCTATCCACGCTATGCAGTTGTCCGCGCTCGCAATTTCCTGTCCGTTGGCGGACAACATCCGTAAGCGTTGATACGCAAACCACTCGCAGCAGTTCGCTGTTTTTGACGCCGGATCGCGGCTCGAATCGCGCTCCGCTACAATGGATTTGCAGCTTGGTTCGAATCAGCTAAGGGAAGAGGACGATCATGGCCCAGGTTAAGATCACTATTCGAAAGAATGGACCCTACCGTGTGGAAGCTCCCGAGGGGACCATTGAACTGGTCGATGCAGACGGCAATGCGTACGACTTGACGGGCAAACCGGCATTTTCTCTCTGCCGATGCGGAGCCTCCGTGAATAAGCCATTCTGCGATGGAACCCATTCCAAGATCGGATTCCAGGCAGTGGAAGCAGCCGCCAAAAAGGCTGACGAGACAGCTTCGTAATTAAAGATTGTTTGGATTGCAGACCGAGGGCTGCGCGTAGCGGCCTTCGCCTTTTGGGGATGAATCCCCGGCGGAGAAGTCAGCGACCGCTCAGTGCACCGTCTTCGTCTTGCGCGACATGTAATCCATCAGCAAATACTGACCGAGCGTGTACGGCGTAGTGAAGTAGGCCTTGCCACGGCACATCTCCGTGACTTTCTGGACAAACTGGACCAAGCCATAGTCCGATGCGAGCATGAACGTGTTAATCAGAATGCCGGCTCGCTTGCACTTCGAGACTTCCTGCAACGTCTCGCTCACCACCATCGGATCGAGGCCGAAAGCATTCTTGTAGATCCGGCCATCCTCCAGCGTAAGTGCTGACGGCTTACCGTCAGTGATCATCACGATCTGCTTCATGTCTTTGCGCTGGCGCTGAAGAATGCGCTGCGCCATGCGAAGCCCTTCGCGCGTGTTGGTGTAGTAGGGGCCGACCTGCACCCGCGCCAACTGCGACAGCGGAACCTCTTCCGCGGAATCATGGAACAGTACAAGCGACAGCGAATCACCCGGATACTGCGTGCGAATCAGGTGGGATAGGGCCATCGCTACCTTTTTTGCAGGGGTGAAGCGGTCTTCGCCGTAGAGAATCATCGAGTGCGAACAGTCGAGCATCAGCACGGTCGCGCACGACGACTGATACTCGCACTGATGCACCTGGAGATCGCTATATTCAATGTTCAGTGGGATTTGAAGCCCTTCCCGTTGAATCGCGTTCGACAGGGTAGCCGTGATGTCGAGATTCAATGTGTCGCCAAATTCGTAGCCCTTGGATGCACCACTGGCTTCGATGCCGGTCGCGGTATCGCGCGTGTCGTGGCGACCGAAGCTTGATTTGCCGAGCGAGCCCAGCAGATCACGAAGGGCGCGAAAGCCGAGAAAGTCGAGTCCTTTGTCGGTGATTTCGAACTTGGCTTGCGTCTGCGACTCGCCGACCTGTCCGCCCGCGGTCGAACTGCGCGAAGGATCGTGCGGCTGATCGATGGTGATGTAGTCGTCTTGCTGCATGCGGTCCATGAGCTGCTCAATCAATTGGTCAAACTGCTCGGAGGTCATCGACTCGATCTGCTCCCGCATACTCTCGTCGAGCAAGTCGCTGTTCAGCAACGCTTCGGCAATGGCGTTGCGCAGGTCATCGAGCGTCTGCTCCTGCGAATTCTGGTCGTAATAATCCATGTCATGCCGCTGAAATCCGCTCTGCAGCAAGTGGTCCGACAGTGCTGCGAGCAGGTCTTCCATGCTCATTTCGCCAGCGGGGTCGGGAACATATTTCTTGTATTTGATGAACTTCATAAATGAACACAGCCTTTAGCTCTAAGCTAAAGGCTAAGTGCTAACAGCTTCACTAGTTGTACGGCCTTCTCTGGCGGCGGAATTCCCGCTCTTCATCTTCGTCGCGAATATTCTGCTTCTCACGCCGCGGTTGCTTTTCTCCGGCAGTGAACAGACGTTCTTCGCTGCGGCCGATCCGCTTGTGTGCGTAGAGGCCCTCGAGCACGAATTCCGCCGCTGAAACCAGTAGCTCTGACGGCTCCTTGCCGCTGACGCCGAGAGCGCTCAACTTGTCGAACAGTCCCTGGATGTTCCTGAGCTTTTGCAGCATCTCCTGCGCGCTGGCCGAATCTCGCAACTGGGTTTCGCCGCCCAGGTCGAACCACTGGACGATCTGGTTCATGTTGTTATTGCCGTGATAATACCGATCGTAGGTTCGCGCTATCGCGGCGCGAATGATGTCGCGGGCGACGTGGTCGGCCCCCTTGAGTTCGCCCTCGTACTCTAGTTCGAGTTTGCCAGTGATGGCAGGCATGGCGGCATAGATGTCGCCGATGCGCGGCACCACTAGCTTTTCCCCGGATCGGATGGCACGTCGCTCGGCGTTGGAGATCACATTTTCCATCGCGCTGATGGGCAGACGCTGGCTCACACCCGAGCGCTTGTCCACGCGCTTGTCTTCCCGGGCGACAAACGCCGTCTGCTCGATGACCTCTCGAATAAACTCCGGCACCTGCAGTTGGTGACCATTGCGCTGCGTCCATGCTTCCTGGCCGGTAATAGCGATGCCTTCTTGCACGGTGGCAGGGTAGTGCGTGCGAATTTCGGAGCCGATGCGGTCTTTCAACGGAGTCACAATCTTGCCGCGCGCGGTGTAATCCTCGGGATTGGCGCTGAACACCAGCATCACGTCCAGCGGGAGGCGAACGGGATAGCCTTTAATCTGAACGTCGCCTTCCTGCATGATGTTGAACAGGCCAACCTGGATCTTGCCCGCTAGATCGGGAAGTTCGTTGACTGCGAAAATTCCGCGATTGGCGCGTGGCAGCAGGCCGTAGTGGACGGTGAGTTCGCTGCCCAACTCGTGGCCACTCTTGGCAGCCTTAATGGGATCGATATCGCCAATCAGGTCAGCGATCGTAACGTCGGGCGTTGCCAGCTTCTCGACGTAACGCTGGTCAGGCAATAGATACGCAATTGCCACTTTTTCGGGATCACCCGCGACCATCTGCCGGCAGCGCGGGCACAGCGGCGCGTACGGGTTGTCGTGGATTTCACATCCCGCGATGTAGGGAACCTGCGGATCGAGCAATGCCGTCAACGCGCGGAGGATGCGGCTCTTCGCCTGTCCACGCAGTCCCAGCAGAATAAAGTTGTGACGCGAGAGTATGGCGTTGACGACCTGCGGAACGACGGTGTCGTCGAAACCGACGATTCCCGGGAAGATCGGCTCGTCGGAGCGAAGCCTGAACATCAGGTTCTCGCGTAGCTCGTCCTTGACACGGCGCGACAGAACCCGTTCTTTCGCGAACTGGGGATGACGGGAAAGGTCAGATAAGTTCTGCGGAAGATTGCTCAAGGCCGGGGTCCCTCCAGGGTCGTGACCAGCCGCCCACACGGCCAGTCGAGTGTAGGTATTCTACGCTAGCCCAGGACCCCAGAAAGTCGGCCATTGAATGTGGAGAAAACGAGGGAACGTAAAGCTCTGCCGGAACGAGTACCGGCTCGTAAGGGAGGGCTAAGTTCCCGGCTTCCGGCTCGCGCCCAACTCCCGCGGAGCCATCGCACCGTGCGGGTCGTCTCGAACTCCGGCGTCACCGCCCGTCGAGGGAAACATTCCGGCTGCAGCTGGGTCAATGGAGCGCAGATGAAGATCGCTCTGCGGAAACGGTATCTCAATGCCGGAATCGTCCAGCATCTTCATCGCAGCCATGGCGACTTCGCTGCTGATGAGCAGCCCGTTATCTTCCTGCATCACCCAGAACTGCAGTTCGAAATCGAGCGAGCTCGCACCGAAACCCTTGAAATACGCCATAGGCTCGGGCTTGGTTAGCACCAGCTCGTGCCTTGCCGCCGCGTCCCAAAGAATCTTCAACACGACTTTAGGATCAGATCCGTACGCGACACCCACGGGTAATTCCCGACGCCGCCGTGATTCCGACAATGTCCAATTGACCACCTTGTTGGAAATCAGTATGGCGTTGGGAATGATGACTTCGGCGCCCTGAAATGTCTGGATGGTGCTCGAACGTATTCCGATTCGCGTCACCCGACCCGAATTGTTGTCTACGTCAAGAATGTCATCGATATGGATCGGTCGCTCGAACTGAAGAATTAGCCCGGAAACGAAATTGTTGATGATGTTTTGCAGTCCGAATCCGATACCAACGCCAAATGCGCCGGTCAGGACTGTAAATTTGTTTAACTCGATGCCACCGGCGTTAACCGCGGCCAGCACAACGATCAGCAGCAACGAGTAGTAAACGATTGATGAGATTAGCTCCGGCAAACCGCGTGACATGTGGAATCGCCGGAAGATTTCTTCGCGAAAAAAGAAACGCACGGTACTGGAGATAGCGTAGCCGAGGCTGAGGATCAGGAAGAACCCGAGTAAGCTGCCAAAGGTCACGCCGCTCGCGGACCCTGCGATCTGAAAATCGAGAAAACGGCGCAGCCCGTTTTGAACCCCCTCACGCAACCCGAGAAGATCGAGAGCAGCCGTGCACCAGATGAATACTCCGGTCCAGCGCAGGAAACGGGGTACCCAGCGGACGATGCCCTCGCGATGCACGCGGACGGCGGCGAATCGTTCAGCCAAGGGAGAGCGCAAACCAACCGTCAACAGAATGATAGAAACTTTTACCGCCGTGAATACGCTGATGGCGACAAACGAGCTGTAAATAAAGGACACAGCAAGAAAATGCCCCAGCTTCACGTAGCCCAGAAGGTTTGCAGCCAGAGATATGCCAAGTATCACTACGGCGACGCGAATTCCAAACCACAAGACGCGTCCCCACCAGCCGTCCGGAACAGCCACCTTGCGCGACGGGCGTACCCGATAAGCCAGGAAACCAAACAACAACACGCTGCTGCCGAAAAGGACGTCGCGTCTGGCAACATTCCCGAGGCCGAGCAGAGAGACGATCCAGTTAAATGCGTACAGCGCAGCAAAGGCATAGAGCAACACTCGCATGCGCGGGGCGACCAACGGTGGAAGGATCGTCAGTATTGGAAAGAAGGACAGCAGAATGATCATGCCCAGCAGCGAGATAGGTGCCGAAGGCGCGAGGGCATAACCCAGGATCAGCGTCGGCAAAGCTGCCAGGGCAAACCAGTGACGGAGAATTCGGTATGCATCTACCTCCAGCTCGTCCTGCGGCTGATTATCGTACACCATCAGGTACATCCGTTTTGCCGTGATCGCGGAAACGAGTAGCACGAGGATCAGGAGTACGATTGCGCCCCAGTGCTCGGCAAGATAAAAGCCGATCGAAATCAGGCGGCTGTTAACGGAATGAAAGATGCCGGGGGTCTCGCCCACTTGGCGGCGCATGGTGAGCTTCCAAAGCGGCAAGCTGTCGCGGTCGAGCAAGTGTCCTTTCAGCTTAGCCCGTGCTTTCGCTAGCTGCGCAACCATGGTGGCGGCGGTCTGGTCGAAACTCCCCACCTTGATTTGCAATTTCACCGCGGACTGCAGCACATCCTGGGCCTGCTTGCGCACGCGCTTAAGGTCCGCCAGGTTACTCTCCAGCTCTGTCAGCAGCGGCCCGAGGTCGTGGTTGGCCTTGTTCTGCTCCAGAGTGGCGGCCCACACCGGTTCCTGCGTGTCCACCATCGTGATGGCAGCTTGCGCATCGTAGGCCCAGGTCAGCAACTGCTGTTGCCACGAGGCGGTGTACGCCCCCATGCCGCGCCAGTAATTTTCCTCTTCCCTAACCTCGAGGGAGTTGGGGCTGCCGGCAAGCATCTTATTGGCGTCTTCCACCTTGCTGGCTATCAGTTCACTGTTGTCGCTAATATTCTTCTGGAGGGTCTCGATCTGCTCAGCGGTAGGCAGGCCGGCTGAGGCATCGCGCAACTTCTGCCCCAACTCTATCGACCGAGCGGCGACATCTGGCAAGGCAATGGCGGTTGTTGGCTCTGGAATGGTAGAAGGCAGCTCCGGTTCTACGACGGGAGCCTTCGGCTTTTGTTGCAGTAGCGAGGAAAGTGGATTAGCCGCCACCTTCGCCGGTGCCGCACCGCCACCCTGCTGGGCCACAGTTAGTGCGACGCAAAGAAGCACGAAGCCAACCACGCATCCTGCCCACCGCAGCCGCCCAGACATGCGGACCGCTTCACCGTCAACTACACGCTCACAACCGGAGAAATCTATGAATTGCAGCATCTTTTGCCAATTATCGCCCAACCGCGCCGTCAGAGGGCGGCAAATCGTGCAGCGCCGACGCCTGACTTCGGCGTGCGAGCCCCGATTCACTCCCGGAACTGCAACTGATCGAGCATGTCCTGCATTTCCGATTGCGCGTGCCGGTTATTCGATTGCCGGGCCGATTCGATCCCCTTGGTCAGCATCTCGCGGGCCTCATCGATCCGCCCGGCGCGCTCCAGCACTTGCGCGGCCATGAAGTATCCGTTCGTGTACCCAGGATGAGCGGCCAGCAGGCTCTGAAATTCCGACAGGGCGGCCTCGCCATTGCCTGAGCCCGAATACTCAAGCCCTAGCGCATAGCGCGCGAAGGCGTCATTGGGATCGGCGGCCAGAATTTCCTGTAGTGCGGCAATACGATCGTGGTCAACCATGAATGCTCACTGTACAGGAGGCTGCGCATCATGATCAATCAACTGGACGCGCCT
>Ga0302166_10000219_pt1 | contig 14917 bp, 6 predicted proteins | sample I_Fen_E3_3_FD_193491 | JGI IMG/M metagenome (GOLD analysis project Ga0302166, IMG submission 193491) | Peat permafrost microbial communities from Stordalen Mire near Abisko, Sweden - I_Fen_E3_3 | ecosystem: Environmental > Terrestrial > Soil > Wetlands > Permafrost | place: Sweden: Abisko... | reverse complement strand
GTACGCCCGTATATGAACTGGTCAGCCCTACGGGGCGGGTGTGGATGGATCGTAATCTGGGAGCCAGTCGGGCGGCAACCAGCAGTGGCGACTATCTGGCCTACGGCTCGCTTTATCAATGGTGCCGTGCTGCCGATGGACATCAGCTGATCAACTGGACAAGTGCCACTACTGGTACACCGACAAACGGTACCACCACTATGCTAAGTGCTACTTCTGTTCCAGGACATTCACTGTTTATTATAAATCCGAATAGTCTGTATGATTGGTTGAACACACCGTTAAGTGACGGAAGCCTCTGGTGGAACGGTACTGCTGCAGGTGCTAACAATCCTTGCCCTACCGGGTATCATGTGCCTACCTATACAGAATGGAGTAACGAAATATCGGGTATTCCTTCTTCCGGACAAGACACTTGGTTGTACAATCGGTTAAAACTGCTTATGACTGGCGGTCGTTACTTCACCAATGGCTTGCTCGCCAGTACCGGTAGTGCTGGTGCCTTTTGGAGCAGCACGGTGAGTGGAACGGACGCCTACCGACTGATCTTCGACAGTGGCAGTGCTGCTGTGCAAAATCACTCGCGGGCAGGCGGATTTAATGTCCGCTGTATCAAAAACTGAAATATACAATTAGCCCATTGAGGCATAATGATAGAATAACAAGATACGACTATAAATGAAGGATTCGATTATCCTCATAGCCTGACAATAAAAGATAAAAGATTATGATTATCCGAGGTTTTACCTAAAGCATATAAGTAAATGATAATTATTGTTGATATGTTTTTATTCACATAGTTCACACTAGTTTTAAATAGGAGATATAAGACTAAGAACACATAGCATTATCCCGAATACGGGATAATTTCAGACTGAGCAAGAGTATCGTCAGATACTTTTACTATGTGACCTAAGTCTTTTTCTCTCATGATTTCTATGTGTTCTATTGTGGTAAAAATATATCATTAAATATTAGCAACTACTTAAATGACCTGAGAACAAAAAATATATCGGTGCGCTGCACCTTAGGATTCAACAATAATTACGTTTCTACAAATATCTCGGGACGCTGTCCCTTTGAGTTACACAAATAAGGTGCAGCACACCTAATTGAAGATCGGCGTAGCCAAATCTTTGTAGAATAAAATAGAAAAGAAACAAAGGAGGTACAGCACACCGATATATCCTTTTCTTAAGTCATGAGTAAGTAACAAAACGGATATTCATTTAAAAGATAAACACAAGACAAGCAATAATACACAATGAAAAGAACCATACCACAGCAACAATATATACGTACTAACCGATGCAGGACGCAGCGCAAAAACATTGCATTGTGTGTTGTGCGCCCGGTGCGTGCCATTGGGTTTGTTTTATCCGTATTGATGGTAATCCTATGTGCTTCTACGTCTCTTTCTGCTCAGAGCAATACCTATTTCCGCACTGAGCTTGGTGTGCCTTATATTCCGGTGTTGTCGGCTGCGCCATCGTCTCCTACAGTAGGTTCTGTTTATGTAAATAGTACGGATAAAGTTGTTTATAAGTATGAAGGTGCTCAATGGGTGCCTGTAGGGGCCGGCGTTTTTGCTAAGTCAGCTCTTTCCTCTGCTTCCGCTTTGTACAAAGGACAAACCGTAAACCCGGACGTACAATACATCTATTCGGGAGGTCTTACACCTGCTACTTGTGCGGTATCAGGAGGTACGTATACCTGGTACAGAGCTACCGATGCCACAGGTACCGCTAAGGCAGTTATTACTTCCGGCACCGGCACTCCGGCTCCCTATACGGTTGTATCCGGCGATGTAGGTAAATATCTCGGACTGGGCGTGACTCCCGCTACCGCTTGTAATGCACCCGCGTTTGAGTCTGTTAGTTGGAAGCTTGTTTCGGTACTCACGCCGGTCGTATCTTCGGTAAATGTAAGCGGAATCTCCGGTAGTTATGCGATTAAAGGCAATATAGTAACCGCCTCATTCTCGGGATATACCTGTTCACCGGTGCTGATTCCGGGCGATGCCGGAGCGGGTAGTGCTTATCAGTGGTATTATGCCAATGATGCTGTAGGTACAGGTAAAACCGCTATTTCGGGAAAAACAACATCGACTTATACCGTAAGCTTTAGTGATGGTTACACGGCCGGTAAATATATAGCGGTAGGTGTAACGCCGGTAGCTGCCAACGGCGATGCCGGTAGCGAAACGATAAGCACCTGGTATCCTACCACCGCTCTTGTGCCGGCTTATAACGTAGCGAACATTGCAGGATTGACGGAAGGTAAAGCCCAAAACAACACCACCCTTGCTGCCCTGAATGGCACGTATTCGGTAACACCCGCTGTTAACGGCACCGAAGGTGCGCCTACATACAAGTGGTATTATGCAACCAGTGCCACAGGCATCGGCAAAACAGCCATCACCGGACAAATGGCGCGTACTCACACCGTGAATATTGGCATGGGATACGGCTATACGAGCGATGCCAATTACCTGGCAGTGGGCGTAACACCCGTTACCACTACCGGTGAAACCGGTACCGAAGTATTGAGCGGTTGGGTAAAAATACAGGTTGCCAGAGCCGTTGATGGAACCCTAGTGAACACGATACTAAGTTCCACTGGACGCATCTGGATGGACCGTAACCTCGGTGCTACGCAGGTGGCCACCGGTCCTAACGATTATTTGGCTTACGGTAGTTTTTACCAATGGTGTCGTGCTGCCGACGGGCATCAACTGAATACCTGGACCAGCAGTACGACGGGTACGGCAGTAAATGGCACCACCACCACCTTAAGCACCACTACCAATCCGGGTCATTCATCGTTTATCATTGTTTCCGCTGGCCCTTACGACTGGTTAAGTCCGCAGCAATCGGATGGTAGCCTTTGGTGGAACGGTACTGTCGTGGGTGTCAATAACCCTTGCCCCGCAGGGTATCATGTGCCTACCTATACCGAGTGGAATGCGGAGTTGCCCAATATTACCAATACTACTACGGCTTACAGTACATTAAAACTGCCTGGGGCTGGCTGTACTTACTACAATGTTGGCTCGCCTCAAAACAATGGTAGTGGCGGCGGCTATTGGAGTAGTTCAGTTTCTGGTACAAATGCATGGTACCTGAGCTTCGGCAGTAGCAGTGCCATGGTCGGCAGTTTTCGGGGATTCGGTTTTAGTGTACGGTGTATTAAGAATTAATAAGGACTTGTTGAGGTATTGAAGATAAAATGAATTAATATTCCTGTAATTTATCCCGCAAATAGGGAGTAACTTAAGGCAGCTTAGAGAGAGGAACGGTTAACCTGAAAGTTAATGCTGCTTTGGGTTTTTCTCCCGACAAGCCGGGATAAATTGCGGGAACTTATAAGAGAGAGAATATGCTATCACTCCTAAATCCCCTCCCGTCTTACGGGATAAATGGCGGGGACTTGAAGAATGGTATGCGAGACGATAAGAAAAAGAATAGGAGACAATACTAACTCACATCCCCTTCAGGGGCTTGGGGCGGAAAATAGAGGATATACCGCCCCTAAATTCCCTCCCGATAAATAGGGATAAATGACGGAGAAGATTGGGAGCGGAACAATAGTAATTAAAAGTCATATTGGCTGTCGCTAAGTTTACAAAAGTGTAAACCTACGTGCCCGGAAATTTCCTGCTGTGCCAAAAAATTTCCCACGCGTGAGAAATTATTTTCCACGCGTGAAAAAAAAATTCCCACGGCAGGAAATTTTGAACCCCACGGCAGAGATGAAAACCACTAACTTCTCCCGAGATAGACAGGGATAAATGGCGGAGGATAAAGAGTGAGATGGGATGATGGGATGATGAGATGATGGGATGATGAGATGATGTGATTGATATGGTAATGTGATGATATGATAATGAGATGAGATGGCGATATGATGATGAGATGATTTTACTCCGAAGGAGTTAAATGTGCATATGATACATTCCGACTTGATGGAAACCCCGGTAAGCGCAACGTAACCGGGGGGTGAAGATACCCTCAGCACCACAACCCCGAAGTGGGTTGAATAGGAGGATAAATAAAACCGCCCCTAAATCCCCTTAAGGGGACTTGAAGAGTGGTATGCGAGACGATGAGAAAAGATAGGAGCTGAAACTAACTCACATCCCCTTCAGGGGCTTGGGGCGGAAAATAGAAGATATACCGCCTCTAAATCCCCTCCCGATAAATCGAGATAAATGGCGGGGAACAAGAAAGTGGTGCACGAGACGATGAGAAACGATATGAGACGAAACTAATTACACATCCCCTTTAGGGGCTTGGGGTTAACGAAATAATTTCACATCCTCGCCATTTATCCCGCAAGGCGGGAGGGGCTTGGGGCGGAAAATAGAGGATATACCACCCCTAAATCCCCTCCCGACAAATCGGGATAAACAACGGGGAAGATTTGGGGCAAAGTATAGACAACTTGCTAAACTTTTCCAAAGTTCTCAACTTTGGAAAAGTTGGACGTACAAATTAAAACAAACAAAAAACAGGCATGAAAAAAACAGCAATAGAGCATAAAGGTATTTACAACGACGGTTTATCGGCAGTTCTCCGTATGTTGTGCACGGTTGTTCGGCATATATCGTATGGGCGGTTCTCTCTTTTAGGGAGAGGGCAGGCAACGTTTATTGTACTGACATTGCTATTGCTATCCGGGGCAGTCTGTGCACAAAACACCTATTTCCGTACCGAAGCGGGAGTGCCTTATATACCTGTGTTGGCAACGGCACCAACGCCTACTTCGGTGGGAGCTTTATACACCAATAGTACCGATAAACTTACCTATTGGTACGACGGCACCAAATGGATTCCGATCGATCTGGGCGTAGCGGTTGATATTAACCTCACTTCTAATCCTGTTTTGTACAAAACCCAGACTATTACCCCTGAGGTTCGGTATATCTACACCGGCAACAATACCGCTTCCACCTGTACCGTAACCAGTAATACCTACACCTGGTACCGCGCCGACGATGCCATGGGCACAAACAAAACAGTGATATCAACCGGTACCGGCATGCCTTCTTCTTACACGGTGCTAGCCGGCGATGTAGGTAAATATATCGGTTTGGGTATAACTCCTGTCACGGCCTGCAATACAACATCTTTCGAATCGGTAAGCTGGAAGCCGGTAAGTGTGCTTACGCCTTCCGTTGCCCGCGTGGATATCGGCGGACTAACCGGGACATCAGCCCTTGCCAATAACCTGCTGACGGCAACCTTTTCGGGCTATACCTGCACGCCGGTGCTGATTCCGGGCGATGCCGGAGCAAGTTGCACCTACAAATGGTATTACGCCAATGATGCTTCGGGTGCCGGCAAAACCGCCATTTCGGGCAAAACGGCAGCCACCTATACCGTAAGTTTCAGCGATGGTTACGCAGCCGGCAAGTACCTGGCAGTAGGTGTAGCCGCGGTAGCCTCCAACGGGGATATTGGTACGGAGAAGATGAGTACCTGGTATCAGGCTCCGACTCTTGTTCCGGCGTATGATATGGTAAACATCGTTGGGTTGACAAGTGGTTATGCAAAAAATGCCACCCCCATTGCTGCCCTTAAGGGTACCTTCTCCGTTACACCTGCAATGAGTGCCGCCGAAGGAACGCCCACCTATCAATGGTATTATGCCACCAGCGCTACGGGTACGGGCAAAACGGCCATTACCGGAGAAACCGCCAGTACACATACTGTGAATATTAGTGGTAGCTACGGTTACCTGAATGACACCTATTACCTGGCGGCTGGCGTAACTCCGGTGGCCACTACCGGCGAAACGGGTACGGAAGTGTTAAGCAGCTGGGTGAAAGTACAAGTAGATAAAGCTGCCGATGGCAGCACAGCCGTAAACGAACTGACTAGTCCCAGCGGACGTATATGGATGGATCGTAACCTCGGTGCTACGCAGGCGGCCACAAGTAGTACTGATTATTTAGCCTACGGCAGCCTCTACCAATGGTGTCGCGCTTCCGACGGGCACGAAAAAATAGTATGGACAAGTGCCACTACCGGTACGCCGGTAAATGGTACAACAAGTACATTGAGTACAACTACCACTCCCGGGCATTCGTTATTTATTATCAGTACTACTACTGGAGATTGGTTAAGTAATTCTCAAGTAGATGGTAGTCTGTGGTGGAACGGAACTACTATGGGAGCTAACAATCCCTGTCCTTCGGGTTACCATGTGCCTACCTATGCAGAGTGGAATACGGAATTAACATACATTACAACTGATGTAACAGGCTATAGTGTCTTAAAATTACCGCTATCAGGTGTTCGTGTGCCAAGTGATGGATCATTTCGTTATATAACTAATAGTGCAGACTATTGGACTAGTACAGTTGCTGGCAGCTTAAGCTGTTATTTACGAATGTTTTATGGAACTGTGCAAGTATGGAATAACGCTGATAGAGCTTATGGCTTTAACGTCCGTTGCATTAAAGACTTAGATGCGCCGCAGGCGCAGAGTGTCAGTGTAAATGGCACGCCCATGCCGGGAAGTGCCGTAACGGGTATTTACACCTATATGCAGACTCAAACTACCGGTTCGGCCGAAGGAAGTTCTACCTACAAATGGTATGTGGCTACCGACGGCATCGGTACCGGAAAAACAGCCATTTCGGGGGTTACGGCGCGCAACTATACTCTTGCCTCTCCGGTGGTTGCCGGACAGTACATTGCTTTTGGGGTTACACCTGTATCGGCCGATGGTAAAACAGGTACCGAGGTGCTGAGCAGTTGGGTAAACGTGCAATCGTCCCCTACGGTTACCTCGCCCGATGGTACGTTGGTAGTCGATTTGCTAAGCTCCAGCGGACGGATCTGGATGGATCGAAACCTGGGTGCCAGCCGCGCTGCAACTAGCTCTACCGACTATTTAGCTTATGGCTCGCTGTATCAATGGTGCCGTGCGGCCGATGGGCATGAACGGATTACCTGGACAAGTGCCACTGCCGGTACGCCGGTATATGGTACGATTGGCGGACCAATTGTCAGTACCAACCCCGGACATTCATTGTTTGTTTTACCTTCAAGTGGTGATGATTGGTTAAGTACACAACTATCTGATGGTAGCCTTTGGTGGAATGGTACGGTAGTAGGAGCCAATAACTCTTGTCCTGCAGGATACCATGTGCCAACTTATGCCGAATGGAATGCCGAGTTATCCTATATTACCAATTCCGCAACTGCTTATAGCACCTTAAAATTGCCGATGGCAGGCTTTCGCCATTTTACCGGTGGCGTTCTTACTGAAACTGGCACCAGTGATCGCTATTGGAGTAGTTCAATAGCAGGGGGAACAGGAGCTTATGGTTTGTATATTACCTCAAGTGGTCAATTGCAATCCAATTCGCGGGCACACGGTTTTAGCGTCCGCTGCATCAAAGACCTTACTACTACCGCTGTGGTCGATATCGTAAGCCCTACTACCGGGCGTACGTGGATGGATCGCAATATCGGCGCCACGCAAGCAGCCAGCAGTAAGACGGATGCCAGTAGCTATGGTTCCCTCTTTCAGTGGTGTCGTGGCGCTGATGGGCACCAGTTACGCACTTCAGCTACTCAGGGATCTCAAATTGCAGCCACCACTACCGGTAATGCTAATTTTATTATTGGCTATGCTGATTGGTCTAATTCAGGTTTGACCGATGGCAGTCTTTGGTGGAATGGCGTAACTACTGCGGGAGCTAACTCTCCTTGTCCTGCAGGTTATCATGTGCCTACTTATACCGAATGGAATACCGAACTCTCAGGTGTTCCTTCCTCCGGACAAGACGACTGGTTGTATAATCGTTTAAAGTTGGTTATGGCAGGATACCGCTATGATGATGGCTTGCTCTACTATGTAAATTCAACTGGGCGCTATTTGAGTAGTACCGCGAATGGTGCATCGTATGTTAACGAATTAGAATTCAATAATGTGTCTGCTATCGTGGGCGGTAGCTATCGTGCGAATGGTTTTAGTGTCCGTTGCATAAAAAACTCAGAAGTTCCGCAGGTGCTGAGTGTAAGCATTAGCGGTAGTGTAGCAATAGGTAATACGGTAACGGGTATTTATGTTTATGTCCCCACACAAACTACCGCTACAGCCGAAGGAACTTCCGTATACCGCTGGTACGTGGCTACCGATGCTACGGGTACCGGCAAAACCACCGTTACCGGTGCTACAGCAAAAACCTATACCATCGCCTCTCCTGTGGGTGCCGGCAAATATATTGCCTTTGGAGTTACACCCGTATCTGCCGATGGCAAAATAGGTGCCGAGGCGCTGAGCAGTTGGGTGCTGGTAGCCTCACAAACTACTGCTTACGATGGCACGGTGGTAAACGAACTGATAAGCCCCAGTGGGCGGATATGGATGGATCGGAACCTGGGAGCCAACCGGGTAGCCACCAGCCCTACCGATTATCTGGCTTATGGATCGCTCTTCCAGTGGTGCCGACCAGCCGATGGACACGAGAAGATTACCTGGACAAGTGCCACTACCGGTACGCCGGTAAATGGTACGACTGCCACCCTAAGCAATTCTACCACGCCGGGACATTCAAATTTTATTACAAATGCAAACAGTCCGTACGATTGGTTAAGTACGCAACAGGTTAATGGCAACCTCTGGTGGAGTGGCTCTGCTGTGGGAGCCAATAATCCCTGTCCTACAGGATATCATGTGCCTACTTATACCGAGTGGAGTGTTGAGCAAGCACTTTTTGCAAGCAATGGAGGTAACAATGCTGTAGGAGCCTATAGTACATTAAAATTAACGTTAGCAGGTTATCGTGTTAGTAGTTTGCCCAGTAGTGCTAGTAGCCTTGGTCGATATTGGAGCAGTACGGTATCTGGCACGTCCGCTGGATCTCTGCGTTTTGACAATGCCATCATGTCCAATGATGGACGAGTTGATGGTTTTTCTGTCCGTTGCATTAAAGACCTTACAGCCCCCGACGGTACATTGGTAGTCGATCTGGTAAGCCCCAGTGGGCGTACGTGGATGGATCGTAACCTAGGTGCAAGCCGGCAAGCTACTTCCACTACCGATTATCTGGCTTACGGCTCGCTCTACCAGTGGTGCCGCCCTGCCGACGGGCATCAGAAGATAAACTGGACAAGTGCTACGGCAGGCACAGCGGTAAATGGCACCACCACTACATTAAGTACCGCTACTACCCCGGGGCATTCATTGTTTATCAGTAATTCTACCACTCCAAATGACTGGTTGAGCAATCAACAACCGGATGGTAGCCTCTGGTGGAGTGGCGCAACAGCCGGTGTCAATACGCCTTGCCCCTCCGGTTATCATGTGCCTACCTATTTAGAATGGGCATCGGAGCTGAGTCTTTTTGCAAGCAATGGTGGTAGTAACCCTACAGGCGCGTATAATATGTTGAAACTATCTTTACCAGGGGTTCGTATGCCCAATGATGGTTCATTTAATAGCACTGGTGGCAATGGCCATTATTGGAGTAGTACAGCCAATGGAATGGTTGCATGGGCGCTCCGCATCTATGTTGGAGCCGCAGATATTATCCCCACCTTTCGAGCATACGGTTTTAGCGTTCGTTGCATCAAAGATATTCCATTACCGGCAACTACGCAGGTGGTCGATCTGGTAAGCCCCAGCGGGCGTACCTGGATGGATCGGAATATTGGTGCCACCCGGGCTGCCTCATCTTCTACCGATTATCAGGCTTACGGCTCGCTTTTCCAGTGGGCACGGGGCGCCGATAATCATGAAAAAATTGTATGGACAAGCAGCACTACCGGTACGCCGGTGTATAACACCTACTCTACTTTGAGCACTACCACTAACCCGGGGCATTCGTTGTTTATTATTAATGCCAATAGTCCCTACGACTGGTTAAGCACGCAACAAACCGATGGTAAGTTATGGTGGAACGGCATCGTGGCGGGAGCCAATAGTCCGTGTCCTACCGGCTACCATGTACCTACTTATGCCGAGTGGAATACCGAGCTGGCGCTTTACGCGGCTAATGGAGGAACTAATGCTACAGGAGCATATAACGTATTAAAACTGCCTTTGGCTGGCTACCGCTATTATACAAATGGGTCAATTAATAGTATCGGTAGTGAAGCTGATTATTGGAGTAGTACGGCGAGTGGAGTGTATGCCATTAGCTTACATTTTCTTTCTACAACAGCCAATACGGCAGTAGATATGCGAGGAAACGGCTTTAGTGTTCGTTGCATAAAAAACCAGACTGATATCCCCAAAGCGCAGGGAGTATCGGTAACCGGAAGCGTGATGATGGGAGCTACGCTAACGGGCATTTACACCTACGTGCCGCCGCAAATCAGTGCTACGGTCGAAGGGACCTCTACCTATAAGTGGTATGTGGCTACCGATGCCTCGGGTACGGGTAGTACCGCCATCAGTAGTGCTACAGCAAAAACCTATACGGTGGCATCCCCTGTGGCTACAGGTAAATACGTAGCCTTTGGAATCACCCCGGTATCGTCGGATGGAAAAACCGGTTCGGAAGTGGTAAGTAGCTGGATGTTGGTAACTCCCGATGGCACGAGGGTGGTAGATATAGCATCTCCTACCACCGGGAAGGTTTGGATGGATCGTAATTTGGGAGCTACGCAGGCTGCCACAAGTAAGACAGATGCCAATAGCTATGGATCGCTCTACCAGTGGTGTCGTACAGTCGATGGTCATCAGCTACGCACATCAGCCACACAAACAGCCCAAATAGTTGCTACAACGACCGGTAATTCCAATTTTATCATTGCTAATACAGACTGGGTCAGTTCATCCTTGTCTGATGGCAGTTTATGGTGGAATGGTACCACAGTCGGAGCCAATAATCCTTGCCCGACAGGTTACCATGCGCCGACCTACACTGAATGGAATAATGAGCTGTCAGGCATCCCCGCTTCAGGACAAGACGATTGGTTATACAACAAGTTACAACTACCTGTGTCCGGTTTGCGCAACTATAGCAATGGCTCTATTGCAAATACTGGTACTGATGGTTATTACTGGAATAGTACTATCTCTGGGACAAGTACATATTATCTGGGATTCAATAGTGGAAATAATCGTTTGTACGTTGACAGCCGTGCCTATGGTTTTAGTGTTCGTTGCATAAAGAATTAGAAGATAGAGCAAAGAATAAAGACAAAAGACTTTTCCAAAGTTTAGAACTTTGGAAAAGTTGAAAAGCAAATGAGAAAAACGAAAACAGAAAGAAAAGAAATAGAGAATGAAAAAAACGTATTTTATCGTATTCACGCTGCTTCTGGCGGCACTGTCGTTGCAGGCGCAGCAGTATATCAACGGCAGTTTTCCGGCTCATGCCCGGCAGGGGATAACCCTTTCTACATACGAAGGCTTTCAGCGGAAACAGGTGGCTGAAACCACTGCTGATAGTCTGGGTAATTTCCGAATAGCCTGTCCGTCTGGTTATCGGGGTGTAGTGTTTCTGCAGGCTAATAAGGCCGAAGGTATCGAAGTGATCGTTATGCAGGATAACAGCTTTACGCTGAAAGGAAATAATTTGCTCGATATTGGCAATTTGACTTGCATCAATAATGAAACTACGCTGGCTCTTTATACTTACTATAAACAGCAGGTGGCGCGCGAAAAAGCACTGGCCGGTTGGAAATACCTGGAGAAAGTGTATGCAGAAGATCCCTACCTGAAAAAATATAACAAAGGAGCTGTGGTGAGTCAGGAAATAGGTTTGTTGGAAAAAGAGGGTACCGATTTTATAAAAGCACAACCCTCGGGTAGTTATATCGGTTGGTATTTGCCGCTGATAAGTTTTGTGCGTGATATTCCGGTGTCTATACAACGTTATCCCGAGCGCATCCCCGGGCATATACAGCAATTCATGCATACCGATTTTTCGGATGGATGGCTTTACCGCAGTGGTTTGCTACCGGTACTGATGGAGAACTACTATTTTATGCTTGAGAATATGGGCAAACCGCTGGATTCAATCTACGTGGAAATGAATAAATCCACAGATTATATCGTAACCAATCTGAAAGAAAAACGTCCGGAGTGGTTGCAGGAAACCGCTGTATTTCTGTTCAACCTGTTCGAAAAGCGGAGTTTATATCTGGCAGCCGAACACCTGAGCCAGACTATGCTAACGCAAAACGGCTGTGTGCTAGACGGTAAAGTAAGTGCTCGCTTCGAAGGGTATCGCAGCATGAAGACAGGCAACCGTGCACCTGACATTGATTTTAAACAAGCGTTGGCAAAGCAGAGAGAAAAAAAAGACGATTCGTCGGGTAAATACCTGAAAGGATATAAATCACTGTCATCCGTTGCGGGTAAATATAAACTGGTGGTGTTCGGTTACAATGAATGTCCCGAGTGTTCGGTGCAAATGCCGCAGTTGAAACAGATGTACCCTGTGCTTCAGCAACACAATATGGAGGTGATCTATATATCGCTGGATACGGAGAAAAGCAAGTTTGAAGCGGTAGCTGCAGACAAACCCTGGGTAAGTTACTTCGATTATGCAGGTTGGGAAGGTCGTCCCGTGGCGGATTACTATGTGTTTGCCTCCCCAACGATGTACTTGCTGGGCGAGAAAGAACAAATACTCTACAAAGTGGTGAGCCCGCAGCATTTGGAAGCCATACTGAAGATGCTTAAATAGAAGTTGATGTGTTGATGTGATAATGTGATGATATGATGATGTGGTGATGTGATAATGTGATGATATGGTGATGTGATGATGTGGTGATGGGATGATGGGATGATGTGAGGATATGGTGATGTGGTGATGGGATGATGGGATGATGGGATGATGGGATGATGTGAGGATGTGGTGATGTGGTGATGTGAGGATATGGTGATGGGATGATGGGATGATGTGAGGATGTGAGGATCTCCAGTCCGAAGGAGTTTAATGTGAATTGAAAATTGGTCTGGCCAATAGTCTCCGGTAAGCGAAGTGCAACCGATGAGAGAGTGATATGATGCATAATAAAATTATACATATGAAGAATAAAATTATATACAAGCAAGAGGAAATAGTGCTTCCGCAAGAGGAAATAGCGAATATGCAGGTGGAAATAGTACATCTGCAAGAAGAAATAGTACATCTGCTGGAGGAAGTAGTGCATACGCAGGAAGAAATAGTGAATCTGCAGGAGGAAACAATGCAGATGTAAGAGAAACCGGTGCAGGTGCACAAGAAAACTATGCAGATGCACAATAAAACTGTGCAGATGCACAAAGAAACGATGCAGGTGCACAAGAAAACTCTGCATATGCACAAAGAAACTGTGCAGATGCACAAAGAAACGATGCAGGTGCACAAGAAAACTCTGCATATGCACAAAGAAACTGTGCAGATGCACAAAGAAACGATGCAGGTGCACAAGAAAACTGTGCAGATGCATAAGAAAACTGTGCAGATGCACAAGAAAACTGTGCAGGTGCACAAAGAAACTGTGCAGGTGCACAATAAAACTCTGCATATGCACAAAGAAACTGTGCAGGTGCACAAGAAACCTGTGCAGATGCACAAAGAAACTCTGCAGATGCAGAACAAAGAACAAAGAACTAAGAACAAAGAACAAAGAACTAAGAACTAAGAACTAAGAACTAAGAACTAAGAACTAAGAACTAAGAACTAAGAACTAAGACAAAAGAACAAAGAGCTCTGTTGCTCCGAAGGAGTTAAATGTGCATATGATACATTCCGACTTGACGGAAACCCCCGGTAAGCGAAGTGTAACCGGGGGCTGAAGATGCCCTGAGAACCACAACCCCGCAGTGGGTTGAATAAAATTATAAATTATTACTCAGATGCAGAGCAAAGAGCAAAGAGCAAAGAGTAAAGAACAAAGAGCAAATGGTAGCGTAGCGGACATCCCGCAAAGCGGGAGACAATAGACTCTGGACAATAGACAAATAAATAAAATATAATCAGATGAAGAAATGTGTATTACTTGTATTGGTGCTGTTCTCGGCACATGTTTTCAGTCAAAAAACGGCCTATATCTATACCGATAGCGTGCTGCTGTCGGTACCATACTATAAAGTGAAGATGGTCAAACTCGACAGCCTGCGTCAGAATTACACCAAAGAAATCAACGCGGGCATAGCCGATGTACAAAGTAGGTATGAAACTTTGGCTGCCCCTTATGCACCCAAAAAAAACGAGTCGATTCAGGAAATAAAAAAGCGAATGAGCACGTCGGATACCCTTCGTGTCAGTCTGCTGGAGAAAGAAGCCATTCAATGGCAAGAAAAACGGGCAACTTATGATAAATTGATACAGACTCAGTACAATCAGGAGATTCAGCCCATGCTCAATAAGGTGAACGCGGTGATAACCGATTATGCAAAGGCAAACAGCTTGTCAGCGGTTTACAGTTTCGAACAGCTGCGTAACCTGGTGGTCTATATTGATCCCAAGCAAAATATTACCGGAGTGATTGTAAAAAAACTGAAATGATTTTAGGAGGAAGGAGGAAGTGCTAAGAAGTAGGTAGTAAGTAGTAGGTAGTAGGTAGACAGGTAGTAAGGAAAGAGCGTAGTCAATAGCCCCCGGCAAGCGGAACTGAATTATAAACTATGAATTATGAACTATGAATTATGAATTAACAATGTATCTCATGTAGGTTATATTCGGATTATCAAACTCATAACTTGTAACTATATTCAGATAATCAGCCTTGTAACTCGTAACTTGTAACTCGTAACTATAATCAGAGAATCAGCCTTGTAACTTGTAACTCGTAACTCGTAACTCGTAACTATAATCAGAGAATCAGCCTTGTAACTTGTAACTCGTAACTATTTATGAAAGGTTTACGATCACTCTTTTTATTTACTTTTCTTTTGTCTTTGACGATTGTATCAGCACAAAAAGAGTATAACTATAATATCTATGGATTAAAATATG
>Ga0302166_10000200_pt1 | contig 15556 bp, 9 predicted proteins | sample I_Fen_E3_3_FD_193491 | JGI IMG/M metagenome (GOLD analysis project Ga0302166, IMG submission 193491) | Peat permafrost microbial communities from Stordalen Mire near Abisko, Sweden - I_Fen_E3_3 | ecosystem: Environmental > Terrestrial > Soil > Wetlands > Permafrost | place: Sweden: Abisko... | reverse complement strand
AAGAGAACATTGGAGTGTTTTCTCAGAATATGCCCGAATGTTTGTATACGGATTTCGCTGCTTTTGCAAACAGAGCGATTACCATTCCGATGTATGCAACCAGCTCGGCTTCACAGATTCAATATATTGTCAACGATGCTTCTATTCGTTATTTATTTATAGGAGAGCAATTCCAATATGATATAGCAATAGGTGTTTTTCAAGTATGTCCTACTCTAGAGCGATTGATCATATTTGACCGAAAGGTGAAACGTTTACGTAATGATACTACATCTATTTATTTTGACGAGTTCATGGAACTTGGAAAAACTTTTCAACATCAAAAAACGGTCGATGAACGTACTTCAAAAGCATCAGAAGATGATATTGCCAACATCTTGTATACATCCGGTACAACAGGAGAACCTAAAGGTGTATGCCTTTATCATGGAGCCTATGTGGAACAAATACGAACTCATGTTGAGCGATTCCCTGAGTTGACCGACAAAGATATCTCAATGGATTTCTTGCCTTTGACTCATGTATTTGAACGTGGCTGGACATTTATTTGTTTGGGAGTCGGTATGCAGGTTGCTATAAACTTGGTTCCTCAGGATATTCAGAAAACAATAAAAGAGGTCCATCCGACTTGTATGTGTGCTGTTCCTCGTTTCTGGGAGAAAGTCTACCAAGGTGTTCAAGAATTAATTGACGGAACATCCGGTGTAAAGCATATGTTGATGTTAGATGCGATTAAGGTAGGTAAAAAGTATAATATTGATTATCTACGTTTTGGAAAAACGCCTCCTTTGGCTCTTCGATTAAAATATAAATTATACGATAAGACCGTATATTCATTGTTGAAGAAGACTGTAGGAATTGAACGAGGACATTTCTTCCCTACAGCTGGTGCAGCAATACCTGAAGCCGTAAGTGTATTTATTCATTCTGTTGGAATAAATATGATTGCAGGTTATGGTTTGACGGAATCAACAGCAACCGTTAGTTGCGCTGATAGAACTAATTATTCAATTAGTTCAGTTGGTCGTCTGATGCCAGGTGTTGAGATTAAGTTTGGTGAAAATGATGAGATTCTGTTGCGAGGTAAAACTATTACAAAGGGATACTACAGGAAAGCCGAAGAAAATAAGAAGGCTTTCACTGAAGATGGTTGGTTTCGCACAGGAGATGCCGGTTACATGAAGAATGGTGAACTGTTCTTAACCGATCGAATAAAAGATTTGTTTAAAACAAGTAATGGTAAATATGTAGCTCCACAAATCCTTGAAACAAAATTGGTTGTAGACCGCTATATTGACCAAATTTCCATTATTGCTAATCAAAGAAAGTTTGTGTCGGCATTGATTGTTCCCAATTATAAATTAGTTGAAGAGTATGCCAAAGAGAAAGGATTGAAATATAACGGTAGAGAAGAACTTTTGAAAAATGAAAAGGTTTGTGCTTTGTTTAAAGCACGTATCGATACTTTGCAACAACAGTTCTCTCATTATGAACAGATAAAGCGTTTCACCTTATTGCCTCATTCTTTTAGTGTAGAAAAAGGAGAATTGACTAATACTTTAAAGATCAAACGTAATGTATTGAACGAGCATTATGCGGATGAGATTAATAAGATGTATGAAGAGTAATTTTTGACTTTTGATAAAATAATAAATAGGTGGGATCTCTTGGGTTTCCACCTATTTATTTCAGAGAGTGTTGAAGGGAGAAGCATAATATGATTAAAGAAATAGTAAACCGAAGAAGTATAAGAAAGTATACGGATAGACCTGTAGAAGATGACAAAATCACCGAACTATTGGAAAGTGCAAGGCTCGCTCCATCAGGCAACAATACACAACCTTGGCGTTATATTGTAATAAAGTCACAGGAAGCGAGGCAGAAGGTAATGGAGGCTTCGGGACATCAAGCATGGATGTTGTCAGCTCCGGTCTTCATTGTAAGTGTTGCAGATGTGAAGTGCAGAATCAAAGAAGATATTGTAATTAATGATTGCAGTCCTGAAGATGAAGTAAAAAGAATCATTAGAGATACAGCAATATCAACAGGATATATGCTTTTACAGGCAACCAATCTGGATTTGGGAGTATGTTGGGTGGCAGAGTTTACGCAAGACGAAATCAGATCGGTATTAGGTATACCTGAAGATAAGTATGTGGTTGGGGTGATTACTGTAGGGTATCCGGATGAGGCTCCTAAAGCTCGTTCAAGAAAAGAGTTGAAGGACATTATACATTATGAGCATTGGTAAGTGAATAAACATGTTTTTATTCAAAGATATAACTATTTTGCTAGGTGGGAATCTCCCACCTTTTTTTATTTTTTGATAGATAATAGTATTTGTCTCAATTTGTGGATAGTTTCCATTTTTGCAATATTTTTGCATTAGTTGTGTTATATATGGGTAAGGAAATCGGGCATTTCGTCTTCTTTCATCCGTTATATTTCTTTTTTCTTTTTGGGATATGTGAAAATAAACTATATTTGATAGAAATAAGCATTCTATGTCATTTTTTAAATGTATCAACTTTTATAATTATGCGTAAAAAACAAATTCTGTGTTTTCTCATTCTGCTTATTAGCAGTATTTCGGTATTCGCTCAAAATAGCATCACCGGAAAAGTCGTAGATACTAACGGAGAGCCATTAATGGGCGTTAGTGTTGTGGTTAAGGGAACTACTTTAGGAGCCATTACGGATCTTGACGGTAAGTTCTCTATTTCTGTTCCTGCTAAAAGTACTATTCTATTCACCTATATAGGATATGTAGAGCAACAAGTGGCGGTAGCAAATCAAAAAGTAATTGATATTACTTTAAAAGAAGAAAATAAACTTTTAAATGAAGTTGTGGTTGTAGGATATGGAAAGATGGCCCGTAAGGACTTGACAAGTTCTATTACAACTATAACATCGGACGATTTGAATAAAGGAGGAGTTTATTCGTCTCCCGGACAATTGTTACAAGGCAAAGTGCCGGGCTTGACTATTACAACAAGTAGTGACCCGAGCAGCTCTCCTTCTGTTACACTTCGTGGAGCTTCCACATTTCGTACAGGCGAAGCCCAGGAACCGTATTACGTGATAGATGGCATTCCCGGTGCTTCTATTACGTTGATCTCTCCGGATGATATTGAATCAATAGATGTATTGCGTGATGCATCGGCTACAGCTATATATGGTTCTAAAGCAGCTAATGGAGTTATCATTATTACCACTAAAAAGGGTAAATCAGGTGCTACCAGTGTCACTTATGACGGATATGCAGCAGTAGATCTGGTCTCTAAGCGATTGGAAATGTTGACAGGTGATGAGCATCGTGCGTTTCTCAAGGCAAACGGCTTAGTGTTGGGCTCCACTGATTACATTGGTAACAACACTACGAATACGGATTGGCAGAAAAAGGTACAGCGTACTGGATTTTCTCAAAATCACAATGTGTCAATAACAGGTGGAGCAAATAAAACATCATATTCAGCCAGTGTGAACTATATGAAGAATGAGGGGATTATCCGTGGAACGCAGTTAGATCGATTAATTGCCCGTTCAATGGTTAACACATCAACATTGAAGGATCATTTGGATATAAACTTAGGTCTTAATGCAAGTATTACTAACAATAAGACTGTGTTATCAGAAGATGACGGACTGAATGTGCTGGAAGGCATGACTTATTTTTTGCCTGAATCACCAGTCTATAATACAGATGGAACGTTTTTCGAGAACTTGGATCATACTCAATATTATAATCCGGTTGCTTTGATCAAACAGAATCAGAACGATACTCGTACAAAACGTTTACAGGGTATAGCTAAAGCGACTTTGCATATCTTGCCTGAACTTACATTTGATACGAACTTCTCATACCAGTCGGAAACAGAGAATAACAGTATTTATTATGATATTGATTCTAAAGCATCCATTGGTAGTAATGGATATGCTCAACGTTCCACTTTGGAAAACATTCACAAAAGTCTAGAGATGTATGCTAACTACAATAAGACATTTAATGATGTGCATAAAGTGGGTGCTATGGTTGGTTATTCTTGGGAAGAGCATGATGATAATGATGGCTTTCAAACTTCTTCGAAAGGATTTACTTCCGATGCGTTGGGATATTACAATATGGGACTTGGAAGCTCAAGCGACCGTCCGAACTATGGAAGTATTTATTATACCACATTAAGAATGATCTCGTTCTTTGGTCGTTTGAATTATTCCTATAACAGCAAATATATGCTTCAGGCAACCATGCGTAGAGATGGATCTTCTGCTTTTGGTAAGAACCACCGTTGGGGATATTTCCCATCAGCATCTTTGGCTTGGAGAATGAATGAGGAGAAATTTATTAAGGATCTGAATGTATTTGATGACCTTAAATTTCGTGTAGGATATGGTGTGAGTGGTAACTCTCTTGGGTTTGACCCATTGATTGCTACAGTTCTTTATGGTAAGTCCGGTACATTCGTTAACTCACAAGGTGAAACAGTAAGTGCGATTGGTGCAACCAGGAATGCAAACCCTGATCTGAAATGGGAGCGTACATCTATGTTCAATGTCGGATTGGATTTCGGTTTCTTTAAGAATCGTTTAACGGGTACGATTGAGTATTATGATAAAAAGACCTCAGATTTGATTGCGGACTATACCGTGTCGACTACTAAATATTTAGTAAACTATTTGACAGCCAATGTCGGTAAGATAAGCAATAAAGGTATTGAGTTCACTATTAATGCAATCCCTGTAAAGACAAGAAATTTCACTTGGAGTACTTCCTTTAATGTGTCTCATAACAAGAATATAGTGGAAAGCATTTCAAATGATAAATTTTCTGTAGATTATTTTGATGAAGCAGAATTGAATGCTCCCGGACAATCCGGTGCTCGTCAGCAACGAATTCTTGCCGGTAAGCCTTTAGGTTCTTTCTATACATGGAAGTGGGCAGGATATAATGATAGCGGTATTTCTCTTTTTTATACAGCTGATGGTAAAACCACAACTACTCCCACAGATGGTGACCGTTTTTATACCGGTAGTGCACAGCCGAAGTTGACATTCGGTTGGAACAATACATTAAACTATAAGAAATGGTCGATGACCATGTTCTTCACAGGTGTTACCGGAAATAAGATATTGGATGCGACACGTGCACGTTTGAGTCGCATGAGTAATGTCGTTGAGCGCAATGTGTTGAAAAGTGCTGCTAAAACGGAGAAAACATCTGATATTAACTCACATTATTTATCCGATCGATATCTTGAGAAAGGAGATTATTTGCGCTTGTCAAACTTGTCTATATCGTACAGCTTTAATAAGTTCAGTGACTATATACAGAGTTTGAGGTTATATGCTTCTTGTAGCAATGTGTTTGTCCTTACCCGCTATAAAGGATTGGATCCGGAAGTGAACTTGGGCGGATTGACCCCTGGCATTGACAATAAAGATTTTTATCCTAAAACACGTACAATTATGTTCGGCGCAAATATTACATTTTAATTTGTAGGAGATGATTATTATGAAACTAAAGAATATAAAACTCGTGCTATCTGCTTTTGCACTTCTTGCTGTGGCGGGTTGTACAGACTTGAATGTGGATGTGAAATCGGAATATACCGATGCGAACTTTCCATCAACGGATGCAGATATGGAAGCTGTTTGCGGACCGGCTTATACAGCCTATAAATCAACATACGGTCGCTGGACTTGGCTTATGGAAACATGTAGCACAGACGAAGGCATGATGGCGGTTAATAATGGCGGTTGGTATGACAATGGTAAATATCTGCAAATGGATCTTCATACTTGGACTACAGATAATGATATTGTATATGAGGTGTGGAATGGTCTATTCAGTGCTATATCTAATTGCAATCAGATTAAATCCATATTGGATGATGCACCTGATACCGAATCTAAAACAAAATCTTTAGCACAAATTCGTACAATGCGTGCCCTTTATTATTTCTGGGCGATGGATAATTATGGAGCTCTTCCTATTATTACAACATTTGGAGAAGATACTCCTCAGCGTTCAACACGAAAAGAGGTGGCAGAATTCATTGAGTCGGAGTTGAAAGCATGTATGGATATTTTGCCGACTACGGTAGGTTCCACTACCTATGGCAAGCCTACAAAATATATGGCAGAGACTTTGTTGGCTAAGTTGTATTTGAATTGGGCTGTGTATACTACGGATGATGTAGCTAATTATACCTCATCCACAACCAATACACATTTGAATGATGCTGTTGCCATGTGTGATAGTGTTATTCAATCAGGCAACTATGACCTGAGTGATGATTGGATCACCAAGTTTAAAGATTCGAATGGCTATAAGATTAAAGATTTTATTTATGCTTTTTCTTATGATTGGACTACGGATGAAACAGACTTGGGTGGAGGACTTACACATTCCAGATTCTGGTGCCATAAGTTTATGCAATATACTATGGGCTTGAGCAAAAAGCCCAGTGGTCCAATGCGTGCGCTACCGGAGTTTGTTGATAAGTATAGTCTGACCGGTGATGAGCGTAACAATATCTGGCGTGGAGGTGTACAATACTACGAAGGGACAAAAACTCCATATACTGTTAAGATAGCCAAGAGCACATTGAATAAGTACTATTCGGGTAGCGATGCGGATTCAACAATCAATTGGAATTATGAACTGTCTAAAGAATTGACTATTCGCGGAAAGAATACAAACGAATACAACACCAATTTAAGTATTTTGGATCTTGGTGGAGATGAGTTGGGATTGGCTATGGGTTATCGCAATGTGAAGTTCTATCCATCGGCTTCCAGCACAAACAACTTCCAGAGTAATGATATGCCTATATTCCGATATGCGGATGTGTTGTTGATGAAGGCTGAGGCTATTCTTCGCGGTGCAACGGCAACTAATGGTGAGAGTGCTGTATCATTAGTAAATCAGATAAGGAAATGTGCCGGTGCACCTGCTGTTACTTCTATTGATTTGGATGGACTGCTGGATGAGCGTGCCCGTGAATTCTCTGATGAATGCTGGCGTCGTAATGATTTGATTCGTTTCGGACACTTCGAAGATGACTGGGGATTTAAGAGTGCTACTTATAACATGAGCAATGCGGATAAATACCGTAGAATATTTCCTGTGCCTTTAAGTGTAATGAAACTGAATACAAGTTGGACACAGAACACCGGATATTGATGGGTATAATCTCAAGTTAATTTATATGGGGAGAGGCATCTGTTGCTATGAAATAGCAAAAAGAGTTAGCTTTCTCCCCTTCTTTTTTTAACTTTGTATCTAGTTTCACCATTATTACCATGAAGATAAAGTATTTATTTCTTGCTTGCATGTGCGCTGTATTTGAAGGCGTGGCATCGCAGGAAACCTTGCAACAATATGTTGATACGCGTGTCGGTACAGCAGCCAGTACTACTCAGACTGCCGGAGTGTTTGGTCGGCATACTGAAGAATATGGGCAAACGTTACCGGCTGTATTGGTACCTCATGGCATGAATTTCTGGACACCTCAAACTCAGGATACCGAACTGAAGTGTATTGCACCTTATTATTATAGAGATTCAAAACTTCAAGGGTTTCGTAATTCACATTGGATTGTAGGTGGATGCACACAAGATTATGGCTCAATGACCTTGATGAGCGTATTTGGGACATTGAAAACGACTCCTGAAGAGCGGGCTAGTTCATTCTCTCATAGCAGTGAAATAGCTACACCTTCTTATTATTCGGTTTATTTGGACGATTATAGTACTTGTGCCGAGTTAACTGCTCAATCCAGATCGGCATTGTTTCGCTTTACTTATGATAAGGACGGAACGGCTTATTTAGTAGTGAATCCGAACAGTGATCAAGGGGAAGGATATATTGAAGTGGATACGGTGAGGAAAGAGATTAGGGGCTATAATCCGGTACATCGTATCTATCAAGGATGGGGCGAGTCGGCAGGATTTAGTGGATACTTTGTAGTGAAGTTCGAGAAGACACCTGTCACTTTTGGTGTATTCAAGGATAGTGTAGCGTATTGGGGAAAGACGTCGATCGGCAAGCAGCTTCATATAGGAGCTTTTGTCGGATTCAAGGTTCGTGCACACGAACGAATATTGGTGAAAGCGGCTTCATCCTTTACAAGTATTCAAGGAGCAATAAAGAATATGGCGAAAGAAATTCCGCATTGGGACTTTGATAAAGTTCATTGCCAATTAAATAAATGTTGGGAGGATCAACTGTCTAAATTGAAAGTGGTAGGCGATAGGAATCAAAAAGAAAAGTTTTATGGAGCATTCTATCGTACGTCCTTTTTGCCACGTGTGTTTAATGACGCGGATGGAGCCTATCCCTCTTTTTCCAAAGGAACTCCCATTCGCAAATCAATCAATGGCGACTATTATGAAGATTACAGCATGTGGGATACCTACCGTGCTCTTCATCCTTTGTTGACGATTATCGACGCGAAACGTGAAGGTGAAATGGTGCAATCGTTGGTTGAAAAGTACAAACAAGGCGGATGGTTGCCGATATTCCCTTGTTGGAACAGTTACACTGCGGCAATGATAGGTGATCATTGTATCTCTGTAATAGGAGATGCATACATGAAAGGTATCAAGGGTATTGATATGTTGACGGCTTACGAAGCTATGCGTAAGAATGCCTTTCAAACACCATCTTCGGTTGAAGATTATAAGAATGGTATGGGGCGTCGTGCTTTGAAATCTTATTTGAAATATGGATATATACCGTTGGAAGATTCGGTGAAGGAAGCTTTCCATCAGAATGAGCAGGTCTCTCGTACGTTGGAATATGCTTATGATGATTATGTGTTGGCTCAGGTTGCAAAGAAGATGGGTAAGACAGCGGATTATAAATTATTGATCCATCGAGCAAAGAATTATCAGAATGTTATTGATCCTCGCACCGGTTATGCTCAAGGCCGTCATGCGGATGGTACATTCTTGACACAGAACAATGCTTTCAGTTTCGCTTCTTTTGTTACAGAGGGAGCTCCCTGCCATTATACTTGGTATGTTCCGCAAGATATGAAAGGACTGATGAAATTGATGGGCGGTAAGGAGAAGTTTATTGCAAAGTTGGATTCAATGTTCAGTGAGAATCGGTATTGGCATGGCAATGAGCCTTGTCATCAAGTGGCTTATTTGTTCAACTATGCAGGAGAACCGTGGAAAACTCAGAAGCAAGTTGCATACATCCGAAACACCGAGTATCTGAATGCTCCGGGAGGACTGTCCGGTAATGATGATGCAGGGCAAATGTCGGCATGGTATGTATTTTCAGCCATAGGCTTTTATCCTGTATGTCCAGGCAATCCTTATTATGTGATTGGTTCTCCGGCTTTTGAAAGTACAACGATTCAATTGGAGAACGGAAAGAAGTTCATCATTAAAGCCCATCAAGTGACTAATAAAAATATCTATATTCAATCAGCTAAGTTGAACGGAAAGCCATTTGATAAAAGCTATTTGACACATCAGCAGATAATGGACGGTGGAGTGCTTGACTTCATTATGGGGGATACACCCAATAAGAGTTGGGCTTCAAGTGTGAGGAGCTGTCCTCCGTCAATGTCGGAATAAAAGAAGGAATTAATACAGAGAAAATAAAAAAGGAAAACAATGAAAATAAAGAATTGCTTGGCGGCTTTAGGTATACTCCTCTTGACAGCTTGCCACAGTTATAAAGGAACAGATTTTGATATTCGTGATTTTGGCGCGAAAGGGGATAGTACAACTGATAACGCTCTTGCTATTCAGAAAGCGATTGATGCTTGCCACAAGGCGGGAGGCGGACGTGTAGTTGTTCCGGGCAATGGTGTGTATATGACCGGCCCATTCACGGTAGCTTCTTATGTGGACTTACATTTGGCTGCAAATGCCAAACTGTTGGCTAACCCTGATGAGAAAGTATATACAAAGAGTGCCTTTAGGGAGAATCGGGGCGAAGGTATGATGTGGATAAACGGTGAAAACGTAGAGCAGTTTTCAATCACCGGAAAGGGTATGATTGATGGTAACGGCGCGTCTTTTATGGGCAAGGAATTGGATGATTCTTATGACTTGAAACCTGTAAATGCTTTTGATCCTCGCCCACATTTATTGACTCTTGTCAAAGGAAACAATATTCGTATACGGGATGTTAGCTTTGGCAATTCGGCTTATTGGACGTTGCATCTGATAGGTTGCAATGATGTAGTTATAAGTGGTGTCAACATTCTGAACAATTTGAAGATACGTAATTGCGACGGCATTGATCTGGATCATTCCAAGAATGTACGCATCAGTGATTGCTTCATCAAGTCGGGCGATGATTGCATTTGCTTGAAGAACCGTCGCGAATATCAGGAACTGGGACCTTGTGAAAACATTACAGTAACCAATTGCGTGATGACTTCCCGCTCATGCGCATTCAAGATAGGTTCTGAAAGTATGGATAGAATAAGTAATGTGGTCGTTGATAATTGTATAATAAAAAATAGTAATAGAGGTATAGGCATTCAGAATCGTGATGAAGGCACAGTAGATCATGTGATGTTCTCTAATATCCTGGTTGATTGTAAATTGTTTTCAGATGTGTGGTGGGGTAAGGCCGAACCGATTTATGTCACTGCCTACACTCGCAAAACAGGTAATCAAAAAGATGCCGGCTGGCGTTTCCCTAAAGGTGTGACCAGTTACAAGGTGGGAACCGTTTCGGATATTTACTTCAATAACATCAAGTGCAATAGTGAGAATGGTGCATTTGTAGGTGCTGACACAAAGGATTGCATACAGAACCTTTATTTTGATCAGGTGGATATGACGATAGGCAAGCGCACACAATTTGCAGGGGGCGTTTATGACAAGCGTCCATGCAATGGAGAGGATTTTGTGAAAGGTAAAACATACGGTTTCTATTTAGACAAAGCCACCAATGTGACCATTCGTAATTCTTCTGTACGCGAAGGTGCTACTCCTGTTGATCATTTTGGAGGAACCATCTATAGTAGTGAAAATGTAGATAGTTTGGTTACATCTAATTTGAAATAACTATGAAGAAAAGCCTCCTGTTTTTATTATCTATACTATTCTTTAATCTGAATGTTTCAAGTAATGGAAGGCATATCCAATCCATTACAAAGGAGAATCTGCGTATTGCAGTTGTGTCGGATGTACACATTCAAGATACATCAGTAGTGCGTTCGATGAATGCTCAATTGTATTCAACACGATTGTTCAATGAAAACTATTTTGCTTTTTTGGCTGTTTTGGATGATATTGCCAAACGGCATATTCACAAAGTGCTGCTTTCGGGAGATCTTACTGATAACGGTCAACCGGTGAATGTGCGGTTAGTACGAAAGGTGCTTCAACGTTATACAAAGACGTACGGCATGCAGTTTTTTGTGATGACAGGTAATCATGATCCATCACGACCGTTTACAGTCACTGATTCGGTTTCGGGCACGACATGGGGATATAAAGAGATACATGATGAGTGGTCGGCTTTTGGTTTCTCTCCCCGCAAAGAATATTTGTATTGGGCAACTCCCTTTTCCACTTATTCTTATAAGGATTATAGCTATGAGAAGGCAACGCAACAAGCATCTTGGAGCAAGCGTGTATATAATTATCCACAAGGCATGTCTCTGTTGAGGCCTGCTATTCAAGATGGCAGTTATGTGGTGGAGCCGGTGAAGGGAGTTTGGCTATTGGCGATTGATGCCGCGATCTATGATCCTTTGACCGTAAAAGGGGATAGTATTGTAGCTTTTGACGGAGCACTAAGTGGATATAATAAAACGTTGCAAATAAAAAGATATTTACTTCCGTGGATAACCAAAGTGGCGGAGGATGCTCGTAAATACGGTAAGACATTGATTGCGTTCAGTCATTTCCCTATGGCGGATTACAATAGCGGAGCTGCATCCTATGTGTCGGGCATTGCGGCTCCCGGACGTTTTGATGTGCATCGTTTCCCTGATCCTTCAGTAAGTGAATTGCTTGCTGATGCAGGAGTGACATTGCATTTGGGCGGACATATTCATATGAATGATGATGAACTGTTTGTGTCGAAGAAAGGAAACACATTGCACAATGTGCTGGTTCCAAGTACAGCCGGTTATGCACCTGCCTATAAGATCTTGACTATAAAGCCCGGCGGAGCAATCTCTATTGCGACTATTCCTTTGGATACGGTATCCGGATTCAAGAGTTTCTTCCCTCGTTATCAATCGGAACATGATTCGTTGTTGAGAGTAGGAAAGCAACCGTTGTGGAATGATTCTATACTTACTTCAAAAGACTATCATCAGTTTTGCGAATGGCATTTGCGTGAGTTGGTTCGTTTGCGTTATCTTCCCCTTGACTTCAAACCAATAGCTCGTGATCAGTTTGCCTTAATGACAGGCAAAGACTTATTTGCCTATGTAGGTTTGCAGTCGACTGAAGAAATGAAATGGACCGGATTTGATTTTATCGTAGACTTCTATAAGTTACGTTTTGGTAATGAATTGGCTCTTCGCGACATTGATCCGCATAGATTATCAGCATACCGCCTTTTAGCAAACAAGGTGGAGCATCGTGAACAGAAAACAGAATTAGACCAATTCCTTTTCAGTTTCTGCCATATATTCTCAGCGCGGCTTTCGCATTTGAAGGGCGAGAAATAAAGGCAAGATGAAACAATAAAACAGGCGATCATCTTGCTCTGATCTTTGTAAGCGGATAGAAGATACAAGAAAGCCCCATATTTCATGGGGCTTTCTTGTGGTCGAGCTGTATATAATTGTCTGATAACAAGCATAGATAATGTGTAATGCTAAGGGACTTTTTTGCGAATGCCCGTTTGCATTTTCATTTTCTACAACCGTGGCACGCAAGTTTTACCTTTGTTAAACTTAAATTTAACGAAGGTAAAACTTAAGTTTAACCTATGTAAAAAGATGAAATGTTCCTTATGACTGCGGAAAATGAATTAAATGAACGTGAAATATCGTAGTAGGCTTTATATATAAACCCTATGATGAAAGACTCAGATCACTTCCTTCTTTTGCGTTTCGAACACTCAGAGCAAAGTCCCTTCAATACATAGTTCGCACTGTTTACACTAAAGTTTTCGGGCACTGACACTACAGGAATGTGGTCGTTCTTAAGGCAGAATGTGCGATGGCAATGTTCGCAATAAAAGTGTGGATGCAATTCATTGATGCAACAGTTGCATGAGTCTTCGCATACTCCATATTTAAGTGATCCTGTGCCGTCATCAATGCAATGAATGAGATGATTAGACAGAAAGGATGTAATTGTTCGGAAGATAGTGGACTTGTCAACAGTCAACAACAAATCCTCCAAGTCGGTCATAGATACGGTTCGCTTTTCATTCAGCATAGTTCTTAGGATCAACAACCGTAAAGCCGTCGGCCTAATCTCTCTTTTTTCTAATTTACATACTAACTCTTTCTCGTCCATGACTTTGTTTTATATCATTCTTTGTATTCTTACTGCGTTCATAACGGCTAGCAACGCAACGCCCACATCCGCAAAAACAGCTTCCCATAATGTGGCTATTCCACATGCGCCTAGTACAAGAACCACAAACTTCACCAAAAATGCGAGTGTGATGTTTTCTATCACAATGTTGTGAGTGTGTTTGCCGATGTTTATGGCTGTAATCACTTTTGAAGGCTGATCATTCTGAATGACCACATCAGCCGTCTCAATGGCAGCATCACTTCCTAAGCCTCCCATGGCGATACCTACGTCACTTAGTGCTAAGACAGGTGCATCATTCATACCATCTCCCACGAAAGCAATGCGGGTATTGCTCTTTCGTTTCAACTCTTCGATATGCTCCACCTTATTTGCCGGGAGCAGATTACCGTATGCATGATGTATACCTAGCTTTTCAGCAAAGTTACTAACAATTGATTGTCTGTCACCAGATAGAATCTGGATATTCTTAATGTTTAACTCTTTCAGACCTTTTACGGTGTCTATTGCATCGTCTTTTAGTTTGTCGGCAAGCAAAATGTAACCGACATATTTACCAGCCACTGCACACAACACAGGTGTACCTTCTGTTGCTAGAAATTCCTCAGGATGATCAATGTGATGCTTCGCCAGTAACTTTGAGTTCCCAACTAATACCTCATTCCCTTCAACTTCTGCTGATAATCCATATCCGCTTAATTCCGTTACGTTTTTCGCTGCAGGAATCTCTACGTTGTGATTATGTGCATATTCTTCAATGGCACGAGCGATGGGATGAGTGCTGCCGACCTCTACCGAGGCTATATGACTAAGAAGTTTATCAATGGTGTATCCTTCAGCACATTTAGAGGATTGAATGCTGAAAGTTCCTTTGGTTAAAGTGCCTGTCTTATCGAAAACCACCGTGTTTATCTTTCTAATAGCATCCAGATAATTGCCTCCTTTAAATAATATACCTGAACGTGAAGCAGCCCCAATGCCTCCGAAGTAACCCAAAGGAATGCTAATGACCAATGCGCAAGGGCAAGATACAACAAGAAAAACAAGTGCACGATACAACCATTCGGAAAATAGGAAGCCGAAAGAGGTATTACATAATGAATAGATGTACGGGAAGACTACGATAGAGATAGCAAGTGCAATCACAACAGGAGTATATATCCGAGCAAACTTTTGTATAAAAAGTTCGGTAGGAGCTTTCCGTTCCGATGCATTTTGAACCATATTAAGTATTCGTGCCAATGTGCTTTCATCATAGGGCTTGGTAATCTTCATCCGCATGACCTTGTCCGTTACAATCATTCCGGCTAATACATCGTTCCCCTTTTGAATGACTCTTGGAACGCTTTCTCCGGTAAGAGCAGAGGTATTGAAAAGAGCCTTCTCGCTCAGCATCATTCCATCCAATGGTACACGTTCACCGGCTTTAATCTCTATCGTTTCTCCTACTTTTATATTACGCGGGTTCTCACTTATCAGTTTATCACCTCTAAGTACCATTGTTAGTTCGGGACGAATATCAAGCAACTTGCTTATATTACGTCTGGCGCGATCAATTGCTTTATCTTGAAAGGATTCACCGATGGAATAAAACAGCATCACAGCTACCCCTTCAGGATATTCCTTAATGCAAAATGCACCGAGACTTGCAATTGTCATGAGTGAGAACTCATTAAAGAAGTTCTTATTCCGTATACTTTCATAGGCTTCTTTCATTACCGGCAATCCCACGGGAAGATAAGCGATGGCATACCAAGTCAGTGATACATATTGATTGTCGGTCCCTGTTATTTGTAATTTACTCAATATAATTCCCGTAACCAACATCAGAAATGAGAAGAGAATGCGACCATATTCATTTATGAATCCCGACGAATCCTCTTGTTCGTGAATGTCTTGTGCTTGGTGAGCACAACTATTACAACATTGTCCCATATATTTTGTTTTTATTATTTCCGGTGACAAAGTTACGAGCTATCTAGTGCAACAAGGTTGCAAACAACCAGTCGCATGGATTCTTGTAGAAAGGTCATTCACTTAGAGAATCGATGATGAGGCTTTGGGCAGGGAA